>Ga0307374_10005569_pt1 | contig 20326 bp, 15 predicted proteins | sample OX3MG_FD_202532 | JGI IMG/M metagenome (GOLD analysis project Ga0307374, IMG submission 202532) | Soil microbial communities from Risofladan, Vaasa, Finland - OX-3 | ecosystem: Environmental > Terrestrial > Soil > Coastal area > Acid sulfate soil | place: Finland: Risofladan, Vaasa | collected...
TTGGTTTCGAGCTGCTCGGTCCTCTCTCCTCGTTGAACGCGCTCGAGGATGGATACGAGCTCTTCGGTTCGGTCCGGTGGCAAGAGCTCGGACACGTTGTGGCCGACGATCTCATCGGAGGTATATCCGTACAGGTTTTCGGCGCCAGCGTTCCAGCTCGTGATGACGCCGTCTAGCGTTTTGCCGATGATGGCGTCCGACGACGACTCGACTATGGCGGCCAGACGCGAGGCCAGCTCGTGCTCACTTTCGGACTTCGACCCGTCACCGAAGACTCCGTGATGTGTGCTGCCGTTGTCCATTCACCCTCCCACTTCAGAGCACGCCACTGAAATTCCCCTGAACGCGGTAACCCAATCTAGTTTCAAGACGAGGTTGGACAACGTCTGGGGGAAGGATACACCCCTGCAACGAAGGAGATGTTGCCGCCGCGCCCGCCGCGTCTGGTGTTGCTCACCACGTGAGAGGCGGACCAACTGAAGCATGCGGATGAAGGCGGTGTAAAGGAAGGAGAGCGCCACGCTCCATCTTCGTCGCCAGGATCACGCCAAACGAATGTCCAGGTCGATGGTCCGGATGACGTTTTCGGCACCCACAGGTCCATGAACGCTCGGGATTCTCGGCGTTAGAGCGGGCGGCTTTAGCAATGGGTACCGCGGCAACCGATTGAGCGTAGCAGCATCTGGCCCCTCGTGGGCGATCCAGGAACGCTTGACAGAGGCGCGGGTGGCAAAGCGAAGGCCGCTGCAGTCAATCTCTGGGCCGAGTTCCAGGATGCCGTTCAAAGAGGGGCGTCTGAAGTGCTGACACTGAGCTGAGCGCCTTCTACGGTTGGGTGGTTGGGACGATGTGTCAGTCCCACGGCAGAAGTCACAATTCGGGAAATTGACCGTAGTCGACCGCTGTTACCGACCGCTCCTACGCGCACGGATCGCGCACGGAATTTCTTCAAGCGCGGAGCAACTGGGGCAGAAACCCCGGCTGACCAGTACCTTCCCGGTGGACCTTGGGGGACACAATACGAACCGCCCCGTTGTTGTTGGTCCAGTAGTCGGCCTCCGATAGCCGGCTATCCATTCACGACTACAGTAGAGCTGTAATGCAGCTATACTGTGACTCATGAGCACGGAACAGACGTTCGTTACCGTCCAGAGCCGGGGGGTCATTGCCATCCCGACCGCAATTCGGCGTCATTTCGGCTTGGATCAGCCAGGGGCCCAGGTCGAGGTAATCGAGCGTGACGGAGAGATCGTTCTCCGTCCACACGTTGCCATACCTGCAGATCAGGCTTGGTTCTGGACCGAGCGTTGGCAGCGATTGGAGCGCGAAGCCGACGAGGCTGTCGTCAACGGGAACATTGCAGTAGCCGGTGACATTGGTGAACTGCTGGACGACCTCGAATCGTGAGATTCGAACGGACCGATCCGTTCAAGGCCGACTACCAACGCTTGTCTGAGAATGAGCGCCAGATGTTCCGTGAAGCAGCCCGGGCGTTCAACGCAGGCTGTGACCGATTCATCGAAACCAAAGATCCGTCGTCGTGGCCGGCCAGCCTGCGGGTTAAGCTAGTTGTGAACGCCCCAGGCATTTTCGAGATGACGTGGAGCTTCAGCGGGCCGGACGGCCGGGCGACATGGCAATGGACGACGACGGTCGATGACACGGGGCGTCAGTGGCCCGCAGTTCGCTGGCGAAGACTCGGCAACCACCGGATCTTTCGGGAACCTTAACCCGTCGGGTCGCGAGCATCCACGGAGGACGTGGAGCAAGTCGGCAGGTGCGTTACACGCTCCCTGTACGGTGACCAACATGGCGCAAGACCTGGCGGCCCGCGTCCCGGCCTTGGCGCACGCAGGCGGCGACCCCCACGCCGCGCATCGACGCGCCGGTCACGACCACGCCGGGCGCATCCACCGCCAGCGCGACGTCGGTGCCGTCGGTTCGGGCCATGTGGCCCGGGCCGTACTGCGGGAATGAGCGATCCCACCGGTCGACCCGCCACTGGACCGGGGCCTCGGTGACGCCGATGGCCCGCTCGAGCTCGCCGTGGAGGCGGTCGACGAGGTCATCGTCGGAGAGGGCGGCGGGGTGGTCGTCGCCGTGGCGGCCGGCCGAGCAGCGCAGGATCACCCGGTCAGGCGGGTGCAGTGCGGGCCACTTCGATGACACGAACGTGCTCGCCGTCATCAGCCATCCCTCGCTGCGGGGAACCACGAAGCCGCTGCCACTGGGTGGGCGCGGGAGCGCGGCCTCCCTGTAGGCCAGGGTGGCGACCGCGACCGAGGAGTACACGATCCCCGCCAGCCCGAGCGACGCGACGGGGCTGATCTCGCCCAGGAGAGGCGCGGTGGCGAACGCCGGGGCGGTGAGGACCACGCCGTCGACGGGCCCGTCGACCGGGTCGAGGCGCCATCGACTGCCGTCGTGGCCAAGCTCGGTGACCGGGGTGCCGGTGCGCAGCTCGACGCCCGCGGCCACCAGCTCCTCGACCAGCCGGTCCACCAGGCGCCCGAGACCTCCCCGCAGCGAGATGAACAACGGCCCGGGCATCGGTTCGGGTGCCTTTCGGGGGCGGCCCCGCAGGCCGAGCAGGAGGCTGCGGCTTCCCGCCGCGAGTGCTTCGATGTCCGGTGCGGTGGCTCTCAGGCTCAGGCTGTCAGCCCGGCCCGCACTGATTCCCGACAGGAGCGGGTCGACCAACCGGTCCACCACCTCGAGGCCGAAGCGGCCGCCGATCACCCGCGCGACAGTGGGGTCGTCGCCGTGGTTGTGCCGCGGGAGGACGAGGTCCAGACCGGCCCGGGCGATCCCGGACGGCGAGAGGATCCCGGAGCGCAGCAGCGGTAGCACCTGGGAGGGCACCCCGCGCACGAGGCCGTCGGGCAGCGGTCTGAGCCTCCCCCGGGCGTACACGCCGGCCCCGCCGGTGGCGGGTGACACGAGCTCAGGCCCGAGGCCCAGCTCGTCCATGAGCCGACCCGCCCACGGCACGCGGGCCAGGACTGCGTCGGGGCCGCAATCGACGGGGACGCCGGCGAACTCGGTGGTGGTGATCTTGCCGCCGAGGCGGTCGCCGGCCTCGAGGAGGACGACGCGGGGAGCGCCGTCCTCCAGGCTGAGCTCGTAGGCCGCGGCCAGGCCAGTGATGCCGCCGCCGACGACCGCTATCGTCGCCTCGGTCACGCCGTCGCCCCGGCATCGTCGGACCCGATGGCGACATCCGAACGATCCTCCCGTGGCTCATGAGCGCATGTTGGGTCGGCGGCGAGCGGATCACCGGTCGCCGCCCACGCCCGGGCTCTGCTCCCCCCACAGATCGCAAGGAATTCGCACCGTCCGCACTTGCCGCCGCGCTGCTCGGGGTCTCGGAGCGCCCGGAATACCGGGTGATCTTGGTACCAGTGCCGAAGCGGCCGGTCCCGTACGTTCCCGACCGTGATCGGAAGAAATCCCGACGGCTGGACGCCACCGATATGCGAGACGAAACAGAAGCCGTTCCCGTCGGTCACTCCGGGTGCGACCGGCAGGCCGAGCTGGGCTCGCACCCGGCGGTACTGGGGAGCCTCGACCGTTCGAACCGTGAAGGAGAACTCACCGGAGGCGAGCCAGCGGAGCGCGAGCTCTTCCTGGCCGGCCGTCAGCATGTCTGCTGCTTGCGCACGACCGGTCGTGACGAGGAAGAAGAGGGTCCAGCTGTCCACTCGCCCGTCGAGTAGCCGGGCGATGGCGGAGAGGTCCGCAATGTTCCGTCTCGAGACGGTGGTCGCGATCTGTAGCCGGGTTCCGAGGGTGCAGACCGCGTCGATCGCTCGCCAGGTCCGCTCGAAGTGCCCTCTGATCCCGCGGAATGCATCGTGAGTAGCAGGCGTCGCACCATCCAGGCTGAGATGGACGGTCCCCGTGCCGGCCGCGACTGCCCGTTCGAGCGCTCCGGACCGCAGCCGCCCCGTCACCGATGGAGAGAAGCCCACGTACATCCCCGTGCTCGCGGCATGGGCGACAAGGTCGAAGATGTCGGGCCGGGCGAGCGGGTCACCGCCGGTGAGGACGAAGACCCGGGTGCCCATTGCGGCGGCCTGGTCGATCAGCGTGGCGCCTTCCACTGTGGACAGCTCTCGGGCATCGCGGTGGTGCTGCGCATCGGCGCGGCAGTGGACGCACCGCAGTGGGCAGGCACGGGTGACCTCCCATGCGAGCGTCATCGGAGCTCGGGAGAAATCCGGCCGGAGCGTGTCACCACATAGATCGGCTCGCGGCCGCCCCGGCGCTCCATCAGACACGGGCCGCATTTCCACATCGTCGATCGAACATGCCACACCGAGCTCCTATCTCTTCTGGCGAGCGGCCGGGGCACGACGCGAAACCTCTGCTCCGGCAGCCACGATTTGGAGTCCATCACGAGATCATTCCTATAAACTTATAGTTTGGCTAAACGTATAGTTTGGCACTCCATGCATGACCCGGGTGAAAGTGAGGGCGGTGGGAGCAGAGGGGCTCGTTGCCAGGATGCCGGTGTTCGCTGTTCGCTGGATATGAGTGCTCCCGCTGGCAACGGCGGGGGATCTTGGCATCTCCCCGGACCGGACTTGCACCGGTTGGCTGGCAAGCTTCGGCTCGGTTATGTCATGGCAGCTCCGTTGCGCTCAAGCGTCCCTCTGAGCTGCTGGACGCACGTGGATCGAGGGTTAGAGAGTCGGCGCGTCCCTAGAGGGACTGTGCGAACGATCCTCGACCGGCCGGACCCAGGCCGAGGCCACCAGCGCGACGACGCACGACCACAGCGCAGCCCCCAGCGCCAGGTGCACGTCCTGGACTGTGTCGGGGGCGCCGAGCACCGCGTCGAGCGCGCCGGCCGCCACCTGCGCTGCGAGCAGAGCCGCCAGCACCACCGCGAGCCCACGCCCCCAGGGCACCTCCGCCCATGCCCGCCATGCGTGCAGCGCTAGTGCGACGAGCAGGACCGACACCACCGCGACGACGCCCCGGTGAACGAACTGGAGCACGACGAGGTGCTCCTGGTGTCCGTCCAGCCCGCAGACAGGCCACGACTGGCAGGCCCCGCTCGCACCTTCGTCGGCGACGACCGACCCCGAGGCAACCAGGATCAGCGTGGACGCGAGCGTGACCTTCGCCAGGCGGCCGACGCTCGACCCCGAGTCCCGTGACACAGACGGGACAGACGAGGCCACCGAACCGGAACCGGCCGCGCCCGGATGAGCGTGAGGCACCTGCCACGCGGCCGCCACCATCGTGACGAGCGTGCCGAGTAGCACCATCGCCATTACCAGGTGGAGCACCACGGTCCCCGGGGAGTTGTGGGCCCACACGGTGACCGCCCCGAGGAGCGCCTGTACCACGACCAGGACAGCCGCCGCCGCCGCGGGCCGCGTCACGAGGCGCCCTGGACGTGGGTGGCGCCACGAGAGCAGAAGCGCCACGGTCACGAGCACCGTCAGCAGCACCACCGCGTACCGGTGCATCTGCTCGAGCAGAGGATGGAACCGGTCGATGGGGCCCACTAGGCCGTTGCACAACGGCCAGCTCGAGCACCCCATGCCGGACTCCGTCACTCGCACCACGCTCCCGAGCACGATCACGCCAAAGGCCATCACCGCCGCCGAGACGGTGGCCGTGCGCAGCCATCTCAACCGGCGCTCGGCCACCCGGGCGGGCTCATAGAACGAGCGGGGCACCGACAGCGCCAGCGCCGCAACGGGGAGCACCGCCATTCCATGTCCCCGGCGGATCCTCACCTGGCGACGCACCAGGGCCCCTGCGAACGAGCCCTGGCCGCTGCAGAGCTGCGCCATGTCGAGCCAGGCGCCAGCGATCACAGGGACCCCCGGTGTCGCGCCGTCGGTGACAGCCACCTCGCCGCGACCGAACGACAGCGTCACCGCGAACCCGCGATCGGTGGCCTGGAGCACGACAGCACCGCGGGCCAAGCGCGCGGCACGCGCCCGGCTCGGGAAGTCGCGCACGTTGTCCGCGAGCAACCCGGCGATCATTGTCGCCATGCCCGAGGCATCCTCGCCGCCTGGCACGACCACGACCGGCGCGGCCATTCCTCTCGCGCCGGGCCGTGCCTCGCTCAGACCTTCCTCCACCACGGCTCTATTCCGAGGTCCTCGGCAATGATGGCCAGCGCGTTGTAAGCGGGCCCGAAGGTGATGAACCCGTGGGGGTGCTGGGTCGAGCCAGCCATGTAGAGCCGATCGATGGGGGTTCGATACTGTCCGAGCTCGGGCAGCGGACGCTGGTCGAGCATGCTGTCGAGGCTTATCTCCCCCATCATCCAGTCGCCCCTGATCATGTTGGGGAGCTTGCGTACGATGTCGTGCGGCGTGAACACCGCGCTCGCCAAGAACGCGTCGTCGGTGAGGTTCGGGGCGAACCGCCTCCATTCCTCAATGCACTTGCGCCCGTAGTATGGGCCGATCTCGTCCCAGGCGCCCTCGCCGCCGTCCGCTAGCGCGAACGGCGCGAACTGGCGGAGCAGCCCCGTCGCGCAGCCAGCGGGAGCATCCGTCGGGTCGTACAGGGAGTTGACCGCCGCGTTGGGGTGGGGGTCGGGAAGCCCGCCTGCCCGGATCGTCGCCCAATCGGCGTTGAGTTCCTCGGGCGAGCCGTAGCCGAGGTTGACCACCCACGCGCGGTTCACGTCGGGGTCGAACTCCGCCGCGGCGTACTCCGGCAGGCGGTCCATCGCCAGATGAACCGAGAACAGCGTCCAGTCCTTGTGGCGCACCTTGGTCTTCACGTTGTGCGCCAGCTCCTCGCCGACCGAGGCCGGGTCGAGGAACTCGAGGAAGGTCTGCTCGACCGACACCGTGGATGCCACGGCCTGCCGCGCGGTGATCTCGGTCCCGTCCGTCAGGCGCACGCCCACCGCGCGCCCGTCCTGCACCACGATGTGTTCCACGTCAGCGTCCGCGACCATCACCCCGCCGTGCTGGGCCAGATCGCGCCAGAGGGCGTGGGCGAGCCGGTGCGAGCCGCCGATGCAGAGGTGCCAGTTGTCGATCTTGCCGGCGAGCAACGGGAACCCTATCGCCAGTCCCTTGACATCGTTGGTGTAGCCGCACACGGCCCCGTGGAACGCCAGATGGGCCTTCACCTTCGGGTGGGTGAAGTGCTGGTCCAAGAACCGGTTGATCGTCTCCACCCGCAGCTTCACCGACAGAAACTCGCTGCGTTCCTCGACGCCGAAGGCCGACAGCGCCTTGGTCAGCTCCTTCACCGACATCGGCGGCTGGTACATGAGCGTGCCGAGCAGCAGGTCGATGTACCCGTGAGCCTCGGCGTGAAGGCGGCGGAATGTCTCCGCGTCGTCCTCGGAGAAGCGCGCGATCGACGCGCACGTCTTGTCGATGTCGGAGTGGATGACCAGCGCGGTGCCGTCCGTGAACACCGACGCCATCTGCACCTCGGGGCGCACGTACTCCACCCCGTGCTCCCTCAACTCGAGATCGGTCACCGGCGGGGCCAGGTCGACGAAGGTGTGATAGTTGGCGTGCACGTTGTGCAGGTACCCCGGGAGCGTCAGCTCCTCGGTGCACAGGCCACCACCCTCCTCGTGGCGCCGCTCGCACACGAGCACCTCAAGTCCGCTGCGCGCGAGGTAGGCGCCGAGGGTAAGGCCGTTGTGCCCCGCTCCTACGATCACCACGTCGTAGATGTCACGCATCCGTTGGACCTCTCGTCGCCGCCGCAGCGGTCGTCGGTGCACCCGCCGTTGTTGCGTCGCTCGAGCCGCCTGTGACGGCGTAGGGCGGCGTGCCGAGGGGCCATGTGGTCTCCACGCCCGTGGCGTAGGCCTCGAGCAGCGTCTTGACGAGCTCGGCCTGGCGCATGAGGAAGCGCATGTCGCCGCGGACCTTCACCGTCCCGTGAAGCGCCGCGTCCACCGGATCGATCGCCCCCGCGGCGATCTCGTCGAACACCGCGGCCGGCCCGCGGAACCGGTAGTCGAGGACTGTCCCCTCCTCCTCCTCGCCGAGCACCTCTCGGTACCAGATGCACCTGCCGCCGTCGATGCGGACGAGGAAGTGGCGCTCCTCGCCGGCGGCAACGTACGGCGACACGCCGTCGCCCGCGATCTCGATCCGGCACGTCCAGGCGCCTTCGGGCACCCCCCGTAGCCCCGCGACGTGAGCGTTGATCGCCTCGACCACCGCGGAGTACCAGTCGGCCGTGTAGATGACGGGCATCTCAATACCCCCGGGTCGCCACGGCGGGGCTCGGGAGCCCGAGGTCCTCGGCGATCGCCTTGTAGGCGTTGTAACCGCAGGCGGCGTGCATGCCCCCGCCGGGGTGTGCCGACGGGCCGCACAGGTAGAGCCCGTCGACCTCGGTGCGGTAGTTGGACGCCTCGGGGAATGGGCGGTTCGCATCCATCTGGTCGGGGGAGAATTCCCCGTTGGAGAAGTCGCCTTCGCGCATGAGGTTCTTCCGCTCCATCTGGTCGGGGGTGTAGAGCTTGTGGGCAAGGACGTTCTCAGAGGTCATGTTGGGCGCGTGCTGGCGCCATACCTCGAGGAAGCGCTCGTTGTAGGTGGCGCGCACCTCGGCCCAGTCTGCCGGTGACAACGCGCTCGCCGGTGGCATGAAATACCAGCCCGTAGCGGCTTGGCGCCCCGTGGGGGCCTGGGAGCGGTCCCACAGGCTGTTCACCCAGGTGCCCGCAGCTGGCTTGGGCACGGTCCCACCGTAAGCGTCGCGGATGTAGCGGATCGTGTCCTCGGGGCCGTCGAAGCCGACCATGGTGTAGAAGCATCGGTCGATGTCGGGATCCCAGCGCGCCGAGGCATAGGCGGGTGGCTCGTAGAGGCAGAACATCGGCGTCCCGAGGACGTGGCTCGGCCCGTAGCGGTACGCCCTCGCTCGCTTCACCCACAGCGTGCTCAGATGGTCCTCGCCCACCATGTCGAGCAGCGTCTGGCGGAGGTCCGCGTTGGAGGCCACAACCTTCGAGGCCCGGTACTCGACGCCCCGGCGATCGCGTACGGCCACCGCCCGACCGTCCTCGACGAGGATCTTCTCCACGGAACAGCTCTCGAGGAGATCGACACCCTCGCGGTAGCAGGCTTGGGTCATAGCCTTGGCCAGGCTGTGGGTGCCTCCGAGGGCGAGCTTCCAGTTGCCAACCGTCCACATGATGAAGCTCAGGAACCCAACACCGGTGCCTGTCTGGTCAACTGGGAAACCCCATTCCACGGTGACCCGGTACAGCAGCGCGCGCAGCTCGGGGGTCTCGAAGAGCTCATCGATCACCTGTTTGGGGGATTTCTGGATGTAGTGGTGGCCGATGCCGAGGTTGCCGAATACCGCGTCGAGCATCTCCGCCTGCAGGTCCGGTCCTCCTGTGGCCGCGCTCGGGATGTTGTAGAGACTGCCGGCGACGAGCCCTTCGAGCGAGCGCGCCCGGTGTTTCAGTTCCGTGAAGAGGTCGGCGTCCGCGCTCGAATACCTGGCGATACTCGCGTGGGTGGCCTCTGGCTGGTCGGGGCGGTGGATCACGATTGGCGGCCTGGCGTCGGCGAAGGCGATGCCAGCCTGGGCCTCGGGCATGACCGATCGCAGGCCCAGGTCCTCCAAGCCGAAATCCTGGATCATCGGCATGACATCGAAGAACTCCATGTACTGCGCGTGCAGGTTGTGCCGGAAGCCGGCCATGACCGGTTCCTCGGTGTTCGCGCCGCCGCCCTCCTCGTGCCTACGCTCAACGACCAGGGTGCTCAGGCCAGCGCGCTGGAGGTAGGCCGCGAGGCAGAGCCCGTTGTGCCCCGCGCCGATCACAATCGCGTCGTAGGTGGTTCTGGTCACGGGCGTCGCGCCGCCGGTTCGACCCGCGGCCGGTACGGCAGGCTGGCCGTGCGCTTGGACCGGCGCTCGCCTTGTCGGTGGCCGCCGCCGACCACCACGAAATCGAGGTGCTCTTTCTGCATGACACCTCCTCGGTCGTGGTTCCCGGTCATCTGTCATCGTAAACGAGTGGGATGCGACATACAAGACAGTTTCAATGATAACGTCTCATTCATGAGTCCCATCGTGTCGGCAGGGGCAGAGTTCCTATCAATCGACCGCGAACGGCCCGCCCTCGTTCCCGGGAGCCTCGAGGAGCGCCTGTTGGAGGCCGCCCTGCGCTGCGTGGCCCGCTGGGGCACGGTCAAGACGGGCCTGGCCGACGTGGCCGAGGAGGCATGTGTCAGCAGGGCCACGGTCTATAGGGCGTTCCCGGGCGGCAAGGAGAACCTCCTACTCATGGCGGCGGGGCTCGAGCTGAACCGGTTCTTCGACCGGCTCGGCGAGCGCCTGGCGGCGGCGGCAAGTCTCGAAGAGCTGATGGCGGCGGGGGTCACGGCCGCAGGGTGCGCACTCGTCGAGCACCCGGCCCTCATGCCGCTCATCGCGCACTTCGTTCGCACGGACGCCATGGACCGCACCGAGGAGACCCGATCGTTGCTCCGGCTGGTGACCGAGTGCGCGACGCCGCACCTCGCGCGGTTCCTCGACCCGCGCCGGGCCCGCGGCGTGGCCGAGCTTCTCGCTCGCCTTGCGGTCACCTTCGCGGTGCTCCCCTCCGACGAGGTGGACATCACGGATGAGGGATCCGTGCGCACCTTCCTCCAGGACGTGATGATCCTCCCCTCGCCCGGCTACGCCCGCTAGCCGAGCCGGGAGCTGAGCAGGCCGAGGATGGCTGTGTTCGCCCCCGATAGCGCCAGGACAAATACGGCTCCGCCTCGCTGAGGACCTTCAGGCTGTAGCTGATGGACCGTTCCCCGACGCCTTGATGCGCCGCAGCGGTCGCCGAGAGGGAGTGGAAATCGCAGTGCACGCGGTCGAGCCGGGTCCGGTGGGTGCCGCCGGTTCCAACGTCTCGGCTGCAGGCACCGCCCAGCGGAGTCCTGGGCGGGGCCAAATTTTAGGACTTAACTAAACGTTGACTATTTTAGTCATCTATTGCTATCCTCACGGCCATGGAGCTGCTGACGTCGACCGGGACACCTCCCGTTCGCCGCCGGCTGGCGACGGCGCCGGTGGAGGCGGCCGACCTCGAGCGTTTCGAGCAGCTGGTCGGCGCCTACCTGCGGGGAGAGCTCTCCGAGGAGCGGTTTCGCATCTTCCGGCTGAGCTTCGGTGTCTATGGCCAGCGCCAGGGGGGTCGGAACCAGATGGTGCGGGTGAAGCTGCCCCAGGGAGCGGTGTCCCCCGAGCAGCTCAAGATGCTCGGCCATGTCGCCGACACCTACTCACGCGGCTGGGGACACTTGACGACGCGCCAGTGCGTCCAGTTCCACTTCGTCCCCCTGGAACAGGTCTCCGAGCTGCTTTGGGACCTGGCCTCCGTGGGGCTCACCACCCGCGAGGCTTGCGGTGACACGGTGAGGAACGTGACCATGTGCCCGTTGGCCGGAGAGTGCCCAGGCTACGCCCCGGACGTCTCGTGGTGGGCGCAGGCGGCATTCCGCCACTTCCTGCGCCATCCCTACGCCCAGCGCCTGCCGCGCAAGTTCAAGATCGCCTTCTCCGGCTGTGAGCAGGACTGCGCTGGCGCACTCTTCAACGACATCGGCGTGATCGGGGTGGTCCGCTCCGGGCCCGACGGGAGGCAGCAGGCCGGGTTCCGCGTGTTCATCGGAGGTGGTCTCGCTGCCAATCCGCATCCCGCAGTGGCTCTGGAGGACTTCACGCCGCGCCACGAGCTGCTGCTCACGTTGGAGGCGGTCCTGCGAACGTTCGATCACTACGGCAACCGGGACAACAAACTCCGGGCGCGCATGAAGTGGCTGGTAGACACCATCGGGATCGAGGAGCTGCGCCAGCGGATCCTCAGAGAGCGAGAGCTCCTCATCGCCGTCCCCGCTCCTGAGATGTCGGTTGGAGAGCGGCCATGCGATGACGAGGGCTCGGACGCCAGACCGATCACGGGCGGCGACGACGTGCTCCTCGTGCACCCCGAGCTGGGCGACGTCACGAGCGAGCAGTTCAGAGGACTGGCAAACCTGGCCGAGCGGCTCGGGACCGCCGTGCGGACCACCGTGCGCCAGAGCTTCGTGCTCCGCGGCATGGGTGGCCCATGGCTGGACGAGCTGCACTCGGGCCTCGAGGCCCTGGGCTGGCGCGCCGCCCACCCGGCCTGTGACGTCGTGAGCTGCCCAGGAGCCGATACCTGCTCGCTGGCGGTGACCCGCTCCCGGGGCGTCGCCCATGCCATCTGTCGAGCACTAGAGGAGGCCGGTCTCCCCGGAACCCAGGACGTGCGGATCAACGTCTCGGGCTGCACCAACTCCTGCGGCCAGCACCACGTCGCCGACATCGGGCTCTTCGGCATCGAGCGCCGGGCCCATGGCCGTGCCGCCCCCGGCTACCAGATGCTCCTGGGCGGTCATCTGGGAGGGATGACGGTGGTCTTCGGCCAAAAGGCCACCAAGCTCCCGGCCAAGCGGGTACCCGAGGCGGTGGTCGAGGTCGTCCGGCGCTTCACCGAGGAACGGAGGCCCACCGAGCCCTTCGCCTCATGGCTCGAGCGGGCCGGTGGAGCCCGAGGCGTCGGCGGCCTCCTCTCTCCGCTCGACGAGTTCCCCGAGCCCGGGCACGCCCCGGAGCTCTACATCGACTACGACGAGACCGGCCCTTATGTCGCCGAGACGGGTGCCGGGGAGTGCGCGGGCTCGTGACGCTCGCCCGGCCACTTGGCCCCCCGTCACGTGGCGCGGGCCTCGGTGACCTCTCGGGTCTTGGGCACCTGCTCCAGCGTTCCCGCCAGCTGGCGCAGGAACAGACGCAGGGTCCGGCGGGCCCGGCGCTCGAGCTCGGGCGCGCTGAGCAGGGACTCAGGGTCGGGCCTCGCGTCCTGGCGCCAGGTCCCCTCGACCCGCACTTCGCTGCGCTCGGGGTCGACGGCGCCGACTGACAGCTCGGCCTCCAGACGCGCCATCCCCGGGGGACCGGGAACCCGCCAAGCCAGGAGGTACCGCCGGTCTTCGGACGACTCGCTCGGGTTCGCTTCGCCCATCGGCACCAAGGAGACCTCCGCCACCGGCAAGCGGGCGGCCGGGGGGGCCTGGTCGAGCATGGCCTCGGCCATGGCGCGTGCCGCGAGCGGTCCGAGATCAGCCGCCGATCGGGCCAGCTGTGCGTGTACCTCGGGGGCAGCCAGCTCGACCTGGACCGCGTCGACGACGGCGACGGCAAGGGGATGAGCGCGATGCGAATCGGCGGGGGTCTGGTAGGTGCCGGCCTCGATGGCTGCGTCACGGACGGCCACCTCGGCCAGGCTGGTGTCGGCCAGCAGCTCCCGCAGGGCGACCGTCGCCTTCGACCATGTTTCGTGCAGCGGGCAGACGGCGTCCCACCGGCAGGGGCCCTCACCAAGTGCGCAGCGTTCCGCCTGCAGGGGGCCCTCGGCTGCCTCGATGACCTCGAGCACGTTGATGTCCGACGGCGCCCGGCTGAGGCGGTAGCCGCCGTCCCTGCCTGCCTTGGAGCGGGCGAGTCCGGCGCGTACCAGATCGGCGAGGATCTGGGAGGCGAAGGTGGCTGGCACCTCGGTGTCGGCCACCACCTCCCGGATCTTCCTCCAGCTGCCCTGGTCGAAAGCTCGGGCGAGGGAGATGGCCGATCGCATCACGTAGTCGCCGCGCTTGGACAGGGTCATGTTCATGGCTGCGGATTCGCTCTCGTGTTCAGCGGGACACTACCGATGGCCCGCTCCGTCCATTGTCACCAATATAAGTATAGCTATGAGCTTGACATTGGGCGGGACCGAAAATAGTATAGCACATAAGTTTACGTATTAGTTCTTCACTATAGGTAAGCAGGGTGGTGCACATGGCGCTGAAGACCGACGACCAACTCCTCGATGCCTACCGGGATAGCTCCAGGCAGCCGGGGATTCCGGAGTGGTTGGAGGACCCGGCAGTAACACCGGTGAAGCTGCGGGAGCCACTCAGGGGGGGCGTCAAGGAACGATTCTCTGCCTCCGATCCTGCGCGTAGCTGGGAACTCACCCGCTCTCCTCGCATCGCGCGCCTGGTGCGCAACCGGAAGTTCCAGTTCTTCTTGATCCTGCCCAACCAGATCATCTTCTGGACGGTAATCCTCGTGGGGCTCCTCGGCACGGCGGTGCCCGGCCTGAACTTCGGCTCGGCCATCACCTGGTACGTGTGGTTTTGCCTGGTCTTCGTGATGATGGTCGTGGTCGGCCGGGCCTGGTGCGCGATGTGCCCCTTCGGCGGGTTCGCCGAATGGGTCCAGCGCCGGAGCTTCTGGCGGCGAAGCCAGTCCGCCCTCGGCCTCGGCCGCAAGTTCCCCGAACCGTTGGCTCGCTACGGGTTCCTGCTGCCGGTTGCGGCCTTCTTGCTTCTCACCTGGATCGAGGAGTTCTTCAACATCGCCGCACCGGGGACACCGTCTGGCACCTCGTTCATGGTCATCGGCATCGTCGCCTCGGCGCTCATCTTCTTCTTGGTCTTCGAACGCCGCACCTTCTGCCGCTATATCTGCCCGCTCAACAGTGTCATCGGCACGGTGGGATCTATGGGTTCGGTGGCCGGCTTTCGCACCAAGGACCGCGAGATCTGCCTCAGCTGCAAGACCAAGGACTGCATGCGGGGCGGCGAGAACGGCTACGGCTGCCCCTGGTACACCTGGCCGGGAAGCGCCGACTCGAATCTCTACTGCGGGCTGTGCACTGAGTGCTATAAGGCCTGCCCGGAAGGGAACGTGGGCCTCTACCTCCAGAAGCCCCTCACCTCGGTCGTTGCGCCCCGACGGCGCCGTATCGATGTCGCCTGGGCAATCGCCTTCTTGTGGAGCCTCGTGCTCTACCAGCAGGTGAACGCCACCAACGCCTTCGCCGCCGTCGATGGCTGGCTGAACACGAATTTGCACTTTCCCCACTACCCGAACCCCGCCGGCTACCTCGGGTTCATCACCCTCGGGGCCCTGGCCACGGCCGCGGTGGCGTGGCTCATGGGCAAGGGACTCGCCAGTCGCGCCGTCTCGTTCGTGCGCCCGGGGAACTTCATGGACCGCACCTCGCGCTTTAGGGCCTACTTCGCCCCCATCGCCTACGGGCTCATCCCCGTCGTCGGAGCCGACTACTTCGCCCGCCAGCTGCCCAAGTTCCTCCAGTCCTCGCCGAGGATCATCCCCTCTGTCCAGCACACCTTCGGGTTCTCCGGGGTCGGTTCGCCGATCTATTCCTTCTCGATCATGACCAACGGCTGGATCGTCTTCACCCAGGTGGCAGTGATCGTGCTCGGAACCCTGGGTGCCGCTTGGGCCACCTGGCGGATCGCCGGGCGCGAGCTGGTACCCATAAGCCGCAACCAACTCGGCGTGCGCGTGGCAACGCTCGGCTTCGTCCTGGCTTGCGGGGCGGCGGCAGCGGTGCTCTACGTGATCATGCACGCGGCGGATTAGCAAAAGGAGACGCTACTCATGACTCTCATGGAGGAACGAGCGCCGGTCGACTTGAGCATGCATCCACGGGTACGCGTTCTCACCGACCGCTGCGCCGGGTGCCAGGAGTGCGTGATCCGCTGCCCCGTCGAAGCCCTCTCGATGGACAGTGAGCGCTGGGTGGCAGTGGCCGACGACACCCTTTGCGTTGGCTGCCGCCAGTGCGTGCGCAGCTGCCCGTTCAGCGCCATCGAAGTCGAGGGCCCGACGCTTGTCACCAAGCGCTGGCGCGCCGAGACGATCCGCCCTACTTCGATCCTCGGAAACACGACGGAAGTGCATCCGGGGTTTGCCTCGTCCGATGAGGCTATCGCCGAAGCAGACCGTTGCCTGGCGTGCCCCGATCCCACCTGCGTCAAGGGATGCCCTGCCCACAACGATATTCCCGGCATGATCTCGGCCATCCGAAACCGGGATCTCGTCGGCGCGCACGAGGTACTGCGACGTACCAGCATGCTCCCCGACATCTGCGCGAGGATCTGCAACTGGTCCAACCAGTGCGAGGGTGCGTGCACCTGGTCGCTGGCCGGCGCGGAGCCGGTTGCCATCGGGGCACTCGAGCGTTTCGTCACCGACGGCCAGAGGGTGCCGGGAGTGGAACGGAAATCGACAGAGGGCGAAGGCCTCTCGGTGGCAATCGTGGGATCGGGACCGGCCGGCATCGCCGCCGCGTGGGAGCTCCTGGCTCAGGGGGCGAAGGTAACCATGCTGGAAAAGGATTCCGAACCGCTTGGCGTCCTGCGCTGGGGGATCCCGTCCTTCTCCCTCCCGGACTCCGTCGTGAACCGGCCCATCGAGGACCTGGAGGCCGCCGGGCTCGAATTGGTCACCAACACCGAAGTCGGGCCCGCAGACATCGACGAGCTGCTCGGGGTCCATGATGCAGTGGTTCTCGCCAATGGAGCGTCAGTTCCGCTGAGCCTGCGCTTCCCCGGCAGCGACCTGGAGGGCGTGGAGGATGCCACGAGCTTCCTTTCACGAACCAAGTCCGCACTGTCCGATAGCGAGAAGCTTGCCGATGTGGGGATGGGCACAAGAGTGCTCGTCGTCGGAGCCGGCAACACCGCGATGGACGTGGCGCGCACGGCTCGGCGATTCGGAGCGGGGGAAGCGCCAGAGGGGGAAGGCGGCACGGAGGCGATGGATGTGGCGCGCACGGTTCGGCGATTCGGAGGCCACGTCATAGCGGTGGACTGGATGGACAGGCGATTTGCTCGCGTGCGTCCCGATGAGCTGGCGGAGGCTGAGCGTGAGGGTGTTGACATCAGATTCCTCACGTCGATCTCCAAGCTGGAGGGCGTCAACGGCCGCGTCACCAAGGCGACGCTTGTGAAGACCCGCCAGCGCAAGCGCGGAGACACACCGACGATCCTCTCAGGCACCGCCGAGACGATCGATGTCGACCTCGTCGTGGCGGCCATGGGATACCGCAACGATTCCAGCTTCGCTGACCGGGTAGCTCCCGGGACCCCGTGGCGTGCCGCTGACCACATTGACGGTCCGCCGGACCGGCGGTGGATGGGCAGCGGCGTGTTTGCGGCCTCGGGCAACGGCATCGGGAATCTCAGCTGGACGCGTGAGATCGCCCTCCGCCGGGCGGCGTACCCGTTCAGCGCACAGGTATGGGTGGTCGGCGACGCGTTGATCGGAGCCAGCACCGTCGTGGAATCCATGGCTCAAAGCAAGCGGGCCGCCCAGGCGATTCTGGCCGATGCAAAGAGAAAGGCTCTAGGTCCGTGAACCTGAGGTTCTCGCGACGAGGGGACTATGTCCTCCGCTCGGCGATCCGCCTGGCCCGTGCCTACGACGCTCCCGAGCCCACCAAGCTGCGGGAGATCTCCGCCGAGATGGACGTGCCCCGCAGCTTCGTCTCCCAGATCCTCGGCGACCTGCTCCGGGCGGGTCTGGCCGTCTCCTCCTTCGGCGCCCACGGCGGCTACCGCCTGGCCCGGGCCCCGGAGACGGTAAGCCTCCTCGAGGTGATCGAGGCCGGCGAGGGGCCGCTCGTCGCCGACCAATGCGCGCTGGGCCAGGGGCCGTGCTACTGGCAGGCGGTCTGTCCACTGCACGAGACCTGGGTGATAGCGACCTCGGCCCTGCGCAGCGCCCTAGCCACCACCACTCTGGCCGAGCTGTCCGTGCGGGACCGGGCCCTCTTAAGCGGCAGCTACCCGGTCCCCGCCGACGCCCACCGGCTGCCGGCCATGGTCCCGATACTCGAGACCCGGCGTCGGCCAGGACGCCCATGGCCTGCCTGTCGCCGCTGGACGGCCTCGGCGCCGGACGCGGTTGCACCGGCGGCCATGGAAGCGGCGGCCGGGAAGCGCTGACCATGTCGGTGGCGGCGCCGAGCGAGGTAACCTCTGCAGCCCGGCGGGGCCCAGAGGACGCCGCGGGCCGACGGTGGCTGGTGCTCGCCGTGCTCTGTGTGAGCCTCCTGATCGTCAACCTCGACAACACGATCTTGAACGTGGCCCTGCCTACGATCGTCCGGGACCTCCACGCCTCGTCCAGCCAGCTGCAGTGGGTGGTCGACGCCTACGCTGTCGTGTTCGCCGGGTTGCTCCTCGTCATGGGGAGCCTGGGCGACCGCTTCGGGCGTAAGAAGGTCTTGGTCAGCGGGCTCGTCCTCTTCGCCCTGGGCTCGGCGGCGGCGGCCTTCTCGGCGAGCCCTGATCGTCTCATCATGTCGCGGGCGTTCATGGGCATCGGGGCGGCCTGCATCATGCCCTCCACCTTGTCGGTCCTCACCAACGTCTTCACCGACGATGCCGGCAGGGCCAAGGCCATCGGGATCTGGTCGGGAACCACCGGCCTCGGCGTTGCCCTGGGCCCCATAGCCGGGGGTTGGCTGCTCACCCACTTTTGGTGGGGTTCGGTGTTCCTGGTGAACGTCCCGATCTGCGTCACCGGCCTCCTGGCATCGCTCTGGCTGGTGCCCGACTCGCACAACGACCAGGTCGTCCGTCCGGATCCGGTCGGCGCCCTCCTGTCCATCGTGGGCCTGGGCCTGTTCCTGTGGGCGATCATTGAGGCACCGGTGCGGGCATGGACATCGCCACTCGTGCTCGGCGCGCTCGGCGCTGGCGGTGTCGTCCTCTGGCTGTTCGTCGCCTGGGAGCGCCGACGCCGCCAGCCGATGCTCGACCTGTCGTTCTTCTCCTCCCGCCGATTCAGCGCGGCGATAGCGGCGATGGCGCTGGTCATCTTCGCCCTCATGGGCCTGCTGTTCCTGTTGACCCAATGGCTCCAGTTCGCCCTCGGCTACAGCCCGCTTGCCACCGGCTTGCGGATCGGCCCCATTGCCCTGGTCATTCTCGTTGCCGCGCCCCTCTCGAGCGTGGTCGCTCGCCGGCTGGGGACCAAGCCCGTGGTCGGGCTGGGCATGAGCGGGATCGCCGCCGGCTTAGCCCTTCTGGCTCGGACCACGACAGCTGGAACCTACGCGGATATGGTCCCCGCCTTCGTGCTCATCGGCGTGGGCGTCGGGTTCGCCTTCGCTCCTTCCATCGAAGCGGTCATGGGTTCCCTGCCGCGGGCGCGAGCCGGGATCGGATCTGCGACCAACGGTGCCGCTCTCCAGATCGGCGGGGCGCTCGGTGTCGGTGTCCTCGGGAGCCTGCTCAACGCCCGCTACCGCGCCCGGCTCGCTCCCCTGTTGTCGGCGCATCACGTGCCGGTATCGATGGGACACACAATCGAGGGCTCTCTGGGCGGCGCCCTGGCTGTGGGCCAGGGCCTGGGTGGCTCCCTCGGCGCCGGGCTGCAGGCCGCTGCTCGCTCGGCATTCCTGAGCGGGATGGATCTGGCCCTCTTCATCGGGGCTTGCGTGGCGCTGACCGGTGTGGTCGTGGTGGTGGCGTTTCTCCCCAACCGGGGAGCGCCCGCGATGCCGGTGCTGGCTGAAGACGTTTCCAGCGGTTCCCGTTGGCTTTCCCGTGAGGCAAGGAGAAGAGGAATCGTGTGCTTCCAACAGAGAGAGATGCTTGGATCAGACCGAGCAAGAAGCTGGGACGCCAGCCCCGACACCCAGCCCGAGCTCGACGGCGGTCGCCACCGCCGGGTGCTTCTCGAGATGTCGGATCCCGCCGAGGCCTGGGCTTCCTCGCGGCTCCTGCGGCGGGCCGGCTACGTGGTCACGTGGTGCCCGGGGCCGGATGGGTCGCCGCGGCAGCCCTGTCCGCTGGTGGCCACCGGGACCTGTCCCCTGGTTGAGGACGCCGATGCGATCGTCTCGACGCTACGGCTCGACGAGGCACCAGCGCGACAGGTGCTCGAGGCGCTTGGGCAACACCGCCCGACCCCTCCCGTGATCGTGTCCTGCCCTTGGAAGCAAGCCGAGCATTGGCCGCCGTCGCTAAACGGGCTTCAGCCGCTTCCCGTGCCGCTCACGGCGACGAAGCTCCTCGCCGCGCTCGGTGCCGTGTTGGAGTCGGGATCCTCGGAATGACCGGTTCGGTCCGAGGGACCGTTCTCGGACCATGACGACACGAGGAAGAGCAATGGGGACCCCTAGGCTGAATGTCCATTTCGGTTGACCACTCGTGACCGCGAGACACCGTTGGTTTCCGTCCCGTCGCGCACGGATCGACACGAGTACTCGGATGCTGAGTTGGTGCTCATTACCCACCGCTCTTACTCGCTTCAATGGTCTGTTCGCAGTCACGCCGTCCGCAGATGCGGTGCAACGCACCGACGACCCGGACGGGGCGAACGGATGCAGCACCGGTGACCATGGAGAACAGGAGAACAGGAGTGGACCTTGGGGGACACAATAAGAACCCGACGATCAGCGGTCCCACCATCGACCTCTGCTGACGATGCAGGCTTCATTCTGGTCTGGCAGCCCCACCGG
>Ga0307374_10005570_pt1 | contig 20325 bp, 23 predicted proteins | sample OX3MG_FD_202532 | JGI IMG/M metagenome (GOLD analysis project Ga0307374, IMG submission 202532) | Soil microbial communities from Risofladan, Vaasa, Finland - OX-3 | ecosystem: Environmental > Terrestrial > Soil > Coastal area > Acid sulfate soil | place: Finland: Risofladan, Vaasa | collected...
TGTGGCCCGGTCGGACAGAATTTGTGTATGGCACTCGATCGGTCAAGGGTCCAGCAGCGCTTCGAGAGTCCGAGGGCAATCCTGGGTGATCCGTCCCGATCCAAGTCTGGTTGCCAACGTGTCAACCGAACCGTGGGCAGCCTTCCTCGGTCCTGGTCATGACCCTGTCTTGTCGACGACGAGCACCTGGAATGCCCCGAACCTCGGGCAGGCCCGCTCGAGGCCTTCGAGCAGGGGACCGACCTTGTCGAGGCCGGGAAGGGCGCCGGGGGCGAACAGTGCCGCATGGAGCGTGACGCGACCAAGGGGCCGGCCGAAGGACACCAGCTCCTGCCGCGTGACGAAATGGGCCGCCTGCCACGGTGGGCGCCGCAGGCGCCGACGTCGGGCCATTCCCCACGCACTGCGCGCGTTGAGCGCGCCAATGGCGATGCGACCGCCAGGCCGAGTCACCCGACCCAGCTCGCCAACCACGAGGTGTGGGTCGGTGACGAACTCGCAGAGCGTGACGGCCATGGTCACGTCGAACGTGGCGTCGTCGAACGGGAGGTGCTGCGCGTCGGCGACGAGGAGCGGGGCCCGAACCCGTCGGGCGGCAATCGCCAACATGGCGGGGTCGAGGTCCACTCCGATAACCGACCCGGCGTGCTGTTCCACGGCCGCGGTGAACCTCCCGGTCCCACATCCCACCTCCAGGACGCGGCAACCCTCGAGCGGTCCGACGGCCCGCTCGAGGGCGGCGCGCTCGACCTCGAAGGCGTAGTGGCCCCAGGCCGAATCGAACCATCTGTCGTAGAAGGTCGCCTGTGCCGGATCAGACCTCCCAACCTCTTGTGAGTGTCCGAGCGCCGTTGTGGATTGCCGACCACGGCCGCGTGGGATACGTGCAACGAGGCGTCGACGGCGGGGCAGGGCCACGATCAGGACACCCGATCCCACCAGAGCGTCACCACCTGGCGGGGTAGATCGGCCCTCTGGTCGAGGTAGGCCTCGATCTCGGCGTCGTGCTCGGGACCGACGCACAGGCGGCGACGGGCCAGGGCGACGGCGTCTTTCCGGGGTGCATCGTGCCAGAGCGACGGTTTCTCGAATCGTTCGACATGCACGTGATAGCCGAGCGCGGCCGCGACCTCGAAGGCATCTGCGGCGGTCGGCCCGGCAGGCCGGTCGATGCCGTGGATGGACTTCCACAGCGGGCTGAGATCGCTGAGAGGGTGCCGGTCAGTGAGCTCTACCACGACCCGTCGTTCGGCGTGATCGTCGAGTGCAGTGAGAAACGGGGCGAGGTTGCCCACGTTGTACACGACGTGGTTGCACACGACCACGGTCGCATGCGGGGTGCCGGGGGCGACGTCCGGCCACCGGCCGACGATCACCGTGTGGTGAACCCCGCGCCGTTCGGCGGCTTCGGCGAACACGTCGAGCATGGCTTGGCTCTCGTCGACGGCGATGAGCGCCCCGGCTGGCGGTGCGAGGGGGAGGCTGGCGGCTCCACCGCCGGCACCGACGTCGAGCACCGATCCGCCGGCCGGGATCACCTCGGTGACCCGCCGCCTCGATGGGGTGATCTCGGAGTCGGCGAGTGCCCGCTCGGCCGACCGGGCGAACAGTTCAGTTGGGTAGCCCCAGGGCGACTCGGGCGCGGACGCCAACACAGTCTCGGGGATGGCCCACGCTCCCAACTGGCGAGACCAGCGGTCCGAGAGATCGCGAACCCGACGTACGGCCATGGTGGCTCAGCATAGAAGTGGTGTGCCGAGCTTCACCCGGCTGATCTCGCCCTCATCGAGCGACCTGCAGGCGAGAAGCCACCGAGAGTTAGATGGCATCCGACCGGGGCACGAACCACGAGCCCTTTGCTCTGCCGACGTACTCGGGAGGCTCATAAGCCGATGGAAACGGAATGTGACTGCCCGATGCCGCGCTCACCGCCTGACCACATCTGAGATCGTTGCTACTCGGCTCTCAGGGAAAGGTGAGTTCGATCCTCAGCCCGCCGCTGGGCGGAGCCTGCGCGGAGACGAAAGCGCCGTGAGCGGTGGCGATGGCCTTGACGATTGATAGGCCCAATCCGTGGCCATTGTTGTGGCCTGCACGATGAGTGTCCAGCCGTTGGAATGGTTGGAACAGGCGGTCGATCTCAGTAGTCGGGATCACTGGCCCGGTATTGGAAATGGACAAGACGGCTCGGCCGTCCTTTGTGTCGATTGACAGGTGCACGCGGCCTCCTACGACATTGTGTCCAATGGCGTTGTCGAGCAGGTTGGCAATGAGTCGCTCGATTAGATCCGGATCTCCTTCGAGGAACGCCGAGCCAATCGTGGTCTCGACATTGATTCCGAAACGATCTATATCGGGACGGTTGGCCTGAAGAGCGGCGTTAACGACGACAGATAGGTCAATGGGCTCACGGCGATCTACCTCGCCCTCGCTGCTGGCGAGGGCGAGGAGGCCTTCGATGATTGACTCTTGTTCCCGATTGGAAGCAAGTAGTTCCTGGCCGGTGGACTGCCACATGTCTGAGGTGGATGGATCGTCGAGCGCGACCTGCAGCAAGGTTCGCTCTCGGGTGAGGGGGGTACGCAGCTCGTGCGAGGCATTGGCGATGAAATGTCGTTGCGCCGCGAAGGACGCCTCGAGGCGCTCAAAGAGACTGTCGAGCGTCTGACCCAGCTGCTTGAACTCCTCATCAGCACTATCCAGAGCAAGTCTTTCGTGCAAATTGGTGGCTGAGATCCGGCGGGCGGTTGCCGTGATGGTGCTCACAGGATGGAGCGCCCTGCCAGCCACGATCCAGCCAAGTACGGCAGCCGCTACGGCCATGATCACCAATGCGATGCCAGATTCGATCAACTGATGACTGAGGTCGCGACCGCTCTGATAGCGAGCCACTGCAGCTTGGAACTGGTGCAAGTGGCCAACCGCTGACTCGGGAACCGTCCGAACAACGTTGCCGCTGAGTTCAACATAGCTTGGCTTGTCGGTTGCACGGGCGAGCAGATACGTAATGGCCAGCAGGGCCACTCCGGAGACTAGGAAGAGTCCGCCATAAACGGCGGTCAGCCTCAGCCGGGCAGTGCGGCGGTGCATTCGAAACCACCGAAGGGGTGTGCGCCGCAATCGCGTCAGGGGCATCATGACTCTCCGATCCGGTAGCCCGCTTCACGGACGGTCTCGATCAACGGAGGGTCGCCCAGCTTTGCCCGCAGCCGGCCGATGGTGGTCTTGACAGTGGTGGTGAACGGATCGGTGGCTTCGTCCCACACCTCCCCGAGCAACTGTTCTGCGGAAATGGGCTTTCCCTGGGCGGCCAGGAGGCGCTCGAGCACGGCCAGTTCCTTGGGGGTGAGCGCCAGCCGTCGCCCGGCCCGGCTTGCCGTTCGCCCCGATGGATCCAAACTCAGATCGCCGTATTCCAGCCGGGGCGCCGGGGCGGCAGGGCGCCGTGCCACCGCTCGTATCCGCGCCACCAACTCGGCGAATTCGAATGGCTTGGACAAGTAGTCATCGGCGCCCAACTCCAACCCGTCAACGCGATCTTTGAGTGAGCTGGCCGCTGTCAGCATGAGTACCCGGCTGGAGGAACCCTCGGTAACCATGGCGCGGCAGATCTCGTCGCCATGGGTGCCGGGCAGATCCCGGTCCAACACCACCACGTCATAACTGTTGATCCTCACGTGGGCGAGGACATCGTCGCCGTCCAGAACGATGTCGACTGCCATGCCTTCTCGGCGTAGCCCGAGCGCCACTGCCTCAGCTAGGACTTTGTCGTCTTCCGCTATCAGGACCCTCATCGTTCTCCCTTCCGCCCGCATCCCCACGATGCCAGGTTGCTGGTGACAGCGAGGTCACAAATTCTGGCACGGTGCTGTCACCTTTCATTGAGTACAACTTCTCCTAACAAGTCCCGAATAGGAGAAATGCTCTATATGGACGATCACGAAATGGCGCCCGGCGCTAACTCAGTCATCCGCTGGCTCGACCAGGCCCAAGGGCGGCCGATGCGAGTCGAATGTGAACCCGCAGTTCCCTCGACGGGTCGCGCTCGGAACGATGGCTGGTGACGCGGCAATGAGCTTCCTCGAACTCAAGAACGTCTCGAAGTCCTATGGCTCGGGCTCGACACTTGTCCAGTCCCTCGTCGATGCTTCGCTCTCGGTCGAACGCGGCAACCTCGTCGCGGTGATGGGACCGTCGGGCTCGGGGAAGTCCAGCCTCCTGACGATCGCCGGTAGCCTCGAGGAACCGACGGGTGGTGAGGTGCTGATCAACGGCAAGTCACTCGCGTCGATGTCCTACAACGACAAGGCGCGACTTCGGCGCCGCACGATTGGATACGTCTTCCAGGACTTCAACCTTCTCGCCGGGCTCACCGCGCTCGAGAACGTCGCTCTTCCGCTCGAGCTCGATGACCTTTCGCCGAAAAAGGCACGGATCGCCGCCATGAACGCGCTTGAGAATGTCGGGATCGCCGAGCGTGCTGAGCACTTCCCCGACGAGCTCTCGGGAGGGGAACGCCAACGGGTCGCCATCGCCCGCGCTGTCGTCGGTGAGCGTCAACTCCTGCTCGCCGACGAGCCTTCGGGCGCGCTCGACTCCGCCAACGGGGACGCAGTCATGAAGATGATCCGTGCTGCCTGCAAGCAAGGCATCGCTGCGGTCATGGTGACCCACGATGCCCACCTCGCATCATCGGCTGACCGCGTCGTCTTCCTCAAGGACGGTCGCATCGTCGACCAGACGGTGCCCCCTCCGACGACCCCTGAGTCACTTCTCGCTCCGCCACCGATCCCATGACCGTCTCGGTCGCGCTGCCGCCCGGCGAGGCTCGTCGGGCCCGCGGCTTCACGCCGTCTCTGCGCGCGGTGATCCGTTGGGCCTGGCGCTTGTTCCGTCGGGAGTGGCGCCAGCAGCTTCTGGTTCTCGCGTTGATCACCGTGGCCGTCACCGCGACCGTCGTCGGCTCCGCGGTAGCGACCAACACGCCCGCGCCGGCGAACTCAGGGTTCGGAACTGCTCAGGACGCGGCCACCTTCGCCGGGAACGACCACCGTCTGGCCGCCGAGATCACGACCCTTCACCATCGCTTCGGGCAGGTGGACATTATCGAGAACAAGACGCTGAAGCTTCCTGGCTCGGTCGATACCTACGAGCTCCTAGCCCAGAACCCCAACGGCCCCTACGTCCAATCGATGCTGTCCCTCGTCTCGGGCCACTACCCGAGCGCAGCAGACCAGGTCGCCGTGACGGCGGGGGTCGCATCGGATTTCAACCTGACCGTGGGCAAAACTTGGAACGTCGGAGGTGAAGCCCGGCAGGTCGTTGGCATCGTCGAAAACCCGCAAGACCTCCTCGACGAGTTCGCCCTCGTTCCTCCTGGACAGGTGACGTCCCCGAACCAGGTCACGGTGCTCTTCGACGCACCAGGAGTGGCACCGAGTTCCATCGGTGAGCCATGCGCCACCTGCGGCCCCTACGGCGGCCGCGGTTCGAATGTGAGCACCCCCGCCACTGTGGCGCAGAGCAACAGCATCAACCCCGAGACGCTCTCCCTTGTCGTACTCACGATCGGCATGTTGCTCATCGCGCTCGTGGCAGTGGGTGGCTTCACCGTGCTTGCCCAGCGCCGGCAGCGGTCGCTCGGCATGCTGGCATCGATCGGCGCCACCAAGAAGAACCTCTCCCTTGTCGTGCGGGCGAACGGACTCATCGTGGGTGTCGTCGGGGCGGCGATCGGGACTTTCTTTGGCCTTGTCGCTTGGTTCGCCTATCGACCAAGCCTCGAGCAGAGTGCCCACCACCAAATTGGTGTCTTCGCGGTGCCCTGGACCGTCATCGGCGCTGGAATTGTCCTCGCCATCGTCGCGACCTATCTGGCGGCCAGCCGGCCGGCGCGCTCCATCACGAAACTCTCCGTCATGGCAACGCTGACCGGTCGCCCCGCCCCGCCGAAGCAGATCCACCGATCCGCACTGCCTGGGATCGTCTTTCTTGTCATTGCGTTCATCCTCCTCGGCTTCTCGGGCAGCACGGGCGCAGGAAATGGCAACAAGGGCACACCCGAACTCGTCCTCGGGATCGTCGCCCTCGTTCCCGCCATCATCTTGTTGGCGCCGTTCTTCCTCGTCGGGCTCGGACGGGTCGCCCGCCATACCCCGGTTGCCGTCCGGATCGCCCTGCGTGACCTCGCTCGCTACCGGGCTCGCTCCGCCTCGGCACTCGCCGCGATCGCCCTCGGCGTGATGATCGCGGTCGTGATCGCCACCTTGGCCCAGGCCCGCTACTCCGACATCTGGGACCCGGCCGGTCCGAACCTCGCTTCGAACCAGGCGAACATCGAGACAGGAGGATCTGGTCCGAACCCCTCTGCGCAGCAGGTGGCGACCTGGGCACTTGCTGCTCCTCGTGTCGGCGAGGCGCTGGGCGCGCAACGGGTCGCCGCGCTCTATTTGGTCGGCAACCTCCAGAACAGCACCGGATCGGAGTCCACCAACCAACCGCTCACCGTCGCCACTCCCCAGCTGCTGAGAGTCCTCGGCATCCGCAATTCACAAATCGCGCCAGATGCCGACGTTGTGACCTCGCTGCCGGGCTTCGTTGGCGCGGCGGGTCTGGAGTACGCCTTTTGCGAGAAGTACGTCCTCGGCGGAACGAACAGCGGGGGTCCAATACAGACTCGCGACTGCACCAAGAATGGAGGGCTGACACACCCGGTAATCCAGTACCTGGCGGCGCTGCCGACAGGGATTCACGCACCCGACATGTTGCTCACGGAACACGCGGTCAATGAGCTCAACATCACCTCGACGGTGATCGGGTCGCCGATTGGGTGGTTCGCCGACGCTGCCAAGCCGTTCACCGCCGATCAGATCCACAGTGCGCAAGCACTCGCGGCGACGGCAGGCTTGACCATCGAAACCAAGAACGAGGAACCGACGTCTGCAACCGTGGTCAACTGGGCCACGGTCTTCGGCATCGTGATGGCGCTCTGCATCTTGGTCATGAGTGTCGGGCTGGTCCGAAGCGAGACCGCCAACGACCTACGGACTCTCGCTGCCACCGGAGCGAGCAGCTATACTCGCCGGACGCTGACCGCCGCGACGGCGGGGGCGCTCGGCCTTCTCGGGGCAGTCCTCGGCACGTTCGCCGCCTACATCGGTGTTATCGGCTGGTTGCGAGGCAACTCCCTCCATGGCGGGATCGCCGCGCTCGGAAACGTGCCCGTGGCCAATCTTTTGGTGATCATTCTCGGCCTCCCTCTTGTTGCGGCTGCGGGGGGCTGGTTGCTTGCCGGGCGCCGGCCGCCGGGTATCGCCCGTCAACCGATTGAGTGACGCAGGGGCGCACATCTCGTCGCCCAGGACGGCGGTCCGGAGGAGCCCCTCGTTGGTCCGACGGGGTTGCTTGGAGCCTTGGCCCCGGTGGTGCACCGGTACATCCTGCGACCCTCGCTGTTCTGCTCGATGGCCATCAGGCGGCCGCATATCCCGCAGCGAACCCGGCCGCACAAGAGTCCTTCCCCTTGTTCCGGCCCTTGATCCGGCCTCGATGGGCGCCAGCGAAGAACTCGGGGGTGATCAACGGCTCGTGATGACCGGGAAACCACTCACCGGTGTGAAGAACCTCACCCAAGTAGATGCGTGAGTGCAAGATGCCGGGCACGGTCGAGTACTTGACGCCGGCGATCTCGACACGGTGCGGTCGATCACGAAGGAGACTCTGGCCGGCTCGGCAATGGCTGCACTCGGGGCCGGATTCGGCGACTTCGAGGAGTACCCGGACTATGCGACCAAGACCGCGGTGTTGCTCCACGAGCTAACACACCCTCACGGTTGGGCAAACGTTGGGAAATAGTTCTTCGGAAGTTGTGTGCTCTGATTCAGACTTCTTTTGAACTGAACAGTGAGCCGACGAGAGAGATCAGAAACTTATGGGCGTTCCCGGTCGGAGGCTGAACTCAACAAGCAGGTGCCGCCGAGCTGCCTACCTTCTGTGTGCAGCATTAGCGAGCGTCGCCGGGTTCTTCTTCTCCCCAACGGCAGCCTTGGCAGCGGGCAATCTCGCATCGGTCGTTCTTACAAATACCCTCCCTGGCTTGGTCGCGGCATCTCCAGGAACGACCAATGGGCCGATCAGCGGAGCGTCACTGAAGTACCTTCCCATCGACGAGAATTCAGGTGCGAAGCTACTCCTTTACTTATCAAATAATGAAGTCAACGCCGGCTACATACGAGCATGGACCCGTCAGCCCCCTAACGGAGACGGGGTGTTTATCTTTGCTTTTACCTTCAAAAGTACAGCTGTCCAGACTTCATGGCTAACAGAACTCGATGCTGGGTTCCAGGCGCAACCTGGAGATACGACGTTTGCGGTTCCAGATGTTCCGGGGGCTGAGGGATATACGGCGCACGTCGCAGATTCAGGCGGTACACCGACGACCGAGAACGTAGTGACATTCGACAAGGGCGATACGACCTTTATGGTGACAGTTGGCTCGTCCACGGATGATCTCACGAGTGCCGACGCCGCATCGCTCGCGACAACACAGGCGGCCAATGCGCCGGGTGCATCCCCGACGAGTAGCAAAACCAAGGTTTACGAGGTCGGCGGGGCAGTCGGAGCAGCGTTGCTGGTTGTGCTGATCGTGATGTCGGTCCGGCGCCGCCGGCGAAATCGTCCCGTGACGAACACATTCCAACCGAACACATTCCAACCGAACACATTCCAACCGAACAAAGTTGGGGCGCCAAGCATCTCGTCGTACCCCCCTCTGCCGACCGAACCTCAAGAGCCTGGATGGACTGCAATAGGTGATTCCGAATGGTACTGGGATGGAAGGGCGTGGACGGACCGTAGGCAACTGACTCCTGTCGACTCGGAATGATTGCGGGCTGTTGCCCGGCGGGACAGCTCGCAGAGGTTGCAGGCCTTGACGGCAAAAACCAACGCATGGTCGAAGAAGCAGTGCTCAGCAAGGCCAACCCTCTTGACCGATGGCGCGTCGCCTACGTGGTCGCTCTTGAGAAGACAAATCCGCTTCTCGGACCTTCAGCCGTCCAGCCAGCTCCTCCGATGCCATTCGACATCACCATCGTTGGAGGAGAACTGGCGGGCTTCTTCGATTCCATCGTCAACACAGGAGACTTTCCTGAAAACGACAACTGGCCACTGACTGGTGCCTTGAGGCAATTGGTTTATCACGATCTCGGAGTGAAACAAGTCATCGAACGAGAAGGAAATTCTCAACAGACAACGTTTGTCCCTGGTGATAACAGTTCCGCTTTTGCGTATCCATCCGGTGACATCATGTGCGGGGCGATCGATTCCACGGCACTGATCACGACCCCAACCGGCCTAACGACGCCGATCAGACTTTTCGGGGGAATCGATCAGACAATTGGAAGCCCGGGATAGTGCGCTGACATCTCACTCGACCGAGCGGGTAGCGACCGAAGGTGAAGCTCTCAGACGGGTCCTACTGCTGGCCGGAAGGGCTTGCCATCACCTGTACGACCACGAGGTCCGACTGGGCATACAACTGTCGCGTGCCTGGACAGAATCGAGGGCCGCTGTGCAGGCGGCGGGGGAGTTGACTGGCGAGCAGGCCGTTGGCCACAAGCAAATGGATGATGCAGTTTGCGGGTGCGTTACAGGGAGCGCACCCGAACTCCTTTTTAGAGCACGGACATTGAGCTCGGGTCCGAAGTGTGTCTAGCGTGGTAGACTTGATCTGTCTAGTCGTGTTAGACTAGAGATAAATGATGCAAAAGAAACGAAAGGTCTACACCGCCCGTGCCCACCGAGAAGGCAAGTGGTGGGCGATCAGTGTCATGGGACTTCCCGGAGCATTGTCCCAAGTGCGTCGCCTCGATCAGGCTGAGACCATGGCTCGAGAAGTGATCGCACTGGTTCTCGATGTGCCTGAGGACAGTTTCGACGTTGTGGTGGCCCCGGAGCTCAATGAAGAGCATCGGGAAGCTCTGGCGGAACTCGATCGGGCCAAGGAGCAGTATGCCGAATCGATGGCGGCACTTGCCGAGCGGCAACAGAAGGTCACATTGCTGCTCGTAAGGGAAGCGGGACTGACGGTCAGAGATGCTGCCACCGTCCTCGGAGTTTCATTTCAACGGGTCTCACAGCTCACGTCGCATTCCGAGAAAGGCTCACGAAAGGTACCTGCGGCGAAAGGCCGTATCGCGTCGTAGCCCATGAACGGCGAGAGTTTCCCTTGTTAGGTCTCGTACCATCGCTTCAGCCGCCAGTCGGAGTTTGCGTTAGTCGGTCCTCCGACACGTTCCAGGTTCCGCCACAGCCCTTGGGCCTCTGACCTGGGAGTGTATAGAGGGTTGGTTTCCACCGACACGCTCCAGGTCCACGCCTCGCAGGGTCGTTGTCAGCTTGACCTCTTCGGTGGAACCGATGCAGCGGTACCGCACGGTCAGTCCGAGCGCTTGGTAGAGCGCGGCCCGGTCGGACTGTTCAACACGTTCGAGTAGCTCGTGGAGATCTCGTTGCGCCGTGAGGGTTTCGACCACTTCGCCGAGGCTCAACTCCGCACTCAGCACTGGCCCTGTCTAGGATTCCCCCTTCGGCAGCCCAACTGCCTTCCCCATGCGCATCCTCCTCGTATCCGACCTTCACTACCACTGCCCCACCTCGACTGGGTCGTTGGCGCGGGTCCGGCGTTCGACCTCGTTGTGGTGGCCGGTGACAGTTTGAGCATCCGCTCGGCGGTCTCCCTCGAAGCGCAGAGCGTCGTGATGCTGCGCTACCTGTCACTGCTCCAGTCGGCGGGGCGGGTGGCCGTGAGCTCGGGCAACCATGACCACACCGGCCCTGACGCGCATGGCGAGCAGGGGGCCGCTCTGGCTGGCCGAGGCGAAGGCCACGGGTATTCAGACCGATAGCGATTCGCTGATCATTGGTGACACCACTGAGCCGGTTCCGAATTGGGCAAGAATTGTGAAGCCATAGCTCCCTGAGTGATGCGCATCGCGCATTGTGGAACCACCTGCGGATGTCATCGACCATATCGGAAATGGCAGAGATCTAACTGATCGGCGCCGCAACGAATTGGAAGGCGGACCAAGTGAAAGTGCCCGTCGCAGGTGATGAGACGAGGTAGGGAATTCCAATGCGACGGCTGGGCCGCTAAATGGCCGAAACAACGCTCTACGACATCCTCGAATTGTCGCCTACGGCTGGCTTAGATGAGATCAAGGCAGCGTACCGTCGGCTCTCGACACAGGTCCACCCCGACCGGGGCGGCTCAGGTGCGCTCTTCCGTCTTGTTCGCGAGGCGTATGAAACTCTCTCTGACGACAACCTTCGCGCAGAATACGATCAGTCCGGCATCAACTCGGGAGGCCCTCCGCGGAGAGCCCGCAGCGCAAACGGAGGTAGTGGCCTAGACAACGACGTCAAGACACTTGCTGAGCGTACATCGGTGCTCAACCAGTCCCTTCTTCGACTGGAGGCGGCAGCGACTTCTGACCACGATCGTCTCGAAGTCTACCGAGTTCAACTCGAACTCCAAATGGCGCAAATTGCATGGAACATGGCGGTATTTCGCCAACTCCGTGCGCAGGGACAATGGGAAGCGGCGGCTCGATTCCATACCAAAGCCAATGAAGGAGAAAGGTCCCTTCCGCCCATTGAGAAACTCATTGCGAGCACGGAGATTCAGATCGCGGAGAAGGCCCAGGCTACCCAAGCCACGGATTCATCCAGCGTAAGGATGATTCCTTGCAGTCTTTGTGGTGTCAGAAACAGGGTCTCTCCGAACGCGCAATCATTTTCATGTGGAATTTGCAAGAACAAAAATCTCATGCTCAGTTGCCAAACTTGCGGAACTCAGGCTTACGAGTGTACGGCCCTATCTGGGAACGCCGCTACGTACGTCTGTGAAACGTGTCACAGAGAAAACCCCGAGCGGCGTAACGGCGAACGGCGTAAGACCGAACGGCCGAAGGGCGTTCCTGACTGAGGTCTAGAGTTCTTTGGAGTTCACGGGTCATCTAACGTTCGATGTCATCTGGTTCACGCGGAAGGCGCCAATGCTCAGGGGGTTCAGACCGGGGAGCGTCACATATGTCCGTGGCCAGTTTGAAAGGGCGGGCTCAAGTCCCCGCTGATGGCCACCGGAAGCCCCCACCCCTCGCTGCAGTGGCGTTCGATCCACCAGGCGTTTGTCACCGCGAGCCTCCGTATCGTCACGTGAGCGATGATGGCGCCGTGGAACCAAGGTCTAGATGCGGATTTGTCGAGCTGACCAGGGCACATAGGCCTTGAGCAGGATGCCTGCAGACAAAGGACTTCGAAGCCGTCATCGCACGCATTTGTTCCTCTTCTCCTCCCTTCGTGGCTATCGGCGGTCATGGGCGATGTCCGACCTTCTCGCCGGGGCGACCCTCCTCGTGATCGTTGTTCCCGAGCAACTCGCCACCTCGCGACTTGCGGGGATGCCACCCATCACCGGCTTTTACGCCTTCATCGCGGGCACCGTGCTCTTCGCCCTACTCGGGTCGAACCCGCAGATGTCCGTGGGCGCCGACTCGACGACCGCTCCCCTCTTTGCCGTTGGAATAGGTCACTTGGCGACAATTGGCTCCGCCCACTACGTGGACCTGATCGGGATTCTGGCTGTGATGGTCGGGGTCTTGGTGGCCCTGATCGGCATCCTTCGCCTTGGCTGGATCGCGGAATTGCTCTCGGCTCCGATCATCACCGGATTTATGGCAGGGGTCGCCATTATCATCGTCGTCCACCAGTTACCCGACCTCTTCGGCCTCCGGTCGGTGAGCGGATCGAACCTGCATCGAATCACCTTTTTTGCCACTCACCTTGGCGACGCCAACGTCTGGACCCTCAGCATCGGAGCGGCTGTCTTCTCAATTGTGCTCATAGCCAGGCTTGTCGACCGGAGGCTGCCCGGCGCGCTGGTGGGACTGATCGGCTCGACGTTGCTCGTCGGGGCTCTCGGGCTTGAAGCGCATGGGGTGGCGGTTCTCGGCACGCTGAGACATGGCGGGCCGCGACTGGGTCTTTTTGGATTGTCGTGGTCTGCTGTCCGCAGCGTGGCTCCGGTGGCCGGAGTCGTCGCGCTGGTCATCGTGAGCCAGTCCGCCGCCACAACCCGCGCCTTCGCCAATGAAGGGCACTACGAGGTGGATGTGGGTCGTGACTTCCTCGGCGTCGGCGTCGGGAACATAGCGGCTGGCCTGGTCGGATCCTTCCCGGTGAATGCCAGCCCACCCAGGACGGCAGCGGTCGCCTCGGTGTCGGGCCGCAGCCAGGCCGCTGGCCTCGGCGCGGCGCTGGTGCTGTTGCTGCTGATTCCTGCGGCCGGTCTTCTCAAGGATGTTCCGCTCGCCACTCTCGCCGCGGTGCTTATCTATGTGGCGACGCGGATCTTCCATGGGCGCGATCTCATGAACATCGCCCGATTTGATCTATTCGAACTCGGACTTGCCGTGATCACGTTGCTCACCGTCGCCCTTGTCGGGGTCGAGCAGGGCATTGGCGTCGCCGTCGGATTGGCCATCCTCGACCGCACTCGACTGACTGCCCGACCCCAGCTTCACGTACTCGGCCGCATACCCGGCACGACCAGCTGGGCGCCTCTGAGCAGCGACCGGGAAGCCAGTCAGGTTCCCGGTGTGCTGGCGGTCCTCTTCGCTACGCCGCTCTGGTACGCCAACGCGGTCCACTTCCACACGGAGCTGAAGAGCTCGCTCGCGCGCACAATTGGAACTCCTCAATTGGTCGTTCTCGACACGATCGGGATGAGTGACCTGGACTACACCGGCGTCCAGGTGCTCCGGGAGGTGCTCGATGAATTGGACCGCGACCACATCAAGTTCGGAATCGCCCGGTCGGGCAATCACCTGCGCGAATGCATGAGGCGAAGCGGTCTGCTGGCCAGAATTGGCGACGACCGGTTCTTTCGGTCAGTCGACGAGGCCGTCACCGTTCTCAGCGCGAAACGTCAGGGGATTTGATTCTCCGAATTGTGCATCAATACGGCCCGGTCGCCCGCGACCCGAGACCCGGCAACCCGGACAAAAGACCAATGGCTAGGACGACGACGGCTTCTTCACGATCGTCGATCGCAAGAAGGACATGATCGTGTCGGGCGGGTTCAACATCTTCCCTCGTGGGGTGGAGGACGTGATCTCCAACCACCAGTCGGTCGCTGCGGTCGCCGTGGTCGGCGTTCCCGACGAGACGTGGGGCGAGGCAGTGAAGGCGGTCGTCGTCCCCCGGGCGGGTCAGATCATCGACGAGACGGAGCTCATCGAACTCGTGAAGCAGCGCAAGGGCTCGCATCACGCGCCCAAGTCCATCGACATCGTCGACTCGATCCCGGTGAGCGCGGTCGGCAAGCCCGACAAGAAAGCGCTCCGAGCCCGTTACTGGGCCGGCGCCGAAGGGCTGAACATAGACCAGAGGCGCTCCGGCAAGAATTCTCATCTCGACTTGCGGCCTCGGCATGCCGCGGCCCATGCCATAGCGGAGCGACCGATAGATGTACCGACTCAAGGAGAGGCATCGCAGTCTGATGTTGACGTCGAGCAATAGTAGCGTTGCCCTCCACCAACGGATCGTTTGGGCACCGGGGACGGAAAGGTAAGGGGATGGAGCTGACGATTAACGATGCCGTGAGGGTCTTCACGGATGCGTCTGCCTATGCGGACGAGCCCAGCTTCTATGCCGCGTGCGCGCTGCTACGACGCGAGTGCCCAGTGGCGTACGTCGACGTGAAAGGCTTCGAGCCGTTTTGGGCTCTCACCCGCCATGAGGACCTCATGGCGGTCGAGCGGGCTCCGGCTCTTTGGGTCAATGCGCCGCGGCCGGCATTGGCCCGGAAGCCGCAGGACGGGGCGAAACCGGCCGACCTCCCTGTGCGCACGCTGGTGCAGATGGATGCTCCCGACCACACCACGTATCGCAAGATCAGCGTCGACTGGTTCAAGCAGACCAACATCGCCCGCCTCTCCGCTCGCTCGGCCGAGCTCGCCAAGCGAGCCGTCGACCACATGGCGGACCTCGGGGGTGAGTGCGACTTCTTCACCGAGGTCGCCGTGAATTACCCGCTGTACATCATCTTGGCGCTCCTCGGCCTTCCCGAAGAGGACTTCCCTCGGATGCTCAAGCTCACACAGGAGATGTTCGGGATAGAAGACCCGGACATGGCTCGCGAGACCGAAGGTGACGCTCTGATGGCGAACCTCCTCGAATTCTTCGAGTACTTCGAGGGACTCATTGAGGACCGCCGGGCCAACCCACGCGACGATCTCGCGTCGGTAATAGCGAACGCCAAGGTCGACGGTGAGCCGATCGGCGTCCTCGAGGCGGTGGGCTACTACGTCATCATCGCCACGGCCGGTCACGACACCACGAGTTCGGCCATCAGCGGTGGTTTCGCGGCCTTGCTCGCCCACCCCGACCAGCTGCGGCGCCTTATGAACGACCCGGCCCTCGTGCCGAGCGCGGTGGAGGAGATGTTCCGTTACGTATCGCCGGTGAAGCAGTTCATGCGTACGGCGACGAGCGAGCAAGTGCTGGGTGGAGTCACAATTCCCGAGGGCGGAGCGGTCTTGCTGTCGTTTCCGGCGGCCAACCGCGACGAGGCAGTCTTCGCACGCCCGGACGAATTCGATGTCGCTCGCGACCCGAACCGGCACGTCGCATTCGGCTTCGGCGCGCACTACTGTCTCGGAACCCACCTCGCCCGTCTCGAGACGCGCGCTTTCTATAACGAGCTGATTCCACGGCTGGACCACGCCGAATTGGCGGGCGAACCCGAGTTCATGCGGACGCTCTTCGTGGGTGGGCCGAAGCATGTTCCCGTGCGGTACCGCCTGCACTGACGTTTGTGCCCGCCTCGGTTGGTCGTAGACCTGTGGGCGGCTCTAGGAGGGTGAGATATGCACGACCTATTGATCAAGGGCGGCACTGTCGTCGACGGCACAGGCGGGGCTGAGTTCACCGCAGACGTTGCCGTCACCGACGCTGACGGCTTGCTGGTCACGCCCGGGTTTGTCGACATCCATACGCATTTCGATGGTCAGGCCACGTGGGACCCGGCGCTGGCGCCGTCGTCGTACCACGGTGTCAGCACCGTCGTGATGGGCAATTGTGGCGTCGGATTCGCCCCACTGCGCCCGGGTGGTGAGGCCGAACTCATCGAACTGATCTGGTTGTCTGACCCGCCTTGACTACGTGGGCTCATCGGGTTCGATTCCCGGCCGGGGCGCCCTACCCGAGGGTCGGGCTGCTGATGGCCGGTCACCATCGATACGGCAGCCCGACACTCGGGGTATATACCGTATTGGGGCTAATGCCCTACCGACCCTCGCACAGGTACTGACCGGGCTTGTCCAGTCGCGCCGAACTGCCAGCCGACCCGGGCAGTTCACCGCAGGAGCCCGTGAAGGTGACCAGTATCCTGATCGCATAAGAGATTGCGCCGCCCGCGGACCGGTCTCGGCAAACCAATTCGACCAGAAAGATGGAAGATGAATGGACGGCACAAATGAGACAGAGGTCGAAGGTGCGGTCCTAGAACACCGCAATGCGGTGGAAAAAAACGACACGGAGGAACAGCTGCCACTGTCCTTCGAGATAAATTGGACGGCTTCCCGTCTACCCTCTCTCTTGATCGAACCTGCCGTAAGTTTGCACAAATTTTCGTTCACCACTTCGTTCTCAATAGGTCCAACATTGCCGACCCCCGATGGAGATGAGATTGCCAGTCTGTTCGGTGATGAATTCACGATTGTCGGAGGCGGACAGATTAACGACGAAACAGTATTGGTGGCCACAAGTTCGACTAGCGACGTCCGTATTGCAATCGACGGCCGTGCCGTAGACATCCTGGTGGCGGCCGCGTCTTTTAAGATAGCTCGGGACGTTGGACTCGCTCTTAAGGAGCGATTTCCGAAGGCCGAAAAGAGACCCGATGCTCTGGTGGTGAGGACCTGGTATGCCGGATATCAAGGTGTGACGAGTTCGTATTCCGACCTTATCCTTCCTTCTTGGGGCGAAATCGCTACCAACTATCCCGAACCAACCCGCTCACAACTGAGCCGGCTAATGGCGCTCGGCCCGCCGTCAAATGATTCGTCGGAGGGAAAACTAATTCTGTTTCACGGCCCACCAGGGTGCGGAAAGACCTTCGCAATTCGTGCCCTGTTGCGCTCATGGTGCGAGTGGTGCGCTCCCGAGCTGCTGATAGATCCTGAGTCCGCCTTCGGTGAGACTCGCTACCTCATACAACTTCTGAGATCTACGGCACATCAAGAACCCGAATCAGCTGAGCGGTTCTGGCGAGTCCTCGTTGCTGAAGACGCGGACAAGTATTTGGGGGCTGACGCAAGAGCAAGCGATAATCCGGCATTGGATCGCCTCCTCAACGTCTCAGACGGTCTCATTGGCCAGGGATCTCGCCTCCTCTACCTGTTGACAACCAACAGCGACCTCGCCGTGCTTCACGCTGCGCTAGTTCGTCCTGGGCGAAATTTGGGAGTCGTGGAGTTTCGCAAGTTCTCTCCGGACGAGAGTCATCGGTGGCTCGGGAGGGATGGTGCCGTACCGAAAGCCGAAATGAGCCTGGCGGAATTGTTTGCTATTCGTAACGGCCGTCACACGGGAATCGCAGACGGGGCGTTGGTCGGGCAGTACCTGTGAGGCTCGGTTATCGAACTCAGGAGTACGGTAAACGCAGAGTCCTCACAGCGAACAGTTCGTGCATGCAGAACCTTCGACCGGCCGGCACAATCTCTTCCGCCGCATCGATACTGACATCTCGGGCCTGCCAAAGTACCCGCCGTACCGGCAGCGTTATGGGCTAGGTCGAGTCGTCGAATGCCCCGAGTGCTGAGACGTCTGGCGACGACCGCGCCGCGTGATGCCTGTCGGGGAGTGAGGAAGCTCACCGGCTTCGCCGAGGAGCAGCACCCGCCTCCCACCAGTCGGGCTCCTCACCGCGCTCGCGCAAGTATTCAAGCATCCGCGCCGCTTGCAGCCACTGACCTCCACTCGACCCGCAGAACTTCCACAGTTCGGTCGCTGATCGCTTGTAATGGTGAATCAGGTCGTCGAGATCAAACTCGTCGATCTCGCCGGCGTCGAGACGGACGAAGCCGGCACGCACGTGCTCCAACAAGCCCCGTAACTGCTCCTGGTGATAGGCGCCGATCAGCTCCCTCGCAGCCCGACGCTCGGCCTTATCCGTCGAGCTTCGGTGCGCGTCACCGTTCACAGGCACGCCTCAGACGCTACCTCGGTACGGCGCACAACCGTCCGGTGCCGTGCGTCCTCGAGCGGTCGGGGGCAGCGACACGGTGGCCTCACCTCGCCTGTCAGACTTTTGAACATGTTCGACAAGTCGGCCCACCTCTACGATCTCGCCTATTCCTTCAAGGACTACGCCGGGGAATCGGCATGGGTTCGCAACGCCATTCACACTCGGGCCCCTCAGGCCAGGAGCCTCCTTGATGTTGCGTGCGGAACCGGCAAGCACCTCGAACACCTCCGGGGCGAGTTCGACTGCCAGGGACTCGATCTCAACCCTGAGTTTGTAGAACTCGCACGGCAACGAACCGGTGTGAGGGTGCACGGTGCTTCCATGGATTCGTTCGACATTGACGAGAGATTTGATGCCGTTGTATGTCTCTTCTCCTCAATCGGCTATTCGAGCGATCTACCTGGCGCCATTGGTTCGATGGCTCGCCATCTCAAGCCTGGCGGCGTCCTCATTGTCGAACCATGGTTGAGGCCCGACCAATGGGTCGCCGGCCACGTGCAATTGCTTGATCAGGAGGCCGACGGAATACGCCTCGTTCGCATGACGATGAGCTGGTCCGACGGATCTTCTTCCGTTCTTGACATGCACTATCTCGTTGCCTCGCCGTCGGGAATCGAACATCTCGTTGAAACCCATCGGCTGACCCTGTTCACACTGGCCGAATACGAGTCGGCGTTCTTGGCATCCGGTCTGACGTTCGAGTTCGATCAAGATGGGCCAATCGGTCGTGGGGCCCTGATCGGTCTGGCTTCCTAGCGTCGTATTCAGGAATCCACGGTGTTTCCAGACCGGCGGTCGGGGTCACTTTCAGTCGCAGTCGCCGTTACACATTCCGGGAGAGAGTCCGCGATTCCCGAACCGTCGATCGGATCGGCCGGGAACCCGTCGCCAGCGGTGTTGTGCGTGGGCGTTCGGGAGTGACCCATCGCTACCTCCGGCTAATACCCAGGCTCAAGACGCCATGTCGATCGAAGTCCCGGCGCCCCGCTCGCCCCTTATGGACCGAGCGTTGTCCGTGGGTCGCGTCCCATGAAGGCAGCGAGGCGTTCCCAGTCGTCAGCACCGGGAGCTGGGTAGACCTCCGCCCCGAAAGGGGCTCCAGGCTCGACCATGTTGCGGTACTGAGGTTTGATCATGGCCCGTGCCCCCTCGAGTGCCGGCAAGGCGAGGGAAGGATCCAACTTGTCGATCTGTCCGGTGGCCCTGGCCAAGTCCCAGGCGTGTGCGGCCAGCTCTGCCAGGTACATGTCCACCAGGGTGGCCCCCGTGTACTCCTCGCCCCACGGCATTGTGTACCTCAAGGACAAGCTGGAATTGTGGCCCCATGCTTGTGCCGCCTGTTCCGCAGCGCTACGTAGCTGACCGGGCGCGTCGGAGAGTGCCACGTGAGGGGACTCGTCTCCGGGCGGGGGTGCGTGCCCGCGGCCGAGAGCGGCCGCCCGGTGACCCGCTTCGACGAGGTGGTCGATCAGTCCGGCCACGTCGTACTTGGGACATGGTGTCGGGTGGCCGAGCTCGTCAGCAACTATTCCTGACACGATCACCGCAGCGTTCTCGTAAGAATCCAACAACGTGCTTCGGCGGTCAGAATCGGCCATACGGTTCCTCCTCGGTGTGACAGGCTAGCTACGCCGGTCGCCGGTTCGCGAGCGCACCGAAGGACGACTATCTCACCACCCGCACGGACGCGCCGAATCGGCGTTCGAGCTGGTCAGAGTGTCCCAATAACGGCCGGCATCTCCGTCTGGGGCCTCAATGTGGACCCGGATTCCCTAGCCAAACAGTTCGCGGTTGCGTCGTGGGGCGTCCATGTGGGCGAGAGTAGGGGGCAATGGGCAAAAGACAAAGCTGGATGGGGATAGGTGAGCGAAGAGACCGGGGCGGACATTGAGGAGACGCTTTCAACCTTCCTAGAACTCTTTGCGCCACACGAAGCTGTTTTCCAAGCTTGCGTTGAAGAGGGTGCCCAAGTGGTCTTGTCCATTAGCGGCACGACCGAGGCTGGAGTCGTTGAT
>Ga0307374_10005571_pt1 | contig 20323 bp, 15 predicted proteins | sample OX3MG_FD_202532 | JGI IMG/M metagenome (GOLD analysis project Ga0307374, IMG submission 202532) | Soil microbial communities from Risofladan, Vaasa, Finland - OX-3 | ecosystem: Environmental > Terrestrial > Soil > Coastal area > Acid sulfate soil | place: Finland: Risofladan, Vaasa | collected...
CCACGTGCAGGATGTCGCTCGCGCGGTGGCGTGGCTGGCCTCAGAGCAGGCGAGCTACGTGACCGGCGCGACGCTGTTCGTCGATGGCGGCATGACGCTGTACCCGAAGTTCGTCTGAGCTCTCACCACGAGGGTCGCTCGACGCCTGCCGGCAGCCGGTCTTCCTCCTCTAGCTTGTCGAGGTGGGCGAGTAGCGTCACTGCCGCTGCCGGACGCAGCGTGGCTGGCACGTCCGGCCAGGCTGCGTCGAGCAGCTCCTCGACGGAGCGCCGGCCCTCGGAGAGGGCGGCGAGCAGCAGCCGCTCGCGCTCGGAGCGATGGTCGATGTACTGATCCAGCTTGGCGCGAGGCTCCCAGACCGGTGGCCCATGACCGGGGCAAAGCACATCCAGATCACGCTCACGCAGTCTTTCCAGACCGCCAAGGTAGCCGGCTAGCGCGCCGGGACCGGGAGCAATGAAAACGCTCCCTTCGCCGAGCACCGCGTCTCCGGTGAAACACACGCGCCCACAGACCAGCGCGAAGTGATCGGGGGCATGCCCTGGTGTGGCGACGGCCTCAAAGGGCCCAAAGCTCCTCCCTTCGGTAAGCGTGACGTCGGCCTTACCACGACCCACCGCAAGCGGCGCCGGATCGTGCTCGCGCAGAGCTCCAACAGCTTCGGCGTGATCGGCGTGATCGTGAGTGAGCACGATGCCTCCGAGGCCACCGCGCGCATCGATCGCGTCGAGTAACCGTTTGATGTGAGAACCGATCAGGGGCCCGGGATCGACTACATAGGCCGGATTGCGGCCCACGATCCACGTGTTTGTGCCCGACAGCGTCAGGGGACTGGGGTTGTCCGCACGCAGGCGCAAGACACCGTGCCCGGCCAGCCGGCGAGCATCGACCGTGGGATCCGGCGAAGCTCCTTCTAAGCTGGGCGCCACGGAGATGAGTTTGGCAGCCCACGAGCAGATCGACCTCGAACGCAACGGCGGAACCGGTTATGTTCGCCCGTACTGAGCCGCTGCGTCGCGAGCTGGCCCACGCGCTACCCGAGCGCCCGTTCGCGCTTCACTTCTGGGACGGCTCTGAGCTCGCACCGACAGCATCCGGCGGGCCGGTCTTCACGGTGCGCTCCCCGGCCGCGGTCGCCCACCTGCTGCGCGCCCCCGGTCAGCTGGGGCTGGGACGCGCGTATGCAGCCGGCGAGCTCGAAGCGGACGACCTGGACCGCGTGATCGGGCTGCTCGACTCCTTCCAGGCTCCCGCAATCGATGTAAGGACCCGCTTGCGGCTGGCGCTTGCCGCCGTGCGTGCCTGCGGGCTGAGCGCACCGCCGCGCGTTCCCGCCAGCGAGCTAAGCCCGCGGGGCCGGCGTCACAGCCGCGAGCGCGACGCGCGCGCGGTGCGCCACCACTACGACGTCTCCAACGACTTCTTCGCGCTGTTCCTGGACGAGTCGATGACCTACAGCTGCGCGCTGTTCTCGCGCGGCGCCCAAACGCTCGAGGAGGCCCAGGCAGCGAAGCTCGCGCTCGTCTGCTCAAAGCTCGCCCTGAAAGAGGACGAGCGCATACTCGATGTCGGCTGCGGCTGGGGTAGCTTTGTGCTCCACGCCGCCCGCAACCACGGGGTGCACGCCGTCGGTATCACCCTCTCCCCATCCCAGGCCGAGGAGGCGAGCAGGCGTGTGGCCGTGGCAGGTCTCTCCGATCGCGTGGAGATCCGCATCGCCGACTACCGAGAGCTCGGCGGTGAGCGCTTCGATGCGATCGCGTCGATCGGCATGGTCGAGCACGTGGGCTCCAACCAGATCGACCTCTACGCCGCCCAGCTCGCCGGCCTGCTGGAGCCCGGCGGCAGGCTGCTCAACCACGGCATCGCCCGCCTGCGCCACGGCGAGGCAGAGGCGGGACCCTTCTCCGAGCGCTACGTGTTCCCGGACGCTGCGCCGCTGCACGTCTCCCGGGTGATCATGGCGCTCGAGCAAGCGGGCATTGAGCCAGAGCACGTCGAGGGCCTGCGCGAGGATTACTCAGAGACACTGAGCCACTGGATTGAGCGCCTGGATGCCAACCTCGATGAGGCTGAGCGCCTGGCCGGCGCCGAGCGCGTGCGCGTGTGGCGGCTCTACCTGCGCGCCGCCCGTAACGGCTTCCGCACCGGCTTCACCTCGGTCTTCCAAATATTGGGAACCCGCCCTTAGTGGCGGCCGGAGCGCGCGGCGCCGCTTCTGTTCCCGCCGCCGGAACCGCTGCGCGCGGAGCCGGTCCGCGGCGAGCCGGACCCGTTGCGGGCGGGGCCACTCCGGCCACGGTTGCGCGATGACCGCGCGCTCTGTTGAGAGCCGCCGGAGCGCTGTCCGGTGGCGTCGCTCGGCAGCCCGCCGAGCTCCAGCTCGCGGTGCAGGCCGAGGTCGCGGACCATGCTCACCAGTTCGCGCGCCTGGTCGTGGACGACGAAGGTGACGCCCGTGCCGCTGGCCCCCGCGCGCGCGGTGCGCCCGATGCGATGCACGTAGTCCTCACGCGAGCCGGGGATGTCGAAGTTGATCACATGCGTGATGCCCGCCACGTCGATGCCGCGGGCGGCCACATCGGTTGCCACGAGCGTGTCCACCACACCCGCCTCGAAGTTGGCCAGAGCACGCTCACGCTGGCCCTGGGACTTGTCGCCGTGCATCGCAACGGCCCGGACGTTGTTGCTCGCCAGGCGTTTGACCAGCCGGTCCGCGCCGCGCTTGGTGCGCACGAACACGAGCGTCAGGCCGCGCTCTGCCTCGCCCAGCTCGGCCACCAGCCGTGAGACCTTGGCATCGTGTGAGACCGTCACGAAGCGGTGCTCGACATCGCCCTTGCGCTCCTCGGAGTGCGCGTGCTCGTGACGGCGCGGATTGGTGGTGTAGGCCTTGGCGAGGTTGCCGACCTCGCCCTGCAGCGTCGCACTGAACAGCAGCGTCTGGCGCTCACGGGCGCACATCTTCACGATCCGCTCGACGACCGGGCGAAAGCCCATGTCGAGCATCCGGTCGGCCTCGTCGAGCACGAGCAGCCGGATCTGCTTCAGCGACACATCGCGGCGGTCGATCAGGTCCATCAGGCGGCCCGGCGTGGCGACCAGGATGTGCGCGCGGCCCGCAAGGCGAGCCTGCTTGACGATTCCCGCGCCGCCGTAGACGGCAGCGATCGACAACGCTCGCGCGTGGGCGATCGGACGCAGGTCGTCGACAATCTGGCTTGCCAGCTCGCGCGTGGGCGCCAGGACGAGCGCCGAGGGGCGCGCGTCTGAATCTTTGATGCGCTCCACCATCGGCACGCCGAACGCCAGCGTCTTGCCCGAGCCCGTGGGGGATTGGGCCAGCACGTCGTGACCGGCGAGCACGTCGGGAATGACCATGCTCTGTACTGCAAAGGGCTTCTCGATCCCGCGCCCAGCGAGCTCTCCTACGACAACCTCGGACACGCCAAGGCTGGCGAACGTTGCATCCTTCATGTGTTGGTGCTCCTTCTCACGGCCCTCTGGCCGTTATGCGGATGGAGATTCGACTGACCCCATCCGCGCACTCAAAGCGCCAACAAAGACAAGAACCTCGCGGGCGACGTCGCCGCCCGGTAGGGGGACCGTAGCAGACGCCTGTCTCAGACCTGGATATTTGCCATCACGTGCTTGATGCAGATCCCCACCCCGGAACGGCCCAAGAAGACCTCGCGCGTACGCCGCGAAGGACATATCCTCCGATTGCGCGCCACAGCGGACGGCTCCCATATGCTGCCCGCTTCGATGGCGACTGCGCTCCTCGACACGCCGGTGCCCTCTCCTGCCGCCAAGCAATCTGCCCGTTGGGCGCCTTCCCCCTCACTGGGGCGCGCCGAGGTGCTGTGGGTCGCAATTGCCGGAGTGCTCCTCGCCATCCTCACGAGCTGGCCGCTCGTGCTGCACCTGCCGAGCCGCATCGCCCCGGATCTCGGCGACCCGGTCCGCACCGCCTGGCAGGTTGCCTGGGTCGGCCACGCGATGCTGCACAACCCCCTGCACCTGTTCAACGCGAACGCCTTCTACCCCCATCCGCTGAGCCTCGCCTTCTCGGATTCGCTGCTCGGTTACGGCCCGGCGGGGTTCTTCGGGCACGGCACGGTCGCCGCGCTCATCCGCTACAACCTGCTGTTCCTCTTTGCATGGTCGCTGTGCTTCGCCGGCGCCTATCTGCTGGGACGCGAGCTAGGTCTCGGCCGGCTCGCCGCCGGTGCCGTGGGAATCGCCTTCGCCTACGCGCCCTATCGTGTGACCGAGGCGGGCCACCTGCACGTGATCTCCTCCGGCGGCATCCCGCTCGCACTGTTCCTGCTGCTGCGCGGTTACCGGCGCTCCTCCCGCGGGCTGATCGTGGTGGGCTGGCTGGTGGCGGCCTGGCAGATCAGCCTCGGCTTCACGCTGGGCCTGCAATTCGCCTACCTGCTGGCGATCCTGGCGGCGCTGGCGTTCATCCACTGGTGGCGAGCGCAGCGCCCCGCTCTGCCGCGCCAGCTGGTGGCGGTCACGCTCGTGGGCATGGCGGTGGTGGGCATCGTCACGGTCTATCAGGCGCGGCCCTACCTGAAGGTCGCCAGCGAGTACCCGACGGCGAAACGCACGCTCAAGGAAGTCAAAAACTACTCAGCCGGCCCAGCCGCGCTCCTGTCGGCCTCCTCGGAGAACCGCGTGTGGGGCAGCGCAACCGCAGGGATGCGCGCGAAAGTTCACTCAAAGAACGAGAGCGTGTTCTTCCCCGGCGGCCTGATCCTCGTGCTCGCCCTGGTGGGACTCATCGGAGTGCGCGGGCCGGGGGAGAGCGGGAATGGGGTAGGTGGGAATTCATATACCCGGCGACTACGCATTGGGCTGGCCGTTGGGATCGCCGTCGTCTCGATCCTCGCGCTCGGCATGGGCCTGACCGGCGCCGGCTACCCCTACCGCCTTCTATACAACTACGCCCCCGGCTGGAACGGCGTGCGCGTGCCCGGCAGGATCTTCACTACGGCGACGCTCTTCTACGCGCTGCTGGCCGGCGCGGGCGCGCAGCTGCTCGTCCGCCGTCTGCGACCGTGGGCTGAGCGCCAGTCGCTGCAAAGCCTGCCTTCGCTCCTCGGCGTGGCGCTGCTGATCGGTCTGCTCGGAGAAGGAGCTGGGCATCTCAACCATCCGGTCGTGCCGCAGCCAGCGCAAGCGGAGACCGGCCTGCCGGGACCGCTACTGGACCTTCCCACCGACGGCGCCGCCGACCGTGTCTGGCAGTACTTCTCGACCAACGGCTTCTATGAGATCCCGGTCGGCAACAGCACCTTCGACATCACAGCCGTCGATGACCTGCGCGGAGGTATGAACGGCTTTCCCGATCGGGCGAGCGTCGAGAAGCTGCGCTTCTACGGAATCCGCACCGTGGTACTGCACCTGAAGATGCCAAAGCTGCCGGGGATTGTCGGCTACGCGCTGGCCGAGCCACCGGATGTGTATGCGGCTGCCGCCAAGCCGGTTGCGGGCCTCGGCGTCAGGAGCAAGCAGGTGGGGTCGCTCGTGATCTACGAGATCGGCCCTGGCCCCAAGGCCTTGCACGGAACTGATTGATGCTCATCAAGAAAAGGCTCGCACTGGCGGCGATCCTGCTCGCAGGCCTCTCCTCCGCGCTGATGCTGCAGAACTGGTCTGATAACCAGAGTTCTCACTACGACCTGATCCGCGCGCTCGACGCGGGCCGCACAACGATCGACTATGGGCCATACCCCACCAAAGACAAGGCCTTCTACCGCGGTCACTGGTACTCGGCGCGAGCGCCAGGACTTGCGATCTACTCACTCCCCTTCTACGAGGTGCTGAAGAACGCGGGCGGCCCGGCGCTCGCGCGGCACTCGCAGGCACTGCGCGGCGAAGACGAGATGATCGACTTCGTCGGTGAGTGGGGCAGCGTGCTCCCAGGGCTGGTGCTGCTGTTGCTCATGTGGCGCGTGGCAGAGCGCTTCGAGCCCGGCTACGGGGCGGCTGCCGCGGTCGTGGCCGGCCTCGGAACGATGGTGCTCCCGTTCTCGACGCTGCTGTTCTCGCACGTCTTCAGTGCGACGCTTGGCTTCGCAGCGTTCGCCGTGATGCTGCGCGAGCGCGCGGGGCCGCCCCGGCCACTGCTGATCGGATTGGCCGGGCTGCTGGTGGGCTACGCGGTCAGCTCCGAGTACCCGCTCGCGTTCGTGGCGCTCGTGCTTGGGCTCTACCTGATCTCACGGCGCGACACCCTGACTCTGGCCGGCGTGCTGCGCCGCGGAGGCGCCTATGTAGCTGGCGGTGTGGTGGGCGTCGTGCCGCTGCTGCTCTACAACCACGCCGCATTCGGATCCTGGACACACCTCGCCTACTCGAACATTCCCCAGCAGCAGAAGGGCTTCTTCGGCATTTCGGCGCCCAGCCTGCCGGTGCTGGCTACGCTGTTGTTCGACTCGCGCGGGTTGCTCACGCTGTGCCCGGTGCTGGCGATGGGCGCGATCGGCACGGTGTTGCTCTACCGCCGCGGCCATCGCGCCGAGGCGCTCACGATCGCCGGTGTGTGCGTCTGCTACCTGGGCTACAACTCGGGCTACTACCTGCCCTTTGGCGGCGGCTCGATGGGTCCGCGCTTCCTGATCACTGTGCTCCCGTTCCTGGGCTTCCCGATTGCTCTCGCGCTCAGACGCCTGCCGGGACCGACGCTGGCGCTCGCGGGGGCCTCGATCGCCGTGGCCGTGGTCGCCACGATCACCCACCCGCTCGTCGGCTATGAGACAGAGACCGTTGTGTGGGGCCGGCTGCTCGAAGGAGGTGAATTCCAGCCGACGATCGCCTCGGCGTTCGGCGCCGGCCGAGGCTGGGCCGCGATCTGGCCGTTCTTGCTCGCCGCCGCGGCGGCTCTGCTCCTCGCGGTCAGGGCGACCCCGCGTCTGAGCCTGTCCGCCCGCACCCTCGGCGCGGGGCTGCTGGCGCTCGCCGCCTGGTGCGCGTTCGCGGTGCTCGCGCCGACGCTGCTGGGGATCGACCATCGTGGCCTGCTGTCCATCGTCGGAGCCGGTGACCACACGGCCTTGAACCTGGCCCTCCACAAGGGCAGTCGTTATCCACTGCGGACACTCGCGCCGATCGCGGCTGTGGCGGGGCTGCTGGCGCTGGCCGCGATGTGGCTGCGAAACACCTTGGACGGCTACGCCGGTTCTCCGTCTACGGCGAGCGGCTCTTCCTCGGGCGGCGCGCCGCGCAGCGTGGGGTCGGCGATGATGCGTATGTCGACACCCGGCAGCCCGCGCAGCAGGCGCATCGGCAGCGGCCGATCGGCGATCGGCGAGGAGAAGCGGCGCAATCCCCGGGGTTCCGAAGGCGTGCCGAGCAGCACATAGGTGCTGCCGAGCGAGCGAGCCAAGCGGATCGCCACCGCCGCCACGTCGTCTCCCTCCTCGACGTGCAACCGCACTCCCAGCATCGCCGACAGGCGCCGCAGCGCCTCCAGCCGCTGGCGGTCCTCGGGGCTCGGGGGCCGGCCGGGCGGGCGCACGACGAGCACGTCGAGCTCTGCGTCCAACCGCTGGGCCGAGCGCCACGCCCGCCGCACCACCCGCTCGGAGTCCGGTGCGAGCGTCGCCAGCGCCAGCAGCCGCTCTGCGATCGCCTGCGGAGCGGCCTCAGGCGCCGCGGTCAGCCCGTCCTCGTCACGTCTTCGCACGATCGGGCTCGGCTCCCGCACGAGGCGCTTGACCTCGACATCCTCCGCCACCTGCCGCAGCGCCGTCTCGCGCAGCGCCGACAGGTTCTCGATCTTGAAGAAGTTGTTCAGCGCCGCCGGCACACGCTCGGGGCGATAAACCTTCCCGGCGCGCAAACGTGCGATCAGCGCCTCGGGGGTGAGGTCGATGAGCACCACCTCATCCGCAGCCGAGAGCACTTCGTCGGGAATCGTCTCGCGCGTGCGTGAACCCGTGAGCTGGGTGACCTGGTCGTTGAGGCTCTCCAGGTGCTGCACGTTGACGGTCGAAAACACATCGATCCCCGCCTCCAGCACGTCACGCACGTCCTCGTAGCGCTTCTCGTGCTCGACGCCGGGGGCGTTGGTGTGCGCGAGCTCGTCGATCAGGCACAGCTCCGGTTTGCGCGCAAGCACCGCCGGAAGGTCCATCTCCTCCAGGGGCGTGCCGCGATACTCGACATGACGGCGCGGAATGACCTCCAGGCCCTCCGCCTGCGCCACCGTCTCCGCCCGTCCGTGGGACTCGAGGTAGCCGACCGCCACATCGCGTCCGGCCTCGGCTTCGGCGGCTCCCTCCTGCAGCATGCGATACGTCTTCCCCACGCCTGGGGCCATACCGATGAAAACCTTCAGCTGTCCTCGGTCCGGTGATGCCATGCGGGCATTGTCGCCCACGAAGACGTCCGAGGTAGATCAGCCTCCGAGCAGGTTGTGCACGATCAAGTCGATCAGCTTGATGCCGATGAATGGCGCCACAATCCCGCCGAGGCCGTAGATCCACAGGTTGCGCCGCAACAGCGCGCTCGCGCCGATCGGCCGGTAGCGCACCCCCCGCAACGACAGGGGAATCAGCAGCGGGATCACGATCGCGTTGAAGATGATCGCCGAGACGATCGCCGAGCGCGGCGTGCCCAGCCCCATGATGTTGAGCACGTGCAGCGGGCCCTTCGATCCAGATCCGGGGGTGTGGGCTGCGGTCGCATACGTGCCGATAAACACAGCGGGCAGGATCGCGAAGTACTTCGCGACGTCGTTGGCGATCGAGAAGGTCGTCAGCGCGCCGCGCGTGATCAGGAGCTGCTTGCCGACCTCGACGATCTCGATCAGCTTCGTCGGGTTGGAGTCCAGGTCGACCATGTTCCCCGCCTCGCGCGCGGCCTGAGTGCCGCTGTTCATCGCCACGCCGACATCCGCCTGCGCGAGCGCCGGCGCATCGTTGGTGCCATCGCCGGTCATCGCCACCAGCCGGCCGTCGGCCTGCTGCTCGCGGATCAGCGCGAGCTTGCGCTCGGGGGTCGCTTCCGCGAGGAAGTCGTCGACGCCCGACTCCTCGGCGATCTTCGCCGCGGTCAGGCGGTTGTCGCCGGTCACCATCACGGTCTTGATGCCCATCGCCCGCAGCTGGTCGAAGCGGACCTTCATGCCCTCCTTGATCGTGTCCTTCAGATAGACCACGCCGAGCACCTGGTTATCGCGCGACACCGCCAGCGGCGTGCCGCCCTCGTTTGAGATGCGGTCGAGCTGCGCCTGCAGCTCCGGCGGCGGCGAGCCGCCTTCGCCCTTCACGAGCTCGATGATCGAGTCGCCAGCGCCCTTGCGCAGCCGCCTGCCATCGATGTCGACGCCACTCATCCGCGTCTGTGCCGTGAACGGCACGAACTCGGCGTGCAGGGTGCTCATGTCGTGCTCGCGGATGCCGTACTGCTTGGCCAGCACCACGATCGAGCGGCCCTCGGGCGTCTCGTCGGCGAGCGAGGCGAGCTGGGCGACCTCGGCGAGCTCGGACTCGGGCACGCCGGGCATAGGGACGAATTCCGAGGCGAGCCGGTTGCCGATCGTGATCGTGCCGGTCTTGTCGAGCAGCAGCACGTCCACATCGCCGGAGGCCTCCACGGCGCGTCCGGAGAGCGCCAGCACGTTGCGACGCACGAGGCGGTCCATGCCGGCGATCCCGATCGCCGACAGCAGCGCGCCGATCGTCGTCGGGATCAACGCGACCAGCAGGGCGATCAGGGTGGTCTCTGAGATTGACGTCCCGGCGAACAAGCCGAACGGGCGCAGCGTCGCCACCACGATCATGAAGATCAGCGTCAGCGCCGCGAGCAGGATGTTCAGCGCGATCTCGTTCGGCGTCTTGCGCCGCTCCGCTCCCTCGACGAGCGCGATCATGCGATCGAGGAACGATTTGCCGGGCTCCTGGGTGATTTCCACCACGATCTCATCGGAGGTCACGCGCGTGCCGCCCGTCACCGCACTGCGGTCGCCGCCGGACTCCCGGATCACGGGCGCGGACTCGCCGGTGATCGCCGACTCGTCCACTGTCGCAATGCCCTCGATCACCGTGCCGTCGCCCGGGATCAGCTCACCCGCCGGCACGATCACGACGTCACCGCGCGTGACCTCCGAGGCCGCCTTCGTGGAGCCGTCACGCATCGTGGCGACCGTCTCCTTGCGCATGTTGCGCAGCGTGTCGGCCTGGGCGCGCCCGCGGCCCTCGGCGAACGCCTCGGCCATGTTCGCGAATACAACCGTCAGCCACAACCAGATGGCGATCAGAAACGTGTACCAGGCTGGCTCGTTACCGCCGCCGAGCGGCTTGCCGCCGAACGCCTGGATCAGCCACGTGACGGTTGTGATGACCGACCCGATCTCGACCACGAACATGACGGGGTTGTGGATCTGCACACGCGGGTCGAGCTTCTTGAAGCTATCGATCAGCGCACGCCAGACGATGTCGCGCTGGAACAGCGAGATCGCCTGCCGTTCATTTTTGTGGGTCCCGCCCACCCCCTGCGCCGACATCAGCCTCCTCCCGTGAGACGATCGAGTGCGAGGTTGAGCTCGAGCACGTTCACGCCGCGCTCACCCGAGAAGCCAAGGCCGCGCCCGGAGGTGTACTTGCCGATCAGCCCGTCAACGGTCGTGAGCCACAGGTGACGCACGGCCGCAACGCGGTGGGCCTGGATCCAGGCGTTCGCCTGAGAGATTTCGGGGTCCAACCCCGAGGCCGAGCTGTTGACGGCATCGACCGGGATCTTCGCCACGGTCAGACCGGGGTCATATTCCTGCTTGTTCGGCGCCGTGTTCAGTTCGAGATAGGACTTGATGTTTTCGGCGTCCGCTTCCTCTGTCTTCGTGCTATTGGGGCCGTGGTTGGAGAAAGTGCTGGCCGCCGCGTTATCGGCGCCGCCTTCGGTGGCCGAAGGACGGGTTTGGAAATAGCGCGGGTCCGCTTCGGTCACCACCGCGCCTTTCACAACCTTTTCCTTCCCGTTCTTTTCGAGCACCGGCGTGCCAAAGTTCTGGCCGATGATCTTCGAACCCACGAGCTTGCCGTTCACCTTGATCTGCTGGCCGTTGGCGTTGCCGGGGAAGACGGCCTGACCCACACCTGTGATGAGGAGCGGGTAGACGAGGCCGAGGAGGACCGTGAAGACGACGATGCCGATGATCGAGGTGACAATGTCGCGGCGCATATCAGTAGAGGTGTCCGGTCAGGCCCTGGACGATCGGGCCGAGCAGCAGGGCGGGGAAGAACGTCAGCGCGCCGACGAGCACGATCACGCCGATCAGCAGCACAACGAACGTGGGGTTATCGGTGCGCATCGTGCCGAGGCCAGCGGGCGTCACGCGCTTGCCCGCCAGGGCGCCGGCTACGGCGAGCGCGAACAGGATCGGCGCGTAGCGGGCGAGCAGCATGTCGAAGCCCCCCAGCAGGTCGGCGAAGGTGATCCCGTGGGCCCCGGCGTTGCCGGCGTTCGGCTGGATGTAGCCGGTATAGCCAGCGAACGCCGAGCCGTTGTTGTTCGCCTGCGACAGATAGGCGTAGAAGGTCTCTGAGAAGCCCTGCGGCGTATTTCCGCCCGCTTTGGACAGCGCCACTTCGGAGATCGACTTGCGCCCGGCGCTACTCGCGGTGGCCAATGCGGTGCAGAACAACGCCATCAGCGGCGTCACCAGGATGCCCAGCCCAGCGAGCTTGATCTCCCTCGCCTCGAGCTTCTTGCCGAGCCACTCCGGCGTGCGTCCCACCATCAGCCCGCCGATGAACACTGCCAGCAGGACATACAGGAGGATCGAATACAGCCCCGTGCCCACGCCGCCGAAGATCACCTCACTGGCAGACAGGTTGGCAAAGGGCACAGCCCCGCCGATACCCGTGAAGGACTCGATCGCGCTGTTCACCGCGCCGCATGAGGTGACGGTCGTGACGACGTCGAACAGCGCCGACCCCGCGATTCCGAAGCGCTGCTCCTTGCCTTCCAGATTGCCGCCCGTGGAGCCGGCGATCACGTGTGTGTGCAGGCCGGCCGCGTGCTGCGCCGGTGAGCCGTGCGCCTCGGCGATGTAGGCGACGGCGGCCGCGCCGAGGAACATCACCATCATCGTCGCGTAGATGGCGTAGCCCTGGCGGCGGTTGCCGGTCATCCGCCCGTACGCGAACACCAGCGCCGCCGGAATCGCCAGAACCATCAGCATCTCGAAGAAATTGGTGAATGCGGTCGGGTTCTCGAAGGGGTGCGCCGAGTTGGTGTTAAAGAAACCGCCACCGTTCGTCCCCAGCTCCTTGATCGCCTCCTGCGAAGCGACCGGACCCATCCCGATCGACTGAGTCAGGCCCGTGATCGTGTGAACAGTCAGGTAGCTGTTGAGATTGGCGATCACACCCTGGGAGACGAGCACGATCGCGGTGAGCACCGACAGCGGCGCGAGCACATACAGGATCGTGCGCACGAGGTCCTGCCAGAAGTTGCCGAGGCTCTTGCCGCTGCGCCCGACGATCCCGCGGATCAGCGCAACCGCCACGACAATGCCAACCCCGGCCGACAGGCAGTTCTGGACCGTCAGCCCGATCATCTGACTGAGGTAGCTCATCGTCGTCTCGCCGCTGTAGAACTGCCAGTTCGTGTTCGTCATGAACGACGAGACCGTGTTGAACGTGACGTTCCAGGTGCCCGATTTGTAGCCGAGCGGGTTCAGCGCATGGGGGACGAAGAAGGCGTTCTGCGTGCGCAGGATCGCGTACAGCAGCAGCCAACCGGCGAGCGAGAAGACGATCAGGCTTTTCGCATACGCCTTCCAGTCCTGCTCGCGCTCGTGGTCGACCCGCAGAACTTTGTAGAGGAATCGCTCGGGCCAGGCGAAGACCGGCGTCAGGAACACCCGCTTGCCGGTGTACACCTTCGCCATGTAGCCGCCGAGCGGTATCGCGAGCGCGGTGAGGATAACCGCGAAGGCGACGATCGTAAACCAGCCGGCGAAGGTCACAGTTTCTCTCCGCGGATGAGCGCGTAGAAGAGATAGGCGATCACCAGCACCGAGACGACCAAGCCGAAGAAGTCCGCCCCGCTCATACCCTGTCGATCCCCTCGATCAGAGCCAGCAGGATCGCGAACATGACGATCCCGAGAACGATGGCCACGACATCCATGACGATCACTATGGATGCCCACGTATTACGTGCGCATAACGGTCCAGGTGATTCACATAACGATTTTGTGACGGTGACGCGAAGCGTCACATGGAGAATCTGTATCCCACTCCAGGGTCAGTCACGATGAATCGATGCCGGGCGGGCTCCGAATGATCCTCCGGCTCGATCTTCGCCCGCAGCCGCGCGATGTGCGTGCGCAGCGGCTGGATGTCGTCCACGTATTCCGGACCCCACACCTCCGCGAGCAGCTTGCGGTGCGTCATCAGCCGTCCGCGGTTGCGCACGAGCACGCGCAGCAGCTCGAACTCGATCGGGGTGAGGTGAACCGGCTCTCCGTCCCGCAACACGACGCGCCCGGCAAGATCGACCTCCAAGCCCTCGACGACGATGCTCGGCTCTCCTTCCGCCGGCGCCGCCCGGCGCAGCGCGGCCTGCAGGCGGGCGACGAGCTCGCGGGCGCCGAAAGGCTTGGTGATGTAGTCATCCGCGCCCGCCTCCAGCGCCCTGACCTTCTGCTCCTCCTCGCCCACGGCGGAGAGCACGAGGATCGGCATCTCGCTCCATTCGCGCAGCCTGCACGTCACCTCCACACCGTCGCCGTCGGGTAGCACGAGGTCGACGATCGCGGCGTCCGGTGGACGTACCGCCGCAAGGTCGAGCGCCTGCGAGGCCGTCTCGGCAGGGACGGCCTGGAAACCCGCCTCGCGCAACACCACCTTCAACGCGCGCACGATCTGGGGCTCGTCGTCCACCACCAGGATGCGCGGCTCCTCAGCCCCCATTGTCCAGATTCCCCTCCAGCGGCAGCTCGAACACGAATGTCGCTCCCTGCTTGGGCAGCGACTCGACATGCAGCGTGCCACCATTGGCCTCGGTGAATCCGCGGGCGATCGCCAGCCCCAAACCCGAGCCGCGATGGCCTGTATGTGCGGTACCCGCCCGGTAGAACGGCTCGAACACGCGCTCCAGCTGCGCCGGGGGAATGCCGGGACCTCGGTCGACCACGCGCACGATCAACCTTCCGCCCTCGCCGGCCAGGGGACGCACCGCCCGTGCCCTGACCGACACCGGATGCCCGCCGGAGTGTCTGCGGGCGTTCTCGAGCACGTTCACGAACGCACGCTCCAGCTGCGCCGAATCGGCCCGCACGGGCGGCAGGTCTCGGTCGATCGACAGCGCAAAATCCTCCGCTCCGCCCGCCAGCTCCTCCACAGCGGAGCCCAACACCTCCTCGACAGACGTCCACTCACGCCGGGGCTCAGCCGACCCCGCCTCCAGGCGTGAGAGGTCGAGCAGGTTGTCGACCAGGCGCGACAGCCGCCTGGTCTCCTCCTGGATAACTGCGGCCATGTCCGCGCGCTCCTGCGGCGAGAGCGATGGCGAGCCGACCGCCTCACCGGCGGCTGAGATGGCCGTCAGCGGCGAGCGCAGATCGTGGGAGACCGCGCGCAGCAGCGCCGTCTTGACCGTGTCGGCCCGGCGTAGAGCAGCCGTCTCGACGACCCCGCCAAGCAGACCCTCGCGCTCGAGTGCGGCGCTCAGCAGTGACTCCAGCGCCGGCACGACCCGCTCCTGCAGCCTGCGCAGGCTTGCCTCGGAGGTGTCGGCCCCAACAAGCAGCGTCCCCAGCCGACTGGACCCCTCGCGCAGGGGGAAAGCGATGCTGCGCTCATCCCCTTCGAGCGCGTCCATCTCGATCGCCGCCGAGCTCAACTCGAGTGCCTGGGCCAAGCGGGCAGCAGCCGTCGGCAGAGCCTCGGCGAGGTTATCCCCGCGCAGCAGCAGCCGGGCCATCTCCGCGGCCAGGTCGGCCTCGCGCCTGCGCGCGTTCGCGTCGCGCGCCCGGGCACGTGTAACCTCTGCCACCGAGCTCGCCAGCACAGCGACGAGGAGGAACGCGACCAGCGCCACCCAGTTGCTCGAGTCCCTGATCGTGAACTGGCCGACCGGTGGCAGGTGGAAGAAGTTGAAGGCGGCAGCACTGAGGACCGCGCTCGCAACACCAAGCCATGCTCCCCAGGTGACCGACACCACGAGCACCGTCGGCAGATAGACAACGCTCAGCGACACCACCGGCGCAACGTGCTTGAGCGGATAGACGATCAGGGTGCACAGCACCACCGCACCCACCGCCACGATCGCGCCCGTGCGCCGCGATGGCTCCTCCGCGCTCAGCAGGAATCCAAACGGGCTCGACATGAGTTGCAGCCTAATGAGGAGTGGGGCGGGACATCCGGTCCCGCCCCACTCGTGCGCCCTGCTAGGCGAGTCCCGGCATCAGCCGAGCTTCGTGGGAGCCGTGACCTCCCAGCCATCGTCTTCGGGACTGCGCTTGCCTACGCAATCTTGTGGCGCCCACGCGGCGCGCGCGTAAAGGAGGCGTGACCGGCGTGTGACGGTTTCGTGATCGCTCATCGTCCGCCTGCATCACCTACCCTTCGCTTAAGCTGGCGTTCGCTTCCGCCGACGTCAAGGAGGGAGCCCCCCAGGCGATGAAGACACGCATTCGCGCCACCGCCGTGCTTGGCCTTCCAGCTGTGGTGGTCTGCTGTTCGCTGCTCAGCTCCACGGTCGCCGTGGCAGGCACCGTCGCGCCGCTGCCCGCTTCCAACTACACGGTGCGCCCCGTATGCGCGGCACCCGCCCCCGGATACGCCAGCTGCCTAGCGCTGGAGCTGGTGCCAAGAACGGCGGCGGCACGCGCTCACACCCATCCGCTGGGAATAACAAGAAGCCGGCCGATCGTGGCCGTCAAAGCCTCGGAAGGCGCCTTTGGCCTGCGACCCCAGGATCTGCACAGCATTTATCAGCTGCCGACCGCTGCCGCCTCCACACAGACGATCGCGCTAGTGGATGCCTACAACGACCTCAGCGCCGAAGCGGACCTGAAGGTCTACGACAAAGAATTTGGGCTGCCCGAATGTACCGCCGCGAACAAATGCTTTGAGCAGCTCAACCAGAACGGCGAAACTGGGAGCCCACCTTTCCCCCAGAGCAAAGTATCGAGGGAAGCAGAGGAAGTGATATGCAAAACAGCGATAGGGAAAACAAAGGAAGCGGCTTGTAAGGAAGTGGAAGAAGCCAGTGGATGGTCGGAAGAGATATCGCTCGACATCGAGACCGCCCACGCGGTCTGCCAGAACTGCAAGATTATGCTCGTCGAGGCCAACGCGGCGACGTTCCCCAACCTCGAAGCCGCTGAGGAAACGGCGGTCAGGCTCACTGCGACCGAGATCTCCGACTCGTGGGGCGGCCCCGGGCAGGGCGTGACGGCGGCCGAAGACGACGCAAGCGCCTTCAAACATCCGGGCATTGTCATCACAGCGGCCTCCGGCGATAACGGCTACCTCGACTGGGCGGCTGAAGAACCCTCAGAACGAGGCTTTGCCGACTATCCCGCCTCTTCGCCGCACGTGGTCGCGGTCGGTGGCACGCGCCTGTTGCAGAACCATGGTGCATGGGAAGGCGAGACCATATGGAACGACGGGGGTCAGAACACAGAAGGCAAAATCGAAGGCGCCGGCGCCGGTGGAAGCGGCTGCAGCGTGGAACTCGCCGCTCCGATCTGGCAGCAAAGCACCTCCGATTGGGAATCGGTCGGCTGCGGCGAACATCGCGCCGTTGCGGATATCTCGGCCGACGCCGACCCCTATACGGGGATCGCGATGTATGACTCCACCGCGGAATGCGAATACGAAGAAGGCGGCAAAAGGCTCAAGGGGCCCTGGTGCACGATCGGTGGCACGAGCCTGGCATCACCGCTCGTCGCCTCGGTATTTGCGCTCGCCGGTGGGTCACACGGAGTGGAATACCCAGCGCAGACCCTGTACGAAAATCTGGCCGCCTCACCCAGCTCGCTGCACGATGTCGTCACCGGGTCCAACGGGGAATGCCTGAAGCCCTTTGAACCCAACAACGGTCTCTCCGGCTGCACGCCCGAAGAAGAGGCGAAAAACTCGGCATGCCCGGCTCCCGAGCTCATCTGCCTGGCCGGCGAAGGCTATGACGGCCCCAGCGGTGTGGGTACCCCGAACGGGATCGTCGCTTTCCAGCCCCTCACCGAAGAAGCCAAAAGGAAGTTCCAAGAACGAAAGGCAGAAGAACAGAAGAGGAAAGAAAAAATAGAAGAAGAAGCAAGAAGCAAATCCACAGGCGCAAGCACGACCGGCGCTCCGCCAGGGGCCCTCGCCTCGCCGGGTAGCACCACATCTTCCTCACCCGGTCCCGCCGTACAGCCCACGATCCGCCTATCCGCCTTCGCCCTCACCCCCAACGCCCTCATCGCGCTGCGCCGTGTCCGGCCGAAGACCGCTTCCATTGGCTTCGTCTTCACCCTCAGCGCCGCCGCGCGTGTGCGCGTCACGCTCGCCAAGCAGCTCAATGCGCACGGACGCAGACGCTGGCAGACGCTGCCGTACTCGCTGACAATCGCGGCTACGAGGGGACGCAACCGCCGGCGCCTGAGCGGCCGCAACCCGCTCACCCCCGGCCGCTACCGCCTAACGCTCACACCTCAACACGGCGGCGCGCGGTCGATCACGTTCCAGGCCACATAGGCACTCTCACCTGATCGGTGGCCTTGCAAGCCGCACTGCAGGAACCCCCATTTCCTTGTGCTCGGACCATCCCCTGGCTAGCTTGCCGACTTCATGTCTCGCTCGCTCCGCCCCCTGATCGCGCTCGCGGTCGTCCTCGCCACCGCAGCCGCGGGGATGGCGGCCCTCGGACCGATTGCCGCCGGTTCGACCCCGGGTACGCTCGAAAGCCGGATCGCCGCCTCGCAGGCCCGCGAAGGAGAGGTGCGCTCCGGGATCGGCGCCGACACCCACCAGATCGAGGGCTTCCAGGGCAGCATCGACGACCTGCAGACGCGCCTGGACGCGCTGGAATCGAGCCTCGCCGTCGAGCGCCGCCTGCTGGCCGGGCTGCGCTCCCAACTGCGTGCCGCCCGTATCCACCTAGCCTCGCTTCAGGTCCAGCTAGGGCGCGACCGCCAGGTGCTCATCGCCCAGGTGATCGCCTCCTATGAGTCGCCGCCGCCGGACATCGCGACGGTGATCCTCGAGGCCCACGGCTTCGCCGACCTGATCGAGCGTGTCGATGACCTGCGTGCGATCTCTCGCCAGAACGCCGGGGCGACGATCCACGTCTCCGAAGAGCAGAAGGCCGTGACCGCCCAGGCCACGCAGCTCGCGACGCTGGAGGCAAGCCACGCGCATGAGACGCGCGCTGTGCTCGTACAGCGCGACGAGGTCGCCCAACTGCATCTCGCTCTCGTCAACCGCCAGTTGCAGTTCATCCGCGCGCGCGACCGCAAGAGCTCCGAGCTCGGAGAACTGCAATCGCATAAGCAATCACTCGAGCACGAACTCGCGCACATCCAGGCGCGCGAACTTGCCGCTTCCGGGGTCACGTACTCAGGGCCGATCGGTGAATTCAACGGCACGCCCGAAGGGGAATACGGCTTCTTCCCGGCTGCGGGCACGAACTACACCGTCGGCGAGGAGCCGACGCTGGCAGAGCACCTCAACACGATGGGCAAGGCGCTCCACTTGCACCTGATCGGCATCTCCGGCTATCGCTCGCCGCAGCACTCGGTCGAGGTTGGCGGCTTCGCCAACGACCCGCACACCCGTGGCGAAGCCTCCGACACGCCCGGGGTCGAGGGCGTCTCGGAGGCCACGCTCGCACAGTTCGGCCTGATTCGCCCGTTCCCGGGCGCCGCCGAGGCCGACCACATACAGCTGCTCGGCAGCAAATATTAACCCGGCGGCGCCTGTAGTTAGACGGCCGGCGCCAATCGCGCTGGCGCGCCGTAGGGAAGGAGCGCTTGCGGCAGCTCGACGCTGCCGTCGGCCTGCTGGCCGTTCTCGAGCAACGCGACGAGCGTGCGCCCGACGGCGACGGCGGTGCCGTTGAGCGTGTGCGGCGTCTGCGTGCCCTTCTCCGCGCGCATCCGTATGTTCAGGCGCCGCGCCTGGTAGTCGGTCGTGTTGGAGCACGAGGTCAGCTCGCGGTAGCGCCGCTGGCTGGGCAGCCACGCCTCGCAGTCGTACTTCTTGGCGGCCGAGTTGCCGAGGTCGCCCACGGCGATGTTGACGACGCGGTAGGGCAGGCCGAGCTCGCCGAGGATCTCCTCCTCGATCGCGAGGATCCGCTCGTGCTCCCCGGCCGAGTCCTCGGGCGCGACGAAGCTGAACATCTCGACCTTGTCGAACTGGTGCACGCGGAAGATCCCGCGCGTGTCCTTGCCGGCGGCGCCGGCCTCACGGCGGAAGCACGGCGAGAAGCCGGCGTAGCGCAGCGGCAGCGCGCCAGCGTCGAGGATCTCCCCGTCGTGAAGCGTTGCGAGCGCGACCTCGGAGGTGCCCACGAGATACAGCTCGTCCTCTGCCAAGCGGTAGATCTGCTGCTCGGTGTCCGGCAGGAAGCCGGTCCCGAAGAGCGCCCGCTCGCGCACCAGCACCGGTGGGATCACCGGCTCAAAGCCATGGGAGCGCAGCTTCTCCAGCACCCACCGCACCAGCGCCAGCTCGAGCATTACAAGATCGCCTTTCAGATAGGCAAAGCGCGAGCCCGACAAGCGCGCCGCGCGATCCATGTCGATCCCGTCCCCCGCCAGCTCCAAGTGATCGCGAGGCTCGAAGGCGAACGCCGGGACCTCGCCAACCTCTCGGATCAGCTCGTCCTTCAGACCGGGCGCCGCGGTGGGGTCGGGGAGGTTGGGTAGCGGAGCAAGCGCCGCCTGCAGCTCCTCTTCCACCTGCCCCAGCTGCTGCTCGAGCTCCTTGGCACGCGCTGCCACTGTGCGCATTGCCTCGATCTCGCGCTCCCGCTCAGCCACGTCGGCGGCCGACTTGATGCGCGCGTTGGCTTCGTTCTGCTCGGCGCGCAGCCCCTCCAGCTGGGGCAGCAGCTCGCGCCGGCGAGCGTCCAGCTCGATCACCCGGTCAAGACCCCCGACCGCATACTCTCCGCGCCGCGTGAGCGCCTCGCGCACGCCCTCCGGGTCCTGCCTGATCCGCTTCAGATCCAGCACGCGGTCACCGTCAGAAGGGCTATTTCGTGGAGAGGGTGATGTTCGTGGAGGGCACCTTCTGCGCCTGCAGCCCGGAGTACTTTTCAAGGAAGCTGGCGACCGCCCGCGCTTCGTCACCGACGACGATGTTCTC
>Ga0307374_10005573_pt1 | contig 20316 bp, 21 predicted proteins | sample OX3MG_FD_202532 | JGI IMG/M metagenome (GOLD analysis project Ga0307374, IMG submission 202532) | Soil microbial communities from Risofladan, Vaasa, Finland - OX-3 | ecosystem: Environmental > Terrestrial > Soil > Coastal area > Acid sulfate soil | place: Finland: Risofladan, Vaasa | collected...
CGGCGCCACTCGGAGCTGGCGCGGCAGCGCCGGCCGGGCGGCCCGGAGGCTGAGGGTCAGTGCTCGGTAGGCCACCTCGTGCGCGGCATTCCAAGGGATCCCGAACCGCGAACGCACCCGGGACGGGAGCATCCCGGCTGTGATCAGCGAAGTGACCTTGGCCAGCGCCGGGCCGCCCGGCCCCGGAGCCAGGATCACGCTGGCCACAAGGCGCGACCCCGGACCTGGCAGGGCCAATCCATGGCGGAGCTGGCGCTCGATCCAGACCCGCATTTGGGCTTCCGAGTCCCAGGTGGACCCGGGAGGTAGTCCCATCAATTTTGCAACTGCATCCCACTCCCTGACGAAGCGGTCCCCCTGCCCTTGGTTGATAGCGCCGATCACGGCGCGATGGGTGGTTAGCATGGCGTCGATCAAGGAGGCGTGCACCCAGAGCAGGAGATCCTGATCCTGGGCCCGGTAGGCGCTGCCCGGTCCCCAGACCGCGGTCGCGTTATCCGGTGGCAGATCTCCCAGGACCTTGCGGTGGACTCGGTTCACCGCTCTGGTGGCAGCCTTAGCCTCATCGGTGGTCCCGAACACCACCGTCGTGACCCAGCCGGCGGTGCGCTGGAAGCGACCGATCGGATCCTTGGCGAAGTCGCTGTGGTCAAGCGCGCCCTGGGCCACCAGGGGATGAGCCGACTGCATCAGCAGCGCCCGCGCCGCACCCAAGATCAACAGCGGCTGGCGCATCACTTCCCAGGTGGCGCTGCTGGGGCCGAAAAGTCCGCTCTCCGGTTGCCGATCTCGGAGCGGAAAGTCACCGGGCGGCGGCAGGCCAGCGGCCAGCACCCGTAAGAGGGCAGCTCGCGACAGAGGAATGGAGTCCACCTCGCTAGCCTACCCGGCCCATCGCCCACCCCCACCGAACCCCGTACGGCGGTTGACGGAGTTCTGAGCTAGCACCTATGGTCCGGCGATGGGCTCGCCGCCGTCGATCTCTGACTTGGTGGCTCCCTTCTCGGGCTGGTTGGGTCGCTGGGAGGGGGAGGGAATTGGGCTGTGGCGGGCAGATCCACCGTTCCGGTACCGGGAGAGCCTGAGCATCGAGGCGGTCCCCAACCGCGCCTTACTTCGCCTGGCCGAGCGCACATCGGTCTTGGACTCCGGCGAGCTGAGCCACTCCGAGTTGGGCTTCTTGCGGCTGCTGCCGGACCAGGCGGTGGAGCTATTGGTGGCGGTGCCGGCGGGTTATGTCGAGCTCCACACTGGCCGCCTGCAGGATGGAGTCCTGGCCCTGGTGCCGCACAGCCTCAGCGTCTCGCCGACGGCTCGGCCGCTGCGGCAGGTGCAGCGAACCCTGGAGCTCAACTATGACGTGATCCGCACCGTGGTGGCCATCGCAGTTGGCGATGATCCGGTGTCGGCGCACGTGGAAGGGACGCTCCGTCGAGCAACCGGCACCGAGTGATATCGGTCAGAAGACCGGAATCAAATCCTCTTCTGAGAAGTTTGCTACTTCTTCGCCGCTGATGCCCACTTCGGGCATGGCTGGAAAGGCGATCCCGTGCTTCTCGACGATGGTCTTCATCTTCAGCATCGCCTGCCGCCAATTCTCCGTCTTCTGCTCCAGGGTAGCCACGCCGAGCCCCGCTCCTCGGGCTATGTCCTCCATCTTGTGGTGCACATCGGCAAAGTCCGGGGGAATGATCCAGAACTGATCGGGTGGCTCAAAAAGGATCATCGACAAGAACACGAAGCCGGCGCGCAGCTGGCGGGTTACCAGTTGCTTCTCCTCTGGGCCGATGGACTTGAAATGGTTCTCCAGCATTCGCATGCAGATCGCCTGGTGGCGCGCCTCGTCCTTGCCGATGTTGCGGAATGCCTGCTGAAACACCGGGTGGGTGGAGTGCTTGAACATGTGGTGGAAAAGGGTGGAAGAGGCTACCTCGCCCATCAGGAAGGACGAAAAGAGAATCGCCAGCGGGTACTTGTAAAGCGCCTTGCTGTAGCCATTCCAGTAGCGGGCCCCGTTGTAGTACAGCCACTTGAGGTTGCGCACCGCCAGCCTCTCCAACTCGGTCTTGGGCTGGAACCCGATGGGCCCGTCCTCCCGCAGCGTCTGGATCATCCGCCCGCAGACTTCCTCATGGTTCTGCTCGTCGCGCACCACCGAGAAGAGGCAGCGCCGGACGGGGTCCTCCTCGTGCAGCTCGTAACTGCGCACCATGGCCTTGGCGAAGACAGCCGGTCCGGAAGCATCGAAGTTGGCCAGAACTCCGAACCAGTACATCATCCCGAGTCGCTCTTCTTCATTCCACTCGCCGGGGTCGAGCTCGTTCCACGGTAGGTGGGACGGGTTCCAGGCGTCTCGCTTGGACTTCTCGTAGATGTCGGTGAGCTGAGGGGTTTCCTCGTGCCACTCGATCGGGAAGATGTTCCCCGCCTCGATCTCAGGCGGCAGGCCTAGAAAGTCGAGGACGATGTCCTCGTGGTTGTTGTTCACCGAGCTCATGGGATTCTCCCGTTGGAACCGAACGGAGACCATCCTACGGCGACCCTCGCTCCACCATCGGGACCGATCCAATAGGACGCCACCACCCCAATTAGGATGGGGCCCATGGGACCAGGGGCGCTCGGCATTCCGGCCGTCACCCCCGGTGCACTCACTGCTGGGATCGAGTCGGCCGGCCGGCGGTCCGGATGAGCCCCGTCCTCTCCTCGACGGGAGGCGAGCGACCCGCGGGGCTGTCATCCACCGCCGCTCGCTACCTGGAGGCGACCTACTACATCGCCCATGAGGGCGAGACCGTCCGGCCGTCCCACATCGCCGAGTGGCTCGGGGTGAGCGCCCCCACCGTCACCGGAGTCATGCAGCGGCTCCACGAGCAGGGGCTGGTTGAGTTCAACGCCGACCGCAGCCTGCGTCTGACCCCGGTCGGGGAGCAGCGCGCCTCGGAGGTTGTCCGCCGCCACCGGGTGGTCGAACGCTGGCTGACCGACGCCTTGGGGCTGGACTGGGCGACTGCGGATCTGGAGGCGGGCCGGATGTCGCATTTCTTCTCAGACGTGGTCCTCGAGCGCATCTTCGAAGCTCTGGGGAGGCCCACCACCTGTCCCCACGGCAATGAGATCCCCGGGGCCGGGATGCGCGACCGTCAATTGGTCAGCCTCTTCGAGCTGGAGCAAGGAGTTGCGGCGGTGATCTCCCGAATCTCCGAGGTCGCCGAGCACGAGGCCCCTCAACTGCTGCGCCTTCTGGAAGTGGACGGGCTCAGACCTGGAGTTCAGGTGGAGGTACGTCGTGAGCCCGGGGCGGAGGCGCTCACGGTGGTGGTGGCGGGCCGCCAGACCGCCCTGGGTCTGCGGGCCGCGCGATCGGTGTGGGTGGAGCGGGCTCGGACTCGTCCACTCCCGGGATCCGCTGAATCTGCTTGAGAAACTGTTCGTAGTCGTCCGGCTTCAGCCACTCCGGGCCTCGCAGGGCGCCCGTTCGGAGCCAGAAGGCGGTGATGCTGACTGTGGCTAACAGGAGCACCCAGGCGGCGATGTCGGGGGGGCCGAAGGAGTGCGTCACCAAAGGGATTACCAAGAGCAGGAGCCCCACCAGCGCATAGACCACCCAGGCGCCCTGCTCGATCCGGGTCATCCGCGTTGGCAGCGGAGGCTCCGGCACCCGGGCTACGGTCACCTTCCCGCCTTCGATCTCAGGCACCGAGGCATGGTACCTCCAGGCTTCCGGGAGCGCCCAACTCGGATGAGCGAGCGGTCGAGAGGATTTTCACCGACCGAAACGGAGCGATGCGGGCGGCGCTCTGAATCGGGGAGGGAGATCCTGCCCGGTAGGGCCGCTCCTCATTTCGCCTGCGGACTTTCGAGAATTGCGTTCGACATTGACAGAATGTGAACACCTAGGTATAAATCCTGTATGAATGATGACAAATCACTGCAAGACATCCTCCGCCAGGTAGCCGCCGGCGAGCTCACTCCCGAGGAGGGCACCGCCCAGATCGAGAGCCTCCACCACAGCCAGGTCGCGGTGACGGAGGCGCCGATCCGCACCGTGCGGGTTGTGGGAGCGCTCCACCCCCTGCGGATCACCGGCGATGCCGAGGTCCGTGAAGCAGCGGTAACCGGGCTGCACGAAGTGCACCGAGAGGGCGAAACCCTGGTGATCCGGACGACCACCGCGGGCGACGACGACTCCGGGTTCAGCTTTCGCTGGCCGGGCCGCGCTGGCCTCCCCAACTTCGGCTCCGGTCATCCAGAGCGGTCCCTACGGCCGATCCAGGTCCGAATGAATCCAGAGCTGGCGTTGGAGGTGGAGATGTCAGCAGGCTTGCTCTCCGTGAAGGGAGTCAAGGGACCCATCAAGGCCGACATTCAGGCGGGTAGCGCCAAGCTGGAGGGCTTCGCCAGTCCATTCGATCTCAAGGTCACCTGGGGGACAGTCTCCGCGACCGGCGTGCTCAAAGACGGACAGTCGAAGGTGCGCTGCGAGGCCGGGACCGTAAAGATCGGGCTCGAGGAGGGTTCCAGCGTGAAAGTGCAGGCGCGCAGCACCCTGGGGCGCATCTCCCTGCCCGGCGAGGCCGCCGGGATTGCTGAGGGCTGGACCATGGGCGGCGAGCAACGCGAGGCCACCATCGGTTCAGGACAGGGCCAGCTGGACGTGGAGACCACCACCGGCGCGGTCTGGGTGGAGGAGGTTGGGGAGTGACGGCCAATCACGCCCCCCGAAGCTGTCCGGTCTGTGGGGAGCTCCTGCACCTGACCAGGCTCTCCTGCCAGGGGTGCGGCACCGAGCTCTCCGGGGACTTCGAGAGCTGCGAGTTTTGCGCTCTCTCGTCAGCCGACCGCGACCTGCTCAAGCTCTTCTTGGGATCCCGAGGCAATCTGAAGGCCATGGAGCGGCAACTGGGCGTCAGCTACCCGACGGTGCGGGCTCGGGTCGACTCGGTGCTGGTGCGACTGGGGGTCGACGCCCGCGATCCGCAGCCGGACTCGAGGCTCGGGGTGCTCCAGGCGCTAGCGCGCGGGGAGGTCGATCTGGATCAGGCGCAGGCCCGGCTTCGTTCCTGACCGAGAACGCGTCCCCCTGCGGTCGTCAGCGGAAGCCGTAGAGCCCTTCATGAAAGTCACCGCTACTGGACCAGCGCTCGATCACCTGGTCCACCACGCTGTCGTCGACCTCGGTCGCGCCCATGGTCCTGGCGTTGCCCTCGACAGCCTCCAGCACCTGGCCGCGGACGAACTCGGGCACCCGCTCGAAGCGCTCCCGGGCGGAGTCGGTCCAGCTGAGGCCGTCCTGATGGCGCTTCTCAATGGCGTGAGACACCTCGCCCCACATCTCGTACTTCACCTCCATGATCGCCGGGGTGATGGTGGTGCCCAGCCCCTTTTTCAAGGCGGTGTACTCGACTCGCCAGCGAGTCAACTCCCGGCAGAAGGCGGGGACCTCCATCAGTCGGGATTCCGCCTCCGAGGTCCAAGTGAACGTTGGCATGCCGGTCCGGTCACTGAGTGGGTGCCCATAGCCGAGCTTCTTGCCCAAGATGTCCACGAACTTGGAGTCGATCTCCTCGACCCCCCGGCGGACCGCCCTTTGCTCCAGCACGTTCTGGGCCATCTCCTCGGCTTTGGCCTGCGAGATGTGGCTCGTGTCGGCGGCCGAGCGCGCCTTGTGCATGGCCGCCACATGCGCCTCCACGTCCCACCTCACATCCGGGGGGAGGCTGGTCGCCGGCACCGGGCATCCGGGGGCGCCGCCTGCTGCCGACTCCGCCGGGTTCTCATCTGGTCGTGGGAAGGGGCAACCGGGCTGTTCGTCGCTACTCATGGCCCCAAGTCTCCGCTACGAGGGGCCGCTTCTTCAAGGTCCGGATCGGGCAGCGCCGTGGCGCATTCGGCGGGGACCGCCGAGACCAGTTGTTCCAGCGCCTCCCGCAGAGCCTCCAGCTGGCCCTCCTGGAGAGGTTTGGCGAAGTGGGAGCGGATCGAGTCGAGGTGGTCCGGCGCCGCCTGGCGGAGCCGCTGTCGTCCGGGCTCGGTGATCACAGCGAAGTAACCGCGCGCGTCGCTGGGGCAGGCCTGTCGGAGCACCAGACCGCCGCGTTCCAGCCGCTCCACCAGCCGGGTCAGGCCACTTCGGCTGAGCAGCACCTGGTCCGCCAGCTGGGCCATCCGCAGAGCTCCGCCCTCGGCCTCCTGCAGCTGGACCAGGACGTCGTATTCAGCGAGCGGCAACTGGTGGGAGGACACCATCTCGCGCTCCAGGGCTCTGGTGATCACGGTGTGGGCCTTGAGGAAGGCCCTCCAGGCCGCCAGCTGCGCCGTCGAGAGCGGGGGAGTCACGGGCACTTCGCCGGAGGTTAGTTGCACGAGCAAGCACCTTTGTAATAAGATTGCACAAGCAATTATCGCGCATTTGGATCACTCGCGGTTTAGGAGGAGCGTAGATGAGCTGGAAGGTAGACAACGCCCACACCTCACTGGAATTCTCGGCTCGGCACATGATGGTAAGCACCGTCAAGGGCCACTTCAACGATTTCAGTGGCGAGGTGGAGATAGATCCCCAGGACCTGACTCGCAGCTGGGCCAACGCCGAGATCCAGGCCAGCAGTGTCGACACCCGGGAGGACCGACGGGACGAACACCTGCGCTCCGCCGACTTCTTCGACGTCGAAAAGTTCCCGGTCATCACCTACCGGAGCGGCAAGATCGAGAGCCGTGGCGACAACCGCTTCCTGGTCCAGGGCGAGCTCACCATCAAGGACGTCACCCGGACGATTGAGCTGGAGGTGGAGTTCCTCGGCATGCAGGCCAGCCCCTACGGCTTCCAGGTTGCCGGCTTCGAGGTCAGCGGCAGCCTGAGTCGCAAGGACTTCGGGCTCAATTGGAACGTGGCGCTTGAGGCCGGCGGCTGGATGGTCGGCGACGAGATCAAGTTGCGGATCGACGCGGAGGTCGACGAGGTGGCCACAGCCGGAGCGGCGGTCGCGGCGGCCTGAGCCCGCTCAGAGCTCCTGGCCGGCAGGCTGGGCGGCCTCCCCGCCCCCAGCTCGCCGGCTGCTCCGCCGCCTCGGCTTGGCGGCAGTCTCGGGCCCCGGCTCAACTGGCTCACCCTCGGCAGTGACCAGGCCGAAGGTGGCGCCGGGCGCCAGCCGCTCGGAGCAGAGCGTGCCGACCAGGTGATCCGATTCATGCTGGACGATCCGGCTCAGCCAACCCTCGAACTCCCGCTGCATTCCCTTGCCTTGAACGTTCCGGTAGCGGACGGAGATCTTCTCGGACCGTCGAACTAGGCCGCTGTGATCGGGCATGGAGAGGCACCCCTCGGGAGCGTCTACCTCCCCCTCGGCAAAGGTGATCTCGGGATTGCAGATGGCGAATCGACGCCCCTCGTAGATGATCACGGCGACCTGCACGTTGGCGCCCACCTGGGGGGCCGCCAGCCCAACCCCATTCCACTCCTCGCAGCGCTCATACATCTCATCAACCAAATGGCGCAGCCTGGAGTCGAATTTCCTCACCGGAGCGCTCCGGTGATGCAGGACCGGCGCTGGGTCGAGCACCAGTCGCAGCGAAGCCGTTTTGGAAGTCACCGAGACATCTTCGCAGGCAGCTGGGCCTAACCGCCAAGCAGCCGGATGGCGGCGGCGCGGTCGGTTCCAGCGAGGCCGGGCAACTCGGCCAGCGAGGTCAGACGCGAGTGATCGAGCCCCGGGCCAAAGACCAGGTGGCAGGCATCAAGGCACTTCAGCTCCTCCCGGTCTGGGGCGCTTACCGCCACCACTCCCCGGACCAGGCCCCAGCCAGCGGTGAGGCGGAGCCCCAGCCCCGCCAGCTTTCGCCCGTCGATGGCCAGGTCGCTGAAGCCAGGGCACCAGGCGCCCTCCACCCGCCCCTGCTCCAGGTGCACCCGCGACGAGCTGAGTCGATCCTCCAGAAAGGTGCGAAGTGCGGACGTGAGGCGGTCGAGTGGACGAGGGCAGGGATCGGGCAGTCTGGCGACCGCCAGAAAGCCAAGCCAGTGGTCGCCGCCGGGGCCCACCGTTCCCCCGATCGGACTGGTTCGCACCACTCCGATCCCCTCGATCCGACGGATCTGGGCGACCAGCTCTGGCCGGCGGGCGAGGGCGCTCCCCAGGGTGACCCCTCTGGAAGTCCGGAGTAACTGAAGTGTGATCTCGCTGGGCATTGCGGTGAGGCCGCCTCTCGGGTCGGAGGCAAGTCGGGGGTCATCCTCGTCTGTAACCCCGACCACGGTGACCGCCCAGGGATCGGGCCTCCTGGTGGCGTCGGTCACCGAGAGCGGGATTCGTCGGACTCCCGGCGGAGGGGAGAACCCTTCCCCTTCGCTCCGGTGAGCAGGCGGCGCAGCGTGCTCAGCGAGTGCCTGGCCTGGACGTCGAGGATCCCCTGGATCCCGAAACGTCCGGCCAGCGCTCCCAGCGGACCACCCGGAAGTTGGTATGAGAGGCGGTATCTGACCTCTGCCGAGTTCGGCCCCAGCGCCAAGCACTCGATCTGCAAGGTTCCGGTCGCCCCGAGCGCGTGCCCCTGGCTGCTGAGGAAGGTCGGGCGATCGCATCGGCCCACGGTCCACTCGCTGTCGGCCACCCGCCCGCCCGCCAGCAGCCGGACTTTTAGGTGATCGCCGGGGAGCAGCGGATGGCGCAGGTCACCGGCCACTTCTCGCACTCCGAAGACCCACCGGGGCGCGTTGCGTACGTCGGCCGCAAAGTTCCAGGCCTCCTCCTGGGAGACCGGGACTGTGATCCGACCTCCGGCCTCAGGCATGGGCGAGCTGGCACATCGGTGCTTCGAGGATATCCCGTAGGGTTGAGTCGATGTCTGAGGTCGACCCCTCGGTAGGAGATCTCTATTCCCGGTTGGATCGGTTCCTCCAGTGGGACCTGGTCACAGTTACCCCTTGGGGCGCGCCCTCAATCTCACCGGTTGGCGCGCGACTGATCCCTGAAGAGGCCACGGTCTGGACCTCTACCACGGTTGGATACGCCGCCAAGGTGCGCAACATCCAGGCTCATCCGCGCGTGGCCCTGATGAGGGTCCATCCCGAGGAGCCGCCGGTGCTGGTTCGCGGCGAGGCCAGGGTGGTCGGGGGTGACGGCACCCTCAACCTGGCCCAGCTCTTTCGCTTGATGGGAGGGGCCGGTGGCGCGCGCAGATTCTTCGCGACCTCCGTCACCGACCCATTCTGGAGTCAGCTCTACCGCTCCTACTGGCACCGCTTCCTGATCGCGGTCCGAATCGTGGAGATCTCCACCATAGGCCCGCACGGCTGGGAGCCGATCAAGGTTGCGAGCTGGTCCAGATCCAAGATCGCGGCCTCCCCACCCTCTCGTCCTCGCCGCCCGGCCCGCCACGGCGGATTGGTGGATTCCAAGGGCCGGGCCATGCTCTCGGCGGGCACACCGGTGGCCCTCGCCACCGTGAGGCGGGAGGGCTCAGCGCCCCTGGTGTGGCCAGTTCGGGCCACCCCGGAAGTAGGCGGAGACATCCGGGTAGACGCTGGGGTCCCATTACCACCGGAACGGCTCCCCCACACCTCCCTGGCAGTCCGGGTCCTCGACGACACCTTCGAGGTCGCTCAGATGGCGGGCTGGATCGGGGAGTTGGAACCGGGGAGGAGCTCCCGCCTGCTGCGGCCGCGCGCCAGCTACGGGTTCACCAAGCCTCCCGGAGTCGTCGGTGATCTGGCGGCTGGGGTCGCCGCTCTGGTACGGGTTGCCGGCCTGAAACACCCACTCCTGGTGAGCCCGCCCGATGTGGCCAGGGCAGTTGAGCTGGGCGGCGTCACCACCTCCGCCTTGCTGGAGTTGCCGGAGCCGGGTTGGCGGCTGCTGGAGGAGATCTTCGCGCGCCGCAATGCCGCGGCCCCCTGGTACGCCGGGATGGCCACGGTGGTGTCGGATCGACGGTTGCAACGCTCCCTGACGATCCTCTCCGAGCGCGCTCAGTTGGAGCGGGACTGGGCCCTGGGGCTGCTCGCCCGAGGATCGCGGAGGGTGGGCGCGGCGCGACTGGCCTCAGGGGCGCTGGCGCTGCGCCCAAATCCGGCCGCGCCGGCGGCTGTCGCAGCTCGCGAAGAGGCCCAGATAGATCGGCTGCTGACCCGACTTGTCGGCTACCTGCCGCCTGGGGTTGCAGGGCCACCGGAGAGGGTAGAGGGTGATTCACAGACCAGGTCAGCCCCGGCAGTCAAACGCGGACGAGATCAAGGCGTGGCTGACGTCACCATGGCGGCGGCCGGAGCCCTTGCCGCGGCCGTAGATCGCTGGAAGGAGAGGCGGCCGGGATGAGCTCCGCCTGTCCCGGGGGGACGTCGCTAGCGTCCACGGGTGTGGTGCTGGGAGCCGCTTCCCAAGCCGGGCTTTCTTATCTCAGTTTCCGGTATCCGCGCTACTTTTGGGTGCTCATGACGCTAGGCCTCAGCGCCTGTGGCCTGCCCGGGTTACGTCGGCTGCGCGCCGAGCCGCAGCGCGCCTCCGTCCGAGGGTTGGGCCTCGGAGTGCTCGCGGGGGTAGCTGGGTATGGGATCACCGCAGCCGGGGCCGCAGTTGCCCGGCGTTGGCCCTTTGGCCGGCGGTCCTTGGATCGGCTGCGAGAGTGCTCGCAGAGCGTCCCGCGTCCGGTCGCCGCCTTGCTGGTAGTCCCAGCGGCAGTTGGGGAGGAGCTCTTCTGGCGCGAATCGGTCCTTGGACGTCAGCTCCAGCCGAAGGTCGATTCCCAATTCCGCCGCCTGGCGAGTTCGACCCTGGCCTATGCGGCCGTCCAAGCGGGATCCCTGCAGCCATTGCCTCCCTTAGGGGCGCTGCTGCTGGGGGCGGGAGCGGGGTGGATCAGGCTCCGCAGCGGCTCGATTTGGCCCGCCGTGGCGGCCCACCTCGCCTACTCAGAGCTGGCTTTGGTGGCGCCTGGGCTGCCGGGGACCGGATCGAAGCCTCGGAAGTAGTCAAACCACACGACACAAACGTCACGCTCTCGTCGCTTAGCCGGAGGCCTCTCACTGGCAATATCGCGGTGTGGCGGCGATACTTCGAGCGGCGACTACGCCGGAGCTCTCCACGGGTGCAAAGTCCGTTTCGTCGAACCGACCGACTCGAAGGTCGCGCACTCGAGGAAGCCAGGCACCGGACGCCTTGGAGCTGGCGATCCGTGATCTGCTGCGTCCGGGGGCCTTACGGATCACCGCGGAGCCGCTCACCCGTCTCCGCGATGGATCCATCCTCTCGTACGAGGTTCGCTGGCGGGTGCCGCGGATCGACATCGTTCCCTCACTTCCGGAGATCTGGGAAGCAGCCAAGGCCGTGGATTTGGTCAATACGCTGGACGACACGCTTCTTCGAGCCGAGCTGGAGGTCGCTCGCCAGCTGAGCCCGGGCGCTGTGCTCTTGGAGATGCATCCCTGGCGGCGTCGCCGGCGGGGCGTCGTCGCGTCGCTCCTGCGGGAGGTCCGGGGGGCTGGCCTGGACCCCTCCCAGATCGTTTGGCAGCTGGTGGACCAAGCCGACGAGAAAGACCGTCTCGACTCGGGGCCGATGTTCGGCCTCGCCGCCCAGTTGCATGACCGGGGCTTCAGGGTCGGATTGGCCCAACTGGGGGCGGTGCGCACCCAGCTCGCGGCCATCGGCAAAGTCGAGCCGGACATCATGCAGCTCGCCCCGGTACTGATCGAGGGTATCGCCTCTGACCGGGGCCAGCGCGCGGTCGTCTCGGCCTTGGTGGGTTTGGCGTCGCACCTGGATTCCCGTTTGGTGGCCAGTGGCATCTCGACTGCGACCGAGCAGACCTTGCTGATCAACCTGGGCGTTGAGTTCGGCCAAGGGCCCTTGCTGGGCGAGCCGGTGACGGTGGTCGGGGACGGAGCCGAGGAGCTGGAGCGACCAGGTCCACTTCAGCTGCTCTCGCTGGACGAGCGTCCCAGCCTCAAGGTGGTCGCTGGAGATGATGAGATCGGGTCCACCGTGGACAGCGAGGCGGGGTCCGGACCGGTTGACTCCCACCACCTCGGAATGACCGAGATTCTGAGTCAGGCGGCGCGCGCCTTCCAGACCGAGAACGACCCGAACTCGATCTTGGAGCTGGCCGCGGACTACCTCGATCGGGTCGTCCCGGCGGATGGGATCTCGATCTATGCCGCCGATTGGGACTCGGGCAGGTTCCGTCCGATCCTGGCCCGCTCGCTGAAGGACCCCACTTATGCCGATGCCGTCATGGACCACTCCTTTGCCCTCGGCACGGGACTCACCGGATGGGCCTTTGACATGGGCGCCCCCCAGCGGGTGAACGACGCGGATGCCCATCCCGCCGCCGGTCATGTCCCGGGCACCACCACCGAGGACGAGTCGATGCTGCTCATCCCGCTGGTGTCTGGCGATTACCGGCTGGGGATGCTCAACATGGTGCGCTTCCGCAAGGACGCGTTCCCAGCCTACGATCTCACCGTCGCCGGTCTGGTGGCCCACATGGCGGCGGCCGCCTGGCGCAACGTCCAGCTCTACGCCGAGCAGGTCCAGTACGCCATCACCGACTCCCTCACCGGGCTGCTCAACACCCGCTGGCTGCGGGATGCGGCCGGGCGAGAGCTGGCGATCGCCGAGCGCAGTGAGACCTCCCTGGCGATCCTGATGATCGACCTGGACAACTTCAAGCTCGTCAACGACAGCTGCGGTCACGCCGCTGGTGACGCCATCCTGCGCAGCGTCGGCCGCACCCTGCAGCGCTCGGTCAGAGCCGAGGACGCGGCCGTTCGGTACGGCGGAGAGGAGTTCGTTCTTATCCTCCGCGGATGCGACCTCCCGGCGGCCCGCCGGGTCGCACGAGAGATCCGCCACGGTCTGGCAGAGATCGCCCTCCCGCCGCCGTGCACGGTGCCCCGAGTGACCGCCTCGATTGGGGTCGCGCTCTTCCCCAAGCATGGCCGCACCATCGGCCAGCTGCTGGGCGTCGCCGACGCGGCCATGTACAGCGCCAAGCGCCGGGGCCGCGATCGGGTTGCGGTCGGCCACTAACCCAGCCTCGCGTAGCCGACGCCTTCCCACCTGAACCAAGGACCAGAATCCCACCTTCACAAGGGAGGCAACTCCGCCCTCAGCGGGCCACCTCGAAGGACTAGAGGCGGTCCCTGGTTGGTCGGGAGGAAGGTCTGATGCCTCGCTGGACCGCTCTCAGGACGGTCATTAGCGCCTCCATCTCTCCGGCGTTGAACTGACCGACCAGGTGCCGTACTTTCTGGCGCCGGAAGCCACAGGCCTCCTCGGCCGCGGCCCGGCCGCGGCCAGAGAGGGCGGCGTGGACCACCCGGCGGTCGTCCTGATCCCGGCGCCGAACCGCCAATCCATGTTCCTCAAGTCGATCCAGGGCCGAGCTCACTGACGGGGGGCTGATCTCCAGCGCTTCGGCCAGACGGCCCACCGTCGCAGGGCCGAGCTCCTGGAGCACCATCAGCAGGTGCATCTGGGCGACTGAGAGATCACGGCGCGCCCAGCGCCCGCCCGGGCTCTGGCGCCAGTGGTGCGCCATCAGCTCTTCCAGGGCGCAAAGGGCCTCTGCCTGCAGCTGTTCCCGGGAGGCGGCGGGCTCCGCAGCAGTGGTCGTCATCTGGGCCCAGGTCAGCTCGCCGAGACCAGCTCTTCCTGAGCCGGCTCAGGTGCGCTGTCGGGAGGTGAAGGGCTGGGCGCCTGATCACTGTGGGTCGTGCGGAGTGGAATCTCCTGCAGGCAGAGGGTAGCCACCACGGCCACCAGCGCCACCACCAACCCGATCCAGAAAGAGCCGGCGATGGCCTGGGCCAGTGCGTCATGGATGGCCTGCACGATCGCCGCGATGAAGGGGTGCGCCGAGGCCGGCAGCGCCTTGGCCAGCTTGCCACCAACGTTGCCGACCCCGGTCAGACTGCTGTTGGTGCTGGCCGAGAGGTGGCCGGCCAGAGACGGTGGCACCTTGGCCTTGGCCAGGTCCTTCGGTAGCTGGCTGGCGAGCGTGGAGGAGAGCGACGTTCCGGCTATCGCCAACCCGATGGTGCCACCGATCTGGCGGATGAAGGTCAAAGTGCTAGTGGCGACGCCCAATCTCGCCACGGGGACCGAGTTCTGCACCACCAAGGTGTACCCGGACATGGCAGGCCCGATTCCCACTCCCAGTACGAACAGCCAGATCCAGAGCGGGTAGTCGCCGGTGCTGGCGGTGAGCATGGTCATGAAGAAGATGCCGACGGTCATGGTCACCATCGCGCTCACCAACAGCAGCTTGTACTTACCGGTACGGGCGATGACCAGACCGGCACCGACGCTGGTGCCCATGAGCCCGACCAACAGGGGCCACAACATGTAGCCGGAGGCAGTGGCGCTGATGCCGCGCACCGCCTGGTAATAGCGGGGCATGAAGATGACCGCGATGAAGAAGGCGAACGACATGAGGAACATCGCCGCCTGCGAGGCCGCGTAGGTCCGGTTCCGGAACAGGTCGAGGGGGATGATCGGTTCCTTGACTCGGGTCTCGATGAACAAGAAGGCCACGGCTAGGACAGCGCCCAGCAGGAGCAGGCCCCCCACCTGGGGAGCGAACCACGAATAGGCCGTTCCCGCGGTGTTGGTGAGACCCTTCTCAGTGAGTCCGATCAGAATCGGGACCACCGCAGCGGTGAAGACCAGAGCGCCCCAGTAGTCGATCGACGGACTCGCCCCCTCGCGCTTGTGGTTGGGGAGGTTGAAGATGATCACCGCGAGGGCGATCGCGCCGATCGGCAGGTTGACGTAGAAGACCCAGTGCCAGCTGATGTTGTCGGTGATCCAGCCGCCGAGGAAGGGACCGACCAGGAAGGCCAGCCCGAACACGGCGCCGAAGAACCCCTGGTACTTACCCCGCTCTCGGGGGGTGAAGAGGTCGCCGATCACGGCCAATGCGATCGGGAAGAGCGCGCCGGCCCCGAGACCCTGCAGGCCTCGGAAGAAGATCAACTCGCCCATGTTCTGGGACAGTCCGGAAAGCGCCGAGCCGACCAGAAAGAGGCCGATGCCGATGATCAGCAAGAGCTTGCGTCCGTACAGGTCGGAGAGCTTGCCGTAGATCGGTACGGTGATGGTGCTGGTGAGCAGGTACGAGGTCACCACCCAGACGTAGAGGCTGTTGCCGCCCAGGTCGGTTACGATGGTCGGCAAGGCGGTACCGACCACGGTCTGGTCCAGGGCGCTGAGGAACAACCCGAGCATCACCGCGATGACGATGCTGATCTTGGTCCGCTGCGAAAGTTCCATCACCGATTGATTCATTGACACCACAATCCTCGAGCTCGTTACTGACAACCGGCGTGGCCGCCGATGCAAAAAGGTTAGCCTCGTCCGAATAGTTCTGTCAAGCCTAACCTTTGTCCACACCGGCCGCCGCCGGGAATCCGATGTGATCTGCGAAAGCTGCGCTCACCGAAGCCCTGATCCAATCCGCGAACCGCTCCGGGTCCGACTCTACCCGGAAGCGCAAGCGGCTGCCCCGCATCGCTACTAGCCAGATGCCGGGAGGCGGATCGGCCACCAATCGGTCCAGGACCCGGCCCACAAGGCGCGTGGCGGCGTCCCCCAGGCTTCGGTCCTCTCCGGAGAGAGACAGGGGCTCGGCCCAGGGGAGTGGGGGCAGCGGACCGCTCAGATCGCGGAGCCACTTGGCCGAGGAGGGCAGCACCCGAAGGATCGGGGAGAGCGCCGCTGGGATCAGGCCCCCATCGAGGGCCGACCCCGGCAGCGGATCGTGGCCGTCCCGGCGGGCGCGCTTGCCCTCCAGGGCTCGCTGGGCCGCGGCCAGCTCCACCCCGGTCAGCTCCGCGATCCGCCCCAGCCCCTCCCACCCATCATCCAGAGCGCGGATCGCCGCTCGGTCCTGGGCCCAGGCGGCGACCAACGCCAGGGAGGCGGGTGGCAGCTTCACGTCGAGGACCGGCTGGGCGGCGCGGGCCTTGATCTCCGCGCGGTCGGTCGGTCGCGGCTCGAGGGCGGCGTAGATCCCGGCGGGGTGGGGCAGGTTGATCTCGTATCCGGCCAACGACAGCCGGCCCATCAGCCGGAGATCGGCGGCATAGGGCAGCTCCGCGCGGTGGGCTGGCAGGGCCTTGGCCCACCGGTTCAGCGCCCGTCCCAACTGGTCCAGCTTCCAGGCGCCATCCTCATCCAAGTCGGACTCGGGCCCGCCCCGGTCCTCGACCGCCTCGTTGAGCCCAACCATGGTGGTGAGCCGATGCCTCTCCACGAAGTCGGCCGCCGTCAGCGCTTGGCGCAGGGCACGGTGAGGTGGAACGTCCCCGATCAGCAGAGGCGGGTGTCCGGTGGCATGGGCGTGGCGGAGGAACTCGGCCAGCGAGAGATCCCATGCCCCGCCGGGAATGGCTATGTGAAGGTCACCCGGGCCGGTGCGCAGCAGGGCTCCCGCCCGGGGCCCCGCGCTCCAGCGGGGGGCCGTGGCTGGCCGGGGCCGCCGCCGTCCTGTCAGTGTCGGCTGAGCTAGGAGTGTCAAGTCGTAGGCTGCCCTCCGCTCCGGCGTCCCCACCAGCGTCCAGGCCTCCTGCAGTTGGGTGAAGAGCGCCGTCGCTCGAGGCTGGTCCAAGCGGCTGGGCGTGGGCCGGTGGGCCTGCACGTCCGGATGGAGTTCTCGGGCCCTGGCCCGGTAGCTGCGGCGGAGCTCGTTCCAGCTGGCGGAGCGCTCGGCACCGAGGACTGCGTAGACGTCGAGCACTCGCCGTCTGGTTGACTTCACTTGGGCGGCGAGTCTAGCGAGCGCCGCCGATGCGGCCGCTGGGGGACAGTGCGACTCGGGGCTGCTTCAGAGATCGAAGGGATCCTTGAAGAAGGCGGGGAGGTGGGTGGAGAACCAGCCGTAGACGAGCGGCACGTTGTTGCTTATCACCAGCACTCCCATGGCCACCACGAGCGCCCCCCCGATCAGGGAAATCAGGCGCTGGTGCCGGTTGATGACCCGGAGCATCGGGCCCGCCCGGTCGATCAACAGTGCGACCACGACGAAGGGCGCCCCCAGTCCCACGCAGTAGGCGGCGATCAGCAGTAGCCCCCGCCCGGTCGTCCCCTGGTCGACCCCCGAGGTCAAAACCGCCCCCAGCACCGGCCCGATGCAGGGGGTCCAGCCGGCGGCGAACCCCAGCCCCAAGAGCAACCCCGCCAGAAACCCGCCTCTGCTGAAGCCGATCGGCAACCAGCGCGCTTCCCGGGAGAGGAAGGGGAGCCGGAAGACCCCCATGAAGCTGAGCCCGAGCAGGATCACGACCGCGCCCATGATCGGGAGGGCCAGCTGCTTCCAGGGCTCCAGCAATCGGTAGAGAGCGTAGAAGAACGCGACCAGGAAGAGGCTCAGTCCCACGACGAAGCCCAAGGAGCCCAGCATGACCCGGCCCCGGCCGCTTTCCCCCTTGGCGGGGGTCGCGGCACCTCCGGTCGCCGACTGGGCCAGGAAGCCCATGTACGAAGGCACCAGCGGGAGCACGCAGGGGGAGAGGAAGGAGGTGGCGCCGGCGGCCACGGCCAGAGGGATCGTGATGTTCGCGAAGTTCAAGTTGGGTCCCTCGCTGGCCGATTTGCTGGCGAGTGTAACCGGGGAGTCTGGACGGCCCGGGAACGGGCCTGCACCGGGAGGCGTCCATCGGTCGTGATTGTTCTCGGGGATCGACCCTCGGTTCGGCCCTTGCGATCATGTGGTTCTCGAGTGGTCCTAGGTTCGCCGATCCTCCTGGCCGTTCTCTTGTTTTCGAGCTGCGCCCCCGCCGTGGCCGGTGCCGGATTGCCCTCGACCACCTCTCCCGCGAGCTATCGGTCGCTCTACGCAGGGTTGGACCAACCAGAGCTCGTTCTGCCATCGCTGCTGGCGGAGACCAGCATCGCCGCCCTCCAGGCCGACTTCCCCGCGACTTCGCCGCCGCGGTTGCGCCACGAACTCCAGGGACTTGGCCCGCAGCTCTACCTCGGCCTGTCCCTGACGCGCCTCAGCTGCCGCGACGACTATCTGGCCCACCTGACCTACGGACCGGGGGCGTTGCTTTTCTTGGCCGTGGCCCAGCGCCGGCTGCCGCCCCGGTCGGCCTGCTTCGAGCTGATCGGCCCGGTCATGTACCAGGTCCTGGCCCTGCCGCTAGATCAGTTCCCTCGACATGTCACCTTGTCGATCGTGGTCAAGCGGCCGTCGGGCAACCTCGGCGATCGGGTGTCAGTTCGCTTGCCGTAGCCAGGATCGCCCAACCACCGCTTCAGCTCTCGGGGGACGTCGTCATGCGGCCCAGCTCCGTCTCCGCCAACCCCGGGTCTAGCTTGCGGAATAGCGGAGCCGGCGCTCCCAACTGCTGGCCCGGGGCCAGCTGGCTCGGCCCCCAGCTTGCCTCGGGGGTCGAGTAGTGCCCGGTCAGCACCGGATGAGGGTCGCCGTCCCCGGCAACCGTCACCTTCTCCGGCATGGGGGCGATCAGGCCCTGATGCCCGAGCATCAGATGGAGCTGCTGGCAGCTGAAGGGCAGGAAGGGGAGCAGCTGCACTTTGAGGTTGTCGATGCAGCGCAGGGCGACGAAGAGCACCGCCGCCGCCCGCTCGCGGTCGGCCTTGACGAGCTGCCAGGGCTCGTTCTCCGTCAGGTATTGGTTGACCCGGGCGGCCAGCGCCATCACCTCGGCCAGAGCCGCCTTGAAGCGGGCCTGCTCCAGGAGTCGGCCCACGGAGTCGAATCCCGACTCGACCGCCGCGATCAGCGCCTGGTCCTGGGCGGTGAGCTCCTTGGCCAGGGGAACTTCACCGAAGTGCTTCTTGGCGATGGTCAGAGTGCGGTTGACTAGATTGCCCCAGGTGGCCACCAGCTCGTCGTTGTTGCGCCGGATGAACTCCGCCCAGGTGAAGTCGGTGTCCTGGCTCTCCGGGCCGGCCGCGGTCAGGTAGTAGCGCAGTGAGTCCGGGTCGTAGCGCTCCAGGAAGTCACGGACCTCGATGGCGATGCCCCGACTGCTGGAGAACTTCTGGCCCTCCATGGTCAGGAACTCGCTGCTGACCACGTTCTCGGGCAGTACCAAGGGCAGGTTGGGCGGGCCTCCGCCGACCACGCCGCCGCTGCCGTATCCCATCAGGATGCTGGGCCAGATCACAGTGTGGAAGATGATGTTGTCCTTCCCCATGAAGTAGAAGTGGCTGGCCTCAGGGTTCTGCCACCAGGCCCGCCAGGCTTCCGGCTCGCCGCGGGCACGGCCCCACTCCACGCTGGCGGATAGGTATCCGATCACCGCCTCGAACCAGACGTAGAGCAGCTTGTCCTCGCGGTCGACGAATTCCGGAAGCGGGATGTGGATGCCCCAGTCGATGTCCCGAGTCACGGCCCGCGGGCGGAGCTCGGCGACCAAGTTCAACGAGAAGGTCCGCACGTTGCTGCGCCACTCGGTCTTGGACTCGATCCACTCGGTGAGGGCGCCGGCAAAGGCAGGCAGGTCCAAGAAGAAGTGCTCGGACTCGCGAAACACCGGGGGCTCGCCGTCGATGCGAGAACGCGGCGCGATCAGGTCGGTGGGATCCAGCATCTGCAGGCAGTTGTCGCACTGGTCGCCCCGGGCCCCGTCATAGCCGCAGTGGGGGCAGGTCCCCTCGATGTAGCGGTCGGGCAGGGCCCGTCCGGTGGCGGCCGAGAAGGCGCCCTGCTGGGTCTGACGAAGGAGGTAGCCCTTCTCGAACAGAGTTAGGAAGATGTCCTGGGCCACCCGGGCGTGGTTGACGGTGGTGGTCCTGGTGAAGAGGTCGTAGCTGAGCCCGAGCCGCTGCAGGTCCTCGGTGATCACCGCGTTGTAGCGATCGGCAATCTCCCGCGGACTGACCCCCTCCCGGTCGGCTGCCACCAGGATCGGGGTGCCGTGCTCGTCGGTGCCACTGACCATCAGCACCCGGGCGCCGCGGAGGCGCTGGTAGCGGGCGAAGATGTCGGACGGGACGCCGAAGCCGGCGACATGGCCGAGGTGCCGGGGCCCGCTGGCGTAGGGCCAGGCGACGGCCACCAGGACGTGTTCGGCTCCCGGGCGAGATGAACTCAAGATTGGGACGATGGTAGAGGGTCACCTTCGGGGGAGGTGGACAATGTCAACTGTGAACCGTGACGCTCGGGTGCTGCTGGTGATCGCCGACAGCTCTCGAAGCGGCGGTCCGGAGCACGTCCTGACACTGGCCCAGGAGCTCACCGCGGCCGGGTGGGTGGCGCTGGTGGCCTGTCCCCAAGGGGAGCTGGTGGCTCGGTGCCAGGACCTGGGCCTGGCTGTCTCGGCGATCCAGATGAGCGGCCGGGGCTGGGCGTCCG
>Ga0307374_10005574_pt1 | contig 20315 bp, 21 predicted proteins | sample OX3MG_FD_202532 | JGI IMG/M metagenome (GOLD analysis project Ga0307374, IMG submission 202532) | Soil microbial communities from Risofladan, Vaasa, Finland - OX-3 | ecosystem: Environmental > Terrestrial > Soil > Coastal area > Acid sulfate soil | place: Finland: Risofladan, Vaasa | collected...
GGCGTACCCGACGGCCCAGTTGTCCAAGGGGAGGGGGAGGGGTGGCCACGGCCCCGCTGCTGCGGGTAAGCGGGCCCTGTCGGCGTCTGGATGCTGCGAGTCACTTCCGGGACCGAGGGTGGAACTGTCTCTCGTGCGATCTCCGCCCGCAGCGCGCTACTCCAACTGCGCATCGTCTCCTTGACCTGCGCAATGCGTTTGCTATCTACGCCATAGCCGGCGAAGTCTTCCTCCGGGAAGCGGTCAACGCCGGCGAGAGCCTCGGCGAACCATCCTTTGCTGAAGCCTCGATCCGCCTCGCTGCCGAGGCGGATGAGCTCTTCCCTGGTGAACCGGCCGCTGTCGAGGATCCCGGCAAGGTCCAAGTAGTCCCGGGCCTCCCCTCGGCTGAAGACAGTGGCCACCTTCGACGACACGGCATCTCGCTCCGCCAGCACCGGTCCGACGGACAACTGGACAGGGTCCAACTGGCGGAAGTCGGCAGCCAGGTCGACGGTTGCGATCCTGCCTGCTTGGGGGTCAGTTACCTGGATGCGGGCGAAGGCCTCGGCTCGTCGAGGGACAGCGACATCCAGCCCGTCCGTCCGGTACGCCTTGCAAACGGCGTCCACGGCCCGAGTGAACTCCTCCCGGTCCCATCTGTCGGTGAAGAGATCGATGTCCTCGCTCAGCCGGTCCACGAGCTGATGAGCCTGGAGCGCGTAGCCACCGGCGAGGACGAACCCGTATGAACTCAAGGCTGAGAGGCCCACTCGAGCGAGACGCTCCTGGAGTTCGTCCACGGATCCGAGCTAAGCGGCTGAAACCAGTTCCGGGAAGCGGCCCTGCCAGTTCTCCCGGATGCGTCGGGGAAGGAACAGGCGGGGCCACACCTCGACCAGGACAGCTCCGTTGACGAAACGAGCCACTTCGGCGGTCGTTGCTGCCTCTCGCAGCACCCGCTCGTAGACCACCCGGCGATCGGCGTCCCGGGCCAGGTCGTATGTCCGCCTTGGGCCCCAGTCGATCGTGGTCGGCAGCTCGATTCGCCCATCGGTTGGCCCGGTGAGGTCGGCCAGGCGGGCCGGCGGATCCGGGTACGGCCGGTGGTCGCCGTAATGGCGTTCTTCGGGGGCGACCTGGTCGCTGCTGGCCATGGCTCCAGTGTGCCGGAACCCAGTGACCCTCACAGTCCTTAGAGACCCGTTCGCGGAAGCGGCGGCCGATTCGTTCGCGCACGCAGCGCGCACGACGGCCAATTCGACCTTCTCGAACGACCCGGCCGGACGGCCAAAAATAGCCTCTGACCAGCACCGGAGCGCAGCACCCCCAACGGGATTCGAACCCGTGCTGCCGCCTTGAAAGGGCGGTGTCCTAGGCCGCTAGACGATGGGGGCAGAAGGAGCAGAGCCTATCCGGGCGGGACTGCGCTAACGGAGCTTCGGCAGGACCTCCTCCACCAGCATCCGCCGGGATTCGCGAGCCGCGTCCCGTTCCATGCCGATCCCCCCTCCGAGCAGCACGAGCTTGTCCAGGCCGAGCTCCAGCAGCTGGGCGAGGCGCTCCGTGCAGTACGACGGTGGCCCGGCCACGGCGAAACGATCCACCGTTTCCGCCGGCAGTCCTTGGCTCTGCGGAGAGCCGTGGGTGAAGTGGCGGTGCATGTCGTAGCGGTCGTGCACGCCGGCAAGCACGTCCCTGTCGGCGTCGTTGACGGGCCCCGCCACCTTGCCATGCATCACCGAGAACCTCGCAAACGACGCAACCCCGCCGCCGACGAGCTCCCTCGCACGGTCCCTGTCTTTGTGCACGACGACAGGTAGGTACGCGCCGAGCGGCATCCGATCACCGATCCCAACGGAGCGCGCCTCCCCGATCGCCCACTTCATGCGCTCGGGGTCGGAGCCGACGGCGAACGTGATGCGGTCGGCGACACGCGACGCGATGCCGATCACCTTCGGCCCCGTGGCGGCCACGTCAAGGGGCACCTTCGGGAGTGAACCGGCGGCGATCCATCCGATCCGGCTTCCTGATGGAGCGTCCGCCATGCCGAGGGCGGTGGCGGGCGGGGCAACGCCGGCACCGTCCCGCGATGCGTCAAACGGGACCTCTTCACCGTGCAGGTATCCCTGCAGTCTCACGAGGTAACGCTCGAAGGCTGCAGGCGATGCAGGGGCCAGACCGAGATGGGCGAGCGACGAGTCGCCGCGACCGATACCGAGGACCGCGCGGCCGCCGGATTCGGCCTGTACGGTTCCGATAGCCGTCGCAGTCGCGGCGGGGTGGCGCGTCAACGGGTTGGTGACACCGGTCGCCAGTTTCAGGCGCGACGTGGCAGCTGCTGCAAGCCCGAGATGCACGTAGGGATCGAAGGCGAGGTTCTGCGAGTCGACCAGCGCCCAACCGTCCCAGCCCTCGTCCTCCGCCCGGTGCGCCAGGTCGGCGGTGCGGCCGGGAAGCGACGCTCCCGCGAGCCAGAACTCGGTCACGCGGCAGCGGGAAGTGCCGACGTGTCGATCCCGTAGAGGTCGGCGACGTTTCCGGAGAGGATCGCCTGCTTCTGCTCCGGGCTGAGCTCCTCCGTGTGCTTGTCGAGGAGCTCCTGGCTCCAGGGCCAGGTGGAGTCGGAGTGGGGGAAGTCGTTGGCCCAGAGGAGCCGGTGCCAGTTCATGTCGCCGGCGAAGCGGAACGCGGTCCAGTCGTCCTGGAACGTGACGTAGACGTTCTCGGCGAAGTACTCCGACGGCGGGCGGCTCAGTTCCTGTCGGGCGGGTAGCCAGTTGCGGTGCCTGTTGTAGGCGTGGTCCATGCGATACATGAAGTGCGGGACCCAGCCGGCGTCGGCCTCCGCGCACACGACCCGGACGGACGGGTTGCGCTCGAACACGCCGCCGAGAACGAGCATCCCCATGACGTCCTGGCAGCCGCGGACGATGGAGAGGAACGAGTTCATCCTCGGGCCCCGGGTGTGCCCTGCCTTCATGGTGAGGATGTGGAAAGACGGGACCATGCGCAGCGCCACCGTCGCCGCCCAGAACTCGTCGTAGATGGGGGAGTCGTAGTCCTCGACGCCGGGCTGCCCGGGCATCATCACCCCGCGCAGGCCGAGCTGCTTCATGGTCTCCAGGTCCGCGATGCCCTCCTCGGGCGTTCTCATCGCCGTCTGGCCCAGGCCGATCAGGCGATCGGGGCTCGCCGAGCAGTAGCCGGCCATCCACCGGTTGTACGCGTCGAAGCAGGCCTTCTTGTAGTCGAGGTCAGGATGGTTGCAGAGCACCATGCCGATGCTCGGGTAGATGACCTCCGCGGCGACGCCGTCCCGTTCCTGGTCGGCGAGCCGCAGCTGCGGGTCCCACCCGCCCGCATGAAGGTCGGAGAAGCGAGATCCCTTGAGCTTGATCTCCTCGGGCTTCTTGCCGGCGGCTGCCACGGTCCCGAGGGACAGGGGCTTGGGGAACCCGTCGATCACGAACGCGTCGCCGATCTCCTCGCCGCAGTTCTCGAGTCGCGGGGCACGGTCGGCGAATGCCGGGTCGATGTGGTCGACGTAGGTTTCTGCTGGCTCCGTGATGTGTGAGTCCGCAGAGATGATCGGGAAAGTCATGCCTGGCCTCCGGCTTGGTTGTGGTGGCCTCTTGTCGGGTCCTGCCTGGCGCCGCGGACGAGCCTGCCCGGTAGTGCACCGGTCGGTTCGCCGTCGCGATAGGTCTCGATTCCCGACACCACCGTGTGGAGGTAGCCCTGTGCCGGTTGGACGAGGCGCTTGCCGCCGGCGGGAAGGTCGTGGGCGATCCGTGGTGGCTTGTTGCGCAAGTTGTCGAAGTCGATGACGTTCAGATCAGCCTTGTACCCGGGCGCGACGATCCCCCGGTCGAGTAGCCCGACGGCCTCGGCCGTGGCTCTCGACTGGCGGCTCATGACCCAGGGCAGGTCGAACTTTGTTCCCTGCTGGCGGTCCCGCGCCCAGTACGTGATGAGTGTGGTGGTGAAGCTGGCGTCGCAGATGGTGCCGACGTGGGCGCCACCGTCCCCGAGTCCGGGGACGGTGTGCGGATGGCCGAGCAGCTCCGCCGCGGCGTCTAGGTTGCCGTCGAAGTAGTTCAGGAACGGCAGGTAGAGAAGGGTCCTGCCACCGTCTGCGAGGAGCAGGTCGTACATCAGCTCCTCCGGCTCCTGCCCCGCGCGCCGCGCCCTGGCAGAGATGCTGTCGCTGGAGTCGGGCTCGTAGTCGGGGGGATCCCCGAGCTCGAAGATCCGATCGAGCGGCTGGCGAACGCCACCGGGGCGCGCCGCCAGCTCCGCGAGCACCTGGCGGCGGACGTCGGGCTGACCGAGCCGCTCGACTCGCTCGGGCAGTGGAAGGTGTTCCACCGAGCGGTAGGTCTCGGAACCCTTCAGTGGGTTCACCGAGCCCTGCAGGCCGATCATCAGGCCGATCGCCCTGGCAGCGACCTGCGCCCGCATCTGAAGCCCTTCGCGGTTGGCGTCTTCCAACGTCTGGAGCTGGCGTCGGTAGCCCGGGCCTGGGCGGAACTGGGCGAGAGACATCGACAGCGGCCGTCCGGACCGCCGCATCATCTCGAAGAGTGTCGTCATCTCGTCGTCGAAGTCCGGGAAGTCGGAGATGACCTGCAGGACACCGCCGCCGGTCTCCCCGATGGCTTCGGCAATTCCCACCAGCTCCTCGCGTGCCGCGGTCAGAGTCGGTGTGGGCTCACCGCGGCTCGTTCGGTGGTTGAGGGTCCTGCTGGTCGTGAAACCGAGAGCGCCCGCTCGGATCCCCTCAGCGGCGAGGCGACCCATGTCGGCGATCTCCTCGGCACTGGCGGGTTCACGGTCGGCTCCGCGCTGCCCCATCACGTAGAGGCGAAGCGGGCCGTGGCACACCTGCGCCGCGAAGTCGATGTCGTGCGGCCGCCGATCGAGGGCGTCGAGGTACTCGGGGATGCTCTCCCACTCCCAGGTCAGGCCTTCGTGCAGGACCGTGCCCGGTAGGTCCTCGACTCCCTCCATCAGCTCTATCAGCTGGGCGTGATCGGTCGGCCGGACCGGCGCGAATCCGACCCCACAGTTGCCCATCACGACGGTCGTGACGCCGTGAGCAGAGGACGGCTGCAGCCGCTCGTCCCAGGTTGCCTGACCGTCGTAGTGGGTGTGGATGTCCACGAACCCCGGGGCCACCACCGCGCCGTCGGCGTCGATGACCCGCTCTGCGGTGGTCCCGGCGAGACGTCCGACGTCGACGACAACCCCACCGGCGATCCCGACGTCCGCCCTCGTGGCCGCGGATCCGGTGCCGTCGATCAGCGAGCCGCCTCGGATCAGCAGGTCAAAAGCCACGTCGCCTCACCCTCCCCCGGGGTTGCCGGTCAACACCGGTGTGCCGGCTCAGGTTACGGCACCTTCCTCAGTTCTCGAGGGTTTGGATCAAATCGGTGAAGACCGGCTTGCCAGGACGGGCGGTCGCTCCAATTCGCAGCAGCTCATCGACTGCTCGACTCTTCACTCCACAGGTGGACCAAGGCCAGTCACACTCCAAGGTTAGGTCTGACGTTCAGGGGGGCTACGTGGTCCTACTGAGAGGTCTCCACGAAAGAATCAGTGATTGCCCCGCTCACGTTTGCAGGCTGACCTCGGGCCTCGTCACCCGCTCCTGAGATCCCAGACGGTGCCCTCTGGAGTGTCACGCACCTCGACCCCCGCGGCAACCAGTAGATCCCGTATGCGGTCGGCGTCTGCAAAACGACGAGCCTCTCGGGCAGACTCGCGCTCGGCAATCAAGCCCTCCACGTAGACGCCCACCACCTCACGCGGGTCGCGCGCCCCCGTCTCCGCCAGAGATCCGAGGCGCACAACCATCCGGCGCAACGCGGCGCGCCCGCGTTCGCCGGCGTCGGACTGGGTCGTGTCGCCGGCCCATGCTGCGAGCGTCTCGTCGAGTTCCAGGATCGCGCCCACCGCTGTCGCCACGTCGCGAGCCGCGATCGCGCCGTCGAACTCGATCTCGAGCCGGCGGATCTCGCCGTGCAGGGCGGTACGCGGCGCCACGGCAGAGGCCCCGGCCTCGGGCTGGGGAGGCGCGCCGCCAGGTCTTTTCCCCGATGCAAGCGAGGCCAGCGAGCCGATCGGTACCGAATCGCCGGCCGCCAGGACGGCCGACTGGCCCCGCCGGCGCACCGTGACGGTTCCGTTGCCGGCGACAGTGGAGCTGCCCGCGTCCACATCGAGTATCAGCGCGGTGTGCTCGTCCACGCCGAGCACCCACCCGCCGCCGGGAAGCTGCTGTTCGAGCACAGACAGGCGCCTCTCGCCCAGGTAGCAGAAGCGGGTGTCGTGGTTGCCGCCTTCGGCGTTGTCGTAGTGGGGGATGACCGCCACGTCGGGGCCGAGCACAGGCGCGATGAGATCCAGCCCGTCCGCCCATACAGGGTCCGCTCCGACCTTGTAGATCTCGTACACCGGGACTGTGAAGCGGCCGAGCGTCAGCGCCGCCGCGCTGGCGAACACGACGCACCCACCGTGTGCGAGCTTGTCCGCCAGCAGGTCGGGAACGTCCGTCCTGGCCCACTGTTCCAGCGCGTAAGTCGGGCTGCCTGGGCCCGCGAAGACCCACCGCGCAGAGGCGATCTTCGCGATAGAGGTTTCACGCCGGACCAGATCGGCGCTTTCGGTGCGGCGCAACTCGGCCACCTCCACGCGCCGTCCCACACTGGCGGTGAAGTACTCGACCGCTCTGGCGGAGATGTCGTCCGCGTTCATCTGGAAGCCGTAGGGCGTGTCCAACAGCACTGCCGGCACCGGATCCGGCCCGAGCCGTTCGAAGAGGAAACGGTGCGGCTTCACCATCGTCGGCGCCGTCTCGCCCGACCCCATGATGACCAGCAGCCGGGGTGTCACGAGAAGAACCCCGGCTGGGTCGCTGCGTCGAGCAGGTCAGCGACGACATCGGGGTGCTGAGCGTGGAGGTCGTGGTCACCGTCGATCCAATGAACGACCGAGCGCGGCAGCAGCTTCGCAGCGCGTTCGACCGAATCACGCTTGCCTTGCATCCAGCGCTGGTTCGATTCGTCTCGCGCCGGGATGATCAGCACGGGAACGCTCATTTCCGCGAAGCGGGTCGAAGGTTTGTGCTCCCAAAGGTGGCGGAGTATCACCATGTGGTCTTCGCGCGACAGCCACGGGCGGATGGTCCCGTCCGGGAGAAACTCCATGTTGGCGAGGGTCCCTTCTACCCCTTGCTCGGGCCAGCCGGGGTGCGAGTTGCGAATGTGTGATTCGACGCGGGCCGCGGGCATGCCGTCGAGCGGCGGTGGAGCGAGCGCGGCTTCGCACGTCGGCCAGTCGGCGAAACCGTCCGCGAGGTCGTGGGTACCGCCGTCGATCAGAGCGACCGCGCTCACAGCGTCCGGGTGGAGCGCGGCGAGCTCGAGCACGACGTTCGCGCCCCAGCTCTGGCCGGCGGCCAGCGGTCTATCCCAGCCGTAGTGATCGACCAGTGCCAGCAGATCGGCGGTCAAGGTCTGGAAGTCGTAACCGTCGCCGGGCTTTTCGGACCGGCCATGACCGCGCTGGTCGACAGCGACGACCGGGTGCCCGGACGCCGCGAGCCGATCGGCGACCCCGTCCCACAGGCGGGCGTTCGACGCGAGACCGTGAACCAGCAGCAAAGGCGTTGCGTCACCGTCGCGGTTCCGGACGATGCAGCTGAGGTTCACCCCTCCCGTGCCGGCGATGGTCTCCCGCCTCGCAGGTACGGGAGCTGGGCTGGTGCTCACCCCGCTCGGTCGGGACCGGCGGAGGTCGGGGTGATAGCGATGATCACGCGCTTCTCGCGCACCATCGCCTCGCGGTAGTCGTCCCAGTCCGGGTGCTCGCCGGCGATCCCGCGGTACAACTCGACCAGAGGTTCCATCGCCTCAGGCAACGACACGATCTCCGCGCGGCCCTCGACCACCACCCACTTCCCGAAGAAGTTGTCCGTGAACGCGCAGAGAGTCACGCGAGGGTCGCGCCTGATGTTGCGCACCTTGAACGCCGCTTCCCGGCTCGACACGACGATCCTCCCCCGATCGTCCACCCCGTGCACCACCGGCGACGGCTGTGGTTCACCGCCGGGACGGCGGGCGATCAGTACCGACCGGTGGTTGGAGCTGAGGAACTCGAGAGCGTCTTGAACGTCCATGGGCTCAAGTCTGGTCTTCCAGCGCTTCTACTACTTCACCGAGCAGGTAGGTCAGCCACTGGTAGAGCGCCTCGTCCGGTGACTCCGGCCGGCGGTTCTCCTCGTCCTCCTGCACGTCGAGATGGGTCCCGAGGACCAGCCGGATGCTGTTGAGAGCGCGCGCCCACGCCAGGAGTTGCTCGCCGGTCAACGCGTCTGAGCCGGCCGTCGAGGCGAGCAGCTCGAACTCCTGGCGATGGCGGTCGACGAGGTCCTCCTGCATCAATCGGCGGTACTCGTCCTGCAACTGAAGGTCCTCCTGCTCGTTGTACGCGGGCGGGAAGAGCCGTTCCAGCACGGGCTGCGTGGGGTCGTCGAGCAGAGCCGCGAACTGCGGCCCGAGGTTGCGCAGGAGGTCGCGCTCGTCACCGTCGAGGTTGAGCTTGTAGGCGTCGCCTGACCTCTGGATGAGCCGGCGTGCGAAGAGCGGCGTCAGCTGTCGTGCTCCATGGTCGCCCACAAGCCGTGCTCGTGGAGGCGGAACACGTCCAGTTCCGCCTTCTCCCTGGGGCCGTGCGACACGACGGCCCTTCCCTTGTAGTGCACGTCGAGCATGAGACTGTGGGCCTTTTCCCGGCTGTACCCGAACAGCTTCTGGAGGACGAATGTGACGTAGGACATCAGGTTTATCGGGTCGTTCCAGACCAGGACCTTCCACGGGCGGTCCGCGGCGGCGACCTCGCCTACTTCGGGTTCCTTGATCTCTACCGGCGCTGCGGTTGGCATCGCGTCAGCTTCCCGCCCGCACGGGCCGGGCCGCTCGGGCCCAGAGCCCCGCGTAGAAGTGGATGACGGCGATGATCACGAGGGCTGCGCCCGCTACGTGGACGGCGACAAGCCCGACGGGGTCACCGTTGAAGTACTGGATGTAGCCGATAACCGCCTGAAGAACGAGCGCACCTAGGAGCAATTGCGCCCTCTTGATGACCGGCCGGGGTGCGCCGGTCCGAGCCAGGTTCCACAGCGCCACGACGGTGACCACGAGAAATATCTCGACCGAAGTGCCGTGCAGCTGTGCAACAGAATGAAGGGAAAGACGGAACCGCTGAGCGGTCGGGTCACCTCCATGAGGACCGGTGGACGTGACGATGGTCCCGAGGGTGACCACCGCGGCTGTGGCGATCAATAAGAGGCGGGACAGGACGATGGTCGAGCGGTCGACGAGCGGTCGGGGTTCGGCCGCCTCGTCGTGGATGCCCGCCCGCTCGTAGAGCACCACAGCGACCGCGAGGAATGCGAGGCCGAGGAGGAAGTGGGCCGAGACGAGCGCTGGCGCCAGCTTGTAGTAGACGACGAGGGCGCCCATGACCACCTCGGCGAACAGGCCGACCACCAGGCCGGCAGACAGCCAGGTGAGGTCCCGCCGGCGGGGCGAACGCAGCAGGGCGGCCGCGAGCGCCCCGATGGAGGCCAACGACACCGCTGCGTTGATCAACCGATTCCCGAACTCCACCCACGCGTGGAACTGCAGCGGCGCCACGACGCCGGTCGCGGTGCAGTTCGGCCAGTCCGGGCAGCCGAGCCCCGACCCCGTGAGGCGGACAGCCGCCCCCGACACGATCGTGACAGCGAGGGCCCACACGGCTGCGGCGGCGACGACCCGGAAGGCCCGCGGCGAAACGCGAGGTAGACGTGCTGTCAGCCCTGCCAGGCCGCCGACGGTCCCGGCCCCCGGGGCGGTCGTCGTCGTGTCGGCCATCGCGACCATCGTAGGACGGGTGGCGCTGCGGCCCCACCCGGCCGCTTTGTTGGCTCCCGGTGGGCTGCCGTAGTCTCGTAGCCCGATGTCGACAGCGGCCCCAACAGCCCTTCCGGGCGAAATATCCCTCGGGCGCCGCCTGGGCGGCTTCATCGCGCTGACCAAGCCACGCATCATCGAGCTGCTCCTCGTGACAACACTGCCGACGATGGTGGTCGCTGCGCGCGGTCTCCCCCCGTGGCAGCTGGTGCTCACCACGCTCGCCGGGGGCACCCTGGCCGCGGGCGGAGCCAACGCCATCAACATGGTCGTCGACCGCGACATCGACGCGGTAATGCACAGGACCCGCAAGCGACCGTTGGTCACCGGGGTCGTGTCCGCGCCGGAAGCGCTGGCCTTCGCCATCGGCTTGGAGGTTGCAGCGTTCGGCCTTCTGTGGGCAGAGGTCAACCTGCTCTCCGCGCTGCTCGCCGTCAGCGCCACGCTGTTCTACGTCTTCGTCTACACGCTCTGGCTGAAGAGGACTTCAAGGCAGAACATCGTGATCGGCGGCGCCGCGGGCGCTGTTCCGGTCCTGGTCGGTTGGGCGGCGGTACGCGACAGCGTCGGGTGGGCCCCTGTGGTTCTCTTCGCCCTCATGTTCGTTTGGACGCCGCCGCACTTCTGGGCCTTGGCCATCCGTTACCGCGACGACTACAAGTCGGTGGACGTGCCGATGATGCCGGTGGTGACGTCGTTCAGGAAGACGGCGGCGCAGATCTTCGCCTACACCTTGCTGGTGGCCGTGGTTTCGCTGGTATTCGGATGGACCGCGAGGATGGGAGCGCTGTACTGGGCCTCGGCTGTGATTCTCGGAGCGGTGTTCTGCGTGCTGGCCTACCGGTTGTGGCGATCGCCCAACGAAGGGCTGGCTATGAAGCTGTTCCACTGGTCGATCACCTACGTGACCCTGCTGTTCGCCGCGATGGCAGTCGACCAGCTGGTGCTGCACTGAAGAAGTTCGCAGAATTGCTCCACCGGCGCGAACCTCTTTAGTCAGCTACTCCCAACGGAAGAAGTAGGCCGCTGCGGCGGGTGCTGCGGCCGCCCACACCGCCAGGACGATCCACGCCCTGAGAGGCACGCCTTGAGAGTTCGCGGCGAGAGCCCCGTTGAGCGCGTCGGATAGGGCACCGGCGGGCAGCCCGCGTGCGAAGGTCCGGAGGCCAGCGGGCAGCTTCGAGAGCGGGATCACCATCCCGCCGAGGAGCAGCAAGAGAAGGTAAAGACCGTTGGCGGCGGCGAGGGTCACCTCCGCGCGCAGAGCACCGGCCATCAGCAGCCCGACGCCGGCGAAGCCAACGGTTCCGAGGAGGATCGCCGGGGCGGCGGGCCACAGGGATCCGCCGGCGTGCCAGCCGAGGCCGAGCGCCACTCCGACGATCACGCCGACCTGGAACGCCTCGATGACGACGATCGACAGGATCTTCGCCGCCAACAGGCGGGGGCGGCCGAGCGGAGTCGCGGCCAGCCGCTTCAGCACCCCGTATTGGCGTTCGAAGCCGGTCGCGATGCCAAGGCTGACCATTGCCGTCGACATGACCGCGAGGGCGAGGATGCCCGGGGCGAGGAAGTCGACCGGGTGGCGCACGCCGGCGGGCTTCGGCAGCACGTCGACGAGCGAGAAGAAGATCAGCAGCCCCAGCGGTATCGCCAGGTTGAGCAGCACCGCATCGCCGCGCCGCAAGGTGAGCCGCAGCTCCGTCGCGGTCTGAGATCTGAGCGCTCTCATGGTTGCGAGTTCTCCGGAAGCTCGCCCGTCAGGCGGAGGAAGACCTCTTCGAGGCTCTCCCGCCCGGCGCGCAGGCTGGTGAGTGGGAGATCGCGCTCGGCCATCCAAGCGGCGAGAGCGGCCGTCGTTGCCGGCGCGTTCTCTGCCTCGACTGTGTAGTGGCCGGGTGATTGCTCGCGGACCGGCGCGTCGAGAGCGGCGGACAGCGCGGCCAGGTCGATGCCGGGCGGTGCTTCGAAGCGAAGGCCGGCGTTGCCGGTCGCGGTCAGCTCTGCAAGGGTGCCGGACGCGACGACCCGCCCTCGATCGACGATGACGATGGTGTCCGCAACCCGCTCCGCCTCCTCGAGCTCGTGTGTGGTCAGGAGCACGCAAACACCGACGGCACGTAGCCGGGCGATCTCCGAGCGGATCGCGATCCGCCCCTGCGGGTCGACGCCAGCCGTGGGTTCGTCGAGGAATGCCACCTCGGGGCGGCCGACGAGGGCGAGCGCCAGGGAGAGACGCTGTTGTTCTCCTCCGGAGAGGCGGCGCCATGGGGTGCGCGCCACCGCGGTGAGCCCCACCCGGGCCAGCAATGCGTCAGGCTGTTCCGGATCGTCGTAATAGCTGGCGAACAGGCGGACTGCTTCCCCCGGTCCCATACCCGGGTAGACGCCGCCCCGCTGCAGCATGACGCCTATACGGGAGGCGAGAGCCCGCGTCTCGCTGTGGACACCGGGGTCGAGGCCCAGCACCCGCACGGAGCCGGCAGACCGCCGGCGGTACCCCTCCAGGGACTCGACGGTGCTCGTCTTGCCCGCCCCGTTGCGGCCGAGCAGCGCGACCACCTCGCCCCGGTGGGCGCTGAACTCGACCCCGTCGACCGCAACCAGGTCTCCGTAGCGCACGACCAGCCCGGATACCTCGATCGCGGCGCCGGAATGGGGGACGGCGGGCACGGGGCACGAAGCTACCGCGGCGTCATACCGGCGGACGACGGAGTGAATACATCTCGCGCGGGATGTGCGGCGGTGCCCCATGCCCCATGATGGAGCGATGATCGAGGCCCGAAACCTCACCAAGCACTATGGGAGAACCGTCGCCGTCGACGACCTCAGCTTCGATGTGGCGCCGGGGCGGGTGACCGGCTTCCTCGGGCCGAACGGGGCCGGCAAGACCACGACCATGCGGATGATCCTCGGTCTGGACAGGCCCAACTCCGGCGCCGTGACGATCAACGGCCGCCCCTACCGGGACCTACCGGCACCCCTCCGTGAGGTCGGCGCCCTGCTCGACGCCAAGGCCCTGCACGGTGGCCGCAAGGCCTACTACCACCTCCTACTCCTCGCCCAGAGCAACGGGATCGCCAAGGCGCGGGTCGACGAGGTGCTCCGTATCGTCGGTCTGGAGGGAGTCGCCGACAGGCGCGCCGGCGGCTTCTCCCTCGGCATGGGCCAGAGGTTGGGTATCGCCGCGGCGTTGCTCGGTGACCCCGGGATCTTGATGTTCGACGAGCCGGTCAACGGGCTGGACCCGGAAGGCATTGCTTGGGTCCGCCAGTTGATGCGCGCGCTCGCGGCTGAGGGTCGCACCGTGCTCGTTTCGAGCCACCTGATGAGCGAGATGTCGCTCACCGCCGACCACCTGATCGTCATCGGCAAGGGCAAGCTCATACGTGACGAGAGCGTGACCCAGTTCGTCGAGTCGAGCTCGCGACACTCGGTGAGGGTCCGCTCGCCGCAGCGAGAGCGGCTGGAGGAACTCGTGCAGCACGCAGGGGCGTCTTTTTCCCGAGTCGAAGACGGGACGCTCGACGTGCTCGGGCTCGAAGCTGCCGCCATCGGCGAACTCGCCGCTTCGAACGGCTTGGTGCTGCACGAGCTCACGCCGAAACGCGCATCTCTCGAGGAGGCGTTCATGGAGTTGACCCGCGACAGCGTCGAGTTCCACGCGACAGGGCAGGTGGCCTGATGACCGCGGTGATCGAACGGCCGCCGCAGACGGCTTCTCCCGTACGTCGCGCGACCTTCGGCGACGCGCTCCGTTCGGAATGGACGAAGCTGCGGACGGTCCGCTCGACGTTCTGGTCGCTCGCCGCCGCCGCCGCCCTCGGGATCGGCCTCGGAGCGCTGATCAGCTGGGCCGGCGCCAGCCGCTTCCACCGCGACGCCGGATTGCACTTCAACTGGAATCCCACCGATCACAGCCTGCGCAGCCTCACGATCGCGCAGCTGGCGTTCGCGGTGCTAGGTGTTCTGATCATCAGCGGCGAGTACTCGACCGGCATGATCCGCACGAGCCTCGCCGCCGTCGCGAAGCGGTCGCGGATGTTGTCGGCCAAGCTGACCGTCTTCACTTTGTTGGCATTGATCGCCGGCGAGGCGATCGCGTTGGCGACCTTCTTCCTCGGCCAGGCACTCATCTACGGCAAGGCTCCGTCCGCGAGCATCGGGTATCCGCACGTCGCCCGGGCGGTCATAGGTGCCGGCGTGTATCTAGCGCTGCTCGCGTTGCTCGGCTCAGCGATCGCGACGATCGTGAGGCATGCCGCGGCGGGTATCGCTGTAATAGTCGCGATCCTGTTTGTCCTGCCGGGCATCGCGTATGCCCTGCCGACGTCATGGCAACAGCCGATCGAGGAGTACTGGCCCACCAACGCCGGCCAGCAGTTCGCCATCGTGATGCGCGACGCGCACACGCTCGGGCCGTGGCAGGGCTTCGGCGTGATGGCGGCCTTCGTGGCGGTCGTTCTGGTAGCGGCCTTCGTGCTGTTAGAGCGGCGCGACGCGTAACCTGCCAGGGTGGGAACCGCCGGCGGCCAGCCTCGTTTGTGGGTAATCCGCCACGGCGAGACGGAGTGGAGCCGATCGGGGCAGCACACCGGCTGCACGGATCTCCCATTGACCACTCGCGGTGAAGGGCAGGCGAGTGGGGTCGGCGAGCTGGTGAGGTGGCTGGTCGGTGCGGGTGGGTTCGACCTGGTGTTCTGTAGCCCGATGTTGCGCACGCGCCGGACTGCGGAGCTGGCCGGGCTGTGTGGTGGCGCCGCTGGCGGGCAGTTCGAGGTCGACCCGGACCTTCGGGAATGGGACTACGGGGAGCTCGAGGGGCGGGTGACGGCCGAGATCCGCGCTGAGTACCCGGGGTGGTCCATCTGGGACGGTCCATGGCCGGGCGGCGAGACCGCCGCAGAGGTGTCGGCCCGCGCGGATCGCGTGGTCGCCCGGGTGGTGGGATCAGGTATGTCGAACGTCGCGGTGGTCGGTCACGGCCACTTCAGCAGGGCGTTGGCGGCTCGGTGGGTGGGGGCCGAGCTGGGGGTGGGTCGTTGGTTGGAGCTGGACACGGCGTCGGTGAGCGAACTGGATTGGTCGCAGGGTCAGCGTGTGATCCGGCGCTGGAACATGGTGGCGGAGGCGGAGTGAGCGAGGTCTCGGGCGGAGGGCCGTGGGGTGGCCCCGCCGGCGGTGTGCCGGAGGGCGGCGTGCCGGCGTGCTACGTGCACCCGGGCCGCTTGGCCAGCTCGGTGTGCCGGCGGTGCAACAGGCCAATCTGCACTGAGTGCATGACCGAAGCACCTGTCGGTTGGCAGTGCCGATCGTGTGTGCGCGAAGGAGCGCGTTCGTCACCGGTGCGGCGCTGGCAGCCCGGGCGCCAGGGTTACGGGCGACTTGGTGCGACCCGCATGACGCCGATGGTGATCGCCCTGATTGCTGTCAACGTGATCGTGTACGTGTGGGAGATGTCGAGCAAGGCGGGCGTGCTCTTCGTCAACGGCCAGTTCGTCGGCCAGTGCCCGCACAGCGTCGAGTGCAACTACGGCTTGCTTCCGGCGGCGGTCCACCAAGGCGAGTGGTACCGGTTGATATCCGCTGCCTTCTTGCACGCGAACATCGAGCACATCGCCTTCAACATGTTCACGCTCGCGATCGTCGGGGCGCCGATCGAGGCGGAGCTTGGCAAGGTCCGGTTTCTCGCGCTCTACTTCGTGTCGGCGCTCGGTGGTTCGGTCGGCTCGTACCTTCTGAGCGAGCCGCTGCAGATCGGGGTGGGCGCGTCGGGAGCGATCTTCGGGTTGATGGGTGCGTACTTCGTGATCGCTCGCCGCCGGCGGTGGGACAGCAGCGCGATCCTCGCGCTCATCATCATCAACCTCCTGATCAGCTTCGCTTCGACGGGAATCGACTGGAGGGCCCATCTCGGAGGGCTGGTCGTCGGCGCCGTGGTGGGTCTCGCGATGTCCCGATCGGCGAGCGGCTGGCAACTAGGGCGGGCCGGCGAGCTGGTGGTGGGGGTGGGGTTCGCGATTGTCGTCGCGGGGGTGCTGTCGTTGTTGGTAACGCTGCCGCCGGGGCAGGTGAACCTGTAGCGGCGGCGCGCTTCGCCGCATCGCGAACCTACTGTTTCTCGATCAGCGCTAGGGGCCGCTAGCTCATCCGGTAGAGCAGGGGACTTTAACTGGATCCGGGCCTTCGAAGTGGACTGATCGAAACGGAAAAGTCCTGGTCAAGTCCAAGATGCTTGCTGAGTGCTCGCGACAGTTACTGGGTGTGTCCCTATTGCTGGGGCGAGGCGGGTCGCCAAGCGCATCGTGGCCGTCGAGCGCGTCGAGGTCGCCCACGGCCGTCTCGGTCGCTCTCGCCGCCTGGCGAAGTCGTTCGAGAACACCACCACCTCGGCGACCGGATGGCTCCAGGTCGCCTGCATCGCGACCACGCTGCGCCACCTGTCATACGAACGGGCTCGCCAGCGCAGACTCGCAGTCGCGGCGTGAGCGACTGCCAGTCACGAACCGCGCGGAACGCGCCAGGGTGCGGATCGCCCGCGGCAAGAGAGTGCACTGCCCCCGCCCCATCGACTCAGCGGAACGAAGCAGCCGGTGGCCGGGCGCCGTCTCGCGAGCGAGGACTCAGCGGGCGGGAACCGGCTCGAACGACGGCTGCCACTCCCGCCTGATTAGCCCGTACACCCACGAGTCCGAGACCTCGCCATTCACGACGCAGTCTTCCCGCAACGTCCCTTCACGCACGAATCCGAGCTTCTCCAGGACGCGGGCAGATGCCGCGTTGCGCGTATCGGTCTCGGCCTGGACACGATTCAGGTCCAGCGTGTCGATTGCCCACTGCAGCAATGCGCGCGCGGCCTCGGTCGCGTAGCCATGGCCCCATGCTGCATCGTCGAGGCAGTAGCCCATCGACGCGCTGCGGTAGTCCGGGTTCCACCGGGTCAGGCTGCACCAGCCGATGAACGCCCCGTCGGAAACGCGGTCCACGGCCAGCCGCTTCCCGGTGCCTGCCTCGGCCATCTGCCGGCAAGCCGTTATGAACCGCTCGGCGCGCACACGTTCGCTCCAGGGCGGCGCGTCCCAGTAGCGCAGCACGTAGGCGTTGCTGTGCAGCGCGAAGAGGGCGTTCGCATCCGAGTCGTTGAAGGGACGCAGTCGCAGCCGAGCGGTGTGCAGCGTGGGAGTCGACAAGGACATGCGTGCCATGGTGCCTCATCGCGGATGCCGGTCACTCACAACCCGGGCTTCTCAGCGGGCGAACAGCAGGACGTGCCGCCCATCGGTAGATCCGGTAAACGCGTCTGCCCCGCGCGCAGCCGTCAATAGGGACACACCCAGTTAGAGCTAGCACTTGCCGCTAACTGTGCGCCAATCACAGCAAGCACCCGGTTTCCGGCAAGCGTGTCGGACCGAGTGCGACCCAGGTTGGGCCTCGTGGACGAGGAGGCGGCTCGGCGTTGATCTCGGTGTTCGGGCGTCGAGGACAGCTCGAGTCGCTGGAGCACACCGACGCGGATGCGGCGCGCGCATGTCTCGATCGTGCCAAGCAGCGCCTCTCCGCCGCGTCGGTGCTCACGGAGGCGAAGCTGTGGGAGGGGGCACCGCGCCGGGCGCGCATGTCAGTGGAGGCAGAGGCAGAATGGATGCCCGGCCGGGTCGGCGTAGACCCGCCAGTTGGCATCCTGGCGCAGCTGGTCAGTGCGCTCGAGCACGGTCGCGCCAAGCTCGAGCACCCTTTTCTCGTCCGCTTCAATGTCGTCCACGTCGAAGTCGAGGTGGACCTGCTGGGGGTGCTCCTGCCCAGGCCAGCCCGGCGGCCGATAGCCGTCCACTCGCTGGAAGGCGAGCGGCGTCCCTTCGAACCCAACCACCTCCACCCAGTCCGGCTCGTCGGGTTCCATGACCACCCGACCGCCGAGCAGTTCGGCATAGAACTCGGCGAGCCGCAGCGGGTCTGCGCAGTCGAGCGCTACCGCCTGGAGCCTCTTGATCACCTACACCACTCTCCGATCTCGGCGTCCGCGGATTCGTCCCGAAACGAGGTACATCATCGCGAGCCCCCGATCCAAGAGGTTTGATTTTCCCGACGGTCGCGGTCGCTGACCCAGCAGCGCATCGTAGAGAACTCGGACTGATCCGGTGTGGCGTGCGGGACCGCCGGCCGGGCTGGCAGCGCTCCCGAGTTCGAGAGGAGTAGCCCCCGGCTCAGCCGGCCGACGAAGGCCATCGACGATGGTGTCGGCCGCTCCCACCAACTCATCGACCTCCGACAGCGGGCCCGCTGACAGCGACACGCCGCAACATCCAGCACCCTCCACCCCGACAGCCCAGATTGTGCCCCAGACCACGCGCCTCGAGCCTCTCCTATCACCGGCCGCCCGGTGACCCTGATCGCCGGCTTGCGGAGACACTCGAGAAGTGCCGATATGCGCTGCTGCGAGCGCGGCGACACTCGGATTCTTGAGTGCGCGTTCTGCTCCCCCGAACGGCATCACTTAGAGAAGCCACCTGTGGAGCGTCTCGACCAAACGGACACCGAGAATAGGCTGCACGTCTGTGCCCGCGTGGAAGGAGATCGAGCAGACGGAACCAGACTTCGCCGGACGCGTTCGGGGGCTGTTCGACGCCGGTCGCCACAAGACGATCGCTACGCTGCGCGCCGACGGCTCGCCACGCATCTCGGGCATCGAATGCGAGTTCAGAGACGGTCATCTCCGCTTCGGGTCGATGACCGGTGCGCTTAAGGGGGCAGACCTCAAGCGGGATCCTCGCTTCGCCCTCCACGGCCCAACTTTCCACCCTGAGCCGGGGAAGGAGAACGACTGGCCAGGTGAGGCCAAGATCGCCGGACGAGCGATCCCCTCCGGCCCGGTAACTACGGGCGACGCAAGCGAGCAACTTGAGGGCGAGATGTTCATCGCCGACATCGCGGAGGTCACTATCACCGCACTCAACGCCCAGGCCGCCAAGCTTGTCGTCGAGTTATGGACGCCTGATCGAGGACTACGAAGGCTCGAGCGAGACTAACTATGTGACGGAACGCCCTCAACCGCCGGGTGAGCAGGAGAGGCCTGACGTGCCGATCTGCGCTCGTGGTCTCGGAGGTAGACGCGAACTATTGAGCGGACGTTCTGCACCGTCCCTCTTCGGGGCCGGTGGCGTGGGGGCAGACCTCCATGGCCCGTGGACCAATACCTGACGCCAGCTCTGTCGCCGGCCGTCCGCAGCCGGTGGCTGGCCGTTCACACGGGGAGGGTGCTGGGGTGGGCACCCGAGGAAGCCAGACGGTCTCCGACCGTATGCTCGAACCATGCAGGTCGACTTCGTGGAGGGGCGGATCCTGGGCAGCCTCATCGAGAAGCAGCTGACCACCCCTCAGCAGTATCCCCTGAGCCTCAACGCTTTGGTTCTCGCCTGCAACCAGACGTCGAACCGGGAACCGGTGACCTCGCTCGACGAACCCACCGTCGAAGCCTCCCTCGCGACTCTCAAGGGGAAGGGCCTGGTCCGCTACGTGCTCCCGTCGCACGGCCGCTCTGTGGTGCGCTACCGGCAGATCCTCGACGAGCGGCTGGCTCTCGATGAACGCCAGATGGCTCTGGTGGGAGTGCTGCTTCTGCGAGGTCCGCAAACCATCGGGGAGTTGCGGGGACGCACCGAGAGGATGGCGCGCTTCGACAGCACCGAGGACGTCGAGCACGACTTGGAGGGACTCACCCGGGGAGAGGAACCCTTCGTCGCCCGCCTAGCCCGCCGTCCCGGCCAGAAAGAGGAGCGATGGGCCCACCTGCTCGCAGACGAGCCGCGCGCGACCGCGCCGACTCCCAGGGCGGCTCCGAGCCCGAGTGAATTCAGGGCGGCTCCGTCGGCCCCGGCCACCGGTGGGTCCGATGACTTGCGGGCTGACGGCCTGCGCGACGACGGCCTGCGCGACGAGGTGGAATCACTGCGCAAAGAGGTGGAGGTGCTGCGAGCCGAGGTCGACGGCCTGAAGGAGGCTCTCGGCCTCTAGCGGGACCGTCCACTGATACCGGTTCGTGGCCCGCGCGGATATCGCACGGCCGACCGGGAACGCGCGGGGGGTCCCACGACGCCAAACCGCCGACGCGAGTGCCCGTGATCGCCCGGGTGAGTGGCATGCGAACACCCCATCGACCGCTGGACGGCGCGCTCCGACGGCCGGCCATAACCTCTGGGCGCGTCACTAGATGAGGGCGAGGTGGGGGGAGCTTCGCAGAAGGGAAGAGTTCGGTTCTCTTCCGATCGGTAGCTGTCATCCCTCGAGGTATTTGAGTACTGCCAGCACCCGGCGGTGGTCGTTCGAGGTGGCCGGTAGGTCCAGTTTCGAGAAGATGTTGGCCACGTGCTTTTCTACAGC
>Ga0307374_10005576_pt1 | contig 20311 bp, 12 predicted proteins | sample OX3MG_FD_202532 | JGI IMG/M metagenome (GOLD analysis project Ga0307374, IMG submission 202532) | Soil microbial communities from Risofladan, Vaasa, Finland - OX-3 | ecosystem: Environmental > Terrestrial > Soil > Coastal area > Acid sulfate soil | place: Finland: Risofladan, Vaasa | collected...
GTTCCGGACTCCACATAAAACTCGATCGCTCGTGTCTCGCGACCCAGTGCAACATTGTGTGCAGTAACACCATCGAGGGCTGCCGTGTTGTGGGTGAGCATCGCGAAGGCTTTCGGGTCTGGCTCGAAGGCCATCACCTGACACCCCCGGTACTGGTGTGAAAGAAGAAACTGGCAATACCAATGTTGGCCCCACAGTCGACGATGACGGGTTCAGCTGGCAGGGGTCCCACGTCGTAGTTGCCCTGCAGAAAAATTTCCTGGACCAGGAAGGTCAGGACGCGGTAGCTGCCCGCGCGAAGTGGTACGCCGAAGAGGACCGGCCCGACAATCTCGCGTGACGGCGTCTGTTCGGCCTTCGCCGCGAGGTGAGCGGCCAGCAGCCAGACATGCCACGACAACAGCTCACCTCGGTCTCTGCGAGGCTGCCGACCTATAAGCACCGCCTTGGCTACCACCGCCCGGACCGCGCTCATCGCCACACAGTAGTTGCCCGCTTCCAACGCGACAGAGCAATAACCAGAACTTGTGGATGCACCACCTGATCGAGGGCGCAACGACGAGTGGCTCTCAACACAGTCCGTGAGTCGCGCGGCGTTTGAATGTCACCGCAGCCTACTTCCGTGGCATCCTTCGTCGCAGGCCACCCAGCGCCCGATGAGCCAGCCTGCGTCCACGGCCCCTGACGTGGGCCCGCGCCAATGGCTGGCCGGTCCGTATCATGGCCAACAACCCGATGTCGACATCGACGTCGCCCCAGTTGCGCACCCGTTCGATGCGGGACAGTTCCAGCCCGCTCCGAGCCCCCTCGTTGACCACGTCGTCGATCGTGCCGTGCCGCGACGGTGCTTCGACCTCGACGCCACGGTTGCGGTTCCACAGCTCGTCGCCCCCGCGGACCAGGTCGATGGTCAGGACCACCAGGCCCCCAGGGCGCACCCGCGAAGCGATCTCGCCGATCAACGCCCGCCGCTCGTCGGCGTTCAGATGCTCGATGACGCTGACCGAGTAGGCGGCGTCGAATGGAGTTCCGTGGGGAATTTGATCGAGCGTGCAGTTCCACGAACGGTGGGCCAGGCCGGCGTCGGCATAGTCGAGGAAATCCCATTCGTTCCAGTCCGGCGCCGGGGGCCAGATCCGTTGGACCGGTGATGGGTCCACCGTGTCGAGGACATAGCCGAGCCGGCCGAGGTACGGAACCAAGGGGGTGACACCCGCTCCGACATCGACGATCCGACTGCCCGGTTCCAGCTCTTCGCGCAGGAGGCGGGCCACCACCGGGTACTCCCACAGGCGCGGGGCATGGTCAGGGTAGAAGCCGAGCGTCTGCCAGGCCCGCAGCCGGATGGCCACCAACCCCACCGGGTCAGGATGGCGCCCGACCAGCGGGTCCAACGTGGTCGATGTGTAGTCACGCGGGTGACGGGTAGCGGGCGGTCTGAGGACGACGAACGTGGTGATGCCGTGCTCCTCCCGCACCGGATAGCACTCGGCGTCGGGATCGACGGCCCGAATGGTCGCCGACAGCGGTTCGTGGAAGTGGACCATCGGTGCCCACCGGTCGAGGGCCAGCTCGTAGCCCGAGACCACCAGCACCCGGGTGGCGGACCTCCACAGCCGGGCGACCAGGTCCCGATAGGTCTCCACATCCGGTTGATGGATCAGCACGTCGAGACAGAGGGTGAGATCGGCCTCGACCGGGTGGTCGGCGACGGTCCCGACCCGGTACTCGCCGTCGGGTCGGCCCATCTTCGCCCGACGGACCGCCTCCGGTGACAGGTCGATTCCGGTGTAGCCCTCGATGGGGAGACCTCGGGTGGCCTCGCCGTCCCCGCAACCGACGTCGAGCACCGAGGACGGTTGCACCGCATCGAGGATGGAGGCGAGGAGGTCGCGTTTGGTCTCCAACGGCTCACCCCGGCTGCCGACGCCCGAGCCGAGGTCGGGGTCGGTCAGGTACCGCCACTGCCAGAAGGTGGCGTTGGGAAAGGATCGCTGCCAGAGAGCACCGATGGCCCCGTTGACCCGCTCGATCTGCCCGTCGATGGACGGGGTTCCGGTCGGTCGGATACTCCCGTCGCCGGCGACCTCTTGGTGGTAGTGGAAGACGGCCGGGGACTCGGCGCCGGCCGGTATCCGGGCCAGGTCGTGGGTCGGCATGTTCCAGCGGACGTCGAGGGGCTCGAAGTCGACATCTTCGTCCGCCAGCACCAGGGCCATGGCGACCTGGTCGACGTGGACGGTCCACTGCTCCAACAGCGCGGTGCGCTCCAGCAACCACCGCGCCCAGCGCTCCCACGCCGTCGCCACCTTCGCCAAGACGGACCCGGGGATCAGGTAGAGCCCCCCGTTGCAGTTACCGGACGCCGTCTTGTCGTCGAGGCCCCAGGGGAGCGCCACCGCCGGCGGGAGGGCGATGCCGGCGGCGGCGAACACGCTAGACAGCACCTCGAGCGGCGGGACCGGAGCATCGACCAGCTTGGCCCCGACCGAGCCCGCCGGAAACTCCAGGGTGCGGGGATCCGCCAGTATGGCGACATCGGTGTCGCACAGGACGGCCGTCCCGTCGACTCCTTCCTCGGCCAGGCGGAGCGCGCCCGATATCTTGTTGCAGTGGGGCGAGCGGGAGTCGAACGCCGCCACCTGGCGAACGGTCACTCCCTCGGTCCGCAGGATGTCGAGGGCGTCCGAGGCGGGATCCCCGACGACGTGCACGACGAGGTGCCCCGGTTCGACACCGGCCAGGGCGGTGAGCGAGGCGAACCAGCGGAGGGCGTCGAGATGGAACCTGGGGTGGTCGTCCACGACGCACGAGAACACCCCTGTGGACGAGTCGGCTCCCCGTCGGTCCGGTGTGACCGGCGCACGAGGGGCAGGAGGAGGTTCTGACGGCATGGGGCTGAGTCGCCTCAGGCGCCGCGGAGCAGGCTGCGGCACAGGGCGATCGGGTGCTGACTGAGGTTGGTGGTATCCGCCACGACGATCGGTGGTGGTGGGCCGGTGGTCGGTGTGGCCAGCACGACCGCGGGTCCATGCCCACCCGCGTAGTGGCCCATGATCTTCGAGCCGTCCTGCCACACTTCGAAGGCGTTGGTATTGGGGTCGGTCATGACGGTGAACTGATAGCCGTGGTGCACGAAGACCGGAAAGGCTCCGCCGATCGGCGACGGGAACGAGATCGAGCTGGCGCCGGCGTTGGTCAGCTGGAGTTGGACGTTCTCGTCGGCGCCCTGCTCCAAGTACAGCGTGGCCCGGCCGTAGGTGAGGATCGGCACGGGACGGGTGATGGCGCGCTGTGGTTCATTGAAGGTGACGTTGATGGTGTGGATGATGCCCGGTCCCTCCTGGACCGGAACCCAGGTCCAGTGCATGAGCTGCTGACCGGGCACGTCCTTGTAGCTCTGGCCCGTCGAGTAGTAGAGGCCCGAGCAGTTTCCGGCGATGAACAACTCGCCCTCCGGGGCCCAGTAAGGCAGGGTGGCGCCGCGGTGGACCGTGGATGCCAACGACTGCGGACTGAGGGCACGCTGCGCATCGATGAACTGGGTCAGTTGGCTGGCCGTGAACTGCGGCGACGGTTCGATGGCAATGGCCATGTTGGCGAAGAGGCTGAAGGCCGCCAGCAGCCCGATGCCACCCAGGGCGATGCGACGGGCACGCAGGCCTCGCCCGTCGAGCCGTCGCCACAGGTCGATCATGCCGATCCCCCCGGCCAGAATCAGAAGCGGCATGAAGTCGGACATGTAGCGGTCGGCGATGTAACCCCACATGAGGACCCCTGCCACGCCGGCGGCGGCCGCCACCAACAGGATCCGGGTGAGCGCCAGCCGGCCGGCGGGCCGCGGACGGAAGGCCGACACCACTCCCCAGCAGCTCAAGAGGAACAGCAAGGGCATGGTCGGTGGGATGCTGGCGGTCGGATATGTCTGGTCGAGGACGGCGCCGGCATAGCTTGCCGCCGGTGCGGTCGGGGTGGTGATGAACGGGAACAGGCCGGTGAAGCGGATGCCGAACGGCTGCACGTACGCGAAGAGCGTGCTGGGGAGAAAGCCAGGGCTGAAGGCCTTCCCTCCGTTGGCCGCCAGGAACTGCCGACGATGGGCATTGACGTGCGCCCAGACCTGGTCGGCCATGGGAAGCCCGATCGGGATACCGAACTTGGCGTAGGTGACCGCACAGCTGGCGGCGAACGGCACTGCCGCCACACCTGCCATCGGCACCGTCCAGCGTCGGTTCTCCGTTCCGCCCCGGCCCAGCGCGAACCACAGGGCGATCAGCCCGGCACCGATCACGCAGGCGTAGCCGGTGGGGGTCCGATCGAGGTTGGTGGCCAGTACCAGGACACCGGCCACCACCACCCGACGCCACGAGGGCCGCTCCAGCACGCCGAGGAGCGCAAACAGGCTGCCGACCGTGAGGGCCACACTCCAGGCGAAGTCCTCGTTGTAGACGAACGGCGTGGCCGCCAGGTAGATCACCACCGACCCCGCCGCGATGACGGCGACGAAGATCCCGTAGGAGGCGGCCTCGGCCCGGCCCAGCACCGCGTCCCCCCGGGTCACGATCCGAAGTCTCCACAGCAGCAGTGAGCTGAACACACCGGTGGCCACCCACGAGAGCAGCATCGACGGGACGGTGAGCCGGCCGTCGAGGCGGCTGGTCACCAGAAGGACGGGCATGCGCAGCAGGGACGGGAAGATTCCGAAGTAGGTGAACTCGTGGCCGTTGTGGAGGAACCCCTCGATGCCCAACGACCCGCGTGGAACATAGAAGTGACCATGGAACAGGGCTCGGGCCTGCATGTCGTAGAAGAACCCGGGAGCCACAGGGCGAAGGGCGCTCGGCCCGGGGCTCCACAGGTCCCACAGGACCCAGAGGTAGGGGATGGTGACCACCGCCATCCCCACCACCACGGCCATGGTGAACCGGCGTCGCCCGGACGATGGCGACGGTGGGGGGTTCACCTGCTGGTCCGCCGGTTGGGCGTGCCCGGTCGCCGGTAACGTCGCTACTGCCCCCATGGGAGTCAATCTACCTCGTGCAACGCCCGGGGACGTTGGCGGGCCCTGCTGACAACGGGCAGATGGGAGGGTATGGGGCGGGCCGAGATCGAGTACTCACCGGGGATTGCCGATCTTCCCCAGATTGCGGGCCAGCCTCCTCGATGCCCCGCCGATCAGTTGGCGGGCCGACCCCGGGCGGTGCGGCGGGGCCGGTGGTGACCCGGAGCGCTTCCGGGGGGAAGCGGCCAACGCCTCGAATCGTCGCTCGACGAACGCCGCGGCCACGGGGAGCCCGTGGGTGCGTACGACGTCGGCGGCGGCAACGGCGGCCTTTCCGGCGGCCAGGTCGGGCTCGTCGACGACGAGGCGCATCAGCCGAGCGGCCTCGTCGACATCCGGCTCGGCCCAGGGGGTCCCCGCCGGGTAGGGATCGCAGTCGGGTGGCACCTCCCCCATCTCGTAGGGCACGAGGAAGCTGTTCTCCTCGGTCATGAAGTCGAGGTTCCCCGAGTAGCCGGTGGCGATGACCGGCTTGCCCAGGAGCATCGCCTCGGCCATGGTCAGGCCGAAGCCCTCGGCGCGATGGAGTGACACATAGGCATCGGCCCGCGCCAGCAGCGCGTTGCGCTCGCCCTTGGTGACGTACTCCTCCAGCAGGACGATGTCGGGTCGATCGGCAGCCGCCAGCCGGACCCGTTCGCGGTCGAGCCGGCGAAGGTCGCCGTTGATCGACTTCACGACCAGCACCGGCCCCTCCGAAGGTGCGAAGGCCCGCGAGAACGCCTCGATGACCGCCAGAGGATTCTTGCGCTCGAACACGCTGAGGTAGTCGAACATGAACAGGAACGAGAACCGATCCGTGGGCACGGCGAGAGGCTCCGGTTCCTCGCCCACGTCGGGGCGGCCCACGGCCAGCGGAACGACGTACACCGGCGTGTCGATCCGTTCACGCAGTGAGACCGCGGCAAAGGAACTGATGGCCCAGATCTCGTCGAACAGCACCGCGGCCGGCACCAACTCCTCGGGAAACTGCTCGAGCTCCCAGGCCCACAGTCCCACCGTCTTCCGGCCGGCAAAGAATCCGGGCCCCACCGCGCCCTGGAACATCTCCACCTGGTCGGCGTTCACCACCGCGACTGCGGTATCGAGGTCGTAGGGCCCCTCGGAACGGTCGTGGGGATGGTCCTGCCGACTGTAGGTTCGATTGACGACCACCGCGGCGTGCTCGATGCCGGTGGCGTCGACCGCAGCCAGCGCCGATCGGGCGGCCTCACCCATGCCGAACTCACCCCGGAGATAGCCGGCCACGGTGATCCCCGGCCGGAGTTGCCCAGGCTCGGCCCATGGGTGCGGGCTCGCCCGGCGGCCCGACGGCAGCATTTCGGGGGGGACGTCCTCCTCGAACTGGCCGAATTCGTGCACCCAGGTGATGAGGCCCTCTGCATCCTCTCCATGCGGGCGCGGGAACGAGATCTTCAAGTCGTCCCGTTCCTGCCACAGCGACTCGACGTAACGACTCTGAGGGGCCGGACCCTCGAAGAGCGCAGACGGGCTGTTCAGCCAGGCGAGGACGGCGCGGGCACCGTCCTCGGTGAAGGGCATCGGCGGGGGCGGGTCGTCGAAGCTGGCCGTATCGAGCAGGGCCGAGCGGTACAGGCGGCGCATCCGGGTGTTGAGCCGGGCACCGGTCGGAAGCCGGTGGTAGGCGTACTCCGACCTGTCCGTACCGAAGCCGGCGGCCCTCAGCTTGGCGTCGTACGACTGGCACAGTGCCAGTACGTCCGGGCGTTCGCTGAACAACACGCGTGGTTCGCTGCCCAAGTGCTTGCTGACGGCCCAGGGCCGATTGGGGCTGTAGCCGCTGTAGTGGAAGAACACGAGCGGCTCGTCGCCGACGAACCACCGTCCGGCCTCCTCGTGCAACACCCGCTCGGGCAGGTTCCAGTAGGCCACGTTGTAGGCGGGATTGCGCAGGGGCACGAAGTCGAAGTAGCCCGGCACGAAGTCGACCCACCGCTGATCCGTGAACAGCGAGCTCCGGAAGTCGACGATGGCGTGATAGCGGAGCCGTTGGCCCCACCACTCGAGGAACAGCTCGCTTCCGTCGCCCACGCAGATGAAACCCAGGTTGTAGACACCGCACCCCAAGATGTCGTGCTCGGACGGGCGACGGCCGTCGTCGTCCATCGGCCGGACCATGTGCGGGGTGAGGACGATGCCGTGCTCGCGGGCCAGGGCGGCGGCCTCATCCAGCGGGCCGAAGATCTCGATATCCGGATCGATGTAGGCCACCGGACCGCCGTGACGGCGCCGAAGCAGGTCGAGCAGCGCCGGTTTGACCGCGGTGGCGAACTCGGTGACGTCGTAGATGAAGGCCATCTCGTGCCATGTCGCCTCGTCGATGGCCAGCTCCGCCGGCCGGACCAACACGAACGATTCGCCCTTGTCGTCGAGAGATCCGTCGGCGTCGTCCAGGACCAGCAGTTCGAGAGGAGCCCCTGGGTGATGCTGGGCCCAGCTCGATGCCAGCACCCTCGCCTGAGGTAGGTAGTTACGGGCCACGATGGAGCAGGCGTGGATGTCGCCGGCGTTCGCCGACGGTGCCCCAGGGTCTGCCACGATGGTCCTCCTTGTGGATCGAAGCGACGCCGGAGCTTAGTCCCAGGCCTGCCACCCGACCACCTGCCGGCCCCGCCCGGCGGTCCAACGACCGACCCGTCGCTACACTGGTCGGATTCGGTTTTGCGCTGTGCCCCACAACGGGTCGACCGGCATATTTGGAGCGCCTGTGAGTTCTGAGGTCGAAGGCCCGCCCGTCGCCGGCGCCGAGCAGATCGCGGAACCCAAGCCACCGGCTCCGCATCGACGACGATGGGAACGGCTGCGGCGCCTCCTGCTGCGGCCGTTCCAGTCCGTCGTCTACGAACAGTCCCTCGTCAACCGGAACCTCGCCTCCGCCATCGAGGAGCTGCGGGAGTCCCAGGGGCGCGTCGACGATCAGCTGCGCAGTGCCGCCGGCGACCTCGCCGGCCGACTGCTCGGGCAGCTGGCCGACCTGCAGCTCGAGGTCCACCGGCTCAAGAGCGACGTCGAGAGACTCGAGGGCCGGATCGGCGGGATCTCACCGATGACGGCGAGCCGGTCGGACCGGCTTGTCGGCTCGACACCAACGGGCCAACGGTTCGCTCCGTTACCCGACGGAGCGGGGGTCAACCTCATCGGGGACCTGACCGCCACCACTGGCCTGGCCCAGGCGGGGCGGAGGCTGGCCGTTGGCCTTCAGCGGCGCGGTGTCCCGCTGAGCGTCACATCGGTCTGGTCGGGTGCCCCCCGGATCGACGACCTCTTTCCGGCCGAGTTGCGCCAGCTCCCAGCTGGTACACCGCACCCGGTCGACCTGGTCACCCTCAACGTCAATGAGGTCACCTTCGTCGCCCCCGACGACCTCGGATTCGAGCATACGGGCCGCTACGCCATCGGAGCCTGGTACTGGGAGTTCGACACCCTCTCACCCGAGCTCGTCGCTCAGGTCGGCCGGGTCGACGAGATCTGGGCTCCGACGACCTTCGTCGCACATGCGCTCGGGCGGTACACCACCAAGCCGATCCACATCGTGCCGACGATCGTGCCGGTGTTCGAGGCCAGCGCCGAGCGCGGACTCCTGCGCCGGCGCTGGGGCATTGCCGACGACGAGGTGGCGTTCCTGTTCACCTTCGACTTCAACTCCTCGGTGGTCCGGAAGAACCCGCTCGGAGTGGTCGATGCCTATCGACGAGCGTTCGGGCCGAAGCCCGCCGGCACCCGGCTGGTGATGAAGGCCATCAATCTGGCCAACAGCCCTGCGTTCGAATCCGACCTTCGGGCCGCGGTGGATGACGTCGGCGGCGTGCTCATCGATGAACGACTCTCGCAGGAGGAGCTCGGCGATCTCTTCCACGCCGCTGATGTCTATGTCTCCATGCACCGGTGCGAGGGGTTCGGGTTGGGCCTGGCCGAAGCCATGGCCATCGGCAAGGCCGTCATCGGCACCGCTTACTCCGGCAATGTCGATTTCATGAGCGGATCGAACAGCGGTCTCGTCGGCTACCGGCTCCGGCAGATCACCGACGATGACCATCGTTACAGCCGGGCCGTCAGCACCGTGTACCAGCCGGGGTACCTGTGCGCCGAGCCCGACAATGAGCAAGCGGCGCGATGGATGCGCGCCCTGGCCGCGGACGCCGACCTGCGAGCCCGCATCGGGTCGGCTGCCTCGGCGACGATCGCGGCCAGATTCTCCGAGGCAGCCGCAGTGGACACGGCCGTGACACGACTCGAGGCACTGTGTCGGTAGGTCGGCGCCCCACCGATCGGTGAACGACGGATGGTACGGTGCCGCCCATGGGGCGAGCCGTGCAGCAGGCTGACGGTTGATGGACCTCAAGGGATACGCCCGCAGGGTCTTTTTGGCCCTCCCCGACTCGGTCCAGGTACGGATCCGCCACCGGACGGGTCGTTTCGCCCCCTGGGAGGACGGGCAGGCACCGGAGGCGCCGACCTGCCCCGACGGGATGACCATCGGACCGCCCGACTTCGTCGGTGTGGGCGTTCCGAAGGCCGGCACCTCCTGGTGGTTCAGCCTCATTCTGGCCCACCCGGACGTCCACGGGCCGGTGCGGAAGGAGCTGCTCTTCTTCAATCGCCTGTTCTTCGAACGCACTCGGCGTCGGGAGTGCTCCGACGAAGACCTCAGGGCCTATCACCGCTGGTTCCCGCGGCCGGCGGGAGCCATTACCGGCGAGTGGACGCCTTCGTATCTCTTCTCCTACCGGCTCCCCGCCGTCCTCCGCCGAGCAGCGCCCGACGCCAAGGTGCTGGTGCTCCTGCGCGACCCTGTCGAGCGCTACTGCTCGGACATCTCCCGCCGCATGCCGCGTCGTCGGCTGAGGAGTGTCCGGTACAAGGGACTGGCCCGGGGCTTCTACGCGGCGGAACTCGAGCCGTGGGAGCGGGTGTACGACCATTCGCAGATGCTCGTCCTCCAGTACGAAGCGTGCGTCCTCCGGCCGGCCGAGCAGTTGGCTGCCACCTACCGATTCCTCGGTCTGGATGACACGTTTCAGCCGAAGGGACTGCTCGATCCCGTCAACAAGACCACGGTGAAGCGGACCATCGACGAGGGCTTCGGGCGCTTGCTGGTGGAGCTCTACGAACCGGACGTGGTCAGCCTGGCCGAGCGTTATCCGAGCCTGGACCTGAGCCGGTGGCCGAACTTCTCGTATCTCATCGACGCCACGTAGGCGTCAGTCTCACCGACCGATTCCGACCAGGCCATCGTCGATCCGGAGTCGCTGTGGATGCGGCCAGAGGACATGGGGGCTCACGAACGGGTCGTGCATCTGGTCCGGTGTGCCCCACCGTTCGAAGAACAGGTCGATGTCCGCCGATGGATTCGCCTTGCCCCGGCTGGAGCTCTCGTCGTGCACCGCCTCCGCATACGGGGTGTAGAGCACCCGGCGCCCGGAGCGGAGCATGCGGAGGCAGAAGTCGACGTCGTTGTACACAACGCCCATCTTCTCGTCGAACCCGTCGATCGACCAGTACACGTCCCGCCGGATGAGCATGCATGCCGCCGTCACCGCCGAGGTGTTCCGGATCACCGGCCAGGGCCAGCTGACGTTGGCGGCCACGTACTCGGGCAACAGTGCCACCCCCTCGTGCTGGACCGATCCATCGGGGAACAGGAGCCGGCACCCGACGGCCCCGACACCCGGCTGCTGGCCGAGCTCGAGCATCGCCTCGATCCAGTCGGGGGTGATGATGGTGACGTCGTTGTTGAGCAACAACACATAGTCGGCATCGCTGGCCCGCACTCCCTCGTTGACGAGGCGCGAGAAGTTGAACGGGCCGGGGCCGGGCACCACGTGGAGGTCGCCTCGCTTCAGGTACCGGAGAGTGGCCTCCTCCACGCTCTCGTTGTCGACCACGGTGATCCGGTACGACGGGTAGGTCGACCGTTCCGTCACGCTGTCGATGCAGGCCTGCAACAGTTCCACCCGGTCCCGGGTCGGGATGATGATGTCGACCGACGGTCGCCCGTCGAGCTCGTAACGGGTCTCATAGGTGACATCGTTCCGGCCGTCGGACCGGGGGACGGCCGTCCCGCTCCGCTTTCGTCGACTGAGCGCGTGGGCCACCGGATTGTCGAGCCCGCTCATGACGGCGCCGCCGGCCGGCGTCTCCCGCTCCCTCCGGGTCGAGAGCACCAAGGCCACGTGGCCGACGCCCCGGGCCCGCTCGGTGACCCGCAGGTGGAGGTCATGGTCGTCCGCCGCTCCGTAGCCACCATGCCAATCGCCCAGATCGTCGAGGAGCGTTCGGCGAACGACGGTCGGACATCCGAGGTAGTCCCTCGACAGCAGATAGTCGGGTGACCAATCGGGCTTGAATTCGGGCTGCACGCGAGTTCCGGAGGGAGACAGACGGTCCTCGTCGGCATAGACCACGTCCTCGTCCGGATGGTCGTTGATGTGAGCAACGATGTGATGCAACGCGTCGGGACGGAGCAGGTCACCGGAGTCGAGGCGGATGATCCACTCCCCCTGGCCGACGGTGGCATCTGCCGACGGTCCGTCGCTGATGCGATGGATCCGGGTGTCGGCGGCCAGGTAGCACTCGATGACGCGTGCGATGTCGGGTCGGGACCCCTCCGTGACGATCCACAACTCCCACCCCGAGTAGATCTGGGCCACCACCGAGTCGATCGACTCCCCGAGCCACTCTGCATCGGTGTCGGCCACGGGAAGGACCACGCTGATGAGCGGTCGACGGTCCCACATGACGTTGGCTCGTCGGAAGGCACCGAGCTCGACTGGACCGGGCTCGTGCTGCTCTCGCCAACGCCGATACTCCGTATCGAGCACGGCGGCCTCGGCGGCGTAGCGGGTGGCCTCCGACTTCGGTGCCGGCGATCCGGGTGGCTGGGTCGGACGTCGACGCGTGCCGTGGGCCACCCCGAGGGCGAACACCGCAGCACGGGCACGGCGCGTTCCGGGCGGCAGGAGTCGCTTGGCCAATCGGCGGGCCGATTCCGCCACCGCCAGGGCGGTACTGCCATGCAGGCTGGTCAGTGAATCGAGCTGGTCGGTGAGCGCTCGTATCCGCTCGTCGCGCTCCTCGAGCGCACGCCGGTCGGCGTCGGTCTGGTCCGGGTTCACCCGGTCAGGACCCCAGGTGATCGGAGCCCAGCAGCCGGCGCTTCAGTCGCCCGGCCAATGACCTCGCCCGGCGGGCGGCCGCCGAGTAGCTGATCCGCACTCGTGCGGCCAGGGTCGGCCGGGGATTCGACTCCACGCGGAGCTGGCCCTCCAACGTCTGGGCGGCACGCGATCCGAACGGGACCCTTCCCATCAGATCGCGGATACGTTGGAGCTTGTCGGCCTCCGTATTCAACATGGCGATGTACTCGTCTTTGACCATGACGTCGGCGCGGGCGAGGCGCAGCTCCCGATCGAGTCTCGTCACGTCCTCCATGCGGAGCCGAAGCTCCTGCTCGAGCTCGGTTACTCGTGCCCGCAGAATTGGCGCGCCGGCCACATCGTCTGGTGACCCCTCCATGGGGGCGAGTTTATCAAGTGGCGTCGGCGAGCCCCCAGCCGGCGCTGCGGGGGACGAGGTGGGCCGATAGGTACGGGTCGCGGGCCTGGGGCTCGAGATCGCCGATGTCGGCGACCGGTGCCAGCAGCTTGGCGAACACCTCGGGGGTGTAGACGACCCGGTAGCCGGCCCGTCCGAGGCGCACACTGAACTCCACGTCGGCGACGTCGTCCGGCACCGAGGGGTCCCATCCGCCGACCTTGTCCCACGCCAGGCGCGGCACCATGGCACAGAGCCCCGACACCGCCGAGACGTCGCGGGTCGATTGCAGGAGTGGATCCAATCGAACGTCACGGAACTGATGGGGACCCGACGTGATGCGAGCAGCGCCAAAGGGTCCCACCGCAATGCCTTCGTGCCAGCTGGTTCCATCCGAGCCGGCAATCCGTACCCCTACGGCCCCCACCTCGGGCGAATGGCACAGTCCCAGCAGGAAGTCGACCCAGTCGTCACCCTCCACGGCGAGGTCGGCGTCGAGCGTGACGAGATAGTCGGCGCCCGAGGCTGTGGCCGCCGCGGCGATGAGGTCGGCCCGTTTCAGGTGGCCGGGTAGTTCCAGTACCCGGTGATGGGGTCGTTCGAGGTGCCGGAGCACGTCGGACGACAGCGCCCCGGCCGCCGCCGCGACCACCACGTCGACGGCATCCCCGACAACCCGGTCCAACGTCGTGACCGCGTCGACCAGGTGCTCGGTTGGCTCCCGCATGGTCACGATCAGCGTCGTCGTGGCGGCGTGCGGCGGTTCGTACCTAATCACGACGCCGCCCCTGAAGCGACCCCGCTCGACCCGTCCGCCGACGCCCCGCCGGTGCAGGGCGTCGGCCACCGCTGACACCGTGCTGTCCGGCGCCCCCGGCTTGGCCGACGGGTTCAACGATGTCGACGTCCGCGACTGCCTCCAGGTATAGAGGATGTCGTCGAGGTGACGGATGGCGTCGGTCTGCTCGGTGAGCCGCAGCAACAGATCGTGGTCCTGGCTGCCATCGAACTCGGAGCGAAGGCCGCCTACCGCCTCCACCAGCGCCCGCCGCGCCACCACCAGATGGGTGATGTAGTTGAACGAGAGCAGCGTTTCGGGCGACCAGTCGGGCTTGAGAAACGGCTCGCGTCGGCGACGGTCCGGCGACAGCAGATCCTCATCGCAGTAGAAGAGGTCGGTATCGGGACGGTCCTGCAGGTGGGCGACCACGCGGTGAAGAGCCTGTGGGGCGAGTAGATCGTCCTGGTCGAGGAAGGCGACGAACTCCCCCGAGGCCAGAGCCAGCGCATCGTTGGTCGCGGACGAGATCCCGCCGTTGACGGTCCGCCGCACGGTCCGAACCCGGGGGTCCTCGCCGGCCAGACGGTCGAGAAGCCGGTGCACCACCGGGTCCGACGAGCCGTCGTCGGCCAGGCAGATCTCGAGTCGGTCGTAGGTCTGGGCTCGGGCCGATGCCACGGCTTCCTCCAGCCAACCGGGCTTCGGGTTGTAGACCGGCACGCAGACACTGATGGTCGGGCGGTACGGCCACTCCGTCGACTCGGCCCGGAGGGCAACGAGGTCGGCAGGACCCGGCTGGGTGGCGAGCAGCCACTGGTGGTACCGCTCGGGCTGCGCCCGCAGCCGACCGTCGTGGATGACCTGGTCGAGCAGCGGTCCCCAACCGGAAGGGGCCCGAGCATCGTGAGCGGCACAGAACGCCTCCAGGCGACCCCGCTCCTCGGCCCAGGCCCGCGGGTCCTCGTGCAGCTCCACCAGCGCCCGGGCGAATCCCGCCGGGTCGTCGGTCACCACCAGCCCGCCGGTGCCCGACGTGTCCACTCCCTCCGCCCCGACCGTCGTGCTGACGGTCGGTGCTCCGGCCAGCATCGCCTCCAACGTCTTGAGCTTGCGGCCCGCTCCGGTGAGCATGGGGACCACCACCGCCCGAGCCGTGTCGAGCAGGGCTCCCATGTCCGGAACGAATCCCAGGAACTGGACGTTCGGCCCCGCCAGCGCCAGGGCCTCGTCGGGTGGGTTGCCTCCGGTCACCAACACGCGGATCCAGGGCACCGCTTCGACCACGGTGGGCAGAATGGACTCCACGAAGTAACGCAGGGACGTCAGGTTCGGCGAGCCGGGCCCGGCCAACCAACCAGCAGGGAACACCAGATTGCGTCGTTCCTCCCATCCGGCGGGGCCAAGCGCGGAGGGCTTCGAGTCCCCGCCGATGACCGTGACGGACGTCTCGTCCCGACCCGCCCGCGACCGCAACCCGGAAACGATGGCCGCCTCCTCGGCGGTGACGGCGACGACATGGTCGGCGTTCACGATGGCGTCCATTTCGGTGGCACGGATCTCTTCGGCTTGGCGGAAGAGCTCCGAAGCCTGCAGACGCTCGGTCGTCAGGTGGGCTTCCCGCTCCATCCCCCGATGCCAGATGGCCTCGGTGTCATAGACGACCGGCACCTGTGACCGGAGTCGGCCCAGATGGGGCTGCAACTCGTGATAGCTCCGGGGCCGTGAGCACACCACGATGTCGAACGTGGACCCGGAGCGCCGCAACAGCGGCCCGATGTGCTGGAACTGCACGTCCACGCCGAGGTCGGCCAGACGGTCCAGCACCCCGGTGCGGGCCAGCGTGCGGCGTTGATCGCCGAGCGCGGCATCGAACGGTCGGAGGGTGACGGCATAGCCGTGGGCGACGAGTTCCTCGACGGCGAGTGCTGCTCGAGCAAACCCTGACCCGATGCCGGCATCGGGCAACGCGTCATCGAGCATGAGCACGCGCGTGGGGTATCCACGTGTTCGGTGGAGGGCCCGCTCGACGGCGGCGTCCCGGTCCACCAACGGGTACGACTCACGGCCGGCCAGCTGGTCAGCCCATTTGCGGCGGAAGATCTGCCGGTGGCGGGACATCAAGAACATCCGGTAGCGATAGGTCGAACTCCCGCCCTCCTGATGGCGCAGCACCGCCCGGGGCTCATAGACCACGCGGCGACCGGACTGGCGGAGGGCCATGCACAGGTCGACGTCCTCGTAGTAGGCCGGGTGGTAGTCGTCGGCGAAGCCGCCGAGCTCGACCCATGTGTCCCGACGCACCAGCATGCCGTTGGCCGACACGTAGTCGACGTCACGCACGTACAGGTAGTCCGTGCTACCGGGTGGCAGGTCCCGCCCGACCGCGGTGGTGGGACCGTCACCCCAGATGACGGAACCCGCTTCCTGCAGGCTGCCATCCTCGAACAGGATCCTCGAACCGACCGCCCCGATCTGCGGGCCGGAAGCCGCGGTGATGGCGAGTTGGTCCAGCCAGTCGGGCTCCACCACGGCGTCGTCGTTCAAGAAGACGAGCAGTTCGGCCCGAGCGACCTCAGCCCCGAGGTTGTTGCCTCCGGCGAAGCCAAGATTGGTCTCGCTTCGGACCAGTACGATGTCCTCGTGGCGCTGCAGGTCCTGTAGCCGGCTCAACGGGGTCCCGTTGGCGACGACCACGAACTCGGCCCGCCACGACGAGTCGATGGTACGGCGCAACGATGCGAGGCAGTCGTGGACCATGTCGACATCGGTGAGGACCAGCACCACGATCGACACACGGGGGTCGTCGGGCACGAGGCGACCCACCCGGAGCATGGGATCCATCGGCGGGATCCTACCAGTCGGCCCTGGTGACACCCCTCAAGGCTCTTGGGCACCGATCGTGACGCGGTCGGCCCTCTTTCGTGCCGCGCCGCGGAGCCACGACCGCTTGGCGCGACGTTCGCCGACCGGCGTCTGCTGATCGTTTCGTGCCAGGAGCCAGCCGAATTCGTCGCCATGGGTTCCGGCCTCGCCCGGAGCCATGGAGTCGACGACCGTCCAGTACAGCTTCAGCTCGTCGGACGCAAAGTTGAGGAGCTGGTGGAACTCGTCCACATCCCAGACGTGGGCGTGCACGGATCGGCGCCGGTGGTACTCGATGTCATCGCTGGTGAGATCGTCGCCCGACGGCTCCGGACCGCCGGACTCACCTTCATGTTGTCTGGTGGCGATCACGTACTCGAGGATGTGGTCGTCGTCGACCTCTCGGACATCACGCTCGTACTCGTCCACCAGGTGCGCCAGAGAGGTCGGAGGTCGGAATCGGTCAAATGTGGTGCGTCTGTCGGGCACCAGCAGGACCAGCAGACCGCCGTTCCGCAGGACGCGGTGGATGTCGACCAGCATGGCCAGGGGATTGGCCAGATGCTCGATGACGTGGCTGGCGATGACGAAGTCTTGGCTCTCGTCGGCGAGCCCTCCGAGGCGATCCACATCCAGATTCGCGACCACGTCGGGTCGGGGGAAGCCGGGGGACTCGCCGAGCTCAGGGAACAGCCCGCTGTTCTGGCTCGGCTCCCAGCGGTCCACGTAGCGAACACCCACACCTTCGGGAACCGGGAACGGGACGTGGCCAGGGCCGATCTCCACCCCTTGACCGACCAGGCGCCGCGAGAACCGCCGCCGAACGTACAGTCCATCCACAAGGCGACCCTACCAAAGCAGTCCGATGGCAATCTGTGCGGCGGGCGCGGTCAGGATGCAGGTCTCAACGCAGAGAACGGCTACCGGTCGGCCGAGTGAGCTCATGGACCCGAGTCATGGCTTGACCCCTGTCGGGCCGTCCGAGGCCGGCCGACGGTTCACCGACCTGTTCTCCCACCCGTCGAGCGCGTGTCAGGTACCAGGGGATGAACGGTCGGACGCCCGCTCGTTCATCGGCTCGACAGGAAAGCGGATCCCGAGTCGTCCCCGGGCGCCGTCCGACAGCCCTCGGGTGATCACCGCCAATCGCTGGAGCCGTCCGCCCCGCTCCTTCACGATGGCCCGGGCGACCAACTTCGACATGCTCCGCGGATACCGGCCCACCCGATGCTTCACATACAGATGGACATAGAGCATGTTCCGCGACTCGTAGTAGTACTTCCACAACGGGACGCCGGTGCCCTGGCGGACGGCGCTGTGGTGCACCATCGCCTCGTGCACGACCTGTCGCGGGTACCCCGCTTCGGGAATACGCCACTGGAGATACTCGGTGTCCTCGGCCCACCAGAACAACTCCTCCATGGGCAGACCGACCTCGGCCACGATCTGCCGCGAGACGACGAATCCGCACCACGAGGGCCAGACCCCGAACCCTCCGTCGCTCTGCTGCGAGATGGGGAAGACGAACGCCTTGTCGGGATCCCTGCTGGCGACGGTCCACAGGTGCTGGAGGCAGTCGGTCTCGGGCACCATGTCGTCGTCGAGCACCCAGGCATGGAGGTAGTCGGACTGGGCGAACTCAGCCAGGGCCCGGGCGTACCCTCCGGCCGGTCCGGTGTTGCTGTCGGACCGGATCAAGTGGGTCGGGATGCGGTAGTCCTCGGCCGGAGGCAGGATGGTCGCCGGACTGCTGGCATTGTCCACCACCAGGACGCCCTCAGGTGGAGCGGTCTGATCGGCAATGGCTCGGAGGCACCGAGCGAGAGATTCGGGGGCATTGTGGGTCAGAATCACCGCCAGGATGCGCCGAGGGGCCTCTGCCATCCGACCATCCTCGTCCATGGTCAGGGCTTGCGAGCCAGGACGAACCAACCGGCCTCGTCGCGCGCCGCTTCCACCACCATGCCCGCCTCTTCGAACCACGGCGCCAACTCGTCCCATACGTACCGGTGCTCGACAGGAGCACTCAGGCGGTCGAACGTGTCCAACACCAGGCTGTGAACGGATTTGCCCCGGTAGGCGGCCATGGGCAGGCCGGCGAGAGAGGCGACCCCCTTCCGCTCGCCGTACCGCCCCGGAGCCACCACCCCGACGTACAGGGCGGCGGCAATCGGTGCACTCAACAACTTGAGCATTCGGTGCGGAAGCCACACCGTCACCGTGCGCAGTCGTGCTGCCGCCCACAGCGCCATTCCACGCAGCCCAAGACCAGGTGGGCGGCTGTAGAGATACAGAAGCATCCGACCCCGGGGCGCCAGCAAGGGCAGCAAGCGCTTGAAGCCCAGGTGCGGATCGTCGAGGTGATGCAAGACGCCCAGACTGGCGATGAAGTCGAAACTCCCGTCGGCAAACGGGGCGTTGCGGAGGTCGGACTTGACCACCAATACGGACGGGAAGGAACCGAGGTTGCGTCCGGCCGCCTCAACCGCCGACGAGCCGTCGAGGGCGGCCAGGGCATCGAGATGCTCGGCCAGAAAGCGGGTGTACCGTCCTTTTCCGCAGCCCGCATCGAGGCCCGTCTTTCCGGCCAATGCGCTGAGGTCGACATCACGGAAGTACACATCGGCGAAATCCTCGTCTTCGTCACGCACATCATCGAAACTGTTCCATTCGAACCCGAAGCTGGCGAACGTACGGTCGGTGGTACCTCCTACCGGCGTACCCCGTGAGCAGTCGAGGTAGCCGGACCTCATCTGGTATTGGTGGCCGGCCAAGCATTCGATGCCGTCATCGCCTTCCAGCGCGTGCACCCGTTCACCGCAGGTCGGACACCGGAGACGATCCACGATCAGCTCCGGCAAGCGCCCCTGTTCCCCCTCCATCACCTGCGATCCCCCACTCCCGAATCCCCACACATAGGTCCCGACACGCTCGGAGCACTCTAGTGCGGTCACCAGTCATCGTTGCTGCAACCCGCCGGCACACCTGGGCCACTACGCGGCGGGGTGAGCGCACACGTGGAGTCGGGGCCGTCGTCGTTCTGGCCGCGACCAGCGTGTCCGTGGGCCACCATCGGTATCATGCTCTCTTGTGAGGGGGATTCTGGACATCATGGCCGCGCGCAGAGTCCGTTCTGGTCCCGGGTTACACCCGGCATGACGGCCCAATCGCTGAACGCCGAGTCGGTCGGCCGGCAATGACCGTGGACCGCCCCATTGTGATCGTCGGACTCCCCAGGTCGGGCACGACATGGACGTTGCGAGCCCTCGGCCATGCGGAACGGGTCATTGACATCCTCGAGCCGGACAATGAGGACAAGCAGCCCACCGCCATCTCCGCCAAGCACCGGGTCGGACGGTATCCGGTACTCCGTCCCGGGCAAGAATCACTCGACTATCGACGCCTATGGGAGTGGATCTTCGCCGGGGCACCTGAGGGACGCCGGTCGCTTCTGGCCCGACGGATGCTCGGTCCGGGCTTCGTCAACCGAATTCACGACGGCAGGTTCGACCCGGTCGCCCGGTTGGCCGGGGCCATCGCCGGGCGGCCCCCACCGAGCACCGGAGCCATCAGTGCCGAGCGCCGCCGGGTGGTGGCCAAGTCCATCCACGCCCAGCTGTCCGTCGAATGGCTCGCCGACGAATTCGACATCGATGTGGTTCTACTCCTGCGACATCCCGCCAATGTGCTGGCCAGTTGGCTGGAGCTCAATTTGAAGGACTCACGGAACACCACGCTGGAGAACAGCGCGGCCATTCGTGCCCGCTATCTCGAACCGTGGGGGGTGCCACCCCCAGGCCCGGAGCCCATCGAGCGGATGAGCTGGAGGATCGCCCTGTTGACCGCGGTCATCGAAGATGCCTCGACCCGCCACCCGGACTGGCTCGTCCGAGTCCACGAGCAACTCTGTGTCGACCCGGCCGTCGAGTTCAAGCGGCTCTACGACGACCTGGGGCTCGAGTGGACACCATCCAGCGAGGAATTCCTCCGGACCCGCAATTCGCCCGGCTCGGGATTTACGGTCAACCGGATCGCCGCTGAAGTGTCCGACT
>Ga0307374_10005578_pt1 | contig 20301 bp, 27 predicted proteins | sample OX3MG_FD_202532 | JGI IMG/M metagenome (GOLD analysis project Ga0307374, IMG submission 202532) | Soil microbial communities from Risofladan, Vaasa, Finland - OX-3 | ecosystem: Environmental > Terrestrial > Soil > Coastal area > Acid sulfate soil | place: Finland: Risofladan, Vaasa | collected...
TGCGCGCCATTTGATGAGGCTCGAGGAGATCGAGCAGTGGCCGTCAACCCAGACGGGGACTGGCCTTTAGAACGAACTACGTCACGTCAAGGGCGTCAAGTGACCCACGGGAACCCGAGGAGTCCCTCAATTAAGGCACATTGGACGAGAGCTGTTGGGGAGTCGACCATCTCGATCATTCTAGATAACAGAGTTCGAGTTATGCGCCGCACCTACACGAGCGACTTCCTACGCCTCGCTGAGAGCGAAGCTGTTTCGTGGGCGTCGGTCCAACGAGTCGTCGATGACCTGAACCCACGACCCTTCGAGTATCCGAAGTGATGACCGCGGACCTCTGGGAAGTTCCGCTACCACCACACCAACACCCTGGCCGCAGATCGTCAATCTCGTTGGATGTGGTTGACTTACGATGTCAACGACGTGGACGGAAAGCGCTACCTTGCCGTGGACCAAAGGAGTAACAATGGCCAAAATTCTCCACACGGCTCACGCAGTCGTCACGGGCGGACGAGAGGGTCACGGTCGCACCTCCGACGGTAGTGCGATTTAGAGGACGATCTCCGGGGCAACTCGCTTAGAAAAAAATCAATAACAAAAAGAGAAAGAGAGTTTCCATGATACTTACGCCAGGCACCTCAGCTCCCGATTTCACCCTGCCCGCGACACCCGACAAGGTGGTCACCTTGTCAGAGATTGACGCGCCCGTGGTCCTGATCTTCTACCCCGCCGATTGGAGCCCGGTCTGTGGCGATGAACTGTCGATCTTCGAAGCCGCCGGACAACTCTTTAAGGCTCGCGGCGCCGAGTTACTCGGCATCTCTGTTGACGGCGTCTGGTGTCACAGCGCCTTCAGGGCCGATCGGAAACTGGCGTTTCCGCTTCTCGCCGACTTTCACCCCAAGGGAGCGACCGCGACGTCGTACGGCGTCTACCGCGGGGATGACGGGATATCGGAACGCGCCCTCTTCGTACTTGACCGAGCGCACACGATCACGTGGAGTCATCTCTCGCCCATTGGCGTCAACCCAGGTGCCGACGGGGCCCTTCGAGCCGTCGAGGCGTTGTCGTGAGTGGCGGCGAAGCTTGTCTCTCGTTGCCCGTCGGACCGGACGACCACGCACTCGGACCCGAGAACGCACCGTTAACCATCGTTGAATACGGTGACTACCAGTGTCCTTACTGCGGTCAAGCGTTCCCGATCGTTCAAGCCTTGCAACGTGAATTCGGTGACTCCCTTCGCTTCGTCTTTCGCAATCTGCCCCTCGCCGACATGCATCCGCACGCTGAACAAGCTTCGGAGATGGCGGAGGCTGTCGGGACTCACGGAAGGTTCTGGGAGATGCACGACCTGCTCTATGAGCATCAACGCGATCTCGAGGACAAAGCCTTGCTCGAGTACGCAGCCCAAACTGGTGTGGATACCCAAGCCGTGGTGGCGACGCTCGAAAGTGGTGAACCGCGCGAGCGTGTCCAGCGCGACCTCGAGAGCGCCATCCGTAGCGGGGCCAACGGCACCCCGACGTTTTTCGTCAATGGCGAGCGTTACGACGGCTCGTGGGCGTACGAGCCCTTCGCCGAATATCTCACCACCACGCTCCACCAGTAGCGGACGAACTCTCTTCGCGTTGAAACGTGACGGGGCGCGTCGAAGTGACGCCCGCACTCGACGTATGAGATGATGGCTCGAGCGAACATCCAGTTCAGGAGAGTGCAATGGACAATCAACAAGCCGAGGAACTTCTGCGACTCGAACGAACGAGAGTGCAAGAACTTCTCCGCGAAGCCGACGGAGCCGCACTAGACGACCGAGCCGGAGCCGCTGAGCAAGGCGACATGAGTGATCCCGCCGAGTCACTTATCTCCGAGCAAGAAGAAAACGCCATCATGCTCAATCTGCGCGAACGATTAGGTGCGATCGAAAGAGCGCAACAGCGCTTGCGGGAAGGAACTTACGGCCGTTCAGTTCGAAGTGGTCAGCCCCTATCCGCCGAGCGTCTAGAAGCGGATCCCGCGGCCGAACTCACTGTCGAAGAAGCCCTAGAAAGTTAGCGAACTAGCTCGCGCGATGCGTCCAGCGTTCTCGCGCGCCGTCGAGTGTTTTCTAGTTTCTCAACGGCGTCATCCCTGCTCAATCAGGTCACCGCGCCATAGTGAAACGGCGACGCTCAAAACAGATGAACATCTAGGCGGGGAGCCACGTCACTCTCGCTATTGCCCGAACGAAACGGGCAACGAGCGCTCGTAGCGGCACTCGCGCCGTCGATTCTTGCGAAGGTTTGGTCCATCGAGCGTCTTTGAAAGTTCAATACTTAGGGCCGCCACGAACGTTCATTTACTGACACATCAGAAAAAGAGCTTCAGGTAGGCCCTAAGGATCAACCTGGCAATCAGTTTGGAGCCGGCGTACGTCGGGTGCACATTATTGTTATCACTGCACATGCCCGTGAGAATACAAATTTGTTCCACCGCGTACGGAATCTCACCGTACGTTGAGTAATTAACTAGCCGAGTAAGTGGGGTGTACCCGCCAGTCGCGACGGTGACGTTCACGAACGTGACGTTCGATGAGGCGTAACCCGCCGCCAGCGCCGGGTTGACCACTTGCTGGGCCGCAGTAGCCGCAGCGGCAGCGCTGGCTTCACCGCTTGGGCCACTGAGCCAAGAAGCGAGATCGACGTTGGGATACGTGAGTCCAATGATGGGAATCGAGGCGCCGGCGGCCGCGCGAAGCTGCGCGGAGATATTGACAATATCCGCTTGAATCGACGGTATCGTCGAGACCCCATCGGAGAGGTTATTGCCACCAATCACTACGGTGATGAGCCCAATGCGACCGGGGTGGGTATCGATGAAACTTATGGCGGCTGCGATCTGGGTCGTTGTCGGGTACGCCACGGCGTTCGTTGCCGCGGGGTACGAACACCCCACCACGTGGAGCAACGACGTCGTCGTGGCTCCACTACACCCGAAATTACGTAACATGAGCCGATAATTCGGTGCAGCGTCGGCGACCAGCAAAGCGGGGAATCCCCCGGAGGGACCGGGACCAACTTGGAGTCCTGCGGCGTACGAGTCGCCAAGACTGAGGTAGTACATGCTCAACGGCTTGTTCGAAGCAGCCGAGTACGCCGGTGGCGACACAAAGACGGCTCCGAGGAACACGATCGTTGTCACGACAGTGCCAACCCAGTTTTTCACTACTTTTCTGAAATTCATCTGGTCCCCGCGGCGAGTTACTAGCCGAGACTAACGCGTTGGCGAAGCGTACGTGGAATAGGTCGAAGAGGCTGAAAGTAGTGCGAACTCCAGCGATTCACCCTTCGTAATTACCTGGCGTCACGGTTCGGTACGTTGCTGCTAAAGGGCGTCGAGGTCGAATCGAATCGAGATCAAAGAACGAGCACCGGCTGCAAATTCCGGTTGACGTATTGCGGGGGTGCTCATCGAATCCAAAAGAGCGCTTACTAGGATGTGACTCATTGCTCCTAGTTCGCAGAATATTTCAAGCGTTACCATGACTGTCTTAATTCGCTCGTGCGATTCTTTCGCTACGCGCCTTTCAAAGTCACCCATCGCACAGCTCGATCCACGTTGAAATTCACGATGAAAAAGCCGTCAGACGATACTTCTCGTCCGCCTATGGTGGCGAACCTCGGACTTCTGACTGTGGTCGCGATGGTGATCTCGTTGCTCCTTCCGACGGATCTCGCAAGCGCCAGCCGAGTTATCGACCATCAACAGAAGAGCAACGCTCCCTTCTCGGTTGGCGTCGCACGCTGCACCTTCACCGATACGTCGCGTAAGCTTGGTAACTATTCGACGACGCCGCCGTCAGTTCTTTCGAACGTTCGCACGCTCGTTACTGAAATCAGATATCCAACGAAATCTATTGCGGGTGGCTCCAGCGAAATCAAAGGCGCGAAGCCCGCGCCACAGGTCGGTGGTTACCCCATGATCGTGTTCGCGCACGGTTACGACGTCACTCCCGATACGTACGCACCCCTACTTGACGCGTGGGTGAGAGCGGGCTTCGTAGTGGCGGCGCCTTTCTTCCCCGACGAGAGCGCGGCGGCAGTTAGCGCACAACACGGCGCCAACACCGAAGACGATGTGCTCAATGAACCAGCGGACCTGGCGTTCGTCACCCGTTCCATTCTCGAATCATCGGCCAACGAGACGTCGCGTTGTCCCGTGGTGAGTGGCATGGTCAACGCAACGGAACTCGGCCTCGTGGGGCACTCCGATGGGGCAACGGCCGTCGGTCTACTGACCTTGGCCCACGGCAATGATCCTCAAGGCATCAGTTACGCCAGCTTGCGGGCGGGCCTTAACTATCGAGCCGTGGCGATCCTCTCGGGTGAAGAGGACACCGTTGACTCGTACGCGTCTGAAGCCAGCGACCCCGCGCTGTTAGTAGTTCAGAGCGCCGCCGATCAATGTAATCCGATTCGCGTCGGCGTGAAGCTCTACGACGACATTCATCAGACCAACAAGTGGTTCCTTGAACTTCGCACGGCCCATCATCTGCCGCCGTTCGATGGCGTTAACGTCCCCGCCTTTCGAGTTGTTGCCTCAACGTCAACGCGCTTCTTTCGAATGAATCTCGACGGCGCTACGCCAACTGAGGACCTCACCGTCTACGGAAATCAGCGTCCGAGCGTCGCGGTGATGTTTGGCGGCGAAGTTCGTCCGACGGTATTCAAGGCCTCGCACATACCAGCGACGTGTGGACCAAATTGAAAGCGAACTCACCTCGCGCTCTCACCGAGTGACTTTGGGGCCACCTCTTTTACGAAGCTATCCGCCCGCGGTGCCTTACTTAAGTGACGTCGGCGGATCCCACGAATAGGTAGTCACGCCGGCGATCGCTCGAAAGCCGAGTCTTTGAAGAATTGACTGGCTTTGCTCGGACGCCAGCACGACAAGGCGGCGGTAGCCCCGATTGAGGGCAACCTGAGCTCGTCGGTAGAGGAGGGCCTTGTAGATTCCTTGACCGCGCCACTCGGGCATGGTCCCGCCTCCCCACAGTGTCGCTAGGTCGCAGTTGGGGCGAAACTCAATCCGAGCCGCGCTGACGGGCGCGCCCTTGGCAGTGACCACAAACATCGCTGACTCCAAAGGCGCCGTCTTGAGGCGCGCGAGAATGGAACGGCGAAGATCTTGATGGCTATGACCAAAAACTGCTTCGTGGGTCCTAATGAGTAGATCCACGCCGGCTTCGTTGGTCACCTCGACCATTTCAGCCCCGTTCGGCAAGTGCTCGGGCCCAACTAGGGACGCAGTATCGGTGATCATGACTGATGAAATCGAGAGCAAAGTAAATCCCGCGTCGAGAAGTCGTGCGCCTAAATCTGAGGGCTCGTCGTAGTCGTACACCCGCCATACGAAGCGCTGTCCGAGCTCGTGAAAGAAGTCGATCTGCCTCGCGATAACGTCGTGGGCAGATTCGGCGTTCAGTCGGGCCCAAGAGATCTCGGACCAACCAAGTCCGTCATTGGCCGCCCAACGCACCAAGTCGGGCGTGACGTGAACAGTGCTTCCGCTCCCGTCGGGTGTCGCATTTCTTCGGACCTGACTATCGAACTGGTCTCGCAACCCAAGATCATCTTCCGTCCGCATGTGCTAATTCTGGCAGACACCACCAGATAGAACGATTCGCGTTTCCCCATGGTGTGCGAATCGCCCTACATCAGTTCCTTGCGGCCGTAGTTCCAATCAGAGGAGACTGTCTTCTCCACCCAATTGTGAAAACGAAGAACTTCGAACGTTGGATTGAACATGAACGAGCGAAAAAAGAGAGAAGGCCCCCGTGGGGCACCTTCTCTCTTTTTACTTCGTACGACTCTCCTTGAAGAGACCTGAGGCGATTACTTCTTGAAGTAGTAGTACTCCGGAGTGAAGTTCGAAAGAACGCTCTGGAAACCTATTTTACTTTTTAGCGTCTTGATGACTTCGTCTTGGTACGTGGCGAGCGGGTCGTACAAAACCGGAAGCTGGTCAGCCGTGTACTGACCGTACTGCGTCAGCTTGACGTTCTGCGCCAACGTTGCGCGAATGAGCGAGTCCATCGTCGCGTTGGAGTACTGACCACTGTTCGACCCGGCACCCGTGAGGAGAAGCGGTTCGCCGGACGGGAAGTAGTCCGGGGCGTAGAGCCAGCCCCCACCCCAGTTGCAAATATCGAACGCCGTCGAGGCGTTGTAAGCGCTCGGGCATGAACCGGCCGCCTCGGCGAAGGTTCCCGTAGAGTGCGTGGTCTGGATATCCAAGGTCGCCCAGTCGGCTAGGATGGCGCTCATTTCGGTGTCCAACGATGGGCTGCCTGAAGCCCACTCGATGTTGAGCTTCAACTGGTCACCCGAGGCGATACCCGCGCCGCAGTTCGTCGCGCCGGTACCCGGCTTGGAGCAGATTAGCGACTGTCCCGACTTCGTCCATCCGTGGCTCTTCAAAATCGAAGCGGCCTTCGAGAGATTAAAGGGGTAGGGCTGGGTTATGGTTCCAGACTCGGTGGACGGGGTGGAGGGTGGCAACTCCGACCAGGTCGCCTGGGCGTAGTTCTTGAGTGCGTCCTTAATGATCGCTGATTGGTTAATGCCCATTTGGAGAGCTTGACGAATGTAGAGCTGATTCAAGAACTTGGTGCCAGGATTCTTTCCGAAGTTCAAGTTCATGTAATTGTTAGAGAACGTAGGAACGACGACCAGGTTGTACCTGCCCTTGAGTTCTGGCCAGTTGGGACCGGCCTTACCCGGTGCGGGAGCTGGCTTAGTGAGAACAGAAGCGTCAACGTATCCAAAGTCGATGTTGCCGTCCGCTAACTGGTTCTGCTCCGCAGTAGCGGAGGTGAAGGCAACGAGTTTCACGGTTTTAATCATGGGCTTTTGTGGACCCGAGTACTTTGAGTTGGCGACGAACGTGGCGTTACCCAGGTCGTCCATGGCCGTGAGCTTCCACGGTCCGTCGACGCCACTTTGCCACATCGTGTTGGAGAAGGTTGAGATTACCTGGGCTTGAGCGTTCAAGTACGTCCAGACTTTCTGGCAAGCGGCGATCGTTGATGCGGCGCCGTACGTACCGCTGGCGCAACCGCCATTGGATGAGGTGCCGGTACGGTCCCACGCGTTGGCCATCGGCGTAATGACCGCCAACTGGTTATCGGTGAACCACTGTGGATTGACCGATGCCGTCAATTTAATGGTCACCGTATTTCCCGAGATCTTGGCGCTCTTGACCTGGTCGGGAATGCCGAGTCCCTTGGTGTAAGTACAGAACTCAGACGGCTCGGCCTTGTACATGTTTAAGAAGAACAGCACGGACTGTCCATTCACCGTCTGACCATCAGCGAATTTCCATCCTTTCGTCGTCAGAGTGACGGTCTTGTTGTTGTTGCTATACACAGGCTGGTTGCCAGTGGAAAGATTCGGTTGCATGCTCGCGTTCCCAGCCAGGCCGAACCAGTAGAGGGGTCGATACATCATCACTTGGAACTGCGACGTATTGGTCACCGTACACTTCGCGGGGGGATAAAAGGGCAGGATGTAATCCGGCGACGCGTTGGCGCCCTCGGCGATGGAGATCGTCTTATTCGCTACCCCGCTCGTTGGATTGGAACCTCCATTCGAGCTCACCACTAAGCCAATGGCTACCACGGCTATGACCGCGAGAACCGCGACCGCTGTCCACGTCTTACCTTTTTTTGCATTGAACGCCTCCCGGCACTCCGATTCACCATTTACGTGGCAATCGATTTCGTACACTCAAGGCTAGGTGCGCCCAGCTTCGCGTTGTGCGGCACCACTACCGTGACGACGAGGCGACTGGTCGAACTTCGAATATGTCGAATACGTTACGAAGTAGCAAATCGGCAGCAGTCGCACAGCTTTGCGACACCGACTCTTCGCCATCCAAAGAGCTGGAAAACTTGATCGATTCTTCTAAGTAAATTACGAGTAATGCGTTGCGTTGAACAGCACACGTTGGCTCGAATTGACTTTCAAAGTATTCACTCGCGGTAGAAGAAAACTCACCTATCCTAACTGTGCTGACGAGGAGAGAAGGGGACTCCAACACTCGCGCGACCTAGGGGTGCATCTGGCGGATGTCACTTTTAGTCGAGGCGGTGGGACTACGTTCGAACTGCAGCGGAGTCCTTTACTTGAGGTAAATCGATGCGACGAGTCTCGCAACCAAGAACAACGTCACGGTCGAACGTCGTAAAAAGCGTTAATAAAGTGATCTATGTCCAGACGGCGAAACCGGTTGAAGCCGCCCTCTTGCACAAGTTCGCGAAGGACGGGCTCGGGAAGTCCGCAGGTTCCCAGTCCTGCTCCACCTGGTTCGGACATGGCTGACGACAGGCACGCGTAGACCGAGGTGGAGTACAGCATGGTGGCGAAGCGGCGCCGACGAAGGTTCTGCTCGAATGTGGGGGCACAGTCAATATCGACGATGAACCAGACGCCATCATCAACGATCGCGTTGCGGATGGCTCTCACGGTGTCCACCGGTCGGGTCATATCGTGCAGGCAGTCGAACGTCGTCACTAAATCAAACGTTGCTCCACGAGGAAGTGGCTCGGACTCGACGTGGTGGAAGGTTACGTTGTTAGCATTGCACGCGGTCCGACGCGACTCGGCCCTCTCAAGTGCGTGCACCGAGACGTCATAGCCGTGGAAAGTAGAAGCCGGGAAAGCCAGCGCCATCTCGAGGATCGCAATTCCCGAGCCGCAGCCCACGTCGGCCACCACCACTCCTTCGCGCAGCCGGTCGATCACCCCGTCCAACTGCGGTAACGCCGTCGTGACAAGAACCTGCCGATACCAATTCCCCATCAGGAGTTCACCATCCTCAGCGGACCCGGGACCTCGTTCGTCAAAGGTAAGCCCCCGCCCCGTATGGAACGCTTCGCGAAGTCGTGGCAGCAGGCTCAACTGGTTCGGGAGCGTGGTGAAGTTCCCCCCCATGTAGAGGAGGCTCGACTCATCAGCCAGCAGCGCCGCTACCTCATCGCTCACTTCGAAGCGTGCATCGCCGGCGTAGCTGACGACACCGGCGGCGCACTGCGCGTAAAGCCACTCGCGAACCCACCGCTCGTGGAGCCCGGCTCTTTCGGCGACCTCGATGCTGGTGAGCGGTCCTTGCCCCGCCATCACCCGGTACAGGCCCAGCTCCAGCCCGAGTGCGACCAGCCCGGCCGCACGAGCCGCGACCATCATGGAGCCAAGAAGGTCGAAGGCATCGTCCTTCGCTGCGCCCGGGTCATCTGACTTCATCGCTCGCCGAGGTTGCGTCAAGCCCGAGTCCTTTGGGGGGTCCAGCCTGGCCCCTCCGCCCGTCTTCTCGTCCATGCAAGCAACACTAAGTTATCCAGGATTCCGTGAAGCGGCGATCCAGGTGAACGGCTGAAGAGCACCACCGGGCGCCGTGTGGACTTCTCTGCGCTGCTCGACCACGGTGAACTCGTCGCCAAGCACGTCACGTAGTTGATCGGCGTCGTAGCGCGTTACCGGTACTCCAGAGCACCACTGCGGCCCGTCCGGCGCGAAAGTGGCCATGATCACGGATCCACCGGGAGCAACTGAACGACGTACGAGATCTTGGTAGACCTTGATCTCGTTAGACAACAGAAAGTGGAACACCGCACGGTCGTGCCAGAGGTCGTAGCGGCGCGTTGGCTCCCACGTCAGAAGATTGTGGGCAATCCACGCCACGTGGGCGTCAGGGCCGACCCGTCCTCGGCTCGCGCGAAGCGCGCTTTTCGAGATGTCGAGGACGGTCAGGTCGGTGAAGTCCCTAACTAGCAGGAAGTCGACGAGGTTTGACGCGCCGCCTCCGACATCAATGAACCTGGCGTCCTTCTCGACGCCGAGCATGTCCACAAGTTCCAAAGACACCAGAGGCTCGTCTTGGTACCAGCTAACGCCGTCGACCGGCTTGAGCTCGTAGACCGATTCCCAGTGATTTGTTTTGGCGTCCGTGTCGCGAATGTGGTCGACCATACGGAACAGTTTAGGATCGCTGTCGCCCGTGGCGTACTTGTCGACCAACGTCACCTATTCGTCTCTGGGATGTCAGGACTAGCGCGAGCGCACTGATCAGAGACCCCGCAAGCTGCATGAGCGAATCAACGTCTCTCTAAGGGATAATTATTAAGCCGTGCGTCAGAGCGTCTCTGTGCTCCGATATCGACGAAGTGCGATTCCAGACCAGACGAACTCAACGACGCCAAAGGGCCACGCTCCTGACAGGAATCCATACGCGCTCGATAAGAGGCACCCGAGCGCAAAAGCCAGGATGAACCACTTATTGCGCCGCTCAAGCGCGTACATCGTCATCATGAAAGAGACGGCGCACACTCCGTAGATGGTGACGGCCACTGAGGACATCCCCTCAGTCAACCAGATGTCTGAGTCTCGAAAAAAGTATGGTCGGGGAACGAAGGACTATGGTCACTACTTCAACGACGCAAAAAGGCCGTACCATCAAGTAGCACAGGTCTCAGTGTCGCACGATGTATCCGTGCGCGATGTGGAGATCGCACTCCGCGACCGGGAAAGGAAGGTAGGCAGTGGAAACGAGTGTTCCCGCACGACGAGGACGTCGATTCTTGATTCCCTATCTGCTCCTTGGCGTGCTAGCCCTGGGCAGTGTTGCGGCGGCGTGGACCTCGTCGCGGACGACAAACACGACGATTGGCCCCGAAGGTGTCGCCATGTACGACGTTCCGAACCTGGCGCCCGCGTCGACGACGCGTGCCGGCGAGATCGTTGACGGGATCACCTGTCAAAGCGGGGTGAAGGAGGTGGTCAACTACCACGTCCACGTCCACGTTGCCCTCTACGTGAATGGTCGCATGGTTCGACTGCCAGCGGGGATCGGCTTCACGCAGCCCCCGCTTATTGAGAAGTACGCGATCGGAGAGTTTTATAACGTAGGACTTTACGACTGCCTTTACTGGCTCCACACCCACGTCGCCGACGGGATTATTCACGTGGAGGCGCCAGCCAAGGAGTCCTTCACGCTCGGCCAGTTCTTCGACATCTGGAACCAGCCGTTGAGCGACTCACAGGTCGGGCCCGCGAAGGGCTCAGTGGTCGTCTTCGAGAACGGCAAAGAGCTCATCGAAAACCCTCGTCAAACGCCGCTCTTGCCCCACGGTGATATCCAGATCGACGTAGGGACGCCGATCGTGCCCTTCCACGCTTTCACCTACAAGGTGAGTGGTAGCTGCGGCGAGGGCACGAACAGTTGCTCAAGTCCCGAGAGCTGACACTTTCAGCGAGTGGCGACAGTGATTCGTCGTCGTTGCAACTCTTAGGAGTAAATGGTCACCGACCGGACGGCGACCTCGGTCGTTTGGTCCACCGTTCTGGTGTGTGAAGTCCGGCGTCGAGGCCGAAAATGGGCCACCGAAGAGGTTGGAGTTAATGCCACCTGGGCGACGGTGCGCTTCCTGTACCAAAGTGTCCGCGGGCTGCATCGGTCCAGCGCCCCGAGAGTACGGGTGCCAGAGAGTCGACGCCCACGCTCCGATGGCGAACTACTTGTTAGTCGTAGCCGCGCCCGACGGGAATATTTCGACCGGTGATTAAAGCTCGAGTTTCAATCACCGGGGCAATCTAGTGATGATGATGCTCGTGCTCATCGTCCGCGGGCGGTCCACCCATCATCTTCATCATCGCCCTTCCCCCGGTCCGAGCGAATCGGATTAGCAAACCCGCGGCCACGACCAACGCAACGATGTTCAAGAACGTTGTGTAATTCCACTGAAGGGCGATCTCGCCAACCTTGGCGTGACGCACGGTTGGGACTAATCCAAAGAGACTAAAGAGGGTCTCGACGAGGTAGCCGGCGATGACCATGGTGAAATAAAAACTTCCAAATATGAAGAGAGTCATCTTCGTGCCGTAGTACTTCTTGTAGATGAACAGAATTGGCAGGATGATCAGATCCGCGAACAGAAAACTGACAACACCCCCAAAGCTGATTCCGCCGTTCCAAAGAACACCCGCTAACGGGACATTGCCGATCGAACAAACGAAACTGAGCAGACCGACAATCGGGCCGATGATTGGACCCCAGACTTTCGAGAGCAGAGGATGCCCGGTGGCGAAGAAGTGCCCCCAGAAACTATTCGGCACCCAAGCGGCTATGGCCCCCGCGATCAGAAGTCCGAGGACGATATCTCTGATCACTGCCGCCCACTCCATCACGAAGATGTGCGAGATCGAGGTGATTGCCTTCTTCGAGCGCAATCGGGAAACCAGGCTGCCTTCCTCCATTATCGACATGTCCATGGCGGCGTGACCCTCCATCGACCCGGCGAGGTTCCTATTGGCTTGACTCCTCGCGTCATCAATCATCCGCTTACGGAGAAAGAGTCTAAAAATTAGGGCAATCAAGACGATCATGATTGGGCCACCAATAAACTCAGCCGCCGTGAACTGCCAGCCGAGCAGTACTGCCAAGATCACGCCAAGCTCAACAACAAGATTGGTGGACGCGATCTCAAAGACCATCGCCGCCGTGAAACTGGAGCCCTTCTTGAAGAGCGAGCGCGCCAGGGCGACCGCCGCGTACGAACACGACGAAGAAGCCACGCCCAGACCAGTAGCGAGAGCCAGAGTCCGAATCCGATCATCGCCCAGTCGCTTGACAATGGTTTCCCTGCGTACAACCGCTTGAATAACGGCTGAAAGTAAGAAGCCAAGGATAAGTGCCCAGAGAATCTGCCACGTCATCGAGCCAGCTATGGCGAGAGCATGTACCAATGCGTGAAGCCACTTCACAATAAGTCTCCCAGCTGAAGTCTCACGCTAACTGCTTGGAAGTCGGTGGACACCGTTCTTCACTCCACCGCTAAAGAGCGAAAACTCGTTCCTTGAGTCGACACCGACGCCGAGCTGAGGTTGCGACCTTGGCCGAGCAAAAAATCCCTCGCTCTTTTCGGCCACGGAAACTCTCGTCCTCGTTAAATTTCTAAATCCGCAAATACTTAGAGGAGCGCGCAACGCCGCTTGTACTCTTCCTCGTCGATTTCACCTCGAGCGAACCGTTCATCCAAGATCTTGAGTGCGGCGGATCGGCCTCCGGAGGGCCGGTCGCCGTGTGCGTGGTAGTTGTGCTCGTGTTGATGGTGCTGATGGATTACCGTCAGCGCAAGGAGCAAAATCCCGCCCAAGAAGAGCAGCGTGAACAGCAACATCAACATTGCTCCGCCCCAACCCATGTTCATATTCCAATTCCCGTATGGCATCAGTAACATCCTTTGACGTGACTACTTTGACCCATCCATCGTCACTCGCGATTCGCCACTCGCACTAGGGAACAAGGTCACTTTGTCTCCACTTCTCGGAGACAATCTGACGGTGGCGAATGAGGCTCTCGATACCAAGGGGGCGAATACCCAAGATTTTGATCTACATCGGGAAGGACCCTACCTAGATCTGGACTGGCGATCGGCGCCAAGACGGTCCAAAGTGGCAAATGGGTCAGTTGTCCGTTCAGTTGACACATTTGGTTTAAAGCTACGGGCGACCTTTCGGACGGCGTTGCGGTGACTACCCATGGACTCGCCGTCGTTCGACGATCCGCGATCGGGTCACTCTTGAATGATTTCGAAAGCCCGAAGGCCGCGAATTCTCTCCTGGCGACGGATCCTCAGGCGCTTCTCTGAGAGTTCCGCGAGTTCGACGTACGTGCGAAGAATTGATGCGTGCACGCGCTCCACGGTCACGAAGGGATTGTCGTCTTCGCGGATCACCTCGTCGATGAGACCGAGATCGAGCTGGTCCTGAGCAGTCGAGCGCATCGTCTCCAAGGTGGTGCGGATTTGGTCGTGCGAGGGGTCCGGGGTTTTGTAGAGGATCGAGGCGGCCGATCGGGGTTCCGCGACGTAGGCCATCGCCTTTTCCAACATGATCACGTGATCGGCCATCGGGGTCGTGGCCAGCCCGCCACCGCTGCCGAGGGCGCCCGCGACCAATGAGATCACTGGATAGGAGTAGTCGATACCCTTGAGAATTGAGCGCGCGATTGCTCGCGACTGGCCCCGCCGCTCGCTCTCGAGAGTGGGCTTGGCCCCCAGAGTGTCGGTCACGAAGAGCGCGGGAACACCCAATCGCTCGCCCATCTCGAGCATTCGCTCCATGAAGGCGAAGTCTTCGGGCGCCGGATTCGAGGGCCGCTTGATAACGGTCTCGCCGATCAACTGATACGACGGCTGGGTCCCCACAATGACGAAGGGCTGGGCCCCAATCTTGGCGAAGGCGCCGACGATCGCGGGGTAGCGCTTGTAACCCAGTTCCTGCACGTAGTTGTAGACCGCGACGGCATCAGTGAAGCCGTACTGGAGAATGAATTCCAGATCGATCCGGTTGGCGTCGGTCATGAGGTCCTGGTACTGCTCGACCAGGGCGTCGGATTCATCGCGCGCCTTCGTCAATCGCGCGGGCGCCGGTAGCCGCGGGACCGATCCTTTGGGATCGTCGAAGCGAGGCCCGCGAATGCCGACCGGTCCGAAATTAAAGACGCGTCGCTGATCCGACACACTCACGTTGCGGATCATCGGCGTCGTTTCTCTGGTGAGTTGGTGACGGCGATCGGGCAGGTTCGTGGTCGCGAGAATCTCGCCGAGATACCAGACGAGTTCCCCGACGTCAAAGAGGACCACGTCGATATTGCGATCCAGGAGATTCGCCTCGGCACTCTGGGAGTCGGCGGGGACCGCTGCACCTTCGAACGCCTCGATGACGTTGGGTCCCGCGAAACCGAAATTCGTGCCCGAGGTGGCCAAGATTAGGTCAGCGTTTGATACCGCGGACGCCGAAACCCCGCCCCACACGTTGCCGAGCAGTACCGCGACCTGGGGCAGCGCGACTTTCTCTTTGTAGTTACGGATGGCTTCTACCATGCGCGTCATTTGTGTGAGCCCGGCAAAGTTCTCGTGCTGGCGCACGCCGCTGGAGGCGTACACACTGACGAAGGGTAGTTTCTTGCTAATGGCCAGATCGGCGGCGGCCTGAAACTTCTCACCCGAGACCACGCCGAGCGAACCGGCGAAGAAGTCCCAGTTCATCGCGTAGAGCACCACCGCACGACCGGCCACATTGGCCAATCCGTACGTCGACGACTCGGTCTTTCCTCGCCCGGTCTCGCGGCGCAGTTTGTCGAAATAAGACTCATCGTTTTCGCCGCCGTGTCCTCGGCGAACCAAGCCAACGAGATCCTTGGCGATACGCCATCGTCCATGACTCGCCTTGAACTTCACCAACTCTTGGAGGTTCAACAACTGCGAGGGACTATTGACCTTGCGACGATTACGTAGGTGCGCGCCAATTTTGGTCTCGAAAACCGGCAACCCTGCGGGATGGCCCTCGCCGAAAAGACTCGTATCAAAATCTTCATCCGGCCGTTCTCCGCCGTGATCCGTGGGCTCACTCATAAAGGGCCATTATGCCACGGCACTCTTCACTGCTAAAAAGGTTCAATGCGGTTGCGCCTTAGACGTCTCGAGCCAGCGACTCATCGGCCGTGATCCGCTTTAGCGTACGCGTCCACCCAGGCTCGCCCAAGAGCAGAATCGGTGGCTCGTACGACGGCGCGCTCCAGGTGCGCGTGCAGAGCCGAGCCATCGACGGCGCCGCCACGAAGGAAGTGTGCACCATACTCGCGAACGTTTTCGGCGTTCGCCCCGGAGCCGTGCAGTGCGTGCGAGGTGAACATTCTCGAACGAAACTGATCGCCATTGAGGGCAACGACGAGGTCCTGACGGACCAACTGAACACACTGCTCTCGTCGACCTAGAACGAACGTATGGAAGAGTTGCGTAGATCTCGAGTCTCATGGCGTCTGAGAGCTAGGTCTGACCGCTCGTCGGGCGCGAAGCGTCCTGCGGTCCGAAGCTTAAGAACGTTCAGAAATCCTCTGACGTACGCGAACGTCCAAACGCCGGGTCGTCAAATGTCGACGTAATTGGAATCCATCACCGGTTGCTCACCTGTTTGCTTACATGGCCAATATTTGCGACTTTGCCCATCGAATGAAAATTCAAAACCTTTTGCTACGAAGGGACTTTCAATGGTCGGCCCTACAGTGGTGGCCCTAAGCGGACAGCATTCAAACCTTTGCGGCCTGCTGGCCGAACTGATCGAATGAATCAGGCCGCTCCTTGCACAGTCAATAGTCTTCAGCTTTTCCAGGAACGGGTGACTCACTCAGTCCTAAACAACTTACGCAGTATTTTTGCCACACCACGCGGCCATTGCGGAGAGTCACGGGCACCTTGCAGCACCGAGTCGCGTTTCAGAGTCCTCCGACAGAAACAACAATGTCGGAGAAGAATTTCAGCGCTCGTAGACCTCTCGGCGATGGCCCATACGAAGTACAAGGACGAGAAGTCGTCCCTCGTGAATTTCGTAGATGACACGGTAGTCGCCCGTCCTTACCCTCCACTCGCCTGCACCACCAACGAGGCGCGTTGAAGCTGGGGGCCGCGGATCCTCGGCCAGTAACTCAAGGACCGCTTGGATTCGTCGACGAACATCCGGATCAAATTTGCGAAGCTGGCGGGTTGCCGATGGCGAAAGAGCAACCTGGTAGGTCATACCAAGCCGAGATCGACCTTGACTTGCTCCCAAGGGATCGGCGCTTCACCGGTTGCCCGCATTTCGGCTCGGGCAACTTCAGCAGCGCGGATATCCACCATGTCCTCGGCTAGTGCCAAAATTCCGTCGAGATCATCAGCGTCGATGACTGCAGCAACCCGGTGGCCCCGCCTGGCGAGATAGACCGGTTCATGGTCCGTGCGCGCCTGATTGATAATCGTCGCCAGTTGTTTTCGTGCCTCTGCAATGTTGAGGGGTTCAGTAGTACTCATGTACATAGTGTACAGCGAAGCCACGTTCTGTACATCATTTCCGAAAACGTGACTTATCGTAATTCCGCAAAGGTGAATTGCCCGCTACCAGATCTCCTTCCCCGGGCCGGAACGCTGCCGGACCTTCTGGAGAGCCGCATTGACTTCGATGAGATTGAACGCGGTGCGATCGAAGGTGTCGCCGCCGTTCCAGCGCACGTAGTTCTCGTGCTCTTCGTGCTTGGGGTCCGCCAGGGCTTCGAGGAAGTACTCAAAGCCACCGGGCCCTCCAGAGTCCTCGGGCGGACAGGCGTTTTCGCCTGCGAGGCAGAGCGCGAACTTCAGCGCGTGGGGCGTACGGAACTCGGCCTCGACCGCGATGGTGTGCTCCCAACCGTCGCCGAAGTCATATTCATAGGTGAAGCGTCTCTGCCCATGCAACGCCTGGCGAACCGTCACGGTCTGCTCGTCGATCTCTCCGTCGGGATAATCATCGAAACACATCCCAAAGCGCGCGTCGCCGACGGTGAAGGCGTGCAGGTGCGAATTAGTCCAGCCCATGGCGGCCTGGATCATGTCGTGCAGTCGCGCAATCCTCACGCCCGTCGGCACCAAGATCTGTCGCCATACGGTGGGCGTGACCTCGTCTAGTTCGACGCGCAACTGGAGGGTCTACTGTTCCGGAGGGATTGGCATGGTCTTTCCTCAGGTTCGATTCTCGATGGTGTACAAGGGGTGTCTACTGGTCGGCTACTACGCCAAAATAGTGCGAATCCCGTCGTCACTGACCATACCGCCAACTATCTCTTTGCTTTTGACCCCGGGTTTTGGTAAACCCGGGGTCAATGATGAGACCACAATTCCTGAAGTCCGCGTCGAACTCGAGCAAGAGCATTTACACCAACAAAGATGATGTCCTAAGCGTTGTGTTCTGACAAAGGTCGTGGGCCGTACAGGACTTGAACCTGTGACCCCTTGCGTGTCATGCCCATTTTTCCTGTTCACCGTCGCTTTCTAACGTCCAGATTTCGTTAGATCGTAACAGTTTTCGTCCACCGAAATTTGCCAATGATTGCTTATATTTTTCGGCATTGCTGACGGCGTTGCTGACGAAATTTCTGTCAGTGCCTTTGCAGACTACGCAAAGCGTCAAACAAACGGTTAGGACCCAATCACTCTTTGAACGAGATGATCATATATTTGCGGCACCCCACTCGGGGATTCGTGTAACGCTGGCTTTGATGCGGACAGTACTGGAGGTGAGATCCATTGGGGACGAGGCGGCGGTGTGGGCGGCCGTACCTAATCATGACGGCGATGCCTTCGCCTCCGTCTTCGATATAAACCTCTCCGCGATGGGCCACGAATTTTCGGGAGCTCCACCTGGCACGATAAATCCACTCGACGAGCCCACCTCCACTCCATTGCCCCGTAACACGGCGACTGAGGTTGACCCGAGATTGAGGAGGACCCCGGACGAGACAGCCTGCTCGATCTGGGATTCGTAAATCCGGCGACGTAGGGCCTGAGAAACGACCTCGCGGCGAGGCGTCACCCTCGCCGCGAGACCACCCACTGGATTGGCGCTATTCCGACAGGCCCGCCGACCACCAGAAGCCGCAATTATGCTGCTGGCTCACGTTGGCACCTGGGCCAACGGCGCCTGGCTGTAGCTCCATGATCGAGGTCGGTGTGCTGTACTTCGGCCAGTGCGGCAGACCGTTGCCATTGGGGTTGCCGGTGGCGATAAAGTTGCCCCAGTACTTCACCATTATCCGCGAGAGGCCAACAGAAGCTCCCGAAAGGGGCGCTCCGTTTGCTGGAACGTTATTGTTCCAGAGCGGGAACAGGTACTGTTCCTGGCTGGTGTGGGCGATATTGCCAGCCGCGATGTCACCGAACTGCCACGCGTACAGCGTGCCGCCGGCTGCTTTGTCGATCTGGTCGGATCGAACTTCGTAGCATGCTCCGAGCTCTCCGCCCCCGTTAGTGCCTCCGAAGTCAGACTCGGCCCGCTGCAGTGCGCTAACGCCGGCGAGGTAGGTCCCGTTCAGTGGATAGTTATCCGCGATCGCCTGGGCGTACGGCGCACCGTAGAACTTAGTCAGGTCGCTGAGATACGACGCAGCCGGCTCAGTGGTCGGCCCCCCGAAGGCCAACTCAGCCACCACCCCGCCCGTCAGCAGCGGAATCTTGCCGAGGGCTGTGCGTGGCTCGTTCGGCACCACCGAGCCGCCCACGCTCGGCGGCGAGGTATCATCCGCCCCGAGCTTGACCTCGTTCTGGACGGTCATAATCTCGTTCGTGGTCGCTGCCCTAAGGCAACTCGTCTCTGCTGCATTGGTGGTGGGTGCTGGCACGCCCTCCAAGGCACACAGCATCGCCGGGATGCTGGCCTCGGCCGCCTCCTTGGTTTGGATCGTCTCCCAGTTGAAGGCGCACGGTCCGCTTTCGACGATGGCCCGCTGGAACAGCCCGCGCGAGCCCGGAGCCGCAAGGTTCAAACAGGTCATCATCGCGCCCGCCGACAGACCACCAAGCGTCACGTTGTGAGGGTTACCGCCGAAGCCGGCGATGTTCTTCTGCACCCAGCGCAGCGCCGCCTGGTCGTCCTCGATCCCGTAGTCGCCCGAGGCGCCCTTGCCGTTGTCCAGAGCACTGCTCGCGAGCCATCCAAGGATGCCCAGCCGGTAGTTGGGCGTCACCAAGATGACGTTGTCGGCATTGGCCAGCAATTGATCGTTGTACTCGGCTCCCTGACCGCCCTGGAAACCGCCGCCATAGAGCATGACCAACACCGGCTTGTTGGGCTTGTTGTTGTTGGGAACGGTCACGTTCAGGTACAGGCAGTCCTCGCTGCCCGCAATTGTGCCGCCGGGGCCGCGGGTTGATTGCAAACACTCGCTCCCGGGCTGATAGGCGTCGAGGGTGTTCGACCACGCCGCGTGCGGTTGCGGCGCTGCGAGCCGCAACGATCCGACCGGAGGCGCGGCATACGGAATACCTTCGAAGCTCACCAGCGAGTTATTCGTGCCGGTGAGGAAACCTTTCACCTTGCCCTTGTCTGTATTCACGACCAGCGACGAGCCAATCGTGTCGTGCCGCTTGGCTGCCGCCGATGCGCTCGCACTTCCGGATGCCCCTGCGGTCAGCACGCCCGCGCACAACGCAGTCGCGGCGATCGCGCTCGCGATCAAATGCGCAAACCGGCGATTGATGTTGCTCATTTTTGGAATGAATCCAACGTTCGTTGGACCTATTTTCCTATCCATGTTTTAGCCCCCCCACAATAGATGTTGACAAGATTTTTAACACACTAGTGTAGTGTCTCGTAATTAGATGGTGATTGTGGTATCATGGGGTATGCGCCCCGCGACGCCGCCGATGGCGATGGATGAAGGTCAGCGAGAGATCCTGGAGAAGCTCGCTCGCTCGCACACCGC
>Ga0307374_10005579_pt1 | contig 20296 bp, 12 predicted proteins | sample OX3MG_FD_202532 | JGI IMG/M metagenome (GOLD analysis project Ga0307374, IMG submission 202532) | Soil microbial communities from Risofladan, Vaasa, Finland - OX-3 | ecosystem: Environmental > Terrestrial > Soil > Coastal area > Acid sulfate soil | place: Finland: Risofladan, Vaasa | collected...
TCAAGGAGCTTGCCGACCGCAAGAAGCAGGTCACGGCGTTGGACCTGGAGGCAATCGTCTCCGACGAGATGCGGGAGCGCGCCGACGCCCACGAGCTGGCCTGGTTTGAGGTCGAGGCAGGCTCGCGGCGCAAGCCGCTGGCCAGGCTCGCCGTAACCCTGCCGTCGGGCGAGGACGTCGTCGGCGAGTCGAGCGGCGATGGTCCTGTCGACGCGATCTTCCACGCCATACAGAAGGCCACCGGGGTGGAGTGCGAGCTTCGCCAGTACACGGTCGAGGCGGTGACCGGGGGTGAGGACGCGCTCGGAGAGGTGACCGTGATGCTGCGAGTCGCCGGTCGCCTGGCCAGCGGCCAGGGGGTCGCCACGGACATTCTCGAGGCCTCGGCGAGGGCCTACGTCCGGGCTCTATCCAACGCCCTCCAAGGGGCGGCGACCCGCGAGGCCGAGCCGGCGATCGCGGAATCCGCCTCCGAGCGCACGCCCGGCCCCTGAGCGAGACAACCCGCGTCTCAGCCCCGCTTCCGGCGCTCCGGCATGGGTGCGGCTTGACACCCTCCCGTCAACATACAAACGTATGTGATAGCGTACGCAGCCTTGAGCACGGCATCAACAGCCCAGATCGGCGCCGCCAGGGTCGATCGTAGCCCCGGCGGCTCGTCGGCTGCCCTGGGAGGGCGGATCAAGGCGCTGCGGGACGCGATGGGGCTCTCCCTGCGCGACCTCACCGAGCGCTCTGGCGTGAGTGCCCCGATGCTTTCCCAGGTGGAGCGGGGGGAGACCAGCCCGACGCTCGCCGTGGCGGAGAGGATCGCCGGCGGCCTGGAGTTGACCCTGTCCCAGCTGCTGCGCCTGGACGAGGGCCAACATCTCGTCGTCAACCGCGCCGGGGAGAGGCGCCGCTCGGAGCGAGGTGGCCATCGCTTCGAGGAGCTGACCCCGCCCCTTCCAGGCCAGCGGGCGGACGTCTCTCTGCATGTCCTGGAGCCGGGCGCGAGCACCGGGGGGCGGGAGGACCCGCCGATGCACGAGCCGGGCAGTCGGGAGACCGCCGTCGTCTTGGCCGGGGCGCTGGCGCTGATCGTCGACGGGACGCGGCACGAGCTGGGGGCCGAAGACAGCGTCACCTTCGACGCCGACCTGCCCCACCATTTCGAGAACGATGGGCAGCGGCCGGCGCGCTTTCTCGCGGTCATAGCCGCCGGCTTGAGGAGGAGCTAGCCGCCTGGCGGCAAGCGGGTGAGATTTCCGGTGATCATGCCTAGGAACGAGCGAAGCGGAGGAGGCTGCGTCTGATGAAAACAATGTTCGACAAGATCTGGGATGCACATGAGGTCTCCGACGGCCTGATCTACATCGACCTGCACCTAGTCCACGAGGTGACCTCGCCGCAGGCCTTCGACGGGCTGAGGCTGGCGGGTCGTGGGGTGCGCCGGCCCGACAAGACGATCGCCACCGCCGATCACAACGTCCCCACCGACGGCACCAAGGCCGCGCGGCTGATCGCCGACGAGCTCTCTCGGGTCCAGGTCGAGACCCTGGAGCGCAACTGCGAGGAGTTCGCCATACCGATCTACTCGCTAGGGTCCGAGCGCCAGGGCATCGTCCACGTGATCGGGCCGGAGCTGGGCGTGACCCAACCGGGGACCACGATCGTCTGCGGCGACAGCCATACCTCGACCCATGGGGCCTTCGGGGCGCTGGCCTTTGGTATCGGCACCTCCGAGGTAGAGCACGTGCTGGCGACCCAGTGCCTGGTCCAGAAGCAACCGCAGACGATGCGGATCTCCTACTCGGGCCAGCTGGGGGCCGGGGTCTCCCCCAAGGACCTGATCCTGGCGACGATCGGCCGCCTGGGCACCGGCGGCATGACCGGATACGCGGTCGAGTACGCCGGCCCGGCGATCCGCTCGCTCTCGATGCCCGGGCGGATGACGGTCTGCAACATGACGATCGAGGGGGGCGGGCGCGCCGGCATGGTCGCCCCCGATGAGACCACCTTCGAGTGGGTGGCTGACCGACCCGCCGCCCCGGGGGACTTCGATTCAGCCGTCGAGCGCTGGCGCACGCTGGCCAGCGACCCCGGCGCGCGCTTCGACGCCGAGCTCGAGATCGACGCCGCAAGCCTCTCGCCGATGGTCACCTGGGGCACGAATCCGGGGATGGTGGTCGAGGTCACCGACGCGGTGCCCGACCCAGCGGCGCTGGAGTCTCCGGCCGACCGCGAATCGGCGCAACGCGCCCTGGCCTACATGGCGCTTCACCCCGGCACCCCGATGACCGAGGTGGCATTGGATCGCGTCTTCATCGGCTCCTGCACCAACTCGCGGATCGAGGACCTGCGCGAGGCGGCCGCGGTGGTCGAGGGCCGCCGGGTTGCCGGTTCGGTGCGGGCGATGGTCGTGCCCGGCTCCCAGCAGGTGAAGGCGGCGGCTGAGGAGGAGGGACTCGACGAGGTCTTCCGCGCCGCGGGCTTCGATTGGCGCGAGGCGGGCTGTTCGATGTGCCTGGGGATGAACCCCGACATCCTCGCCGAGGGGGAGCGCTGTGCCTCGACCTCCAACCGCAACTTTGAGGGGCGCCAGGGCAAGGGGGGCAGGACGCACCTCGTCAGCCCGAAGATGGCGGCCGCGGCCGCGATCGAGGGACGTTTCGTCGATATCAGGAACTGGAGCTAGCGATGCGACCGATAGACGTGATCGAGGGAAAGGTCTCGGTCCTGGACAGGGCCGACGTGGACACCGACCAGATCATCCCCAAGCAGTTCCTCAAGCGGGTCGAGAGGACCGGCTTCGGCGAGTTCCTCTTCTACGACTGGATCCGTTCGGGCGAGATCAAGCTGGAATCGAACCCGATCCTGGTGACCGGTCGCAACTTCGGCTGCGGCTCCTCGCGCGAGCACGCTCCCTGGGCGCTGGAGGATTTCGGCTTCCAGGCGATCATCGCCCCTTCCTTCGCCGACATCTTCTATTCCAACTGCACCAAGATCGGCCTGCTGCCGGCGATCCTCGACGAGGTGCACTGCCACGCAGTCGCCGAGGCGGGCGAGGCACGGATCGACGTCGACGACGAGACGGTGACCTGCGCCGCCGGCGTCTTTGAGTTCGAGGTCGCCCCCGACGTCAAGCAGCGGTTGCTCAACGGCCTCGACGACATCGGCATCACCCTGGAGAACGTGGCGGCGATCGATCGCTTCGAGGCCGGCGGCGGTGGGGAGCGCGGTCCGGTCACGACGGACCTCTGATGGCGGGAACGATCAGAGAGTGGGATGCGACCGCATATCAGCGGGTCTCGGTTCCGCACGAGGAGTGGGCCAGGGCGGTTGTGGATCGCCTGGCGCTTCAGGGCGGGGAGACGGTGCTCGATGCGGGCTGCGGCACCGGCCGGCTTACGCGGATGCTGATTGAGCGTCTGCCGCGCGGGCGGGTGATCGGCATTGACGGCTCCCGGGCGATGGTCGAGAAGGTGGGCAAGATCCTGCGCCCCCGCGACGAGGCCCGCAGCGGCGATCTGACCAAACTTGAGCTGGGAGATCGCGTCGATGCGATCGGCTCCAGCGCCGTCTTCCACTGGATCCTCGACCACGACGCGCTCTTCTCCCGCATGCATGCCTGCCTGAAACCGGGCGGGCGGCTCGCCGCCCAGTGCGGCGGAGCCGGCAACATCGACAAGCTGCGCCAGACCAGCCGTGAGGTGGCGGCGCGGGAGCCCTACGCCGATCACCTGCGCGGCCTCGCCGAGCCTTGGAACTACGCCGGCGCGGAGGAGACCGAGGGGCGGCTGCGCGACGCCGGCTTTGAGGCCGTGCGCTGTTGGCTGCAGCCCTGGGAGGTGGTGCCCCCGGAGCCGTTCGAGTTCCTGCGGGTGATCTGCCTCGCCCCGTATCTGGATCCGCTGCCGAGCGAGCTGCACGATCCCTTCATTCGCGCGGTCCTCGCCGCCGAAGGCGAGCCGCTGCGTCTCGGCTACGTTCGCCTGAATATCGACGCCCAGGCACCTCTCTAGCCGCTCGGCGATGTTTTGCCAGGACATCGCTCGATACCGTGACCCACCGATCCCACCGGGGAGGGGGTCGGGTAGCTCGGCGGGGTCCTCGCCCGTGAGTTCCACGAGCGCGGCGGCGGGATTGTCAAACCGGCAGGGATCGATATGCCCCTCGCCCGGTGCGTAGAGTGGCGCCCGGTGAGCGCGGAGCGAGCAATCCCCCAGGGCCGGTTCTTCGTGCCGCGAGCGCGCCGCGAGGTTTTGCCTTGAGCGGCGCGCCTCGTATCGTCATCCTCCCCGGCGACGGGATCGGGCCGGAGATCGTCGGCGCCGCCCGGCGAGTGCTTGAGGTATGCGGCGAATTCGAGTTCGACCAGCGCCTGATCGGCGGGGCCTCGATCGACGCCAGCGGAGTCGGCCTCACCGACGAGGTCCTCGGGGCCTGCCGCGCCGCCGACGCGGTACTGCTCGGCGCCGTCGGTGGGCCAAAATGGGACACCACCGATCCCCAGGCCCCACGCCCCGAGCAGGGACTGCTCGGGCTGCGCAAGGGAATGGAGCTCTACGCCAACCTGCGCCCGGTTCGGCCCAGCCCCGCGCTGATCGCCTCCAGCCCCCTGCGCGAGGAGCGAATCGCCGGCACCGACCTGCTGGTGGTCCGCGAGCTGACCGGCGGCATCTATTTCGGCGACAGCGGCCGCGAGGGGGACGTCGCCCACGACACCTGCGAGTACTCCGCCCCGGAGATCGAGCGGATTGCCCGGGTCGCCTTCGAGGCGGCTCAGCACCGCGCCGAGGGGTCCGGCCGCCGGCCGCGGGTCACCTCGGTCGACAAGGCCAACGTGCTGGAGACCTCGCGGCTCTGGCGCGAGGTAGTCGGCGTCGTCGCCGCCGACTACCCAGACGTCGCGCTGGAGCACCTGCTGGTCGACAACGCTGCGATGCAGCTCGTCTCCCACCCGACCGGTTTCGACACGATCCTCACCGAGAACCTCTTCGGCGACATCCTCAGCGACGAGTCGGCGATGCTCACCGGCTCGCTGGGGATGCTTCCCTCGGCCAGCCTCGGCGCCGAGGGCGCCCCGGGCCTCTTTGAGCCGGTCCACGGCTCGGCCCCCGACATCGCGGGGAAGGGAATCTCCAACCCGCTTGCGACCTTCCTCTCCGTGGCGATGATGCTGCGCCACGGTCTGGACCGGCCGGGCGACGCTGAGCGCATCGAGGCAGCCGTCGATGCCGTCTTGGAGAGGGGCCTGCGCACCCCCGACCTGGCGATCGGGACCATCGCGGTGGCGCCTCTGCCCGAGGTCCCGTCAGAGATCGAGGTTGGTACCGCGGAGATGACCGAGGCCGTCTTGGAGCAGCTCTCCGCGTAGGGCATACTTCTGCCGATGGAGGCCGTCGAGCTGATCTGGCACAACGGCGAGTTCGTGCCCTGGGAGGACGCAAAGGTCCACGTCCTCAGCCATGGCCTGCACTACGGCACCGGCGTCTTTGAGGGCATCCGCTGCTATGAGACCGAGCGCGGGCCGGCAATCTTCCGCCACCCCGAGCACCTCAGGCGGCTGCAGAAGTCGGCCGAGCTCTACTACTTCGAGCTGCCCTACTCGGCCGCGGAGCTGCGCGACGCCACTCATCAGCTGATCAGCCGCAACGGCTTGCGCTCCTGCTACGTCCGCCCGCTTGCCTTCCGCGGCTACGGAGAGATGGGGCTCTACGCCAAGAGCGCACCGATCGAGGTGATCATCGCCGTCTGGCCGTGGGGTTCCTATCTCGGCGAGGAGAGCAAGGTGCACGGCATCCGCACCAAGGTCTCCTCCTGGCGGAGCATTTCCGGCGACAGCCTGATCCCCCACGCCAAGGCCTCCGGTCAATACCTCAATTCGATACTCGCCAAGACCGAGTCGGTCAGCGCCGGCTACGACGAGGCGATCCTGCTCGACCAGCACGGCTGCGTCTCGGAGGGATCGGGCGAGAATGTCTTCGTCGTCCGCGACGGCGTCCTCTGCACTCCCGGACACACCTCGGCGATCCTCGACGGGATCACCCGTGCCTCGGTGATTCAGATCGCCACCGGCCTCGGCTACAGAATCGAGGAACGTGACATCGCCCGCGCCGAGCTCTACCTCGCCGACGAGGTCTTCCTCACCGGTACGGCCGCCGAGCTGGTGCCGGTGCGCTCGGTCGACGACCACGAGCTGGGCGAGCCGGGGGAGATAACCCGGGTTATCCAGGCCAAGTTCGAGGACGCCCTGCACGGCAGGGCGGAGGAGTATCTGGAGTGGCTGGAGTTCGTCGAGGTGCCGGCTGGCGTTGACCGACCGAGTAAGGTCGGTTCCTGATGCACCTTCGTTTCCAGGCAATCGGGCGAATTACTCCAGCCGCCTAGCGGCTGGCGCGGTGCTGCCGCGCAGGCGGGCCGAACGGCCCTCTCCCCGACCCCCCGGAATCGAAAGGCAGCAGATGGAACATGTGAAGCTCTACGACACCACCCTGCGCGACGGCATGCAGGGTGAGGGGATGTCGCTCTCTGCTCCAGAGAAGGCCCGGGTGGTGGGTGCGCTGGACTCCCTCGGAGTGCAGCTGATCGAGGCCGGCTTCCCCAGCTCGAACCCGAAGGAGGTCGAGCTGTTCGCCCTCCTCTCGGAGCTGGAGCTGGAGCAGGCGACGATCTGCGCCTTCGGTATGACCCGCCGCCGCGACCTCGCCGCCTCAGATGATCCGGCCCTGCGCACCCTGGTCGATTGCTTCGCTCCGATCGTGACTCTGGTCGGCAAGACCTGGGCGCTGCACCTGGAGAAGGTGACCAGGGTGAGCCGGGAGGAGAATCTGCAGATGATCGCCGACTCAATCGAGTTCTGTCGCGAGCAGGGCAAGCGGGTGATCTATGACGCTGAGCATTTCTTCGACGGGTACCGCGACGACCCGACCTACGCCCTGGAATGCCTGCGTGCCGCGATCGAGAGCGGGGCGGAGAACGTCACCCTGTGCGACACCAACGGGTCCAGCCTGCCCGAGCAGGTGGCCGACGCGACCGAGCAGATCGTCGAGCAGCTGCGTGAGGTGGAGGTGGAGATCGGGATCCACATGCACAACGACGCCGGGTGTGGTGTCGCCAACTCGCTTGCCGCGGTGCGCGAGGGTGCCCGCCTGGTCCAGGGAACGATCAACGGCTACGGCGAGCGCTGCGGCAATGCGAACCTCGTTTCGATCCTGCCCGCGCTGCAGCTGAAGATGGGCTTCGACGTGGTTTCGCCCGGCCAGCTCGAGAGCCTGAGCGAGACCGCCCACTTCATCGACGAGCTGTGCAACCTCCCGCCGAACCCCGATCAGCCCTACGTCGGCCGCAACGCTTTCGCCCACAAGGGCGGGATGCACGTCGCCGGGGTCGCCGTGGACTCCCGCACCTTCGAGCACATCGAGCCGGCCCTGGTGGGCAACGAGCGGGCGATCCTTCCCTCCGAGCTCTCGGGTAAGGCGACGATCCGCAGTCAGGCAGAGCAGGTGGGCATCGAGGTCGATGAGGAGGTGGCCGGGCGCGCGGTGGAGCGGCTGAAGGAGCGAGAGCACCGCGGCTACCACTACGAGGCCGCCCAGGCCTCCTTCGAGCTGCTCCTGCGCCGCGAGGCCGGGGTCTATGAGCCGCTCTTTCAGCTGGAGGGATTCCGGGTGGTTACCGAGAAGCGCGCCGGCGAGAGCGCGCAGACCGAGGCGACGATTGAGCTGATGATCGAGGGCCAGCGCTTCCTCCGCTCGGCCAGCGGCAACGGCCCCGTCAACGCCCTCGATCGCGCCCTGCGCCGGGCGATCGCCGACCGGCACCCGCAGCTGGCCGACATCACGCTGACCAACTACAAGGTGCGGATCCTCGACGAGACCCACGGCACCGACGCGGTCACCCGGGTTCTGCTCGACTCCTCCGACGGTGAGCGGGAGTGGGGGACAATCGGGGTCTCGGAGAACATCATCGAGGCCTCCTGGGAGGCCCTGGTCGACTCCTTGGAGTACGCCTTCCAGCCGCGTCCCGCCCACAGCGGCGGGTAGGGTGCCCGCCGATGGGCGGCTTCCCCGACGGCGAAGATATCCCGCTCGCGCGGCCGGAGATCGGAGCGCGCGAGGAGGAGCTTGCGCTCGAGGTGCTGCGCTCGGGGAGGCTCTCGCTGGGGCCGATGGGCGAGCGCTTTGAGCGCCAGTTCGCGGCCTGGCTGGGGGTTGAGGACGCGGTCGCCGTCTCCAGCGGAACCACGGCTCTGCACCTCGGGGCGCGGGCGCTGGGCTGGGGCAGGGGCGACGAGGTCCTGACCAGCCCCTTCAGCTTCGTGGCCTCGGCCAACTGCCTGCTCTACGAGGGTGCTCGCCCGGTCTTTTGCGACGTCGACGCCGAAACGCTTAACCTCGACCCGCAAGCCGCCGGGGCCGCGGTCGGGGAGCGCACGGCCGGCATCCTGGCGGTCCACATCTTCGGCTACCCGGCGGCGATGCCCGAGCTGGAGGCGCTCGCCGCTCGGCACGGACTCGGTGTCCTGGAGGACGCATGCGAGGCGCTCGGAGCCGTCGACTCGGAGGGACGTCCGGTGGGCGCGAGGGGCAACCTCGCGACCTTCGCCTTCTACGCCAATAAGCAGATGACGACGGGGGAGGGGGGGATGGTCATCCCCCCCGATCGAGCGCTCGCGGCACGCCTGCGCTCCGAGCGCAACCAGGGCCGTGGAGCCGACATGGGCTGGCTCGACCACGGCGGGCTCGGCTTCAACTACCGCCTGTCCGACATCGCCGCGGCGCTCGGCGTCGCCCAGCTCGAGCGGTTGGATTCGATGCTCGCCGGCCGCTCGCGGGTCGCCTCGCACTACGCCCAGCGATTGGCCGGCATCGATGGCCTCCGGACGCCGATCGCGGGGCGCGGCGAGGAGCGGCGCAGCTGGTTCGTCTACGTCGTCCGCCTCCCCGATGGCGTCGATCGCGACGCGGCAATCGCCCACCTGGCCGAACGGGGCATCGCGAGCAAGGCCTACCTGCCCTGCATCCATCTCTTTCCCCACCTGCGTGAACTGGGCTACCAGGAGGGCCAGTTCCCGGTCGCCGAAGAGGCGGCGGCACGCTCGCTGGCGCTCCCCTTCTTCCCGACCATGAGCGAGTCTCAGGTGGAGCGGGTGTGCGACGCTCTCGCCGGATCGATCTGATGTCCCGTTTGCGCAAAGACCCCGACCCCCGCTTCTGGGCGCTGAATCGTTCGATCGAGTTCGATTGGCGGCTGGCGCCCTACGACCTCGACCAGTCCCAGGCCCACGCCCGGGCTCTGCGGGGAGTCGGCGTCCTGGACGAGGAGGAGCTGGGCCGGATCGAGACCGGTCTGGAGAGCGTCAGGGCCCGGATGGGCGAGCACGGCTTCCGCTTCGCGGATGCCGACGAGGACATCCATATGGCGATCGAGCGCCTGCTGGGGGAGGAGATCGGGCCGCTGGCGGGCAAGCTGCACACCGGGCGCTCGCGCAACGATCAGGTGGCCACTGACGTGGCGATGGTCGTGCAGGCCCACTCGCTGCGGGCGATTGAGCTCTCCGGGGTCGCAATGGAGCGATTGCTCGGCCTGGCCGAGCGCCACCGCGACTGGCCGATGCCCGGCTACACCCACCTCCAGCGCGCCCAGCCGGTCTACCTCGGCCACCACCTTCTCGCCTACTTCTGGATGCTGGCTCGGGACGTTCTGCGCTTCCAATTCGCCCTGGATAGCGCCGGCGTGATGCCGCTTGGCTCCGGTGCCCTGGCCGGCGTCAACTGGGAGATCGACCGGGAAGCGGTCGCCGGGGACCTCGGTTTCGCCCACGTCACCCCGAACTCGATCGACGGCGCCTCCAACCGCGATTTCGTCCTCGACTACCTCGCCGCGGCCTCGGTCTGCGCCATGCACCTCTCGCGCTTTGGCTCCGAAATCGTGATCTGGTCAAGCAGCGAGTTCGGCTTCTGCCAGCTGGACGAGTCGTTCTCCTCGGGGTCCTCGATCATGCCGCAGAAGGTGAACCCAGATTCGGCCGAGCTGTTGCGGGCCAAGAGCCCACGCGTGGCGGCGAACTACGCCTCGGTCATCGGCATGATGCACGCGCTGCCGCTGACCTACGGCAAGGACATGCAGGAGGACAAGGAGCCGCTCTTTGACGCGATTGACACGGTGGAGGTCTGTCTCGACGCGACCGCGGGGATGCTGGACGGGATCTCCTTTGACCGCCAGCGCCTGGAGGCGGCCTCCGGCGACGAGATGCTGGCGGCGACCGAGATCGCCGATCTGCTGGTCCGCCGGGGGGTGCCGTTCCGCGAGGCGCACGGGATCGTCGGCGGACTCGTCCGCGACGCGATCGAGAAGGATCGCCCGCTCTCCCAGCTGGAGCCCGAGGATCTGCACCAGCGCTCAGAGCAGCTCGACGAGGCCTACTACGAGGTGCTGAAGCGCAGCAGCTGGCTGGAGTCCAAGCGGATCGAGGGCGGTACCGGCTCGGAGGCGCTGGGGAGGCAGATCGCCCTGGCCCACGAGACCCTGGCGGCGGTCAGGGCACGGGTTCTCGAAGAGCGGAGTTGAACCCAGCGCGAACAGCGAGCCAGGAGCGGCTCGGCGTCGCCTTCTTCGATCGCTCGGTGCACGACGCCGCCCGCGATCTGATCGGCTGCCGCCTGTTTCACGCCGGCTGCGGCGGCACGATCGTGGAGACCGAGAGCTATGAGCGCGACGACCCGGCCTGCCACGCCTATGCGGGGCTGACCGCGCGAAATGAGGTGCTGTTCGGACCTCCGGGCCGGGCCTACGTCTACCTCTCCTACGGGATCCACTTTCTGTTGAACGCCGTCGCCGAACCCGAGGGCGAGGCGGCGGCCGTGCTGATCCGGGCGCTGGAGCCGACCGCCGGATTGGAGGAGATGCGGGCCAGGCGAGGCGGGCGCTCCGAACAGGAGCTCTGCGCCGGCCCGGGCCGGCTGACCGAGGCTCTCGGGGTGGGGCTTGATGCCAACGGCGCGGACCTCGGCACCGAGCCCTTCCTCCTGCTCCCGCGCGAGCCGGATTGGGCCGGCGCGGTGCTCAGCGGCCCACGGATCGGGATCAGCAAAGCGGTCGATCGCCCCTGGCGCTTCTGCGCCGGTGACAGCCGCTTCGTCTCGCGTCCTCGCCCGGCCTAACCGGCATTGACGCCGCCGCCGCCTCCAGCGCCCGGAGAGGGGGCGGAGGGTTCTGAGGGCGCCGCCGGTTCGGCGGGCTTCGCCGACTTGGAGGGTTCCGAAGGACCGGGTTCGGGGGATTCCCCCGGCGGCGGCGAGGGTTCGGCTTCGGTCGAGGGTGCGGTCGGGACATAGGTCGAACCGGAGGAGACATGACCCCGGTGCCCCCTTTTTTCGGAGGCTCCTTCGGACTCGATCTGGCGCCAGGCGCTGATCACCCGCGCCCAGATCAGGGCCGGGAAGGTGCCGCCCATCACCGGGCCGCCGTTGTAGAGGGTGTTCATCGGCGTCGTCGTGTTCTCGTAGCCGACCCAAACGCAGGCCGTGACTTCGGTGATCGCTCCGCAGAACCAGGCATCGCCGTTGTTCTCGGTCGTCCCCGTCTTCCCCCACTCGCCGCTTACCCCGATGTTGGCGTGGGTGCCCGTGCCGCTGGTGACCACCGTTTCGAGGATGTGCTTGGCCTCGCTGACCGCCGCGGCTGGAGCAACTTGGGTGCGGAGGGTCTGGTTTTCGCCACCCTTGATCGTGTGGCCGCTGCCCTCGGTCACCTTGGTGAAAGCGATCGGGCTATCGCCGGGTTGCGGAGCCAGGGTGCCGCTGACCCTGCTGCCGTCGTTGGCGATCGTGCTGTAGGCGTAGGTCCATCCCAGCGGGGTGACGCCTTCCTTCAACCCGCCAAGCACCATCGCCGGATTGGTCGAGATCGGTTCGCTGTAGCCCATCGCGTGGATCGTGTCGGCGATCGAGCGTGTTCGCTGGGCGAAGTTCGCCCCCTTCAGGCCCTTCAGCGCCAGCTGGGCATAGATCGAGTTATCCGAGTAGGTCGTGGCGCAGATGATGTCGCAGGACCCGAGATAGGCGTTTTCGTCGTTGTGGACGACGAAGCTCTGCCTCCCCTGCTTGCCGAAGTGGAAGACCTGGGGGGCGGAGGGATACACGGTGTAGGGGGAGACCCCCTCCTTCAGCGCCGTGATCAGCGTGAAGGGCTTAATCGAGGATCCCGGCTGGCGGTGCCCCTCGGTGGCCAGGTTGAACGGATCGGTCTGGAAGTTAGGGCCGCCGACCATCGCCTTGACCCCGGCATTGCGATTGTCGATCACCACCACCGACGCGGTCGGCGGTATCCCCCCCAGATATGAGCGGACCGCCTCTTCGGCCGCCTTCTGCAGGCGCAGGTCCAGCGTCGATTTGACCTCCAGCCCGCCGAAGAAGGTCCTCGCCGGCCCGTAGCGTTCGACCAGCTGCTGGCGCAGCCAGGCGGTGAAGTAGGGGGCCTTCGAGTCGAATTTCGGTTGTACGATGTCGCGCGGCGTGGGCAGGGCCTGCTTGATTCCTTCCTCCAACTGCTGATGAGTGATATAGCCCTGTTCGTACATCTTTTCCAGTACCAGGTTGCGGCGTCCGAGTGCGTTTTCGGGATAGACCTTGGGGTCGAAGGCCGAGGGCGAGGCGATGATCCCCCCCAGCAGCGCCGCCTCCCAGGGCTCCAGCACCGAGGCACAGGGCTCGGCCTGGGTGCCGCAGCCGGGGTGGGCCTTGCCGAAGTAGGTGCGGGCGGCGGCCTCGATCCCGTAGGCGCCCTCGCCGAAGTAGATCGTGTTCAGGTACTCGGTGAGGATTTTGTCCTTGGTCCAGTGATGCTCGAGGCGGTAGGCGAGCGCCGCCTCGCGGAACTTCTCCAGGATCGTGCGGCTGCCCTGCGCCGCGAGCGCGTTCTTGACGAACTGCTCGGTTATGGTCGAGCCGCCCTCCTGGGCGCTCTGGCTGAGGAGATCGGTCAGCAGGGCACGGGCGATGCCCCGGAAGTCGACGCCTTCGTTTTCGTAGAAGCGCGAGTCCTCAATCGAGACCACGGCGTTCTTGACGTAGGGAGATATCTGGCTCGAGCTGAGCAGGATTTTGTTCTGGTTGCTGGTCAGGGTGCCGATCGGATGCCCGCCCGCGTCGACTACTTCGCTGTTCTTGGAGGCCTTGAACTCGGCGAAGTTGTAGATCGCGGGCAGATCCTGGGAGACAGCGGCCATCATCCCGAAGATCATCGAGACCAGCCCCAGCACGCCCAGCCCCAAAAGCACGAAGAGGATGCGCAGTTTCTTGAGGCGCGGCTTGCTGCGTTTGCCCGCCAACTGAGGGCGGCAGTCTAGCATTGCCGGCCCATGGATCTGACGCGTAACGCGGTCGACGTGCTGCCCGGTGGAATGCTCGCCGAGCAGCTCTCCGGCGGCCGGCCGCTGCGGGTCAAGCTGGGCATCGACCCGACCACGGCCGATATCCACCTGGGCCACACGGTGGTGCTGGAGAAGCTGCGCGAGTTCCAGCAGGCCGGCCACCAGGTGGTCCTGATCATCGGCGACTTCACCGCGAGAGTCGGCGATCCCAGCGGCCGTTCGGCCCAGCGGCCGCTGCCCTCGGTGGAGGAGATCGAGGCAAACGCGGCGACCTATCAGGAGCAGGCGTTCAAGCTGCTGGACCGGGGGCGGACGGAGGTGCGCTTCAACAGCGAGTGGCTGCGGATGGAGCCCGAGGCGCTATTGGGCCTGCTCGCCCAGACCACGGTCGCCAGGCTGCTGGAGCGCGACGATTTCCAGCGGCGGCTGGCGGCGGGCGCCCCGGTCGCCGCGCTGGAGCTGCTCTACCCCCTGCTGCAGGGCTATGACTCGGTGGCGGTCGAGGCCGACATCGAGCTGGGGGGAACCGACCAGAAGTTCAATCTGCTGTTCGGGCGAGACATCCAGACCGCCTATGGCAAGAAACCGCAATCGATCCTGACCATGCCGCTGCTGGTGGGGATCGAAGGCGTGCAGAAGATGAGCAAGTCCCTCGGCAACTACGTCGGCGTCAGCGATCCGCCGGAGGAGATGTTCGGGCGGCTGATGAGAATCCCGGACGAGGCGATGGCTGACTATTACCGCCTGCTGCTCGGCGCCGAGCAGCCCGACCAAGCCCCGAACAAGGCGAAGCGAGCGCTGGCCAGGCGAATCATCGAGCGCTATCACGACGCCTCGGCGGCGGCCGACGCCGAGGAGCACTTCGACCGCCTTTTCGTCCAGCGACAGGCGCCGGAGGAGATCGGCGAGATCGAGCTCGGGCCGCATCTGGCCAGCGAGGGTGGCCGCGTCCACATGCCGCTGCTGATGGCCGAGGCCTTTGAGATCAGCTCCAGCGAAGCACGTCGGCTGATCCGCCAGGGGGGCGTGAAGCTGGACGGGGAGCCGCTTGCGCTAGATAGCCTCGATCTCGAGCCCGGCTACCTGGACGGCAGGATCCTGCAGGTCGGCAAGCGCCGCTTCCGCCGCCTTCGCGCAGCGGCCTAGGCAAACCGTCGCCACAGCGCTATACTCCCGCGTCCTTCCGGGGCTGGCTATGGCCTGTCCCGTGCGTGAGAGCGGCGAATCCCGTCGCGGAGGCGCAGCGGTCTTTGAAAACTGAGCAGCGTGCACTCCGCAGGCCCACGGGCCTGTGGAATGTTTGAGCCCGATCCACTCGGTGCGCCAGCGCGCCGGGTGGTCTGATTTACCCGTCATGCCGGTCGCCGAGTATGTGTACCCGACGGCCAGCAAAGCATGACAGCTCTCTGTAAGAAGTACCTTCACGGAGAGTTTGATCCTGGCTCAGGACGAACGCTGGCGGCGTGCTTAACACATGCAAGTGGTGCGACGAACCAGGGCTTGCCCTGGGGCAAAGCCGCGAACGGGTGAGTAACACGTGGGTAACCTGCCCCGATGACCGGGACAACCCGAGGAAACTCGGGCTAATACCGGATGTGGCGCACAGGCTCAAGCCTGTGTACTAAAGGAAGCTTCGGCCTCCGCATTGGGAGGGGCTCGCGGCCCATTAGCTTGTTGGTGGGGTCAAGGCCTACCAAGGCGACGATGGGTAGCTGGTCTGAGAGGACGATCAGCCACACTGGGACTGAGACACGGCCCAGACTCCTACGGGAGGCAGCAGTGGGGAATCTTGCGCAATGCGCGAAAGCGTGACGCAGCAACGCCGCGTGGGGGAAGACGGCCTTCGGGTTGTAAACCCCTTTCAGGAGGGACGAAGGTTCACCGGTGAATAGCCGTGTGGATTGACGGTACCTTCAGAAGAAGCTCCGGCTAACTACGTGCCAGCAGCCGCGGTAATACGTAGGGAGCAAGCGTTGTCCGGAATCATTGGGCGTAAAGCGCGCGTAGGCGGCCCTGTAAGTCCGCTGTGAAAGTCAAAGGCTCAACCTTTGAAAGCCGGTGGATACTGCAGGGCTAGAGTCCGGAAGAGGCGAGTGGAATTCCTGGTGTAGCGGTGGAATGCGCAGATATCAGGAGGAACACCAATAGCGAAGGCAGCTCGCTGGGACGGTACTGACGCTGAGGCGCGAAAGCGTGGGGAGCGAACAGGATTAGATACCCTGGTAGTCCACGCCGTAAACGATGGGCACTAGGTGTGGGAGGTGTCGACTCCTCCCGTGCCGTCGCTAACGCACTAAGTGCCCCGCCTGGGGAGTACGGCCGCAAGGCTAAAACTCAAAGGAATTGACGGGGGCCCGCACAAGCAGCGGAGCATGTGGTTTAATTCGACGCAACGCGAAGAACCTTACCTGGGCTTGACATGTAGGTGACCGCCGTGGAAACACGGTTTTCCTTCGGGACACCTTCACAGGTGGTGCATGGCTGTCGTCAGCTCGTGTCGTGAGATGTTGGGTTAAGTCCCGCAACGAGCGCAACCCCCGTTCCATGTTGCCAGCATTCAGTTGGGGACTCATGGGAGACTGCCGGTGACAAACCGGAGGAAGGTGGGGATGACGTCAAGTCATCATGCCCCTTATGTCCAGGGCTACACACGTGCTACATTGGCGCATACAAAGGGTTGCAATACCGTGAGGTGGAGCGAATCCCAGAAAGTGCGTCTCGGTTCGGATTGGAGGCTGAAACTCGCCTCCATGAAGGTGGAGTTGCTAGTAATCGCGGATCAGCAATGCCGCGGTGAATACGTTCCCGGGCCTTGTACACACCGCCCGTCACACCACGAAAGCGAGCAACACCCGAAGCCGGTGGCCTAACCGCAAGGAGGGAGCCGTCGAAGGTGGGGCCCGTGATTGGGGTGAAGTCGTAACAAGGTAGCCGTAGCGGAAGCTGCGGCTGGATCACCTCCTTTCTAGGGAGACCTAGAATGTCGACCGGGCTCCCCGTTGGCCATGTGCCAACGGGAGCGCTGCTCAGTTTTGAGAGACCGCCGGCGGGAGTACTCCGTCGCGCGCGCCTCGGTGGACCTTGAAAACTGCACAAGGCCAATATGGGTATTTAATTTGCGACCCCGCGCTTCGGCGTTGGGTCGTATCACCGTCAAGATGTTAAGGGCTTACGGTGGATGCCTTGGCACCAGGAGTCGATGAAGGACGTGGACGGCTGCGATAAGCCGCGGTGAGGCGCTGAACAGCCTTTGACCCGCGGATTTCCGAATGGGGAAACCCGGCGCCGGTAATGCGGCGTCATCCAGCGGTGAATACATAGTCGCTGGGGGGCAACCGGGGGAACTGAAACATCTAAGTACCCCGAGGAAAAGAAATCAACCGAGACTCCCTTAGTAGTGGCGAGCGAAAGGGGATCAGCCTAAACCCGACAGGTGTAAGCGGGCACGCGTTGCCTGTTGGGGGTTGTAGGACATCATGCCCGAGCCGTGCCTGGCTCGGCGGCAGTTACAAAATCAGGTGTTAGCCGAAGCGAGTGGAACCTCGCACCACAGAGGGCAATCGTCCCGTAGGTGAAAGCGCGCTGATCTGCCGATTGATGTTCCTGAGTAGGACCGCACCCGTGAAACGCGGTCTGAACCTGGGGGGACCACCCTCCAAGGCTAAGTACTACCTGGTGACCGATAGTGAACTAGTACCGTGAGGGAAAGGTGAAAAGCACCCCTGAAGGGGAGTGAAATAGTACCTGAAACCGTAAGCTTACAAGTGGTCGGAGCGCCTTCGGGCGTGACGGCGTGCTTTTTGCATCACGAGCCGGCGAGTTACTCGTCAGTGGCAAGGTTAAGCGATGAGCGGAGCCGTAGCGAAAGCGAGTCTGAATAGGGCGACACAGTCATTGGCGGTAGACCCGAAACTGAGCGAGCTATCCATGGGCAGGCTGAAGCGGGGGTAAGACCTCGTGGAGGGCCGAACCGACCTAGGTTGAAAACTGGGCGGATGACCTGTGGATCGGAGTGAAAGGCTAATCAAGCTCAGAGATATCTGGTTCTCTCCGAAATATATTTAGGTATAGCCTCGAGTGATTGCGTTTCGGCCGTAGAGCACTGTTTGGACTAGGGGCCCTACCAGGTTACCGACTTCAGGCAAACTCCGAAGACCGTCACGGTTAACTCGGGAGTCAGTGTGCGGGGGATAAACTTCGTACGCAAAAGGGGAACAACCCAGACCATCAGCTAAGGACCCTAAGTGCTAGCTAAGTGGCAAACGATGTCCGAATGCAGAGACAACCAAGAGGTTGGCTTAGAAGCAGCCACCCTTGAAAGAGTGCGTAACAGCTCACTGGTCAAGTGTTCGGGCGCGGATAATTCAACGGGGCTCAAGCTAGCCTCCGAAGCTATGGGTGCGTAGGCCTGCGGGCTCTACGCGCGGTAGGAGAGCGTTCCAGCTGCGTGAAGCGGATGCGTAAGCCTCCGTGGAGCGGCTGGAAGTGAGAATGCCGGCATGAGTAACGAAAGAGGGGTGAGACTCCCCTCCACCGATTGTCCAAGGTTTCCTGAGTAAAGTTCGTCTGCTCAGGGTTAGTCGGGACCTAAGGCGAGGCCGAAAGGCGTAGCCGATGGCCAACAGGTTGATATTCCTGTACCACGTCGATTCCGTTATGACCGATGGGGGGACGGGGAAGGGTAAGGGAACCCAGGCGATGGTCGTCCTGGGGCAAGCACGTAGCCAGTCGCTGTAGGGAAATCCGCAGCGGCGTTTTGACGCGAGGTGCGATGCCAGCTGGCTTGACCGCCGGCCAGTCCCCAATCCCATGCCTCCAAGAAAATCCTCTAGGCAGGACTCGCGTGCCCGTACCCATAACCGACACAGGTGGACAAGTAGAACATACTGAGGTGAGCGAGCTAACTCTCGTTAAGGAACTCGGCAAAATCGTCCCGTAACTTCGGGAGAAGGGACGCCCCGCTAGGGTGAACTCCATACGGAGGAAGCCCGAGGGGGCCGCAGTGAATTGGTCCAAGCGACTGTTTACCAAAAACACAGGCCTCTGCTAAGTCGTAAGACGACGTATAGGGGCTGACGCCTGCCCGGTGCCGGAAGGTTACGCGGACCTGTTAGCGCTTCGGCGCAAAGCAGTGAAGCTAAGCCCCGGTAAACGGCGGCCGTAACTATAACGGTCCTAAGGTAGCGAAATTCCTTGTCGGGTAAGTTCCGACCTGCACGAATGGCGTAACGACTTGGACGCTGTCTCAACGAGAGACTCGGTGAAATTAAAGTCTCGGTGAAGATGCCGAGTACCCGCGGCAAGACGGAAAGACCCCGTGAACCTTTACTGCAACTTGATATTGGAGTCTGGGGTATCTCGCTCAGGATAGGTGGGAGACAGTGAACCGGCGGCTTTGGCTGTCGGGGAGTCACCCTTGAGATACCACCCTTGGTAGTCTGGGCTTCTAACACCGCGCCGTGATCCGGGCGGTGAACAGTGTCAGGTGGGCAGTTTGACTGGGGCGGTCGCCTCCTAAAATGTAACGGAGGCGCCCAAAGGTTCCCTCAGCACGGTTGGAAATCGTGCGTAGAGTGTAAAGGCAACAAGGGAGCTTGACTGCGAGACCGACGGGTCGAGCAGGAACGAAAGTTGGGCTTAGTGATCCGGCGGTTGCAAGTGGAAGCGCCGTCGCTCAACGGATAAAAGGTACTCCGGGGATAACAGGCTTATCGGTTCCAAGAGTCCACATCGACGAACCGGTTTGGCACCTCGATGTCGGCTCGTCGCATCCTGGGGCTGGAGTAGGTCCCAAGGGTTGGGCTGTTCGCCCATTAAAGCGGTACGCGAGCTGGGTTCAGAACGTCGTGAGACAGTTCGGTCCCTATCTGCCGTGGGCGTTGGAGAGTTGAGAGGAGTCATCCCTAGTACGAGAGGACCGGGATGAACGTGCCGCTGGTGTATCTGTTGTCCTGCCAAGGGCATCGCAGGTTAGCTACGCACGGAACGGATAACCGCTGAAAGCATCTAAGCGGGAAGCCGTCCTCGAGATGAGCTCTCCCATCCCCTTGAGGGAGTAAGACCCCTGGTAGACCACCAGGTTGATAGGCCGGCGGTGTAAGCGCAGTAATGCGCTCAGCCGACCGGTACTAATGGGTCGAGGGCTTGACGGATGTTTTATTTACTTACCCTGAGGTCTTGTGCGGTTTTCAAGCTCCACCGGGGCGTCGTCTCGCAAAATTCCGGTGGCGCATAGCGAGTGGGAGACACCTCTTCCCATTCCGAACAGAGCAGTTAAGCCACTCTGCGCCGATGGTACTTGGGGGGCAACCCCCTGGGAGAGTAGGTCGCTGCCGGTTCTTCTGTGACTCTGGGCCGCCCCGTCGGGGCGGCCCTTTGTCGTCTCCGGCCCTCGCAGCTCGGCGCCGTTCTCCCAACGGGCTCCAGCCCATACTCGCCGAGCGTGGCGAAGTCGATCAGCAGGTCGACGGCGTCGGTCAGCCGTCCGGTCAATGTGGTTTTCGCTGTTGGATCGAACATGAGTTCGTAAGCTACGGCGACTCCCGGACGGCACTCTGAATCTGCAACGCGGTTTGCATTTGGCGCCTGCGCGAGCCACTTTCGCCGGCAGTGGTGGGGTTTTTCCTCGTTCGAGCGCCGGGGCGGTCGAGCTCTCGCTCTGTCCTATTCCTGGCACCCGAGCGGGCGGTGGCTGGCGCTCCACCGAGCGCCGCGAGCTCCAGGGGCGCGGTTGGGGGAGCGAGCGCCCGATCGAGCCTGCGGGAGGCGCGATTGCCATCGCTTTGGTCCGCGAACCCAGTCCCGGCCGGCGCCTGCTGGCGAGCGCGGTCCGTGTCCTGGGGCGAGCGGCTTGCAGATCCTGGGGCGTTGATCTGCGGGGGTTGGCGCGATGCCGGCCCGCGCGGCCGTTACTCTTGCCCAGACCCATGGAGAAGTTCG
>Ga0307374_10005580_pt1 | contig 20296 bp, 23 predicted proteins | sample OX3MG_FD_202532 | JGI IMG/M metagenome (GOLD analysis project Ga0307374, IMG submission 202532) | Soil microbial communities from Risofladan, Vaasa, Finland - OX-3 | ecosystem: Environmental > Terrestrial > Soil > Coastal area > Acid sulfate soil | place: Finland: Risofladan, Vaasa | collected...
GCCGGTCGGACCGGCCGTGTCCCCTGAGGTCCAGGCCCCAGCAGTGATGGCGGTCACCGAGGACCCGGGCGAGCGGGCTGAACACCTCGGCGCAGAACCCGGTGGCGTGGGCCAGGAGCAGGTCGGGTCCACAGCCGCCGAAGTCGTAGACGGCGATGCCGAGCCCGTCCGGGGTGGTGCACCGGTCCTGTTCGGGGCGGTGCTGGTCTTCGACCAGGCTCACGATGGTGACGGTAGCCGAGGGATCGGCGGGCCGGGTTCCGGCGGGTGGCACTCATCGAGGGAGGCGAGCGACTAGACATTGGTGGCTTATGGAGCATTTTCTGGCCACGTGGGGCTACCTCGCCGTCTTCGTCCTCAGTTTCGTCTCAGCGATGGGCCTCCCGGTGGGAGCCGAGGTCGCCCTCATCTACGGGGGGGTGCTGGCCAGTGGCCAGGTCGCCGGCGTCCATCCCCTGAACCTGGCCCTGGTCATCGTGGTGGCCACCCTGGCCGAGGTGTTGGGATCGCTGGCCGGCTATCTCATCGGCTACTTCGGGGGACGGCCCCTGGTGGACAAGGTCGGCAAGTACGTGCTGCTCACCCATCGGGACCTCGACCGGGCCGAGGCGTGGTTCGCCCGTCGGGGCGAGCCCGTGGTCCTGTTCGGCCGGTTCATCCCGCTGCTCCGGTCCTTCGTGTCGTTCGCCGCCGGGCTGGGCGAGATGGCGATCGCCAAGTTCATCGCCTTCACGGTGATCGGGTGTGCCATCTGGTGCACTGCACTGGTCAGTCTGGGATACAGCCTGGGCAGCACCTACAACCATGTCCTCAAGGCGTTCAGCTACGCCGGCTACGTGGCCGCCGTCCTGGTGGTCATCGCAGTGGTCGTGCTCTTCTTCCACCGGTTCCGCCAGGTCCGCGAGGAGCGGCGCTGAGCCATGGCTCCCACAATCGGAGCGGCTCGTCCCGGTCGAGGCGGTTGGACCTGATGCCGTGAGCCGGTCGCGCCGCCCGGCGGCCGAGCGTGCCGCGCTGGAGGCAGCCGAGCATCTGGAGCGATCGGCCAGATGGAACGGTTTGTGTGCCGGCGACCCCGTGATCGTGGAGGGCCTGCACCTGAGGGGCGCGGTGTGGGAGTTCAGGGCGCACATCGTCAACAGGCACAACGGCACGGAGTCGGTCGAGGTGGTCGGCGGGCGACCGGGCGACCGGAAGATCCGGTCGTTCGACCCGGAACGGATCTTCGCGGTGAGCGGGCCCAAGGGCTCCCGGGTGAGCCCGGGCCGGGCCATCGCCGGCCAGCTGTCCCTGGCTGAAGCGCCGCAGCTGCCACTCGGATGAACGGTCGGGCACGGCAACGGTCGGGCACGACATGATCGAATCATCCGGCTCCGCCCGCCGGTAGGGTCACGGCGATGGCGACCGTCACGTTCTTCCATGCCCACCCCGACGACGAGTCCATCGCCACCGGCGGCACCATGGCCGGCCTGGCCGATCAGGGCCATCGGGTGGTCCTGGTCACGGCCACCCGGGGAGAGCTCGGAGAGATCCCAGAGGGCCTTCTCGAACCGGGAGAGACCCTGACCGATCGCCGGACGGGCGAGCTGACCGAGGCCTGTCGGATCCTGGGGGTGGCCAGGCAGGCATTCCTCGGCTACCTCGATTCCGGAATGGCCGGCGACGCCGCCAACGACCGGACCGGCAGCTTTGCCGGCGCCGACGTGGGCGAGGCGGCCGCGGCATTGGCGACCATCCTGGTCGAGGAGGGCTCGGACGTGCTCGTCGTCTATGACGAGCACGGCGGCTATGGCCATCCCGACCACGTCCAGGTGCACCGGGTGGGCATGGAGGCGGCCGACCGGGCGGCCACCCCGGTGGTGTACATGACGACCATGAACCGCGACTTCTTCCGCACCCTGGGCGCCCTTCTCGAGGGCTCGGACTGGCAGGCCCCGGAAGGGACGACCGACGGGCTGGAAACGATGGGGGAGCCGGCCAGCCGGCTCACCACGGAGGTGGACGTCACCTCCTGGATCGAAGCCAAACGGGGGGCCATGCGGGCCCACGCCAGCCAGATCAGCGAGACCAGCTTCTTCCTGGCCATGCCCGACGATGTGTTCTCGACGGTCTGGGGGCACGAGTGGTACATCCGGGTCCGACCCGAGCCTTCTCCGGGACCGCCGCTCGAGGGTGGGCTCAAGGTCGGTGTCGGACACGGCGCCGGGGAGGCGCCCGTGGCGGCCCGGGGGGCGCGGAGGTGACCGTCGACCACCGGGTGCTGCGGGTGCACGGCGGGCGGTTGGTGGTGGCCGAGCGGCGCCTCGACCTCGAGACCGAGCTCGATGCGGCCGCCGCCCAGGGATACCAACTGGTGAGCTCCTTCACGGTCGATGACAACGTGTACCTGGTGCTCAGGCGCACCGGCTGAACGTCGGGAGGCCCGCCCCGGGCGGCTTCAGAATTCGGTGAAGGACTGGATGGACACCACCCGGTCGCGACCGGATTCCTTGGCCCGGTAGAGCGCCTGGTCAGCCCGCTCGATCAGCGAGGTGATGTCCTCGACCCCGTCCCAGCTGGTGAGACCGGCCGAGAGGGTGACGCCGAACTCGGACGTGGCATCCCTGCCCCCCTCCCTGAGCTTGTCCAGCAGATGGTGGCCACCGAGTATGTCGGTATCGGGCATGACCAGAAAGAACTCCTCACCCCCGTACCGCACGACCAGGTCCTGGCGCCGGACGTTGGAGACCATGAGCGCGGCGATGGCCCGGAGCACCGTGTCGCCGGCCACCGATCCGTGCCGCTCGTTGTACTGCTTGAAGTGATCGAGGTCGATCATGGCCACGCTCAACGGCGACTCGGAGCGGATGGCGTGGTCCATCTCGATCTGTATGCGCTCGAAGAGTATTCTCCGACCGCCCAGCCCGGTCAGGAGGTCTGTTCGGTCTTCGACCTCGAGGGCGGCGAGGCAGTTGGCCCGGTTGCTCACCCGCAGGAATGCCGCCGCCAGTGCCTCGGCCGCTTCGATGGCCTGCTGGTCGGCCTGGCGTCCGGGGGTGCGCCGGACCACCATCAGCAATTCCCCTTCGGGGCAGCGCCCGATCGGAATGGCGCACAACTCCGGGGTCAGGACGGTCGAGTCGGAATCGAGGGCTCGGGTCAGCTCTGGGCGTCCGGCCAGATCCGGAGCACCGTCCCGCACGCCGGGCCACGCCGCCACGCTGACGAACCCCCCCGGGTTCCCGTTGCGGGCGAGGACCACCACGTGGTCGGCGGCCATGACGTCCGGTACCAAGGGAAGTCCGTGGCTGAGCGCGCCCTCGATCAGGTCTCCGCCGGCATCATCGGGCCCGACCTCGTCCAGGGCGTCGTTCAGGGCCCCCACCGACCGGTGGAAGTCGATGCGCTCGCTCAGGGCGACGACCGCCCGGGTGAGATAGGCGACGGACACCAGCACGCAGGCGAGCGCCCCGGCCGGATACCACCAAGAGGTGTGCGGGTCGAACACGATGACGGCGACGATGAGCGGGATGGCCACCGACTCGGCAATGAGCCCGACGACGAGTCCCTGTCGGACGCCACGCTCAGTGGGTTGGGGGAAGTGGGGCGTCACCTTGGAGTCATCGGCTCCGCCGGCCCACTCCTTTACCGCCCCGTCCGCCGTTCGCATGCCGCTCTCCGAAGACCCACCGGCGACCCATCCGTGCCTGGGCCGACCTCCGGGCGGATCCGACGGTCGTTGGGCATACTGGACCGATGGCGACCTTCTCGGTCGAAGGCATCCGGCTGACCCGGGTGCCGTACTTCGACGTCACCCTCGACCCCGACATCATCGGCTTCACCGCGGCCCGGGCAGCCGGGGTGCCCTGGGGAGTGCCTGACTGGGCCACTCCTGAGGGACGGGTATTGGTGGGCCAGGCCGTCTGGGTCATCGAGTCCGACGCCCAGACCGTGGTGGTCGATCCATGCGGCGCGGCCGATGCCTTCCTCCGGTCGGGACCCGAGGCGATCGGGCATCAGACGGCCGTGGCCGATGCGCTGTCGACCGCCGGCTTCCCGGTCGGAACGGTCGACTCGGTCGTACTGAGCCACCTCGACGGCATCGGAATGGCCGCCGCGGTCGACGGCGATGGGGCGTGGAGGCCATTCTTCCCCAATGCCAGGGTGGTGATGAGCCACGACGAGCTGACCCATGTCGCCGCGGAGCCGGCGACCGGCGGCTCCGCCCCTCTTCGCTGCCTCATCGACCAGGGGGTGGTCGAGGGGGTGGATCCGCCGCGTGACGTGGCCCCGGGGGTGACCCTCGAGCTCACCGGTGGGCACTCACCGGGCCACTGTGTCGTTCGGGTCGGGGAGGGCGCGGTGCTCGTCGGCCACCTGGCCATCAATCCGCTCCAGGCCGGTGCCGGGGTCATCCGTGGCCAGCACCGGGACGACGATGCGGCCCATTCGGCCCTGGAGGGGGAGTTGGCGTGGGCATCCGAACGGGGTGCCCTGGTGATCGGACCCCTGTGGCCGGTACCGGGCGCCGGCAGGGTCACCGGGCCGCCCTGGGTGGTCAGCGCGGCCTGAGCTGGTCAGTCGCCCACCGGCACCTCGAGGGCTTCCTTCCCGGTCAGCCAGGGACGGCCGGCGGCGGCCAGGTCGGCCCACTTGTCGTGACCGTTCCCGGTCTGGCCCAGTTCCGCCGGGGTGGGCCCGAATTGCGCGGCGAGCGGCAGCAGGGCCTCCATGTCGAAGTGATAGCACTCGGCGGCGTTCGAGCCGAGAATCTGCTGGGTCTCGTCCACCGGGATGTCGGAGAAGGCGTTGTTGAGCCACTCCCTGGTGTGGGGCCAGGTCCCCTCGGGGTGCGGGAAGTCATTGCCCCACATGATGTTTCCGATGCCGATCTCGTAGCGCCGGGCCAGCTCGCGGCGCCGGGTGTTCGATGCGCCGATGAAGCAATTCCGGTCGAAGTACTCGCTCGGTCGCATGGAGAGCGGCTCGGTCAGCTTCTTCCCGAGCTTCTTCGCCGCGTGCTCCCGGTCGTAGACGATGTCCGAGGTCCACAGGAGGTCCGGCGCCCAGAAGGCGCCGCACTCGGTGGTCACGAAGATGAGATCCGGGAACCGCTCGAAGGTCCCGGACCACAGGAGGAACCACAACGGCCTGGTCGACCACCACCGGACCTCGGCAACGTAGATGCCCACGTTGTTGCCGTACGACGCCCGGTCGGCGGCGCCCGAGTGGACATGGACCGGCATCTGGAGGTCGGCGCACGCGGCCCAGACCGGGTCGTACCTGGCATCGTGGTACGGCTCGTACGGCTGCCACATGGAGGGAATGAGGATTCCGCCCCGGAGGCCCGACTCCCGGGCCCGGGTGATCTCATCCACCGCCGCGGCGACATCGAAGATGGGCACGATGGCCACACCGGCGCGACGATGTGGGCTCGCACTGCACAGCTCGGCCAGCCAACGGTTGTGCGCCCGGGCCCCGGCCATCAGGAGATCGATGGGCACCTCGGCCGTGGCCGCCAGACCGGCTCCGAACGGTGCCGAGGCTCCGCCGGTGACCGCGTCGGCATCGGGGAAGATGACCTCGCCGGCCACGCCGTCGGCGTCGAGCTCCTGATCGCGGCGACGGGCGTCCCAGCCCCCGAGAAGGCCCTCGGCGTTGTCGTGCTCCCACTCCTCGGCGAACTCCTCGTTCCGCAGGCCCTGCTCGACCAGTTCGGACTCCATTGCTGCGCGCCCGGCCAGGTACTCGTCGAAGGTCTCCCGGTAGTCCGGGTCCAACCACTCGCGGTACTGCTGATTGGGTAGTCCGGCATGGCAGTCGGCGGAGATCACCAGGTAGTTGTCCATGGGGGGGCCGTCCTCTCTCGGTCGGGTGGTCACCCTGGGACCTCCCGCAGGTACGTTGGATTGGATCGCTCGAGCATCGAGGCCGCCCGCGCCTGGATCTGGAGGTCGGTCGCAGGGCTTGGCGCCAGGATCCAGAAGTCGCCGGCCCGTACCGCGGTCACGACCTGGTCGGCCACCTCTGCGGGCTCGGTGTAGTTGACGGCGATGCCGGCCGCCGACATCTGGGCCTCGATGTCCTCGATGGTCGGGTACGGGGTTCTCCTCGGTCGCTTCTTGGCCAATGCCGGTGGCCGCACCCGCCAGGAGCTGAAGATCCCGGTGCGCAGCATGTGGGGGCCCGGGAAGAGGACCGATGCGCCGATCCGCGAACCCACATCCTGGAGCTGGGCGTAGAGGCACTCGGTCAGGGTCACGACCGCCGCTTTGGTCACCGCGTACTGGGGCGTGCTCCGCAGGGGCGAGACGCCGCCGTTGCCCGAGGAGGTGTTGACGATGTGGCCCTCGTCACCGCCGGCGACCATCGCCGGGACGAAGGCGTTGATGCCGTGGATGATGCCGTAGACGTTCACGTTGAAGGCCCACCGCCAGTCGTTGAGCTCGTGCTCCCAGAGCGCCCCCTCCGCCCCGGCGCCGATGCCGGCGTTGTTACACAGGAGGTGGACGGCACCGTGCCGGCCCAGCGCGGCGTCGCGCAGTGCTTCCACCGAGCCATAGTCGGCGACATCGCAGACCACCCCGGTCACGTCCATGCCCGATGTCCGCATTTCGTCGGCAGCGGCGTTCAGCGCCTCCGACTCGACGTCAGCCAGGACGACCTTCATACCCTCGCGGGCGAAGCGCTCTCCCATGGCCCGGCCGATGCCGCCGGCCCCGCCGGTGACCACCGCGACCCGGCCGGCGAGCTCTCTCATCACTCCTTTCCGACCGGCGAGAGGTCGTCGTAGCGCTGATGGACGTAAGGGCGGATCCACTCGCCCGGCACGGTGCCGTGGATCTCGCCCCGTTGAATGCTGCTGCGCTCGGCCAGTGTGATGCCGAGGAGCTCGCGCACGGGAAGATCGGACACCGGGTCGAACCGGGACTCGCGCAGGATCACCTCCCCGGTGACCTCCTCGATCCTCCGGGTCTGCTCGGTGCGGTGGCAATAGACCAGGGCCGGGTCGCTGTCGAATCCCTTGCCGTCTGGAGAGGGGAGGAACTTGAAATAGAAGTCGGTTCGTGTCTCGGTGTCCGGAGGATCGAGCTCACGAACGACCCGGCCGTTGATGGCGACGATCTCGGTTCCCATCCGGGCGAAGGTGCCTTCCACACGGTCTCCGTCTCGGTGGAGCTCGACGGCCCCGAGTTTCTTCGGCTCGCCGAAGGTCTCCCGGCCACCGATGACCGACTGCTCGGTGGTCATCGGCATGAGGAGGGCATAGAAGCCTTCGGTTCCCTCGTGACGGGCACGCACGGAAAAACTCCCGGCGCCGAACGTCGGATAGCCGGCGATGTCGACGGTGGCCACCGTGACCTTGACCATCGGCTCGGCCCCCGGTTCGATGGGAGGGGGCAGGACGGCGGCGATGACCTCGGGGTCGGTGAGATAGGTGGCGACCAGGGTGGTGGCCCACACGTCGACCGAGGTCGCCTCGACCTCCCGGTTGCGCAGTTGCGCTTCGGATCGTGCTCCGTAGCCGACGTTGCTCATGGCGCTCCTTGTGAATGTTCGGGGTGATGGATGAACGCGGTCAGGTGGCGATTCCGGCGAAAGCCGGGCAGCGCCCGGCCCCGGGAGGAATCTCCTCTGCCTTCAGCGGTTGGGCGATCTCCTCGTGGGTCGGACCCACCCGGGTGGCGACATCGGCCAGGCCGTCGATGTCGAAGCCGAAGAGTCGGGCCGCGTTCCCCCCCAGCATCTGTTGGACCTCGCCCGGATCGATGCCGGCAAAGGAGAGCCGCAGTGCCTCGGTGCTGAACGGGTAGCTCGACTCCCGGTGTGGGTAGTCGCTGCCCCACATGATCTTGTCCACGCCGACCGAATCCCGCATGGCCGCCTCGGCCGGACGCATGAAGCTCGAGCCGACATGGCACTGCCTGGCCCAGTACTCGCTCGGTGGCATCGAGAGCCCGGACACGACCGCCTCCCCCCACTCGCGCTCTTGGGAACCGGTCGCCGTCCCCATCCGGGTGAAGAAGAAGTCGAGCGTGCGGAGGGTCTCGGGGATCCAGGCCGTGCCCTGTTCGGTGAAGACGAATTGGAGATCGGGATGCCGCTCGAGCACCCCGGCGAAGATCAGGTGCCAGAGGGAACGGTGGGCCCACCAGGTGACCTCGAGCATGAACATGACCTTCTCGATGTCCTGGTCGCCGAGCGGTGGCACGGCACTGCCACTGTGATGGTTTATGGGGAGGCCGGCGACCTCGCAGGCACGCCACAACGGGTCGTAGACCCTCGAGTAGAGCGGTTCGAGTCCCGACCCGGGCGGGGCGCCGGGCAACAGCACCCCGGCGGTCATGCCGGCCTCGGCCGCCCATTCGACTTCGGCAACCGCTTCGGCCACGTCGTGCAGCATGATCTGGACGATGCCCAGCCGTCGCCCCGGCACCAGTGCGCAGAAGTCGGCCAGCCACCGGTTGTGGGCGCGCAGCCCGGCCCAGCGAAGTCGGAGGTCCCCCTCGCTCGCCCCCGGGGTCTGCACCTTCAGCGAGGGTTCGGGATAGAAGGGGGGGATCGTGTTGGGGAAGATCACCTCGGCGGCGATCCCGTCCGCCTCGAGGTCGGCCAGACGCCGACCGGAGTCCCAGTTCTGGTTGGCATCCTCACCCATGAGATCGTCGAACGGGATCCGGTAAGTCGCCGCCCAGTCGTCGAACTGGGGATACAGCTTGCTCGGGAGATAGTCGCGGTAGTCAACGAGATCGCCTCCCGCGTGGCAGTCGGCGGAGATGATCGTGTAGTGCCCGCCGCTCGGGACGGCCCTCGCTGAAATGGGTCTTGCCTCCCTTGCCGTGTCCCGGGCCCGTCGCCCGTGTCCCGTACCCCCGGATCCGGAGCGGCGTGCACGGCTCGTGGTGATCGCTCCTGTAACATCGTTACATGACGACCCGGGCAGGTCAAGCAGCAGGGGGGCGCCAGTCGGGTGGCGGGCTCTCCCGGGAGCAGGTCCTCGATGCCGCCATGCAGATCCTCGAGACCGACGGGATCGACCGGCTCACGATCCGGGGGTTGTCGGGGAAGCTGGGGGTGGCGGCCACCGCCATCTACTGGCACGTGGGAGACAAGCAGGCACTGCTCGACGGCCTCGCCGAACGGGTCATAGCCCAGTTGGGTGACGTGACGGCCCGCGGTCGGGACCCGGTGGCCCGGATCAGCTCGGTGGCCCGCTCCCTCCGCGTGACCCTTCTCCAGCGCACCGAACTGGTGGCGCTGGTCCATCGCCAAGGCCGCACCGCCGCCCTGTTCCAACCGGCCCGTCGGGTGCTGGTCAACGAACTGACGGCTGCCGGCGTCGCCGGGGCCGACGCGGCGTTGGGAGTGCAGGCCGTGCTCAATCTGGTCGTCGGCTCGGTGCTGCTGGATCGTCAGGTCGAGCGCCAACCCGTCCAGCGCCAGACTCCCGAGGAGCTCTGGTCGAGCGCTGACGTCGTCGACGCACCCGCGCTCCTCGAACACCTCTCACACCCGATCGACGAGGAGGAGCTGTTCGACTACACCTTGGCCGTCGTGGTCGGCGCCATCGTGCAGCCGTGACGGTCCAGGCGTGACGGTCCAGGCGTGACGGTCCTATCGTTGGGCCTTCAGGAGTGGGCGGAGCTCGGCTGTCTCCCGCTGCAGCTGTTCGAGGAGCTCGACGATGTGTGCACTGCTGTCCCGCTTGACCGCTGTCGGGACACCAGGCGGTCCGTGATCACCGGAGGCGAGGAGGACATCATGGTCGGAGGGGAGTCCGGGATGCCGGTGCCCATGCCCGCTGGTCCGCGCACCATGGACCGGGGCGACTATGCCGAAGTCGTCGCCGTGGCCGTCCGAGCTTTCTGGTGCGTCCCGTTGGTGGACTTCTTCAGTCGGGACTTGCTCCATGAGTACCGGCTGCTTCCGGCGGTCTTCGAGGTCTAACTCGGGGACCCCGTCGGGCCCGACGCCGAACTGTGGATCGGCGAGCACGGAGGGTGGCCCCGGGGTGTCGCCGGTTGGCTCTCCCCGGGCGGGTATCCGCGGCCCGTGGTTCGAGAAGCCATCCGGGCTGCCCGTTCGGCTGTGGTGCTGGCTCGAGGTCGACATCGCGGCAAGGCCTTTCGACTGTTCATGGAGGTCGACCGCCATCACCCGCACCAACCGAACTGGTACCTGGCCTTGCTGGCCACCGACCCGGCAGCGCAGGGACGAGGGATCGGCTCCGCCTTGCTCGCTCCTGTCCTCGACCGCTGTGACCGGGATCGAACCGTCGCCTGCACGGAAACCCAGAAGGAGGCGAACGTCTCCTGGTCCGCCAGAGCCGGCTTCGGTGCGACTCGGGAGATCCGGTTGCCGGGTGCTCCGACGGTGTGGTGTCTTCTGCACCAGCCGGGTGGACGGCTCTAGCCCGGCGACACGAACTCGCGGACCTCGCCGGCAACGGAGCCCTCTTGGCGTCTGCGACGAACCCGGTCCTAGCGGGCGCCGACGACCGGCGACCCAGTGGGCCGTTCCCGAACCATGGTGGGGTACCGCCGAGCATCGAACGCGGCGACGAATTGCCGCACCGGTTTGGGTAGCTGGACCAACAGCCGACCGGCCGGGCGGAGATCCGATGGTTGGACCAGGTGGATGAGCAGGGAGCAGTGCCCCACGGTCACCGAGTGGATCCGGGCTTCCGATCCCAGCAGCGCAGTCAGGTAGAGGGCAACGGGACAGGAGCGATTGCTCTGCGGCACTCCGCGAACGCCGGCTTCTTGCAGCGATGCGGCTACTTGGTCGGGGCTCTTACCCAGCCCGGCGAGGAGGTCTGTGGACTGCCTCTTGAGTTGTCGAAGGTGGCTCATCGGGTCTCCTCGTAGTGTCGACTCATCGTAACGCTCCGATGGGACGGGAGCCGGTGCCCCGGGATACCCGCTTCGGACGCCGCCGGTGGATGGCCGGTCGCCCCTGTGTCTGCTCCCCCGTCGCCGGGCCCGCAAAGGGTGTGGATCACTCCGGCCCATCGGTGGTTCACTGAGGGAGGCCCCGCCCGTGGAGGTGCGGCCGCCAGAGGAGGCAAGCGATGACCGGGCATGGAAGCGATATCGACCGGAGCGCGGAATGGGAGGGTTTGAAGGCCCGATACCTCCGGCCTCTGGGTGATCGGCCCGCGTCATCGGCGAGGGGACTCCATCACTTCGCCCTGCTCTCGAGCGACGTCGAGCGAACCATCACCTTCTATCAGGACCTCCTCGAGTTTCCGCTCGTGGAACTGTTCGAGAACCGGGACTATCGGGGGTCCACCCACTTCTTCTTCGATGTCGGCCACGACAACTACCTTGCCTATTTCGACTTCCCCGGACTCGAGCTCGGCGACTACCGGGAAGTGCTCGGGGGACTCCACCACATCGCCATCTCAGTGACCCCTGATCAATGGGAGAGGCTGGTGGCCAAGCTCAACGCGAACGGGATCGAGACCTTCATAGTGAACGGCACCTCGGCCTACTTTCCGGGACCTGACGGAGAACGGCTGGAGCTGCTCTCGTATCCCCTCAATGACATGTACGGCACGATTGTCAGCTGAACTTCCAATTCCACGTGGGCAGGCTCCTCGGCCTTGCCGACCGGTGTCTACGGGCTCAAGATGCCGGTGTCGATGAGTGCCCGCCGAGCTTCGCTCACGCCGCGGACGTGCTCGGAAGGGAAGCCGGACGACCGTGCCGCTTCCGTGTTCACCAGGTTGTCGTCGAGGAACAGCACCTGCTCCGGGCCGGCTGGCAGGCGACCGGACACTTCCTCGAACAGCTCCGCGTCAGGTTTCACTAGCCCGAGCTCGAAGGAGAGGAAGCGGAAGTCGAAGGCGTCGAGGATGGGCCAACGTGCCACCTGGTGCTCCCAGTGCAGGACATTGGTATTGCTCAAACAGCCGATCGGGATGATGCTCCGAACCTCTGCAAGCAGCTCCCAGGCTCCCGGGATGGGACCGCGTGGCCAGTCCCGGAAGATCTCGAGAAAACTGTCGGGGGAGACGGGCAGCTCCCAGTCGGAGACCACGCCACTGGCGAACTCGTCCGCCGAACAGTGTCCACGCTCGAAGGACCGTACCCACGGACAGGTGAGCCACCGCTGCCAGACCTCTTCGTCACTGCTGATACCGGCAAGCTCCCGCATGACGGGTACTCCGCCGAGCTCGATGAGCACCCCGCCCAGGTCGAAGAGCACGATGTCGACAGCGCCGATCGCCATCCTGGGCAGTGTAGGCCGGAGGGGTAGGCCGGAGGGGTAGGCCCGACGGCCCGGCCCACCGGCGGGACGGTCGGACGGTGCCGGAGGAGGGGCCGAGCAGGTCAATGGTCACCGGCGGTAGGGTCGACCCCCCGCTCCGCGGCGATGACCGTGTGCTCGATGAGCATGGCGATGGTCATTGGCCCGACTCCTCCAGGCACGGGGGTGATCAGGCCGGCCGTGGCGACCGCCTCGTCGAACGCCACATCACCGACGTTGGCCTCGTTGTACCCCGCGTCGATGACGACGGCGCCGGCCTTGATCCAATGGCCCCGCACGAGGTTGGGCCTTCCGACCGCGGCCACGACGATGTCGGCCGTCCCGACGATTCCTGCGAGGTCGCGGGTGTGCGAGTGGCAGTAGGTGACCGTCGCGTCCCGACTCAAGAGGAGCATTCCGACTGGCTTGCCGAGGATCGGGCTCCGCCCGATGACGACCGCTTGCCTGCCCGCCGGGTCGACACCGTATTCATCGAGCAGCCGGATGATTCCGGCTGGAGTGCATGAAGGAAAGCCAGGGAGATCAAATGCCATGGCCGCGAACGAGTGCATGGTGACACCGTCGATGTCCTTCGCTGGTGCGATCGCCTCGAATACGGCGCGCTCGTCCACCTGGGCTGGGACCGGGTGCTGGACGAGGATCCCGTCGACGGACGGGTCCCCCGATAGATCCTCGACGACGGCGACCACCTCGGATGTGGTGGCGCTCGAGGGGAGCTCGGAGACCCGGGACTCGACCCCCGCAGCCCGGGCTCGGGCCTGCTTCATGCGGACGTAGGTCACCGAGGCGGGATCCCCACCGACCAGGACCGCGGCCAGGCAGGGGGCGCGACGCGCCAATGCGGTGAATTCCGCCGCCCGGACGGCCGCACCGGCCAACAGCCTCCGAGCGAGGGAGGCGCCGTCCATGAGGCGGGCACTGGCGGCATCGGGCATGGCACTCCTCGGGTGGATGGATCGCCCAGGCGCTCGGCTCACAGAGGGCGGTTGCCTCCGGGCCGCTTTCCGGTGGTACTCCACCGCAACGCCGGTTACGGCCCCCCGAGAGACTAATCGCCGGTCGCCGAGGATGGGCGTGGGCTCAAGGCGTTGCGTGGACGGGTCCAAGCTCACGCCCCGGGCCGGCCCGGGGCGTCTTCAGGGTCGGCCGGCGAGCAAGCGTGCGCCAACCAACAGGGCCCGCGTGAAGCTGCTGATGTCGCCTTCTGCCAGCTCGCTGGGTCGGAACCAGCCGACCTCGATGGTCTCGTCGTGATCCGGAGCCGGTGTTCCCGACTTGACGAAGGCATCGAAGACCGTGGACACGTATGCGGTCTCATCCCCGTTCGGATAACGGATCCGGAATCGGGGACCACCGAGCACGGCTCTGATGCCACACAGCCCGACCCTGACACCGGCCTCTTCCTCGGCCTCCCGGAGGGCCGCCTCCTCGGGTGACTCGTCCGGTTCAACCGCTCCGCCGATCGTCGCCCACAGTCCCGTGTCCGCCAGCCGGACCAGCAGGAGACGGCCGTCCGCTCTCTGAGGGAGGACGGCCACCGACGGAAGAAGGAGCAGCTGATGACCGATCAGGTCTCGGAGCTGGGCGATGAACGGAGAGACCCCCACATGCCTCACGCTATCGTCGACCGCATGTGGCCATTACGGGATGCGGCCCGCCCGGTGGCACCGGGCGCTCGATGACCGGCCTCGACAGCTGGGATCCAGCGCAGTACAACCGGTTTGCCGCCGAGCGCGAGCAACCCTTCTGGGATCTGGCCCGGCTCTTGCAGCCGGTCGAGGCACCGAGGGTGGTCGATCTCGGCTGTGGCGACGGTCGTCTGAGCCGTTTGCTGCACCGAGACCAGGGGGCCTCCCAAACGCTCGGGGTGGACAGCTCTCCGACCATGATCTCGGCCGCGGAGGCGGATGTGACCTGCACCGTCCGGTTCGAGCTCGGCGACATCGGCCCTTGGGAGAGGCCCGGGGAGTACGACATCGTCTTCGCCAACGCCTCCCTCCAATGGGTGGCCGACCATCGTCGGGTCCTGGCCGGGTGGGCCGGATCGCTGCGGGCCGGCGGACAGCTCGCGGTGCAGGTGCCCGCCAACGCCGATCACCGCGCCCACCTGGTGGCCGCCGAACTCGGAGCCGAGATGCTCGACGACCCACCACCAGACCCGGTGGCCCACAATGTCCTCGCACCGGAGGAATATGCCGCACTGCTCGACGAGCTCGGATTCGGCCCGCAGCACGTCCGCTTGCAGGTCTATGGACACCGTCTCCCTTCGACCGCCAGTGTCGTCGAGTGGGTCAAGGGATCCACCCTGACTCGTTTCAAGGAGCCCCTCGGGACCGACGGTTGGCGCGAATTCGTCGACCGGTACCGGCGCCGCCTCCTGGCCGAGCTCGGAGACCGGTCGCCCTACTTCTACCCGTTCAAGCGGATTCTCCTGTGGGGACGGCAGAGTTGACCCGAATGGCCGACGGGTGCCCGGTGGGACAACTGATCTCGGCATGTCCGTTCGGCACAATCGAGGGCCTGCCATCTGGCGGCCACCCGGGAGTTCAGGTCGCCGGCCTCGCCGATGCGGCGGACCTCGCCCGTCTCCGGTACGGGTGGCGGGCCGGCGAGCCCTGGGAGCAGGGCCTCGACCAGTGTTCCTTCGAGATGTCGTTCTGCACATGGATGGAGCACCACCGACCTACGCACGTCCCGTTTCCGGCATTCCGGTAGGTCGACGATGTCCATGACGGCCAGCGCGGCGGTGACGGTCCCGTCGCCGCTGTCGATCTGCAACCGCACCGGATCATCACCGGTGGCGTCGAGGGTCATCAGCGCCACACCCAAGGTATTGGCCGCTTCGTCGTCGAGGTCGCCGGTCAGCGACACGATCCGTCGCTCGAACAGCTGCCTTTGCATCCATGCCCGGGGGCCGGCAGGCCCGGGCCCACTGTCGGTGCCCGAGGCCGCCACCGGGTAGCCGGGGCTGGGCGTCGGAGCGCGGCAACCCGGGAGGCGACGGGCCCGGAGTCGCGGACGGGGATACGGTACTGACCACGCACGGTCCGGCCGCCGGACCGATTCCGGCTCGGCCCGACACCGCGAGGAAGGAGACCGCCATGACCGCCTTCGAGTGCCACGGCACGCAGATGGGCGGCGGTCCTCTTGATCGCCTCGGTCACCCCCATCGTCACCGGTGCCACCGACGGGGCTGCCGGTGAGCGGGATGAGGCGCTGGAACCCGCTCGGCGGCCTGGTCCGATCGTGGGGCCACTTCGTGAGACGGCCCCGTTCCACCCAGATCCGCACGCTGGCCGTCGTGGGAGCCGTCATCGTCGGGACGACGGCGTGGGTGGTGACCGCCCCGCCGGGCTCCACGACCCAGGCGGCACCGGGCGGCGGCATGTCGGCACAGGAGTCGGTGCCGGTCAGCCAGGCCAGCACTTCGACCCGCGGGGTGACCCCCAACAGCATCAACGTCGCCTTCCCCATCGTCTCCCTGTCGTCCCTTGCCGGCCAGGAAGGGTTCGCTGCCGACCTCGAATTCGGCGAGCAGAGCAAGGCCATCCTGCTCTATGTCAAGGAGATCAACGACTCCGGTGGGATCAACGGGAGGATGATCAACCCGATCATCACCACATTCGACCCTCTGAACCAGTCGGGCATCCGGGCGCTGTGCAAGACCTGGACCGAAGGGTCCCCAGCCGCCTTTGCGGTGATCGACGGCCTCGGTGACTGGAGGGACGACAACCAGTTGTGCATCACCCAGGAGGGCCACACGCCGTTCATCGGGCAGTGGTCGACGGTCACCAACTGGACGACCTTGGGCTCGCCGTACCTCTGGTGGACCGGTGCCGACCAGGCGGTCATCCTCAAGGCGGTGGTGAAGTGGGGGCTGAGCGACGGGCTGCTCGGCGGTGGCCGAAAGGTCGGGGTCGTGGTCGGTGACCGGGCCTCGGACCAGTTGGCCCTCAACGACTACCTCCTGCCCGACCTGGCGGGGGCGGGGATCACTCCGGTGGTGGAGACCATCGCCTCCGATCCCTCGGAGACCGCCACCACCGATTCCGAGGCACCCCTGGCCGTCCAGCAGCTGCGCAGCGACGGTGTGACCACGGTCATCCCGCTGGTCCAGTTCAATGTCTTCTTCCCATTGCTCCAGGCCGAGACCGCCCAGAACTACTTCCCACGGCTGCTCCTGAGCGACTACGAGTCGACCATCCAGGGGGCCCTCGGGCTTCTGCCCGTTCCCTACGCCAAAGCGCTCGACGGCCAGGAGGGACTGACCACGATGACCCTCGGCGGCATCGACGACGACCGCCCCCAGAGCCAGGGCGGCTACGACCCGGGCCTCCGCAGCTGCTTCACCACGTGGCACAAGGCCTATCCCCAGATACCTCCGGGCGACCTGTCCTTCTACATCGAGGAGCAGGGCCCGGTGGCCTCGTGGTGCCAGGCCGTCCGCCTCTTTGCCACTGCGGCCCGGGCCGCCGGCCCCGATCTCAACCGCCGCAGCTTCGTCACCGCCATGTCCAAGATCACCGACTATCCGGGGACGTGGTCCCCGATCCTCAGCTACAGCCCCACCAAGCACTACGGTCCGACCGAGTACCAGATCGTCCGGCTGCACATCAATACGCCGCCGTCGACCCAATGCAAGATGCCGAAGAACCACATCCCCCAGGGCACCTGCTGGGTCACCGTCAAGCCGTTCGTCCCGCTCCCCAACGGTTGACCGGTAAGGGGAGTCGAGCGCCATGACGGACGGATCACGCCCCTCCCGGGGGTCGGCGGACCCGTGGTGGAGGACCGGGGTCCTCTACCAGGTCTATGTGCGTTCCTTCGGCGACTCCAACGGCGACGGCGTCGGCGACCTGCAAGGGGTCATCGACCACCTCGACCATCTGCAGTGGCTCGGGGTCGACGGCATCTGGCTGAGCCCGATCACCCTCTCGCCCAACGCGGACTGGGGCTACGACGTCGCCGACTACCTGGCCGTCGACCCGGCGGCGGGAACCTCGGAGGATGTCGACCGGCTGATCGCCGAAGCCGGGCACCGGGACATCCGGGTGCTCGTCGACCTGGTCCCCAATCACACCAGCGAACAGCATCCCTGGTTCCTCGACTCCCGGTCGTCGAGGGCCGCCTCCCACCGGGACTGGTACGTCTGGGCCGATCCTCGTCCCGACGGCTCCCCGCCCAACAATTGGGTCTCGAGCTTCGGCGGCCCGGCGTGGACCCTCGAGCCGACGACCGGCCAGTTCTACCTCCACAACCACCTGCGCCAGCAGCCCGACCTCAACTGGTGGAACGAGGAGGTCCGACGCGCGTTCGACGAGACGATCGTGCACTGGCTCGACCGGGGTGTGGCCGGCTTCCGGATCGACGTGTGCAACATCATCATCAAGGACGCCCAGCTCCGTGACAACCCGCCGGCGAGGGAGACCGACCCCCTGGATGTCCAGCTCTTCGGGCAACGACCCGTCTACAACGGCAACCGGCCCGAAGTGCACGAGGTCATCCGGAGGTGGCGGAGCCTGGTCGACGGCTACGGCGATCGGGTACTGATCGGCGAGACACCCGTGCCGGAGATCGAGACCCTGGCCGGGTACTACGGGACCGGGTCGGATGAGCTCGACCTGGCCTTCAACTTCCCGTTCATCAACGCCCCGTTGGAGTCGGATGCCCTGCGTGCCGTGGTCGAGTCCACCGAGCGGGCCCTGCCCCCCGGCGCCTGGCCGGTGTGGACGGGGTCGAACCACGACATGTCGCGGTTCGCCACCCGTTGGGCCGAGGGCGGCGCGGACAAGGCGCGGGTCGCCCTGTTCATGCTCCTGTGCCTCCGGGGAACCCCGGTCCTCTACCAGGGCGACGAGATCGGGCTGACGGACACCGACGTCCCCCACGACCAGCTCCGGGACCCGCTGGGCGTGGCCTACTGGCCGGCCTACGCCGGGCGAGACCCCATGCGGACCCCGATGCCATGGCGCGATTGTCCCGGGGGCGGGTTCACCGACCCGGGGGCCCGACCGTGGCTGCCCTTCGGCGACCTGGCCAGGTACAACGTCGAAGACCAGCGGGGCGACCCCGACTCGATGCTCCGGCTGACCCGGGACCTCATCGCCCTCCGGCGGGGGACGCCCGAGCTGCGCGGCGGCCCGTACCGGTCACTGCCGACCACTCCGGGCACCTGGGCCTGGGCTCGGGGCGAACGGATCGTCGTCGCTGCCAACATGGCCGATGGGGAGGCGGTCGTCGACGGGGTGTCAGGCACCGTGCTGTTGGGCTCGGACCGCCGCCGAGACGGAGAGCCGGTCGAGGGCTCCCTGCGGCTGCGGGGATGGGAGGCCGTCGTCGTGGAGCAGGATGGGCGATGACCCCGGCGGACGCCGGGAATCGGCGGCACAGGGCGATCCGCCGGTGGGTCAGGGAGGCGCGGTCCCCGAGCTCCCTGCGGCCAGCCAGTCGAGGCCGCCGGCCAGGTGCCGGAGGTAGTCGGGGGTCTCCCAGGCGTGGGGAAAGTGGCCGAGCGAGGTCGAGAACACCCGGCCGGATCCCTCGGTGAAGCACCACGACAGCGGGTAGCCGAAGGGCGGCGGCGGGTCGCCCGCTGCCGCCTCGGGATCCAGCTCGTCCTCGCGGGCCCGCAGCAGCACCTGTGCGTCGGACCGGAGGTCCCGAAACCGGTAGACCTCGTCGTGCCACCGCCAGGTGGGGCCGAGGTGGGCGACAGCGGGATGCGCGGGGTCGACGACATCCAGCGTGCACACCTGGGTCCAGGGGTGACCGTCGAATCGCGCGCCGACCAGCAGGCGGTAGTCGTCCCACCCGTAGCAGGAGTCGGTTGCCGAGTGAACCGCCAGCACGGAGGTGCGTCCGCCGCGGGTGGCACCGAGGAGGGCGGCCCGCTGGGCCGACGACCAAGGGGTCTCCCCGATGGTGAACAGGGCGACCACCCGCGCCGAGTCCAGCGCGGCCGGGTCCAGATCGCGGACGTCGGGCACCCGGTGGAATGCCAGGCCGGCGGACTCGGCCAGCTGGGCCATGGCCGCGGCGGACTGGTCGAGCACACCGTGCACACCGGCCGGCCCGTCCCGGTACGGGGAGACCTGGGTGACGTACAGCAGGGACGGCGCGGCCACCGCCGGATGCTACCGCCCGGGCCCGGGCCCCACATCGAATCCGGTGCGGCGCGGCCGCCGCCCTCGGCCTGCACGAATTAGGGTTTGTGAGATGGGCGAGCGGGCCGAAGGACAGCGTCCTCGCCCGTGGACGTTTAGCCGGCGCCAACTGCTCGGCGGCGGTGTGATGGGGGCGGCCGGACTGGCCGTGGCTGCGGTGACGCCGCCGACCGCGGCCGCGGCGAGCGATCCCAACGGGGCGGCCAAACCGGCGGGACACGCCGACACCGGCGCTGCGGGCGCGCCGCTCGCCCTCGCGGCCGACGGCCTGGCCGTGGCGATCGGTCTCGGACCGGGCGACGTCTACTTTGCCTGGCAGCTGGACGACAGCCGACGGGGTGCCCGCCAGACCGCTTACCGCATCGTGGTGTCCGGGCCGCTCGCCGGGCCGGACCGACCGCAGCAACTGTGGGACAGCGGGCGGGTCACCTCCTCGGAGCAGGCGTTCGTGGCTTACGCCGGACCGCGGCTGGCCGCGGACTCCGCCTACCGCTGGACGGTGCAGACCTGGGACCACCGGGGGGTCGCCGGACCCCGCTCGGCCCCATCGGCATTCGACACCGGGCTCGAGGACGGTGATTGGCGGGCGTCCTGGATCCGGCATGCGACCGGCGGCGCGAACACCGAGCCCGACCAGTACACCTACGCCCGCACCGAGGCCACCCTCGGCCACGGCCCGATCGCCCGGGCCCGGGCCTACGTCTCGGGAGACCAGCAGTACGAGCTGTACGTCAACGGCGTGCGCGCCGGCAAAGGCCCGGCCTACAGCTATCCCGACTCTATGTACTACGAGACGCTCGACGTGACCGGGCTCGTCCGTCCCGGCGCCGCCAACGCAGTGGGAATGGTGTCGAGCTGGCAGGGTCCGACCAAGGGGCACC
>Ga0307374_10005582_pt1 | contig 20294 bp, 20 predicted proteins | sample OX3MG_FD_202532 | JGI IMG/M metagenome (GOLD analysis project Ga0307374, IMG submission 202532) | Soil microbial communities from Risofladan, Vaasa, Finland - OX-3 | ecosystem: Environmental > Terrestrial > Soil > Coastal area > Acid sulfate soil | place: Finland: Risofladan, Vaasa | collected...
GCTGGTGCTGATCGCCGACATCCCGCTGCTGGCGTGGCCATCCTGGGCGGCGCGGATCGCCGGGCTGGCGCTGCTGGCCGTCATGGCCGCCAGCGCGGCCACCCGGCGCGTCCTGCCGGCGCTGGCCGGTGCCGGCACCTACCTCGCGGCCCTGCTCATCTACCTCAACCTGGTCTTCGCCACCGCGCAGTCCGTGGCCGGGATCATCCCGACCGCCGGGTCGCTGCGTCACCTGGCCCGGCTGGCCTCGGCTGGTTACGCGGAGCATAACTTCGCTCCGCCGGTTCCGGGCGGCCGCGGCCTGGAGCTGATCACCGCGGCCGGCATCGGGGCCATCGCGATCCTCACCGACCTGCTCGCGGTCCGGATGCGCGGCCCGGCGGTGGCCGGGCTGCCGTTGCTGGTCCTGTTCAGCGTCCCGGTCGCGACCAATGTCCAGCACGTCGGGGTAGGCCTGACGGTCGCGTTCTGCCTGGGGATCACCGGTTATCTCGCCCTTCTCGCCGCCGACGGCCGGGAGCGACTGCGGCTGTGGGGGCGACTGGTGACGGTCTGGCAGGAGGACCCGCGGGACGAGCCGACGCGCAGCCCGGACACCCGGGCTCTGGCGGCGTCGGGACGGCGGATCGGCCTGGCGGCGGTCGCGGTCGCGGTGGTGGTTCCGCTGGCGCTGCCCGGCCTCAAGGAGCACGGGCTGCTCGGCAGGGACGCTGTCCCCGGCCGCGGCGGCAGCCAGGTGGCATCGCCCACGCCGCTGGTCCAGATGCACAGCCAGTTGCTCGCCCATTCGGCCCAGCCGGCCCTGACCTACCGCACCAACGCCGCCGATCCGCCGCAGCAATACCTGCAGGTGTACGTGCTGAACTACGACGACGGCACCGGCAAGTGGACGCTGGCGGACCGCAGTCCGAGCGCCTCGGTCGGCGGGCAGGCCCTGCGCCCGGCGCCGGGCCTGTCCGCCGCCATCGCGACCACCACCGATACGACGAAAATCACCATCAGCAAGGACAGCGGCTACACCGGCGACATGAGCTACCTGCCGCTCCCCTATGCGCCCCAGTACCTGACGGTGCCGGGCAGCGGCTGGCAGGAAACCAACTCGACGCTCATGGTGTATGGCTTCCATTCGGACGCCGGGCTGACCTACTCGGTAACGAGCAGGGCGGCTGTCCCGACGTCGGCCCAGCTCTCGGCCAAGACCAGGATCCCGGCCAGCATCAGGCGCACCTACCAGAGCTACGCCGGCCCCGACCGGGCCAGGCTGACGGGCATCGCGCGGCAGATCACCCTCGATGCGCACAACCCGTACGCCCGGGCCGTCGCCCTGGAGGACTACTTCACCGAGTCCGGCCTGTTCACCTACAGCCTGCGCGGCAACCTGCCGGGCACGCTGGCGCAGTTTCTCACCACCGACCGGCGCGGCTACTGCCAGCAGTTCGCCTTCGCGATGGCCGTGCTCGGCCGGCTGGTCGGCATCCCGTCCCGCATCGCGGTCGGGTACACGGCCGGCACCCGCGCCGGTCACGGCATCTGGAAGGTGACGACGGCGGACGCGCATGCCTGGCCGGAGCTGTACTTTGCCGGCGCCGGCTGGATCCGCTTCGAGCCGACCCCGGGTGGCCCGGCGGCCCAGGGCACGGCCACCAGGCCCGTCTACGCCGCGGCGACGCCTGGCATCAGCACCCCGATCCAGCAGGTGCCAGGAGCCCACGCGGTGCTGCCGCCGGCCGCTGGCGGCGCCAATGGCCTGGCCCCGAAGATCCACAAGCCCGAGGCCGGGGCCGGGTCGACCGCCGGCCAGCATGGCGCGGCAAGGTCGGGCGGCTTCCCCGTCGGCCTGCTCCTCGCCGCGATCGCCGCCGCCCTGATCATCGCGCCCGGCCTGGCCAGGATCGTGACCCGGCGCCGGCGCTGGCTGACCGCCGCCGGCGACGCCGGCCGCGCGCACGCGGCCTGGCGGGAGCTCACCAGCGACCTGGAAGATCACGGGGTAGGCGGCGCGGTTAGCGAGTCACCTCGCGCCCTGGCCGCGCGGCTGTCCGCCGCCGGGGCCCTGAGTGAGGCCGCGCTGCAGGGCGTTGGCCGGATCGCGGCCGCCGAGGAACGGGCCCGTTATGCCCGCACCCCCGCCGCGAGCGGCTCGCTGAAATCCGACGGCCAGGTCGCCCGGCGGGCGCTGGCCAGGAACGCAAGCCTGGTGCAGCGCTGGCGGGCCCGGCTGCTGCCTGCCTCCACGCTGGCCCCGGTGCTCGCGGCGCTGCGCCAGGTCCCCGATGTCTTCGGCTGGCTGGACGCGGCGAGCTTGCGGGTCCGGCGCACGGCGGGCAGCGTGGTTCAGCCGCACCGGGTGGACTGAGCTCGCGCGGGGGGGCGGGGGGTTCTGGGGCGGGAGGTTCTCTTAACGGCCGTCGCGCTCCTGGCGGCGACGCCAGCGCTCCTCGATCCGCTCCATCATGCCGGCACTGGGTGCCTTGCCTGGCCGGCTCTCCTTCGCGAGCCCGCGTCCGGCCCTGATCCCCGCCATGTGACGGTAGCTCGTCAACGCCCACATGCTGGCGGCAAGCATGACGACGAAGCCGGCCACGCCGATCCACGGGTCCTTGGTGGCCACGCCTGCCACCAGCAGGCCGACGCCGACGAGGAAGCCGAATGCCGCCTGAATGACTCTCCGCCGGTAGTGCACACGAGGATCGGTGGCGCGCACTGCGCGGGCAAACCGCGGGTGCTCGGCATAGAGCGCCTGCTCGATTTGCTCAAGCTGGCGCTGCTCGTGCTCAGAGAGCGGCACGCTGCCTCCCTTGGACTCACGCAGGGACGGGCTCGATGACCGTCGCCACACGGCCTTCCACCCAGAATACGAGCGCCGGCGCGTCATGGGGAAGGGTACACGGAGCCTGGGGCTAGACGGGTGGTGACGGCACGGCCTGCCACGTCCCACAAGCCCCTTGCGTATCAGGGGCTCCACAGGTCGGCCGGCCCGTCATCCGCCCGGCCGGACGTGACGCGGATCATGATCATCTTGCCGCGCCTGGTGACCGTCCACCAGCGTCGCCGGGCGCACCGCCTCGGCCCCGAACCGGCTGGCGATCTGGTCCAGCGCACGCTCGGCCGCTCGCCAGGATTCCGGTCGCTCCCCCAGGATCAGCTGGGTCGCGGCCGCCGTGGCGGGGACCAGGCCGGTGACCCGCACGCCGACCAGCCGCAGCCGGGCCTGCGGGCCCAGCCCGGATCCCGCGTGCAGCGCGCAGGCCGTCGCGTAGATCCGGTTCGTGACGTCGGTCGGCTCCGGCAGCGTGCGGGACCGCGTGATCGTGGTGAAGTCCGCGAGCCGCAGCTTCACGACCACGGTCCTGGCGGCATAGCCCGAGGTGCGCAGGCTATGAGCCGTCCGGCCCGACAGTCGCAGCAGCTCACGGCGGATGAGGGCTAGATCGTCGATGTCCTCGGCGAAGGTCTCCTCCGCGCCGATGCTCTTCTCCTGAACGGCGTTCTCAACGCGACGGTCGTCGCGCCCGGCGGCCAGGGCGGACAAATGGGTCGCCGCGGCCCGGCCCAGGTCGGCTTCGAGCACGCCGAGCGGCGTGCTCGCGATATCGCCGACGGTACGCAGCCCGAGCCGGGCCAGCGCCTTGCCGGTCTGCTGCCCGACTCCCCACAGCGCCGAGACCGGCAGCGGATGCAGGAAGTCGCGGACGCCGTCGGCCGGGATGACCAGCAGGCCATCGGGCTTGCAGTGCACGGACGCGAGCTTGGCGATGAACTTGTTCACGGCGATCCCCACCGAGCAGCTGATGCCCAGCTGCCGCACCACCTGCCGCCTGATCAGCGCTCCAATGGCGGCCGGCCGGCCCAGCCGGCGCAGGGCACCCGATACGTCGAGGAATGCCTCATCTAGCGAGAGCGGCTCGACTTCCGGGGTTATCGCCCGGAAGATGCTCATGACCTCCCGGGATACCGAGCCGTACAGGCCATGCCGGGGCGCGATGATGACGGCCTGCGGGCACAGGCTCCTGGCCCGGCCGACCGGCATCGCCGAGCGCACGCCGTAAGCGCGTGCCTCGTAGGTCGCCGACAGCACCACGCTCCGGCCGGACGCATGGCCGACGATAACCGGGCGGCCGGCCAGCTCAGGCCGGTCCCGGACCTCCACGCTGGCGTAGAACGCGTCCATGTCTACGTGCAGGATGTTGCAGCCGGTGTCGTCCGGAAGGCGGGCCGCACCGCCTGCGGGCCGGGGCGCACCGTCTGTCATCCGACCGACTGTAGCGCCAGGGTCTGACAGTCCGCCCGGCCGCGACTCGGCGCCGCAAGCCGGTCCTCGCATTATTCGAACACACATTCTATGATGACCTCATGACAGACATCAGCCCCACGGATAACATCCTGATCTCACGCATCATGGGAACAGCCAGCCGCCACGCCCGTCACCGGCCCCTCAGCGAAGCCGAGCACCACGCCGCCATCACTGAGCTCACGGACCTCGCGCAGGGACGCGCCGGCCTCCTGGCCTACTGCGCCGGGACGACGGCCGGATTCCACGACGGCGATCCCGACGAGGCCCACCACCTGCGCGCCGCCCAGCTGTGCATCGACGCGGGAGCCGACACCACCCAGATCGCCCGCTGGACCCAGGAAGGACACCGCCGCGCCGCCACCGCCCGTGCCAGCCGAGCCCGGCGTTCATGATCACCCGGCTTTCTCAGTCGTGGTGACTGAGAAAGCCGGGTGATCATGAACAGCTAGAGCGCCAGGCCGGGCTTGAGTTCCAGGAGGCGGGCCAGCAGGCCGTTGATGAAAGACGGCGAGCCGTCGGTCGACAGCTCGCGGGCCAGCTGCACGGCCTCGCTGATCACCACGCCGTCCGGCACATCATCCTGCCAGAGCAGCTCGAAGGTGCTGATCCGCAAGATGTTGCGGTCCACGGCGGGCATCCGGTCCAGCGTCCAGCCCTGGGCGTAGGTCGAGAGCAGCTCGTCGATCTGGTCGCGGTGCGCCTGCACGCCCCGGACTAGCTCGGCGGCATAAGGGGAAACCGGCGGGCTGGCCGCCGCCGTCCGCTCGTCGAGCAGTTCCAGCACCGGCACGGACCGGATCTCGGCCTCGAACAGGACATCGAGGGCTCGCTTGCGAGCCTTACTGCGCGCTGCCACGTCTGCCCCAGCCGCCGCGGGACGGGCCGCCGCGGGACGGCCGGCTCACGCTCGGCCGAGGTAATCGCCGGTCCGGGTGTCCACCCTGATCTTCTCGCCGGTCGTGATGAACAGCGGCACCTGGATCTGCGCGCCGGTCTCCAGGCTGGCTGGCTTAGTGCCGCCCGTGGACCGGTCACCCTGCAGGCCCGGGTCGGTCTGGCTGACGGTCAGCTCCACGGCCGCCGGAAGCTCCACGTACAGCGGCACGCCATCGTTGAACGCGATCGTGGCCATCTGCTCTTCGAGCAGGTAATCGGCCACGCCGCCGACCGTCGCCGCGGGAATGTGCGGCTGGTCGTAGTCCTGGGTGTCCATGAAGACGAAGTCCTCGCCCTCGCGGTAGAGATACTGCATCTCTCGCTTGTCTACGTTGGCGACCTCGACCTTGACCCCGGCGTTGAAGGTCCGGTCAACGACCTTGCCGGACAGCACGTTCTTCAGCTTGGTGCGTACGAAGGCGCCGCCCTTGCCGGGCTTGACGTGCTGGAAGTCCACGACATTCCAGAGCTGGTTGTCGATGCTCAGGGTCATGCCGTTCTTGAGGTCGTTCGTGGTGGCCACGTCTTCAGGTCTCCTGCATGCATCCCGGGACCGCCGCGCCCTCGCGTCAGAGGACGAGCAGTTCCTTGGTGGTCGCGGTAAGAATCTCGGCTGAGCCCGCCGCCCCAGCGCCCGCGCGGACGACCAGGGTGTCCTCGATCCTGACGCCGCCCTGGCCGGGCAGGTAGATCCCTGGCTCTACGGTGACGGGCACCCGGTCCATGAGTGTACCTGTCCGGCCATACCCGATGATCGGTGCTTCGTGTACCTCCAGGCCGACGCCATGGCCCAGGCCGTGCTGAAAGCACCCGCCGTATCCGGCCGCCTCGATCAGATCCCTGGCCGCCGCGTCGACCGCGTCAATGCCGGCCCCCGGCACGGCAGCCGCGACACCCGCCAGCTGCGCGGCCGCGACAATCTCGTAGATCTCGCGCTGCCAGCCCGCCGGCTCGCCGAGCGCCACCGTGCGCGTCATGTCCGCGTGGTAGCCGCCGACTCGCGCTCCGCAGTCGATGGTGACGAAGTCGCCCGGCTCCAGCCTGCGGTCGCCCGGCACGTGATGCGGGATCGCGCCGTTGGGCCCGCTGGCCACGATCGAGTCGAAGGCCGGACCGTCGGCGCCATGATCAGTCATCGCTCGTTCCAGCGCGATCGCGAGCTCTCGCTCGCTGCGGCCGGGGGTGATGAGGGGCAGCACGTCGGCAAAGGCCGCGCACGTGATCGCGCAGGCGCGGCTCAGCAAGGCGATCTCGGTGTCGTCCTTGACCGTCCGCAGCTCCTCGATCGCCCGGCCCAGGGGAATCAGCCGCGGTCCGCCGCCCAGTTCCGCGAGAGCCTCGTACCGCTCGACCGTCACCTCGTGCGCCTCGAAGGCCAGCGTCCGCGCGCCACGGCGGGCGGCCAGCGCGGCCAGCGCGATCTCGGTCTCGCGCTCGGCCACCAGCTCGATGTCGCCGCAGTCGCGGGCGGCCACCTCGGCGTAGCGAGAGTCGGTAGCCAGGACGCCGGGACCGCTGGCCGGGAGCAGGACCGCCGCGTTGGAGCTCGCCAGACCCGTCAGATAACGGACATTCGGCGGGCTGGTCACCAGCGCCGCGCCGCAGCCCAGCGCGGTGATCTTCTGCTGGGCCCGGGCCCGGCGAGCGGCGTGTATCTCTGGCATGTTGATGACTGTACGGCCGTTCGCCGATCGCGAGGACTTCGGCCGGGCGCTCGCGGCGCTCAGCGCGACTCACCGGTGAGCGCGCAGCCGCCGCTCAGCTGTCCTGCGGAGCGTCGTCCCCGACGATGATCCCGCCGCCCCGGCTCCAGGTGAGGTACCGCCACGACAGGTTGACGAACGCCACGATGCGGTTACGGCCGCCGAGCAGCGTCCACAGGTGCAGGGCCAGCCAGGCCAGCCAGGCCAGCGTGCCGCGCAGGCGCAGGCCCACCGGTAGCTCGACGACGGCCGACCGGCTGCCGATGGTCGCCATGATGCCCTTGTCGTGGTAACTGAACGGCTCGGTGCCCTGGCCGGCCATCAGCCGCTGGATCTGCCGGGCGGCGTGCCGGCCCTCCTGGATCGCCGGCTGCGCCAGCTGAGCGACCGGATCGCCGGGGTTCACGGAGATGTCCCCCGCGGCAAAGACCCGGTCCTGGCCCTCGATCCGCAGGTCCTGGCCGACCTGGAGCCGGCCCCCAGGCCCGCGGGGCAGGCCCAGCCGCCCGATCGAGTCCGGCGCGGCCACCCCGGCGGCCCACACCGTGACGTTGCTGGGCACCGTGGTGCCATCGGCCAGCAGCACTCCGTCCGGCGTCACCTCTTTAATCGCCGTGCCCAGCCGCACGTCGACATCTCGGTGCAGGAGTTGGCGCCGCGCGTACTCCTGCTCCTGAGGCTGGAACGCGGCCAGCAGCGCCGGCGCCTGCTCAATCAGGGTCACCCGCATGGTGCTCGGGTCGATCCGGGGGAACGCGGCGGGCAGAGCGATGTTACGCAGCTCAGCGAGCGTGCCGGCCAGCTCGACGCCCGTGGCGCCGCCACCGGCGATGGTGATGTTCAGCGCGGAGTCGTTACCTTCCCAGCTCCTGCTCTCCAGCTCGGTCATCAGCCGCTCCCGCAGCGCGACCGCGTCCCGCCGGGTATACAGGCTCATGCTGTTCTTGTCGGCACCGGGGATCCCGAAGAAGTTCGCGCCGACGCCGGTGGCCAGGATCAGGTAGTCGTAGGGGAGCTCGGCGCCGTCGTCCAGCCGGGCGATCCGGTTCGCGAAGTCGGCCTCGACCAGCGTGCCCTTGTGAAATCGCGCGCCGGTCTTCCGCGTGACCGACCAGAGCGGGTAGGCGACGTCGGCGGACGTCAGGCCGGCGGTCGCCACCTGGTAGAGCAGCGGCTGGAAGGTGCTGTAGACATTCCGGTCGACCAGTGTCACCGCTGCCCCGCCGCCCTGGAGCGCGTCAAGGGCAGACAGGCCGGCGAAACCGCCGCCGATCACCAGGACTCGCGGGCCCCCGGTCCGCGAGCCAGGCTTGCCCGGCGCTCGTCTCATGCCGCCTCCGATCCGTGCGCTGCCGCCGCGACCCATGAGGTCGCGTATCCCAACCGCGTACCCGCCGCGGCCCGGCTGACACAGTGCAGTGCGGCGAGACTGGTCAGGCGGCGAGGTCGCGGATCTGCTCGATCAGCGCGACCCGCTCGGCGTGGGTGCCGGCCAGCGGTGCCACGTTCAGCGTGGTCACGCCCGACTCCCGCATCGCGGCCACGCGCTCGGCCACCAGCGATCGCGGCCCGATCAGGGAGGTTCCCTCCAGCAGCGACGTCGGCACGATCGACTCGGCCTCCTGCTTTCGGCCGGCCAGGTAGGCCTCCTGAATCGCGGCCGCCTCCCGCTCATAGCCATAGCGCACCACCAGGTCGTTATAAAAATTGCGGCCGCGCGCGCCCATGCCGCCGATATACAGAGCCAGGGCCGACCGGCCGAGGTCCAGCAGTCCCGCTGTGTCGTCGCCGATGGCCAGCCCGGCCTGGGCGATGACATCCAGGGGCGGCAGTGACGGGTCGCGCTTGGCCTGCCCTGCCGCCAGCGGCTCGGCCCACACCTGCGCGGCCCTCTCCGGGAAGTAGAAGATCGGCTCCCATGCCTCGGCGAGCTCGGCCGCCATGGCCACGTTCTTCGGCCCGAGAGCGGCCACCACGATCGGTATCCGGTCCCGAACCGGGTGGTTGATCAACTTGAGCGGCTTGCCCAGCCCGGTGCCCTGGTCGGCCGGTAGCGGGATGGTGTAATACCGGCCCGCGTACTCCACCCGCTCGCGGCGCCACACCGCGCGGCAGATCTCGATCACCTCGCGGGTACGGCCGATCGGCGCGTCGTAGGGCACCCCGTGCCACCCCTCGATGACCTGCGGCCCGGACGCGCCGAGCCCGAGCACGAACCGGCCGCCGGACACGTAGTCGAGGCCGGCCGCGGTCATGGCGGTCAGGGTCGGGGTACGCGAGTAGATCTGCAGGATTCCCGACGCTAGCTGCAGCCGCTCGGTCTTGGCCGCGAGGTAGCCGAGCTGGCTGACCGCGTCGAAGCTGTAGGCCTCGGGAACGAAGACGATGTCGAGGCCGGCCTTCTCATAGTCGGCCAGCTCGGCGGCGGTCTCCGCGAAGCCGCCCGCGTAGTTCAGTGCCATCCCGATGCGCATCACGCACAGCCTTTCAGGCCCGCTGTCACGCCCGGCTTGCCTCGCTTGGAGCAGGCGAGTGGCCCTCAGCAGTCCGTTTCGTGTGTCGGGTGAATGGTAACCGGGCGCCGCGGCGCCGTCCCAGTCGGTCCCGCTAGGGCGCAGGCGCCGTCAGGGCCGCGACCGCGCGCAGCGCCAGCTCGTAGGACACCAGGCCGAAGCCGGCCACGGTGCCGTCGGCGACCCCGGCCACCACGGAGTTGTGCCGGAATGACTCACGCGCCGCCGGGTTGGACAGGTGCACCTCGACCAGGGGCGCCGTCCGCATCGCCAGGGCGTCTCGCAGCGCGTAGGAATAGTGGGTAAACGCGGCCGGGTTCAGCACGATCGGCAGCCGCCGGTCGACGGCCTCGTACACCCAGCCGATCAGCTCCGCCTCGTCGTCGGTCTGCCGGACGTCCACCGCGAGGCCGAGCTGGCCGCCAGTGCACGCGCACGCCGCCGCGACATCGGCGAGGGTGGCCGTGCCGTAGACCTCGGGCTCGCGGGTGCCGAGCCGGGCGAGGTTGGGCCCGTTGAGCACGAGCACCGTGGGCACGGGGGGCTCCGGGGGGCCGTCACCCCGGGTGGGCACGGGGGGCTCCGGGGGGGGATCTGCTGTGGCTGGCAGCGGCATCGCTCAGCTCACCTCCGTGTAGGCCTGCTCCAGCAGTTCCTCGGGCGGATCGGCCAGGATGGCGGGCCTGGCCAGCCCGTCGAGCACCACTAGCCGCAGCCGCGCCGCGCGGGCCTTCTTATCCAGCGTCATCGTCGCGCGCAGGTCCGGCCACGCGCCGCTACGGTACCGCGTCGGCAGTCCGACGGCGGTCAGGATCTCACGGTGCCGCCGTGCGGTCGGGGAGTCGAGCCGGCCCGCGAGCCGCCCGAGCGCGGCGGCGTAGGTCATGCCGATCGCCACCGCCTCGCCGTGCCGCATCGTGTACCGCTCGGCCCGCTCGATGGCGTGCCCGAGCGTGTGCCCGTAGTTGAGCATTTCCCGCTGGCCTGCCTCACGCAGGTCGGCGGACACCACGCCGGCCTTCATGGCGATGGCGCGCTCGACGAGCTCACGCTCATGCGGGCCGCCCGGTCGGGCGGCGCCGGCCGGATCGGCCTCGATCAGGTCCAGGATGACGGGATCGGCGATGAATCCGGCCTTGATCACCTCCGCCAGGCCGCTGGCGTACTCGGCCGGCGGCAGCGTGGCCAGCGCCGCGAGGTCGGCGAGCACCCCGGCGGGCGGGTGGAAGGCGCCCACCAGGTTCTTGCCCTCGGGGATGTTGATCGCCGTCTTGCCGCCGATCGCGGCGTCGGCCATGCCGAGCAAGGTGGTCGGGACCAGCACGACCCGGACGCCTCGCAGCCAGGTAGCGGCGGTGAAGCCCGCGAGGTCGGTCACCGCCCCCCCGCCGACGCCCACGATCGCGTCGCGGCGCCCGATCTCGTGCGTAGCCAGCCGCGACCACAGGGCGGCCGCCACGCTGATCTCCTTGGCCGCCTCGCCGTCGGGGACCGCCTCGACGTGCACGAGATAACCTGCCCGCGACAGCACCCGCGCCGCGGCACTGGCCATGGCGTCCTGGCCGCGGGCATGAATAACGACCACCGCTCGGGCGTCCGGTCCCACGAGCGACGGCAGCTCGCCGAGCACTTCGGCACCCACCACCACCTCGTGCGGATGGTCGCCGCCGACCCTGATCCTGGTCGCGGTCACTGTCCGGGCTGCCGCGGCGGGCCATCATCGGCGTGCCCCGTGGTTTCCGGGAGCGCCGTGGTTTCCGGGAGCGCCGTGGTTTCCAGGCTCAGGAGCGCGGCGACCTCCGCGGCAATCTCCGCCGGCTCGCGGCCGTCGGTGGCCACGGTGATCCGGGCCAGGCCGGCGTAGACCGGCTGCCGCTGCTCGAGCAGGGCCTTGAGCTGGGCGCGCGGATTAATGCCGATCAGCAGCGGGCGCGGCCTGTCCAGGCCCACGCGCTTGGCCAGCTCAGTGAAACCGGTCTCCAGGTACACGAAGCAGTGACCGGCGAGCAGGGCCTGAGTGTCGTCGTCGAGCACCGCGCCGCCGCCCAGGCCAAGGACGTTGCCGCGGGCGGGACCGCCGGGCCCGGCAACGCCGGGCGCGGCAACCGCCGCCGCCACCGCCTCGCGTTCCAGCTTGCGGAACGCCGACTCGCCGTCCTCGACGAAGATGTCGCTCACCGGCTTGCCCGCGACCGCCTCGACGCTGGCGTCGGTGTCCACGAACCCGACGCCCAGCAACTCGGCCAGCAGCACGCCGACGGTGGTCTTCCCGGACCCCGGCGGGCCGATCAGAATTGCCACCGGCGCCGTCCCCGCGGCTGCTGGGCGAGCGGTGCTCTCTCCGTAGTCAGCGTTCACCGGATCGTCAGTGCCTTCAGGTAGTTGTCACAGTTCCGCGCGGTTTCCTCGACGGAATCGCCGCCGAACTTCTCCAGCGCGGCACCAGCGAGGACCAGCGCGGTCATCGCCTCGGCGACGACGCCGGCCGCCGGCACAGCGGTCACGTCGCTGCGCTGGTTGATCGCGCGAGCGGGCTCGCCGGTGCGCACGTCGACCGTCGCCAGGGCTCGCGGCACCGTGGATATCGGCTTCATCGCCGCGCGGACCCGGACCGGCTCGCCCGTGCTCATCCCGCCCTCGATGCCGCCGGCCCGGTTGGTCAGGCGCCGGATCCCGTCGTCGGTGCCCTCGATCTCGTCGTGGGCCTGCGATCCGCGCCGGGCCGCCGTGGCCAGCCCGTCCCCGACCTCCACGCCCTTGATCGCCTGGATGCTCATCAGCGCCCCGGCCAGCCGCCCGTCGAGCCGCCGGTCCCAGTGCACGTGGGAGCCGAGCCCGGGCGGCAGGCCGTAAACCACCACTTCGACGATGCCGCCCAGGGTGTCACCGTCCTTGCGGGCCGCGTCGATCTCGGCCTGCATCGCCGCGCTCGCGGCCGGATCCAGGCAGCGAACCGGGTCCGCGTCGACCCGCGCCGCGTCCTGCGGCAGCGGTGTCAGCCCATCGGGGGCCCGCACCGAGCCGAGCGCGACCACATGGCTGACGACCTCGACGCCGAGCGCTTGGCGCAGGAAGCGCCGGGCGACCTCGCCGAGCGCGACCCTGGCGGCCGTCTCCCGCGCGCTGGCGCGCTCCAGCACGGCGCGGGCGTCGTCGTAACCGTACTTCTGCATCCCGGCCAGGTCGGCATGACCGGGCCTGGGCCGGGTCAGCGGGGCGTTCCTCGCCTGTGCGGCCAGCACGTCCTCGTCGACCACGTCAGGAGACATCACGGTCTCCCACTTCGGCCACTCCGAGTTAGCGATCCGGATAGCCACAGGGGCGCCCAGAGTGCGGCCGTGCCGGACGCCGCCGGTCAGCTCGACCTCGTCCTGCTCGAACTTCATCCGCGCGCCCCGCCCGTACCCCGCTCGCCGGCGCGCCAGGGCCGCGGCGATATCCGCCGTGGCAACCTCGACTCCGGCCGGCATCCCCTCGCAGATCGCCGTGAGGGCGCGGCCGTGCGACTCCCCAGCGGTCAGCCAGCGCAGCATGCTTCTGATCCTGCCATGCGGGCGAGGCTGGCGTTTGCCCGGCAGGCCATCGGGTATCACCCCGGCGCACGACGGGAGCCGTCGCCACGGGCCAGCCGGGCAATGCTGGGCCAGCAGCGCTGACGGGTGCACCGAGGGCGCACCAGGGCGACGCATGCGTGCTTCTCGGGGGAGGAAAACGTCCATGCGCCTGTTCAGGTATGCCGTCCTGGCTGCCCTGCTCACCATTCCGGTGCTGGTGGCCGCCGCGCCCGCGACCTACGCAGCGGATTCCATCGGCACCATGCACGCCTGGGTCACGCCGTCCCAGGCCACCCCCGGGGCGAGGGTGACGTTCGCGGTGAACTGCGAGCGGCAGATGGCCGCCGGGGCGACGCTGTCCGGCACGACGCTCGGGCTACCCGAGCAGATCCCGATGAGCCAGGACTCCAGCGGAAACTTCAGCATCACGGTTGACCTGCCCGGTGACATCCGGGCGGGCAGCTACCACCCGAGCATCGACTGCTCAGGGGGTAGCTCCGCCGCGGTCACCCTGGTGGTAACGGCATTCCCGAGCGGTGGCGGCGCCGCCACCGGCGACGGGACGACCGCGACGACCTCCAACGGTGCCCTGGCAGCGGCAGGCCTGGTCCTGATCGGCGTCGGCGCGGTCGCCGGGGGCTTCGCGCTCCGCCGCCGCGTAGCCCGGCCGCGCGGCTGACCCGCCGACGCTGCCCGCGTGGGGCTGGTGGTCTGTGGAGCACGTACCGGGCGGGCTCATTGGCTGGGTCCGCGAGGTCGCACCGCAGCGCGCTAGAGGGCTAGGGGGCTAGGGGCTAGGGGGTCAGGGCGATGGCGAGGCCGCGGCATAGGCGCGGGCCGAGCCGGCCCAGAACCGCCGAGCCGGCCCGGCCAGCAAAGCTCTCCGCCGCGGCGTGATCCAGCCCGGCAGGCGCCGTTAGCTCGATCAGCAGGTCGCCGCCCTGAACGCCCGGGCCGATCGCGAAGCCGCCGCGGGCCAGGCTGAGCCCGTCGGCCGCAGCCAGTTCGATGATCACCGCGGCCACCGCATCCCGCACGTCGGGGTCCTCATGCGGCAGCGGAATCGGCGCGCCACTGGCCAGGGCCGCCAGACGGGCCCCCTCGACCGCCAGCGGGACTGGTCCGGCCACATCGATAACGACGGCGCAGGAGTCCTCGACCGCAGCGCGCCAGACTAGGGCCGCGTCGGCGGGAATCGGCCGGGCGGACGGCTGCCACCGAGCCAGCGCGTCCAGGCAGGTGAAAGCCGGGATTGCGCGCCGCCCGTCGCGCCCGACGAGGGTTGGCAGGGCCATCTCGCTGGCTTTCTCGCCGGCACCTGCGGGACGGCAGGCGCTCAGGCCGCCGGCCGCCGCGCCGCCAGATGCTGCCGCGCCCTCAGGAGCCGCGCCCTCAGGAGCCGCGCCCTCGGGAGCCAGTGCCGCCACTACCGGGACCAGCAGCCGGATTCCGGCCAGCGCGGTCAGCGCGGCGTGCTCGCTTCCCTCGCCGGCCGCGAACGCCCGGAGGGCGGCAGCCGCCGGAGCGTCGGCCGCACCGTCATCGCCCGCGAAGCGCTGCTGCGCGCTGCCCTGGAACACGGTGCCAACTGTAGCGGCGGCAGGACTGCCCTGAGCTGCACGGCCCTAACGACCGTAGTTCCGGAAGGTACCCTTGCGCCCGTTACGACCAGGTCGGCCGAAGCAGTTGAGGACGTATTTCGCGATATGAGAGTCTCATGACACTGCAGGACAGTCTGACCACAGGGGACAGGGTGCGCCAGGTCAATCGGACTCCCATCGCCGTCGAGCCGGGAACGCTGCTGCACAAGGCGATCCCGCCTCGCATGGTGGAGCCGTACCTGACTGGCCGACGGTCCATCATTGCCGGATTCGTGCACCGGGTCGCTGACAGTTCCTTCGCCCACCCCGCCGACTTCTACAACGCGATGAGCCTGGGCTATGAGGGCTCCGAGTTCAGCCCGGACATGGAGGAGCTCTACCTGCTGCGGTGGCGGGCGGTGGGCAGCGAGTCCTACCAGGTTCCGTACTCGGTCGCCCTCGGCGGTGACTGGGCCATGAAGCCGCCGTTCACTGGCACCGGCTACACAGCAGGCCCGGCGCATCCCGTACCCGAGTTCTTCACCGACCCCATTCCAGTTCCGGTTGGGGCGGAAATTGTACGAATCTGCGCCGGACGGGCTGAGTTCATAGCCCGATATGACGGCCAGGTCTGGCTTCGTCCGTCAGGGGGAATCTGACCGATGCGCTACCGGCTCATGGCGACCTACCGAGGGGCGCCCTACGAGGCTGGCATCGGCCCGGCCGACGGCGCGGTGGTGCTGTTCGCCGCGTGTCCGCCACCCGAGGAGCTCGGCTTCGAGCCGGCCACCGGTCACTGGCGCAAGGAGCTGCTGATTCAGGATGTCCAGGCGGTGTGGCAGTCCAGGCCCGTCGGGACGTTCCGCGGGGACAGCTGCATCGTCCTGGACGACCTCGGAGACCGGCTGCACATCGGTTACCTGGGTCACGACGCCTACCGAGCCGAGCAGCTCGGCTACTGGCAGGTGGACCGCGGGGTCTTCGAGCTCGTCGCCGGCCGGGAGGAGGTCACCGACATCGTGGAGGAGCGGACTGACTACCAGCCGGGCGTGACCCCGCAGGCCAGCCACCCGGCGCTGCCGCCCCTGGCCGAGCCGGGTTATCCCCAGCCGGCTGGGCAGGCCTCGTCCGGCTATCCGCTCCCGGCCGGGCCGCCCGGGCAGCCCCGGATGCCGCCCCTTGACGGTGGGGTGGCCCTGCCGCAGTCGGCGGCCGGGCCGCCACTGCCGCTGGAGGCGCAGGCCATGCGGGCCGCGTCGGCTGCCTCGCGCCGCGATCAAGCGCCTCCCTCCGCCCGGCCGACTCCGCCGGGCGGGCCGGAACCAGTCGGCGGGCCCAGGACGGCCGCTGGACCGGGGCCCGCCACCGGGCCCCAGCCGACCGCCGGACCAGGACCCGGCTTTGCCAGCTCCCCGGGCGAGCCCGCGCTGTACGCCGCGCCGGTTCCGTCTGCGATGCCCGATTCCGCTGCCGTGCCTGCTCAGCGGCCCGCGCCGGTTCCGCCCGACGGGTCCTACTCTCCTGATGGGCCTTATTCCGCAGAGGCCTACGCGCCCGGCAGGATGGCTCCGCCCGGCGCGACAGCACCGGGCACGGTCGCCACGGCGACCGCGGCTGGCGCGCCGACCGCGCCGCTCCCTGGCCCCGAGTCGCCCCGGCGGCGGCGTTCCGCGGGGCGGCGGATGGCCACCGAGCGCATTTTCGGCGAGCTCGCCAGCCTGGCGGCCATCCCGGCCGCCTCCTACTCCGTCGGCGAGGAGGTCGACGGCGCCATGTGCCTCCTGGAGACCGCTGAGGGCTTCGAGGTGTTCAGCTGCGCGGCCGGTGCCCGCCACGAGGTGCGCGTCTTCTCCGACGAGGAGTCGGCCTGCTTCTACCTGTTCGGCGTCCTGGCGGCAGACGCGGTGCGCACCGGCGGCCTGGTGCCCGGAGCCGGCCGGGTCCCGGCGGTCGCGTCCGTCGCCGGCAGCAGGCTGGACCGGTAAGGGCTCGGCCGCGCTCCCCCGGCCCGCCGCTGCGGCCATGGCGGCTTAACCCGGCACCCGGAGGGAAGGAAGCCCGCGAAGGGTCGCTGGGATGCGGGGGGTGCGGGGGATGCAGGGCATCCCGCGCCATGCCGCCAGGCGGAGGCGGTGACATGGCTGACCGTCGTCGGCGGGGCATCTCCTGGCTCAACCTGATAGCCGTCGCTCTCATCAGCATCGGAGTGGTCATCGCCTTCGTCGGCCACGACACGCTGCGCTGGGCACCGCCGCCGATCCCACCCGCATGGGCGGGACGCCGCCCGGCCGAGCCGCCCCGGCACCTGACTAGGGGCCGCGCGACAGGACGACTGTCACCTTCGGCGCCGGTCGGCATCCAGATTCCCGCCATCGGCGTCCGCGCGAAGGTCATCGCGCGCGGCCTGGGCCGGGACGGGAGCATCCAGGTGCCGCCGCTCAGGACGCCCTTCGTGGCAAGCTGGTACGACGGCGGCCCGACTCCGGGCGCCCCCGGCGCGTCGGTCATTCTCGGTCACGTCGACGCGGTCGGCGTGGGACCCGCGATCTTCTACTACCTGGGCAACCTGCGGCCGGGAGACCGGATTTACATCCGACTCCGCAGCGGCCGGACGGCGATATTCGAGGCGTACTCCGTCGCGCTGTACCGCAAGACCAGGTTCCCGACCGCCAGCGTGTACGGCTACACAAGCTGGCCGACCCTGCGCCTGGTCACCTGCGGCGGAACCTTCGATCCGCGAACCGGTCATTACCTAGGTAACACGGTGGTGTTCGCCAGCTACGTCGGCCAGCATGCCGCCTAGCCGAGCTCAACTGCGCGGCGGCCCGGGATCTGCTGGCCGCGGGATGCGCGCCCTACTGGATCCTCGGGCTACTGGATACGCGGCGTTTCTATGATCATCGGGCCGCATGGTGACGGGCCGGGTCCTACTCGACACCCGGATTCTTAAACATGACATCAGCACTCTTCATGAAACTACTATTCAGCGCGCGCAATTTGCAGCATCCTTGACGCTCAAAGTTCCTCGTCCTTAGCTTTGAGGAATATGCAAGGAATTCCCGTGACGCGACCGCCCTTGGCCAGTAACTAATTTGCCGAGGGCCAGGATTCGCAGGTCACGTGCGCAACGACGCGTGCGGGCGGCAAAAGGAGGTTCGATGAGATCATTCATGCGCCGGGCATTCTCGGGGATGCTCGGACTGGTAGCGGTCGCCGCCATGGCAACGCTTGTCGCCGCCGCGCCGGCGGGCGCCGCCACCAGGTCGACGACGGCACATCCCACCTGGTCGACGGCCCTGAGGTGGCCCGTCGTCCGGCGGGGCGACGTCGGTGAGCGGGTCGTCGCGATCCAGTACCTGCTGCAGAACAAGGGATTCGGGGTCCGGGCGGACGGCGTCTACGGGCGCGCCACCACCGCGGCCGTGCGCAGCTTCCAGCGCAGCCGCCACCTGAACCCCAGCGGGATCGTCGGCGCGTCGACGTGGAACCGGCTTATCGTGACCCTCCGCCTGGGCAGTCGCGGCTCGGCCGTCCGCGCCGTCCAGCACAATCTCAAATTCGCCTACGGCTTCAGGTTCATGCGGGTAACCGGCTTTTACGGTCACGAGACCTGGCTGGCCGTCATGGCTTTCCAGCGGGGTTCGCATCTCCCCGTCAGCGGGATAGTCGGGCACCGGACCTGGAAGACAATCATCGTATTCGAGCGATAGGGCTGAGGTAAGCCCCTCCACCGCGGCCAGCCAGCGCCATCGCGGCGCTGGCTGGCCGGCTGCCCGGGCCGGCGCCGTGACTCGGCCCCGTTCCTGGCCGCTCGACCTCAGGCACCGGACGTCGGGGCGCGCGAGCGGGCAGGCATTACAGAACCCTTGCGGTGTTGCCGAAGTTCGCACCGGCGGGATTGCAGGGCAGCTATCGTGCAATTGTCGGCGGGGCTGAAGGTCCCCCGCTCCCCAAGCAGCCCCGCCGGCACACTCCTTCTCCGGCCGCCTCAGCAGCCGCGCGGCGGCTGCCACGCTCGCAGAAAAGGCATCATGGCCGAGCTGACCGCAGTACCGCTGACTGGCACGCAATACGACATCGCCGCCGGGGAGTACCGCGCTACCGTCACCGAGCTCGGCGCGGGCCTGCGGCGGCTGAGCTTCCAGGGCTGCCCCGTCATCAGCGAGTACAGGGCCGACGAGGCGCCGCCCGCCGGGTCAGGCGAGCTGCTCGTTCCGTGGCCCAACCGCGTCGACCGGGGCCGTTACTCATTCGCGGGCACGACGTATCAGCTGGACCTGAGCGAGCCGACGGCCGGCAACGCCATCCACGGCGTGACGCGGTGGGGCAACTGGGTGCCGGGCACTCAGGAGGCCAGCCGGGTGGACCTGCAGTACGTGCTGCACGCCCATCCCGGCTACCCGTTCTGCCTGGAGCTCACGGCCAGCTACCGGCTGGCGGCCGACGACGGCCTCACGGTGTCGGTGACGGCCCGCAACGCCGGCTCCCGTCCCGCGCCCTACGGGACCGGCTCGCACCCGTACCTGACCGCGGGAGCCCCGCTGATCGACGACTGCGAGCTGCAACTGCCCGCGTCGCGCTGGCTCGCAGCCGACGACCGCGGTATCCCCGTCGGTGACCCGCAGGACGTCGGCGGGACCCCGTATGACTTCCGCACGGCGCGGGTCATCGGAGACACCCGCCTCGATCACGCCCTGACCGGGCTGAGCCGGGATCCAGCCGGGCGGGCCTGGGTCACGCTGACCGGGCCCGGCACCGAGCTCGGCTTCTGGGCGGGGGCGGGCTATCACTGGCTGCAGGTGTTCAGCGGTGACACGCTGGGGGCCAGCCGTCGTCGGCGGGCAGTGGCGATCGAGCCGATGACCTGCCCGCCGAACGCCTTCGTGACCGGCACTGACGTGCTGACGCTGGCGCCCGGCGACAGCGTGACGCACAGCTGGGGAATCCAGGCTCGTCACTCTTGAGCCGGGAGGGGCCCCTCCGCGGCCAGCAGGCCGGCGATGCGATCCAGGTCGGCGCGGGTATCGATATCGTCCGGCCTGCCGGTGTCGCCGCATTCGACCAGCGTGATGAGGTCGGGATGGGCGCGCAGGAACTGCCGGGCGCCGGCGTCTCCGGCCGCGAGCGCGACGACCTCGGCCCAGTACTCCCGGCCCAGCAGCACCGGGTTGCGCGGCTGCCCCGCGTAGGCGGCTACCGCGACGCTCGCCCCGGCCGCGTGCGCGGCGATCAGCCGGCGAACCGACTGCGCGCCGACCAGTGGCTGGTCCACCAGCGCGACGACCGCGGCGGAGCACTCGTCAGGCACCGTTTCCAGGCCGACGGCCAGCGACGAGCCCATGCCCGTGAACCAGCGCGGGTTGTGCACGGTGAGCACGCCGGGCAGGTCGACGGCGGTGGCCCCGATCACCACGATGACCGGCGCGGCACCGCCCGCGCGCAGCAGTTCGACGCCGCGGTCGGCTAGCGGCCGCCCGCCGACATCGATCAGGGCCTTGGGCCGGCCGAGCCTGCTGCCCGCTCCCGCGGCAAGCAGGACCCCGGCGACGTGAGCTGCCATCCGCCCAGCCTACGAAGGTGACCGCGAGCTCAGCGGGCCAGTCCCTCGGAGAGCCGCTCGTGATGGATCCGGCCGGAAGTCGTCGTCAGCGGCTGCCCGGAGCCGCCCCAGCGCAGCTGGATCAGCTCGGCCGCGATCGCCACGGCCGTCTCCT
>Ga0307374_10005587_pt1 | contig 20290 bp, 20 predicted proteins | sample OX3MG_FD_202532 | JGI IMG/M metagenome (GOLD analysis project Ga0307374, IMG submission 202532) | Soil microbial communities from Risofladan, Vaasa, Finland - OX-3 | ecosystem: Environmental > Terrestrial > Soil > Coastal area > Acid sulfate soil | place: Finland: Risofladan, Vaasa | collected...
GCCTTCGCCACTTCGGGACAGGTGTGCATGGCCATCAAGCGCCTGTACCTGCCGGCCGAGCGGTTGCACGAGTGGCGAGACGCCATGGTCGAGTGCCTGTCCCGCACCGTCGTCGGCGACGGTCTCGACGAGGGGGTGACCATGGGGCCGGTCCACACCGAGGGTGCCCGGGACCGGGTGGAGGCCATGATCGCCGAGGCCGCCGTCGGTGCCGCCGAGGTGGTCCGCCCGGCCACGGTCACCCAGCCGGGCCAGGGCTGGGTGGTGGCGCCCGCCCTGGTGGTGGCCCCCGATCCCGGCTCGGCACTGGTGATGGACGAGCAGTTCGCTCCGGCCCTGCCCCTGCTCCCGTACCAGGGAATCGACCAGGCGGTGGCGGCAGCCAACGACACCAGGTTCGGCCTGTGTGCCTCGGTGTGGAGCGGCGACACCGACCTGGCCGACACCGTGGCCCGACAACTCTCCGCCGGCACGGTGTGGGTCAACGCCCACGGCATGGCGGCCATGGACCATCTGGCGCCGATGGGCGGATGGGGCGATTCGGGGCTCGGTCTCGAGATGGGCGACGAGGGGATGCGTACCTTCACCCGGCCGCGGGTCCTCCGCCGGGGCGCATTGTGATCGACCTGCTGATCCGGGGCGGCCAGGTCGTCGACGGCACCGGTGCCCCGGCCCGGCACGCCGACGTGGGCGTCCGTGACGGGCGGGTGGTGTCGATCGGCGCCACCACCGAGCGGGCCACCCGGGTGATCGAGGCGGACGGTCGCATGGTGGCCCCCGGGTTCGTCGACCTCCATACCCACTACGACGCCCAGCTCTTCTGGGATCCGAGCGCCAGCCCGTCACCGCTGCACGGGGTCACCACGGTGTTCGGCGGCAACTGCGGGTTCTCACTGGCCCCGACCGCTCCCGAGCACGCCGAGTACCTCACCAGGATGATGGCCCGGGTGGAAGGGATGCCGTTGGCCGCGCTCGAGGCCGGACTCGACTGGTCCTGGCGGTCGTTCGGCGAGTGGCTGTCCCGGCTGGACGGGGCGGTGGGCGTGAACGCCGGCTTTTTGGTCGGCCACTCCACCCTCCGCCGCTTGGTCATGGGAGACGGCGCCGTGCGGGCCGAAGCCACCGGGGAGCAGCTGGCCCGACTCGAGGTCGAGCTGCACCGGGCGCTGTCCGAGGGGGCCATGGGGTTCTCCACCTCACGGGCACCCACCCACAACGACGGGGACGGCCAGCCCGTCCCGTCGCGGGCCGCCGCCGTCGATGAGCTGGAGCGGTTGGCCGCGGTGGTGGCCGGCCACCCGGGGACCACCATCGAACTGATCCTGCCCGGCTGCCTCAACGGGTTCAGCGACGAGGAGGTGGCGCTCATGACCCGGATCTCGCTGCTGGCGCAACGTCCGGTGAACTGGAACGTGCTCGGGGTGTCCGCCTCCAACCCCGAGGGCACGGTTCGCCAACTGGCGGCGTCGTCGGCGGCAGCAGATTCCGGCGCCCGGGTCGTCGCCCTCACCCTGCCCCACACCATGTCCCTCCGACTCTCCTTCGAGCACGGTGCCATCCTCGACGGCCTACCCGGCTGGCGGGAGTTCTTCGCCACCTCGATCGACGAGCGGATGGCCGCCCTGGGTGATCCTGCCGTCCGGGGGCCCATGGACGACCGGGCCCAGTCGGACGAGGCGGGCATCCTCCGGTACCTGGCCAACTGGGGCCAACTGGTCATCGATGAGACGTTCAGTCCGGAGAACCGGGGCCTCGAGGGCCGCCGCATCGATGACGTGGCGGCTGAGCGCGGGATCAGTGCCTGGGACACACTGTGCCAGGTGGTGGTGGCGGACCGGTTGCAGACCGGGTTTGCCGTGCCCATTCCGGAGTCCGATGCCGATTGGAAGGCCCGCGCCGAGGTGTGGCGCGACCCGAGGGCGGTGGTCGGCGGATCGGACGCCGGGGCCCACCTCGACACCATGTGCGGCGCGATGTACTCGACCTCACTGCTCGGCGACGGCGTGCGCCGGCGACAGCTGCTGTCGTTCGAGGAGGCGGTCCGGCTGCTGACCGACGTGCCGGCCCAACTGTACGGACTGGTGGACCGGGGCCGGGTGGCGGAAGGGTACTGGGCCGACCTGGTCGTGTTCGATCCCGACACCGTGGGACACGTCGCCCTCCAGACCCGCCGGGATCTCCCGGCCGGGGCTCCCCGCCTCTACGCCGACGCCACCGGCATCGAGCACGTACTGGTAAACGGGACCGGGGTGGTCGACGGAGGGGAGCTCACGGGGGCCGTACCCGGGCGGGTCCTTCGCTCAGGCACCGACACGGTCACCGTGGGCGTGCCCGGGTCGCCACCCGGCTGAACTGCGCCGGCGGGACGGATCCCGTTCAGGGGAAGGGCGGGGTGAACCCGGGCCCGGCGGCCTCGTCGAGCAGGCCGCCCATCCGGAGCAGACGCAGATCGGACAGGAAGGGACCGATGACCTGGACACCCACTGGGAGCCCGGCCGGTGTGCGTCCGGTAGGAAGCGTCACCACCGGCAGCAGCACCGACCCGATGGTGCCGCACCATCCCATGGCCAGCAGGTGCGGAACAGCGACACCGTCGACGTCGAGCACGCGGTCGGTGAGGGGCCGATCGATGTCGTGGGCGAACGCTGCCGTCGGCATCACCGGGGCCAGTACCACGTCGTACTGCTCGAAGAGGGTGGCCCATGCGGCGCGCTGGTGCTGTCGGACCCCGTCGGCTCGGGCCCAGGTCCGGTACCGGCCGGCGAGGGAGCGCGCCGCCACCATGGCGGGGTCGTCGCCGGGCAACGACTCGAATGCGGTGAACGTCTCGTAGTCGTCGTCGGGCAGCCCCATCCCGATGATCGGGATGACCAGCTCCTGCCACGAACGGAGCCCGTCGGCGAGGGAAACCGGCATGGTCACCGCATCGACCCGCGCTCCGGCCTGCGCGATCCCGTCGGCGAAGCGGTCGAGGCACGCCCGGAGGTCGGCGGCCAGCGGGAGGAGCTCGCTCCCCTCGTCGAACACCGTGGCCACACGGAGCTCGGATACGTCGTTTATCACGGGTCCCTCGTCGAGCTCGAGGCGCCATGCGGCGGCGTCCTCGGGAAGGGGGCCGGCGACAACGCCGAGCGCCAGGCGGAGATCGTCGATACTCCGCGCCAGCGGGCCGTTGCAGTTGACATCGGCTTCGATGAGGTTGCCTGGCGGTCCCGGGATGTGCCCCCGGCCGGGAACCACGCCCCACGAAGGCTTCAGCCCGTAGACCCCGTTGAAGTGGGCCGGATTGCGGATCGAGCCGCCGATGTCGCTCCCCAGCTCGAGCGGCGTGAGTCCGGCCGCCACCGCGGCGGCGGCCCCGCCCGACGATCCTCCGGCGGTCCGCGTGACGTCCCAGGGGTTGTTGGTCACTCCGAAGACGTCGTTGTGGGTCTGGAAATCGCCGGCGTAGATCGGGGTGTTGGTCTTGCCGAAGATGATGGCGCCCGCCTCCCTCAACCGACCGACGGCCAGCGCGTCAGTGGCCGGAACATGGTTCTGCAGCTCAAGAGCACCCGAGGTCGTGAGCAGGCCCTGGGTCTCCCACACGTCCTTCACCGTCATCGGGAGGCCGTGCAACGGGCCGGAGGAGTGGCCTCGGGCGGTGGCGGCGTCAGCGCCCTCTGCCGCGGTCCGGGCCCGCTCGACATCGAGCGTCACGACGGCGTTGAGTGCGGGATTGTGCTGTTCCACGCGGGCGAGCACATGGTCGAACAGCTCTCGGCTCGACAGCGACCGGTCCCGCAGGGCCAGGGCCAGCTCGGTGGCGGTGGCGTAGTCGAGGTCCACGGCCGCGAACCTAGTGGGGACGAGCGCGGCTGGCTACTAGAACGGCAGGCCCACCACGTGGAGATCGCCATCGGGCAGGCCGGCGCCTTCGATGAGTGGTGCCCAACACGCATGGAAGGGCAGCGTGATGGATCCGTCCGGCTGATCCACGGTGACGGCCTGCTCGATGGTCACCCAACCGAGGCGCCCGTAGAAGGGCACCCGCTCCGTGCGACAGAACAGCATGCCGAGCGACCCACCCAGTTCGCCCATTCTCCGCATGGCGCCGGACACCAGTTGTTCGCCCACCCCCTGGCCCCGGCGGGCCTGGTGGACGATCACGCCTCCGAGCCCGAGCACGTCGATGACCGGTCCGTCCGCCTGCACCCGGGCGGGCACCCACCCGGCCTGGGCGATGAGGCGCCCGTGATCGCGGATCCCCACGTGCACGGTCTTCGCGCACCATTCGATGGCCATGTGGTCGGTCTGGAAGGGGTCGACCTCCCCGTCCACGATCTGTGCGTAGTCGTCGGGACCGAAGTCGGGAAGGTCGACGAACTCCATGGACTACGCGGGATCCAGTGCGGCCCGCCACGGCTCGAGGTCGAGCTTCGGATAGCGGAGGGCCGTCCGCTCCAGAAGCAGGTCGGTCCAGATCGGATGGCCCGGGGGTGGGAAGCCGAACGTCTCCAGTTGGCGCGGGGTCAGGCGCTCGGCGAGGGCGATCCAGTCCGGCTCGGTGGACTGGGAGTGGGCCTGGGTGTAGCCGATCCAGTCCTGTCCGGCGCACTTGAACGCCAGGGCCAGCAGGAAGCGGGCTCGCTCGGCGCCGCCGAACGGGGCCCCTCGGTGAAAGACGTCCGAGCGGTAGGCCAGATACGAGCCGCGAACGCCGGTCGCCCGGTGCTCCGCCCGGTACAGCTCGGGATCGCGGTCGGGCATGACCACCGGTCTGGTGTCCTTCACGTGGACCGAGTCGCGTACCGACACCACACGGGTGGCGTTGTCTTGCTCCGTCACATCGGAGAGATAGAGGAATCCCTCGAGATTCCACCAGGGCGCCTCGCCGGAGGCCGGGAGCCACGAATGGTTCCGATCGACGTGCATGGGCTGTTCGTAGTTGGTGATGCCGGAGTACGACGCGTTGGCATGGGTCTGGTAGATGCGGACGTCCGGCGTGCCCAGGGCCCGCTCGGCGAAGTCGACGATGGAGGGGTGCACGCAGAGGAGGTTGAGCGAGCCCGATCCCGGAAAGGGAAACGCCGATGACCACCGATGCTGCTCCCCCCGGAACCCGGGCCCTTCCTCCGGCCAGATGAACTGCTCCCCGGGGTCAGGCGTCGATCCCCTCCACTTCAGCGTGGCGCCCTCGGGGTCGGCGAAGTACTCCTCGGCGGTGGGGAACATCTGATGCAGGTCGTCGGCGGCGTTGTCGATCTCCTCGGCGCCCACCAGGCCTTCCAGCAACACCCAGCCGTGCTTACGCCATTGGTCGACCTCGCTGTCGGTGGCAAGTCGTGGGGCCAATGGACCGTCCTCCTCCGTTCGCCAGGCTCGAGGTGGTTCGAGGTGTCAGAGAATACTTCCACCACACAGGACACGGGACACTCACTCCGCATCACAGAATCCTCACACTTCCACCATCGATTCGTAAGGTCGTCCGGCCACCATCTTGCCTACACAGTCCCCATCCAAAGGAAGTTCCATGTTGCTCAGAAAGATCATCGCCCCCGTCGTCGTCGGCGGAGCACTGCTGGGAGGCCTGGCGTCGACCGGTACCGCCTTCGCCGCCGCTCCCACCACGGCTCCCACCACCACGGCGACCACACCCGCCACCACCGCCCCACACTCGGGCAGCCCGCTCCGGTCCTGGCTCAAGGCCCATCGGCGTGCGATGCGCAAGGGCGTCCTGGCCGTCAGTGCCAAGGCCATCGGCGTCACGCCGACCGATCTCCGCACCGAACTGAAGTCCGGCAAGTCGATCGCCCAGGTGGCCGCCGAGCACAACGTGACCGCCCAGACCGTGGTCAACGACCTGGTCACTGCCGCCGATGCCAAGATCGCCCAAGCCGTGACGAACAAGAAGATCACGTCGGACCGGGCCACCACGATCGAGGCGGCCCTGCCGGCCTACCTGACGAAAGTGGTCAACCACGTCTTTTGATGGTGGGCGCCCGGCATGACACCGGGTGCGGTCAGTCGACCAGCGGACCGAAATCGATGCCGGTGTCCTCGACCACCGGGACGAGGGCGGTCACCGAGGCGAACCCCTGCTTGACAAGATCCGTGTCCGTGTGGCCCCCGCGGCTACCGGACTCGGTGACGGTCATCGGTACCGACCTGCCGGACTGCTCGGTCATCGATGTCTGGAAGGTCCCGATGAGATCGAGCCGTCCGCTGCGCACCCCGAGCAACCTCTCGAGGGGCACATTGGGGACGTTGCAGTTGATGACGGCGCGCCGCGGGTCGGGAGCCATCCAGTCGAAGAGGCGCCCGGCTACGGCCGAGGCGGTGTCCCAATGGGTGTCGGCCGCAGCGGCATCGAGGACGTCCAACGACACGGCCAGCGCCGGGCAACCGTGTTGGTAGGCGGTGAAGGCCGCGCCGACCGTTCCGGAGTGGAGGATCGCCCGTCCGGTGTTGGCGCCGCGGTTGATGCCGGACAGCACGATGTCGGGATGCGGCCCCCATCGGTCGCGTAGGGCGATCAGCGCGATCAACGCCGGTGTCGCATCGACGGCGAGCACCGAGCCATCGGCCCAGCCGGGCCAGGCCCGGTGTTCCGTCACCACCTCGCCGAAGCTGCGGACGCCGGTCACCGAGGAGCTCGCCCCGCTGCTGTCCCACCACGGCGCGGCCACCATCACGTCGTGGCCCCGGCCCCGTGCCATCTCGGCCAGGGCCCTGAGCCCGGGCCCCTCGATGCCGTCGTCGTTGGTGATGAGCACGCGCAACCTAGCCACCCCTCCGTTCGGTCCCACCCGCCATGGTCGTCCACGACGTCACGCCATCGACCCCTGAACGGCTGAACTTCCCGTGAATGTTGTGTGGCACCAGCCTAAGATCGCCGGTCACACAGGCCGGCACCCACGGTTGGCCCGTGCAAGGGAGCACCGGACCGGGGCGAGAGGGGTGGCAGGGATGGCGCTGAGTTACGACGAGGCCTATACGCAGGTCACCGGCCCGGGACAGATCTTCGAACTCGTCGATGACACCGTCGGTGGCATCGACTACCGACTGTTCAAGCACGCGCCGCCGACCCTCGGCCACCTATTTGCCGGGGCCCGGGGCGACGAGTCGACGTTCCTCGTCTACGAGGACGAACGGTGGACCTTCGCCAAGACCATGCGCCACGTCGACGCCCTGGCCCATACCCTCGTACACACCTACGGCATCACCAAGGGCGACCGGGTGGGCATCGCCATGCGCAACCTCCCCGAGTGGATCGTGTCGTTCGCGGCGATCCTGTCGGTGGGGGCGGTGTCGGTCTCGCTGAACGCCTGGTGGACCGAGACGGAGGTCGACTACGCCATCGACGACTCGGGGCTCTCGCTGCTGATCGCCGATCCCGAGCGGATCGACCGGGCCCACCTGCCGGCCCACTCGCGGCAGATCCCGATGATCGTGGTGCGGGCCGATGCCATCGAGCCGCCGCCGACGGGCGTCGAGCGGTACGAGGACGTCGTTGCGCCGGGCATTCCCGCCCCTGCCATCGAGGTCGGTCCGGAAGACGACGCCACCATCCTCTACACCTCGGGAACCACCGGATTCCCCAAAGGGGCGGTCTCGACGCACCGCGCCGTGGTCCAGGCGCTGATGGCCTTCGGGGCCGGCGCCACCATCCAATCCGCCCGGAAGGGCGAAGACGTCCTTGGCGGGGGCCATGCCCCCTGCTTCATCCTCATCGTCCCGCTCTTCCACGTCACCGGTTGTATTCCGGTCATGCTCTCGTGCTTCGGGACCAAGCTGAAGCTGGTCATGATGCACCACTGGGACCCCGAGACCGCCCTGCGCCTGATCGAGGCCGAACGGGTCACCGCCTTCGTCGGGGTGCCCACCCAGAGCTGGGACATGCTCGAGAGCCCGGCCTTCGACCGCTACGACACGTCGTCCTTGGTCACGGTGGGTGGAGGCGGGGCCCCCGCTCCGGTCAAGCTGGTCGACCGGGTGGAGAAGGGCTTCTCCCGCGGCCGTCCCAACATCGGCTACGGCATGACCGAGACCAATGCCTTCGGGCCCGGCAACAACGGCGACGACTACGTGACCCACCCGACATCGACCGGGCGGGCCCGGACCACCATCATGGACGTCGAGATCCGCGACGAGCACGGGACGAGTCTTCCCGTCGGGAGTCGCGGCCAGATCTGGATGAAGGGACCAAATGTCATCCGGGGGTACTGGAACAAGCCTGAGGCCACGGCCGAGTCCATCGTCAACGGCTGGCTGGCCTCGGGGGACCTGGGCCGGATCGACGACGAGGGTTTTCTCTACATCGAGGACCGGGCCAAGGACATGGTGCTGCGGGCCGGCGAGAACGTCTACTGCGCCGAGGTGGAGAGTGCCGTCTACGACCACCCCGGCGTCTACGAGGCGGCGGTGTTCGGCATTCCCAACGAGCGTCTGGGCGAGGAGGTGGCGTGCGTCGTCCACCGGAAGGCGGAGTCGACGCTGAGCGACGACGAGCTGACGGACTTTCTCGCCGCATCGCTGGCGGCATTCAAGATCCCGAGCCGGATCGCCTTCAGCGACGTGCGGCTCCCGCGCAATCCTTCGGGCAAGATCTTGAAGCGCGAGCTGCGCGAGACCTACTTCGCGCCCGGACCGTAGCGTTCGAGCCCCCCGTAGGTGGCGCGGAACCAGCGCGCCACGCGGGTACCGCCGGTGGCAGCCTCACCGATGCGGGTCGACGCCCGCGCCAGCCGGCGCGGGCCGCCAGGCGCCGCGCCGTCGGTCAACTCGTTCCAGAAGATCCCCCACCCGCCGGCCACGGCGTCACCGAGTACGGGTGCGGTGATCAGGCGACCCACGGCGGCAACCGCACGCGGGTGGCCCACCAGCGCAGCGTGGGCGGCGGCGGTGACGCGCTGGTAGGGGAAGTGGGCGCGGGCCAACTGGGCGAGGTACCGGTTCGCCGCCTGCTCCGGACCGCCCAGGATGGCGTCGGCGGCGGCCCGGCCGCTGGTCATGGCCTGGGCGATGCCTTCGCCCTGCAGGGGGTTGACCAATCCCGCCGCATCGCCCACCAGCAGCACGCGCCCCGAGGCCGGGGTGGTCCCCACCATGCCCATCTTCAACCATCCGCCGGTTCGCCGGGACGTTGGATCGGCCCTCCCCGGGTCGACGAGTCCGAGGGTGGCCAGATGGTCGAGGTAGGCGGGCAGCACCCGGACCGCCTCGGCTCCGCCCTGGCGGTCCGAGCGGGTCCCGATGCCGATCCCCACATTGGCGCCGCCCCCCGGGCTCGGGAAGATCCATCCGTAGCCGGGGAAGGCCCGCCACCGCGCCTGCTCCCACAGCGTGATGACCGGGAGATCGACGGGTTGGTCGAGGTAGCACCGGACGGCGAAGCCCCACAACACCTGACCGGCGTCGACCAGGCCGGTTTGTTCGGCCACCCGGCTGGTGGCACCGTCGGCCCCCACCACGAAGTCCGCCCGGAGCTCCTCGGCGCCGCGGGCCCCGCTCCGGTCCACGGTGTACCCGACGGTGTCGGCGCCGGACCGGATCGGGCCATCGGCCCGCCCCTGGTAGGCGATGGCCCCGGCATCGAGCGCTGCGGTCCGGAGCGCGTCGTCGAAGACGGTCCGGGTCACCGACCGGGCACGACCGGGGTAGGTGAGCCCGTCGAAACAGGGCAGCAGCACCCGGCGCCCGGTCGGGCCGACCACCACCATGTCGCCGACGTCGAGGCCCGGAGGCTCGGGCACGCCGAGATCCGCCAGTACCTGCAGGCCGCGCGGGCCGACGAAGTCGCCGCAGGCCTTGTCCCGTGGAAAGTCGGCTTTGTCGAGCAGGGCCACCCGGGCCCCGGCTCGTGCCAGCACCAGGGCGGCGATGCTTCCCGCCGGGCCGGCTCCGACCACCAGGGCATCGAATGGTCCGGGGCTCACCGAGGTCCTGGGGGCGCCGAACGCATACGGTGAGATCTTCGCATCCGAGGAGGCTTGATGGACGCCCCGTACGCCAAGGACCCGAACCGATTCGCTCAGCGTCTGTTCGCACCGCTCCCCCGACGGTACGAACGCCTGGCTGAGCTGCTCTCGCTGGGCCAGAACAGCCGGTGGCGCCGGGCCATGGTCGATCACATCGTCCCCGACCGCCCCGACCTGGTGCTCGACGTGGCCTGCGGGCCGGCCGGCGTGGCCCTGCAGCTGGCGGAGCGCACCTCGGCCGACGTGATCGGGATCGACCTGACCTTCGAGATGCTGCGCCAGGGCCGGGAGGCCGTTGCCCAGAGCGGTCGGGACGCTCAGGTCCGCCTGCTGGCCGGACGCGCCGAGCAGATGCCGTTCGCCGACGCCACCTTCGACGCCCTCACCTTCACCTACCTCCTCCGCTACGTCGACGACCCCCAGGCCACGCTGGCCGAGCTGGCTCGGGTGGTGAAACCGGGCGCCATGGTGGCCAACATGGAGTTCCTCCTCCCCCGCAGCCGGTTCTGGAGGTTCTGGTGGTGGTGGTACACCCGGCTCCTCCTACCGGCCGGCGGTTGGGTGACCGGGGGGATGGAGTGGTACGAGGTCGGGCGGTTCCTCGGTCCGAACATCTCGGGTCACTACCGTCGCTACCCGCTGGACTGGACGGTCGAGGCGTGGCGCACCGCGGGGTTCGTCGGTGTCGGTGTGCGGCGGATGAGCCTGGGCGGCGGGCTCGTCATGTGGGGGCGCCGGGCCGATGGGTGACACCGGGCCCATGGAAGACGCGGGTTCGGACCAGCCGTCGGAGCGGCGCGTCGCCTTCTACGCGGCCCGGCCCGGCCGCTGGCGGGACTGGTGGACGCTGCTCCATCCCCCCTACACGGCATGGCACCTGGCCTATGTGGTCATCGGCGCGTGCCTGGCACCGCTGGTCAACACCACCCGTCTGCTGGCCACGCTGCTGGCCTTCTTCTGTGCGGTGGGGCTGTCGGCCCACGCCCTCGACGAACTGCACGGTCGACCACTGCGGACCCACCTACCGTCGCAGGCCCTCGTGGCCGTGGCCGTGATCGGCCTGGCCGGTGCGCTGGCCCTCGGGGTGGCCGGCGTGGCCCAGGTCGGGTGGGCACTGGTTCCCGTTCTGGTCATCGGGCCGGTGCTGGTGGTGGCCTACAACTTCGAGCTGTGGGGCGGGGTCCTCCACAATGACGTCGGGTTCGCCGCCAGTTGGGGTGCCTTTCCGGTGTTGACCGCCTACGTGGCCCAGACCGGTCGTCTGGCCCTCGCCCCGGCCATCGCCGCCCTCGGGGCGTTCGCGCTTTCGCTGGCCCAGCGAGCCCTGAGCACCCCGGCCCGGATGCTCAGGCGCCGAGCCGACCGGGTGTCGGGCTCGATCAACCTGTCCGACGGCGCGGCGATCCCCGTCGACGCCGCCCGCTTGTTGGCCCCGCTCGAGGGAGCGTTACGGGCCATGTCATGGGCCGTGGTGCTGCTCGCCACCGGGCTGGCCGTGGCCCGGTTGCATTAGGAGCGGGCGATCCCCCGGCGGAAGCCCGCAACCGTCATCTCGACGACGCGATCGTGCCCCCACTGCAGGAGTGGATGACCGAACCGGCTGGCCAGGCGCATTGCCGGTTGGTGCATCTCGACCGTCCAGGCCACCTCGGCCCGGGTGGCCCCGTCGTCGGGGTACAACCGAAGGGATGCCTCCCCGGTGAGATCACCGTCGACGACGGCCTCGATGGACCGGGGCCGGTGGCAATCGACGAGTTCGACCCGGAGGCGCATCCGATAGGGAAGTGGGGGACTGACGATGCCATGGAGGACGGAGCCGTTGGCGAGGCCGCAGCCTTCGACCCTGAAGCCGGTGAGCCAGGGCCACCACTGCTCGAACTGGTCGAACTCCCCGATCCGATCCCACAGCCGATCGGGCTCCAGGGGAAGGTGGAAGTGGCGCCTGTAGTCGAGCACGGGGGCGGCCACGGAACCCAGCGTACGGGCCGGCCTTCGACCCGGGTCGGGCCACGCGACGCGAGCGGCATCGTGTCGAGCCGGCCGTGGCTCCCCCAATTGTCAAAATTGACACTTACAATGCTCCACTGTCCCATCGAACGGGAATCCAAGGAGGGTCATGACTACTTCGCTCGTGTTCTACGGCGCCCTCGGCATCGCCACCACGGTGGTGGCGTTCGTCGTCAACCGCCGGCTCTTCGGTGACGGTGGTGCCGGTCGCGTCTCGGTCCTCGAGGCCCTGTACTACTTCTTCGGTGTGGCGTCGCTCGGTCTCGGCTGGTACTTCAATGTCCGCTACGTCCACCAGTACGGCCACACGGCGACCTACGTCGGCTACACCAAGGCGCTCTTCTCGAACTGGGCGGCCGACTCGGCGGCGCAGGACTACATCATGGTCAACGTGGTGCTGTTCCCTTTGTGGTCGATCACCGACGGCCGGCGACGGGGGCTACGGCTCCCGTGGATCTTCTTCGTGATGAGCCTCTTCACCAGCCTGGCCTTCGCCGTGGCGTTCTACCTGGCCTTCGTGGAGCGGCAGATCCGCTATCGGGGGGATGAGCCCGCCGACTCGAGGACCTCGTACCCGCAGTTGTAGCCGGGGATGAACGTCACACCGGGCCCGCCGTGACACCCGGCACCGCAGAGGTAGAGACCCTCGATCGGCACGGGCGCGTCGGGCCAGCCCCGGGGGCCCGGGCGGAACGGTCCCATGAGCTCCGGTTGCAGCAGCCCGTGGGTGAAGTCACCGCCGGTGCACCCGAACATCAGCTCGTAGGTGTAGGCGGGGTAGTTGAACTGGCGTTCGATGAGGTCCGGGAAGTCGGGCGCCCTCGAGGTGATCTTCTCCACGATGCGGAGGGCCATCTCGTCCCGAAGCCGGGCCTGCTCGGCGTGGGTCGACCCGATCGGGAAGTAGAAGGCGAAGCTGCTGGCCACATGCTTGCCCGGCGGAGCCAGGCCCGGGTCGCGCAGGCTCGGGATGGACAGGTTGAAGGACGGCGAGTCGGGGACCAGGCCCTCGACGCATGCTTCGAAGTCCCGCTGCATGTCCTCGGCCGTCCCGAAGAAGGTCACGTTGTGGCGAAGGTCCCCCCCGTTGAGCTCCTCGTACGGGCCGGCATACTCGGGTAGGCCGCTGAGGGCGAAGTGCATCTGGAAGTAGAGCGCACGATGGTCGATGGCATCGACCCGACGGGCGAAGGTCTCCGGCAGCGCCTCGCGGTCGAGCAACTGCATGAAGGTGGCGGTGGGGTCGAGATTGGACACCACGACCGGTGCGGTCACCGTCTCGCCGTCGGCCAGTTCCACTCCCTCCACCCGCCTTCCGGCGGTGACGATCCGGGACACCTTGACATGACGGCGGAGTTCGCCTCCGTGCTGTTCGAACAGTCCCAGCAAGTGGTCGGACATGGTGCCGATGCCCCCCTGCACCTTGGACATCGTGGCGTCGCCGGGGGAGGCGAGGGCGAAGGCGAGGCAGAGGGCGCTGCCCGGCGAGTAGGGGCCCCGGTAGGTGGAGTTGACGGCCAGAAAGGCCAGCATGCTGCGGACCTGGGCGTGCTTCTCGCGGTCGGGGAGGAACTGGTCGACCACATCCATCACGCTGCCGAACATTGCGGTGCGGATGGCCTGGCGCTCCTTCTCGTTGGTGGCGCTGGCCCACATCTCGTCGAGCGACTTCGGCGGCTTCCGCACGTCCAGCCTTCCGATGGCCCGCGCCGGCGCCTTGGCCCAGCCGGCGACCTCGGCCATGCCCAGTACCGCCTCGAGGCCGAGTACGTCGCTCAGATGCTCGAGGAGGCGGTCGGGATCGCTGTAGAGCAGGATCGGCGGTTCACCGGCTGCTCCGATGGCGGCCGACTGGATCTCGGGCTCGTAGATGGGACAGGTGGCGAAGCCCAGGTCGTCGAAGATCTCGGTCGGCATGGGGAACTGGATGGACCCGGCCAACTCGAAGCGGTACCCGCGGGTCAGCTCGGTGGTCGTGGCCATCCCCCCGATGAAGTGGTTCTTCTCCAGGCAGAGGACCCGCATCCCGCCGCGGGCCATGACCGTGGCCGCGGTGAGCCCGTTGTGTCCCGCTCCAACGACGATGGCGTCGTAGTCCGGCATTCCGGTCACGGTATCGATGGCCCCACGTTTTGTCTAATTTGACATTGCCTCCGTCCGGTCATGAGCCCCGGGGGGCGAGCCCTCTGTCGACCAGGTCCAGGGCCAGCTCGGTCAACCGCGCCAGTTCGTTCAGATCGGTGTGGTCCGACCGCATCCAACTGTCCAGGGCGGCGAAGGTGGCCGCCGCCACGCACTGGGCGGTGACCGAGGACAGGAACCTGGGGTCGCCCTCGCCCGGGGGGCCCTGTCGCAGCAGGTGGCGTTCGACCTCGACGGCGAACTCCGCCTGCACCTGGTTGATGTGCTGCTCGACACGCCGACGGTCGAGCTCACGGTCGCGGAGGGCGGCGATCTCGTACATGCTGGCGCGGTCGAAGGGAAACGAGTCGATGGCGGCGAGGACCGCCTCGGTGACCGGCTCGCCGGGTGGACGGCTCTCGAGTGCCGACCGGAACCACTGCAGGCTGGCGTCGTAGTCCCCGAACAGCAGGTCGTGCTTGGAAGCGAAGTGACGGTAGAAGGTCCGAAGGGTCACCCCGGCGTCGCGGGCGATCTCTTCGGCCGAGGTCTCCTCGACACCCTGGGCCAGAAACCTCACCTGTGCCGCCCGACGGAGGGCCTCCCTCGTCCGCTCACTGCGCGCGGTCTGGGGGGGCAGCGGCACGCCACGGAGCCTACGACCCCGGGTCGACGGCCCGGGCGGCGTCGAGCCTGACACCTTGTGCTTCGAGGGGCAACCTGTGACAGGTTGCCGTGGGAACTAGCCGGATGCCGCCTCGGTCAACCCCGCCTTGGCCCGCCGTTCGGTGATGCGCGCCGACACCCGGTCGAGTCGGGCGATGAACTGGACCAGCCGCTCCTGCGCCGCCTCGGCCGCCGGGGTCAGGCCCGTCCGTCCGGCCACATCCCAGTGGCCGAGCACGACGGGTTTGAGGATGGCGCCATGGTGCACGCCGAGATCGTAGATACCGGCCCGGGCGATGGCCTTGGCGTGGTGGGTGAAGGCGGGTATGCCGGTGCCGGGCATCTCGAAGTTGACCACCTGGCGCTCGATGGCCTCGATCATCCCCGAAGGGTCGAGGTCAAGGGCCGCCGCCGCGAGGTCGCGGTAGAAGAGGTAGTGGAGGTTCTCGTCGGCCGCGACCCGCTTCATGACCGCGTAGCCCTCGGTGTCGGGCAGCGCCTTGCCGGTGTTGTGGTGGGCGATCCGGGTGGCCAGCTCCTGCAGCGCGAGATAGGCGAAGGCGTCGGCGATGCTGGTGGGTTGGGGGGAGACTCCTCCGGTGACCTGGGCCATCCGCGCCCGCTCCAGGGTGACCGGGTCGATGTGCCCGCTCATGATCAGGTAGTCGCGTAGGGCGATCGAGTGCCGCCCCTCCTCGGCGGTCCACCGCCGGGTCCAGTAGCCCCACGCGCCATCCCGGCCGAACAGGCCCTCGATGGAGGCGAAGTAGTACGGGAGGTTGTCCTCGGTCAACACATTGACGAACAAGGCACTGGCGATGCCGTCGGGTAGGGGATCTGCCGTCGCGGTGCTCCCGGTCGCCGGTGACCGCCACTCGACCAGCTCGTGCGGGAACCACTCCTTGGCCATGCCCAGGTGCCGGTCGACCAGTCGTTCCGCAGTGGGCTCGAGCTCGACCAGCATCGTCGCGTCGTCCATGCCTCCAGCCCCTTCACCATTAGCGGTTGCCAACTACCCTTCGAATCCTTCCACACCGACGGCATGAACTCATCAGCACGGGTCGGCGACGCGCTCTGCGTGGGTGCACGGCTACCGATCGTCGGACCCGGGTGAGCCGGGACCGCAGCTGCACCTCAGTCCGGCTTCCGGGCCTCGATCAGGAACCGTTGGCTCCGACATCGTCGAATGTCGTGCGCAATGACTCGTGCCGAAGGTCGACCACGTCGAGACCGGCCGCCTCTGCCTGTGCAACCGCTCGTGTCGTACTGCGTAATCCGGACACCGGTTGGGGTCCCATCATGAAGTCCGTCAGCTCCCGATTGGACCCCGCGCCGACTTGCTGCGAGAGGAAGACACCTCCCGGCCGCAGGACGCGGGCGATCTCCTGCCAGACGGTCACCGTCGGATGGCGGCTGATGACCAGTTCGAATCGGTCGGCGTCGAAGGGCAGGTCGGCGGCGTCGGGGACCTCGACCACGGTGACGCCGGAGGAGGCGAGCCGGCGACGGGCCAGACTGGCGTTCGGCCCCCACGACTCGGTGGCCTGCACGATCCCCGGGGGCCGGGGGATCTGGGCCAGCACGGCGGCGAGCGTCTCGCCACCGCCGGTCTGGATGTCGAGGACCGACCCGGCCGATGCCACTCGGGGCACCAGCTTGCTGGCGTAGCCCCACGACGGGCGTTCCTCCGTGGCCCGGCCTTCGAACCACGAGAAGTCCCAACCCTCCACGGGCTCCGCCTGGCCCTCGTCGAGCAGCTCGTCGAACGTCGTGGGCCGTTCCATCAGGACATCGTGGTCCGAATTCGGCAGACCGGCTGGTCAATCCGGCAGGAGATACTGGGGCCCCGAGCCCATGGTCGCGGCCACATCATCGGGGTTGGCCAACCGGCAGGTGCGGAGCGACAGGCAACCGCAACCGATGCAGCTGGTCAGCCCGCCCCGCAAGGCCTCGAGCACCTCGATGCGTTGATCGAGTCGCTCGCGCCAACCGGCGGTGAGGCGCTGCCAGTCACGGCGGGTCGGGGCGCGGTCGACCGGGAGCACCGCCAGCGCGGCGACGATCTCCTCGAGCGTCAGCCCGACCCGCTGGGCGATCCGGATGAAGGCCAGCCGGCGAAGGACGTCCCGGCGGAACCGGCGCTGGCCACTGGACGTCCGGTCGGCATGGATGAGCCCTTCCTTCCCGTAGAAGCGGATGGCCGACGCGGCCAGACCGCTGCGCTCGGCGACCTCTCCGATGCTGAGCAGTTCCTCCACCATGGTCGACACCTTTCCAAAGAATTGCTTGACTTAAACATTACTTTAACTCTTACGCTAGCGGCAAGGCACCAGAAGGGGTGCAGGACTGAGAGGTATCGATATGCCGGTCGCCGTCATCACAGGAGCATCACGAGGGTTCGGACGGGCGCTCGCCGTCGATCTCGCCAAGGACGGATGGGACCTGGTGGTCGACGGGCGCCACGCCGGGTCCCTCGATGACCTCGGCGAGGAGCTGCGTGGCCAGGGGATCCGACTGCGACTGATCCGGGGCGATGTCACCGACCCCGACCATCGGGCGGCCCTCGTCGAGTCGGCGGAGAGCATGGGCTCCCTGGACCTCATCGTCAACAACGCCAGCGCGCTCGGACCGAGCCCACTGCCGACGCTCGAGCAGTACCCACTCGATGCGCTGCGACAGCTCTACGAGGTCAACGTCGTTGCGCCTCTGGCCCTGCTCCAGGCGGCGCTCCCTCTGGTGCGCCGATCGGGGGGGATCGTGGTGTCGCTCTCCTCGGACGCCGCCGTCGAGGCCTATGAGGGGTGGGGCGGTTACGGTTCGTCCAAGGCCGCCCTCGATCAGCTGCACCAGGTACTGGCCGCCGAGGAGCCCCAACTGCGCATCTACCGGTTCGACCCCGGTGACATGCGAACGGAGATGCACCAGGCGGCGTTCCCCGGTGAGGACATCTCCGATCGACCGGAACCCGAGTCGGTGGTGCCCCAACTCCGCCGACTGCTCGAGTCCGGTGCTCCGAGCGGCCGCTACCAGGCCCACGAGTGGGTGGGCCCATGACCGTCGCCACCCCCGACCGCTATACCTACGATCTGCCGGCGGCTCTCGAGGCCTCGGAGCCGCCCGAGGCCCGGGGACTGACCCGTGACGCGGTCCGCATGCTCGTGACCTCCAAGGCCATCGGGTCCCAGGTCCCCAGCTCGTTCGTCTTCCTCCCGAGATTCCTCGAGCCCGGCGATCTGTTGGTCATCAACACCTCCGGCACCATCCCGGCCGCCATCGACGCTCGCGGCGATGACGGCACGGTGCTGGTCATCCATCTCTCCACCCGGTTGGACGGGAAGCGGTGGGTGGTCGAACCACGGCGGATGACCGGACGATCCACCGAACGGTGGATCGGCCCACCACCACCCCGTCGCCTGCATCTCGCCGGTGGTGCGTCGCTGACTCTCGACGAGCCCTACGGTGAGGTGGGTCGACTGTGGACCGCCACGCTCGACGTCGATCAACGGACTCTCAGCTGGCTGGCCAACCATGGCCGGCCCATCCGCTACGGCTACGTCGACCGGGCGTGGCCCATCGAGATGTACCAGAACGTCTATGCCACCGAGCCCGGGAGCGCCGAGATGCCGAGCGCGGGTCGGCCCTTCACGCCGGAGGGCATCACCCGACTGGTGGCCAAGGGAGTCGGCGTCGCCCCGCTGGTGTTGCACACCGGGGTGGCGTCGCTCGAGGCCGACGAGCTCCCGTACCCGGAGCGGGTGAAGGTGCCCGAGCCGACGGCCGAGCGGGTGAACGCCGCTCGTCGGGGCGGGCATCGGGTCATCGCGGTCGGAACGACCGTGGTGCGGGCGCTCGAGTCCTCGGTGGGTGCCGACGGGAACGCCCACGCCTTCAACGGGTGGACCGACCTGGTCATCTCACCCGAGCACGGCGTGCAGGTCACCGACGGGATGATCACCGGATGGCACGAGCCGGCGTCGTCCCATCTGATGATGCTCGAGGCGATCACCGGCCGCGACCTCCTGCGCGCCTCGTACGAGGCGGCCCTGGCCCAGGGCTATCGCTGGCACGAGTTCGGGGACGTGCACCTGATCGTCCCGTGACCTCGACGAACGTCGCCGCGACATCGCCGCGACAGTGGATCGACGGCGGAATTGTTCGGGCCCGTCGGCGGCCTTGGAGGTACATTGGGTCACGTGGCGAGTGATCGATTCGGCCCGATCGACTTCGACTGGTTCCATCGTGAGCAGCTGCCGAGGCTCCTGTCCGACCGGGGCCGAGTCTTCACCGACACCGACGCCACCATCGTCCGGCCGCTGGCGTTCCGGCTCGACGACGGGAGGGCCTACACCTATCTCCCGTCAGATCACTCCTTCGTCGTGGAGGAGGGTATTGACCATGCCCACACCGTGGTCGAGATGGCACTCGGACCGTGGTGCGCCTTCGCGTGGGACCTGCGGTCGTGCTTTGCGCTCCTCTACGCCGAGGAGCTGGCCGTCACCCAGGGGAGTTTCGGGCAGCTGGCCCGCTGGGAGCCGTCGCTGCGTGTGGCCTTCGACGGGCAGTCCATCTACGACGTCGACGAACCGCCGCCGGTGCTCGATGCGGCCGGCGAGCCGGTCGATTGCACCCGGTCGTTCACGCTCGACGAGCCCCAGGCCGCGATGGCGGACTTCCTGCGTCGAACCGGGTTCGTCCACCTCCGCCGGGTACTGGAGGCCGATGAGCTCCGGGCGCTCCGGGACGAGGTGGAGACAGCGGTGGCCGAGGCCCGGCCCGACGATCGTCGTTCGTGGTGGACCACGGTCGGGGATCGACAGGTCTGCAACCGGGTGAACTACCTCAACGACCGCTCGTCGCTCGTGGCGGGCCTCGGGGGCGACGAACGGTTCCTCCGCATCGCGGCGCTCGGAGGCGACGATCTCCGTGACGCCCGGGACCGGCTGGACGGCAACGGCGTGGTCATCAAGGTGCCGGGCTCGACCGGAGGCCTGGCCGACCTGCCCTGGCACCGCGACTGCGGCATGGGTGGCCACCCGGTGAAGTGCCCCATGCTCAATGTCGGCATCCAGCTCGATCCGGCGACGGCGGAGAACGGCCAGCTGCAGATGATCCCGGGCTCCCATCGCGGCACGTCCCGACTCCCCGGTCCCCGGGAGGCAGATGGACTCCCCGCCACTCCGATCTCGACGGAGCCCGGGGATGTGACCGTCCACTTCGGCCACACACTCCATGCCGCCCCACCGCCGAGTGATCCTGGTTCCCGAGGGCGCCGGGCGCTCTACCTCTCCTTCGTCCCTCCCATCACCTTCGACATGGTGGGCCCTGGCCAGGGGTACAACGACGTCCTGTTCACCCGCCAGGGCGGCAACGTGCAGCACGTCGATCAGCTGCGCTGAAGCGGCTCAGCCGGCGTCGGGGAAGAACCTCGGCAGGAAGTGGCGATTGGCGGCCAACAGGGTGTCGGCCAGTTCGGCGGCCAGCGGATACTGACCCACGAGCGGATTGGCCACCAGGGCCCGGATCATGGTGTCGCGGCT
>Ga0307374_10005591_pt1 | contig 20273 bp, 25 predicted proteins | sample OX3MG_FD_202532 | JGI IMG/M metagenome (GOLD analysis project Ga0307374, IMG submission 202532) | Soil microbial communities from Risofladan, Vaasa, Finland - OX-3 | ecosystem: Environmental > Terrestrial > Soil > Coastal area > Acid sulfate soil | place: Finland: Risofladan, Vaasa | collected...
GGCCGGCGCTCGCAAGCTCGCTGGTCCCACCCTACGGGTTTTACCTCATCACTTTTCACTCAGAGACTCAGACCGGCTTCGCGGGCGGCTTCGGCCAACGCCGCCACCCGGCCATGATACTTGTATTCGCGGCGGTCAAAGGCCACCGCTTTGATTCCGGCCGCCAGCGCCCGCTCGGCAAGCACGCGACCGACCGTTTGGGCCGCGGCCTTGTTGCCGCCGTAGCTGCCCGAAAGGTCTTTGTCGCGCGTGCTGGCGTAGACCAGCGTCTTGCCCGCGTCGTCGTCGATGATCTGCGCGTACATGTGCTTGTGGCTGCGAAAGATGCTCAGCCGCGGACGCCTCGAATCGCGCTTGACGCGATTGCGGACGCGAAAGCCTCGTCGCTGCCTCTGTCGGGCAATGGTTCGTTCGTGATTCATACTTCGTTACTTTCTGCCGGCTTTACTTCGTCATCGCCTTGCCGGCCTTGCGCCGCACTTGCTCGCCGTCGTAGCGAATGCCCTTCCCCTTGTACGGTTCGGGCTTGCGGACGGAGCGCACCTCGGCGGCAAACTGGCCGACTTGTTGCTTATCGGTCCCCTTGACGACGATGTGCGTCTGGTCGGGGCAGGTCACTTTCAGTCCACTGGGAATCGGCATCTGAACTTCGTTGGCGAAACCGACGCGAAGCTGCAGCGTGGTGCCTTGCACGGCCGCCAGATAGCCGACGCCCACGATCTCCAGCTTTTTCTCGTAGCCGTCGGTGACCCCCTTGAGCATGTTCTGAATCAGGGCGCGCGTCAGCCCTTGCAGGGCGCGGGCCGAGCGCGACTCGCCCTCGCGATCGATTTTGACCTGCTTGGCCTCGTCGTCGACCGCCACGCGCACCTCGCGCCGAAAGCCCCATTCGAGCTTGCCCAGCGGTCCCTCGACCGCCACGGTGTTGCCGCTGACGGCCACTTTGGCGCCCTTGGGAATCAAGACCGGTTTTTTTCCTATGCGTGACATTGTGCTTTTCGTTCTTTCAGCATCGCAAATGACTTCTGTATCATGCGCTTGTTACCGGACGGCCCAGGAAGGCCATCCTCCCTTTACCACAACTCGCACAGCACCTCGCCGCCGAGATGCCGCTGTCGCGCTTCGCGGTCGCTGATCACGCCGCGGCTGGTACTGATGATGGAAATTCCCAGTCCGTTGAGCACGGGCCGCAGGTTGTCGGCGCCGCTGTAAATGCGGCGGCCCGGCTTGCTCACGCGTTTGATGTGCCGGATCACGCGCTCGCCGTTGGGGCCGTACTTCAGGTGGATGCGAAGCTGCGGACTTGGCTTGGCGTCGACCTCTTCGAAGTCCCAGATGTAGCCCTCGCGCTTGAGGACTTCGGCCATGCCGCGCTTGACCTTCGACAACGGCATTTCCACACTGGCGCGCTCGACACGCACCGCATTGCGAATGCGGGTCAACATGTCGGCGATGGGGTCGGTCATCATCTTCTTATAGTTCCCTTTACCAACTCGCCTTCTTCATGCCCGGTATCAGGCCGTTGTCGGCCAGCTTGCGCAGACAGATGCGGCAGATGCGAAACTTCCGATACACGGCGCGAGGCCGGCCGCACAACTTGCAGCGCGACTCGCGCCGGCTCGAAAACTTCGGCGTGCGGCTCGCCTTGGCTATTTTTGATTTACTTGCCATAGACCTTTAACCGGTTACTTTCCCTTTCGCTGTTTTCACTTCTTCCACCTTGAACGGCAGACCCAGCCCGCGAAGCAACTCGCGCGCTTCATCGTTGCTGTCGGTCGAAGTCACAAAGGTGATGTTCATGCCTTGCACGCGGCTGTACTTGTCGGGATTGATCTCCGGAAACACCAATTGCTCCGACAATCCCAGGCTGTAATTGCCGTGACCGTCGAACGCCGTGGGACTAAGTCCGCGGAAGTCGCGCACCCGCGGCAGGGCAATGGCAATCAGGCGGTCCAGAAACTCATACATCCGCGTTCCACGGAGCGTGACCTTGACCCCGATCTCCATTCCCTCGCGAAGCTTGAAGTTGGCGATCGACTTGCGACTGCGTGTGATCGCCGGCTTTTGTCCGGAAATCTGCGTCAAAGCGCCGACCGCCTCTTCCAGGTGCTTCTTCTCCGAAATGGCGCTGCCGACACCCATGTTGACGACGATCTTATCCAATCGCGGCAAGGAGAGCAGGTTCTTGCGCCCCAGTCGCTCCTTGAGCGACGGCAAGACCTGCTGTTCGTAGCGTTCGAGTAAACGTGGAGCCATGGTTGTGCGTCAATTCATCCGTTGTTTTACTGTTTGTTCGCTCCAGCCCCGGCCCGCGACCTGGCCGGACCGAGCGCGCCGATCGCCTTGTTGCACTTGCGGCAAACGCGCTCTTTGCTGCCGTCGGCCGCCACGCGGCTGCCGGTGCGCACCGCCTGATTGCACGACGGGCAAACCAACAACACGTTCGAAATCCGCACCGGCATCTCCTTCGACAGCCGTCCGCCCTGCGGATTCCGCTGGCTGCGGCGCACGTGCTTGTACACGCGGTTGACGCCTTCCACCACCAGCTTGCCGGCGCCGCGGTCGATCTTGAGCACCTTGCCGGTGACGCCCTTGTCGTCGCCGCAAATCACCTTTACCGTGTCACCACCTCGAATGTGCATCACACCACCTCCGACGCCAGACTGACGATCTTCATGAAATTCTTCTCGCGCAACTCACGGGCAACGGCGCCGAAGATGCGAGTGCCGCGAGGATTGCCGTCGTTGTCGACGAGCACCAAGGCATTGCTGTCGAACCGCACATAGCTTCCATCGGTGCGGCGCGTGGGCTGCTTGCAACGCACGATCACGCCCCGCACGATGGCCTTCTTCTTGATGTCGCTGCCCGGTATGACGGTCTTCACGCTGCAAATGATCACGTCGCCCAGGCCGGCCGTGCGCCGCCGGCTGCCGCCGAGCACTTTGATACACATGACTTCCTTGGCGCCGGTGTTATCGGCGACGGTCAGTCGAGTTTGCATTTGAATCATGGCTTTACGTGCTTTCTGATGGGGGTTGGCCTTCCGGCCTTGGCTGAGCTTCCGAAGCGGGCTTGACCGCGCTCTCTTCGGCCAGAAGCTCTTCGGCTGCTTTGCGGCGGCTGGCAGCCCGCAGGGCCGCCACGTCGACGGCCTGGCTCTTTTTCACCACCCGTACCAACTCCCAACGTTTGAGCTTCGACTTCGGCGCGCATTCGACGATTTCGACGGTGTCGCCGGCGTGCGACTCTTCCTTGTCGTCGTGAACGTGGCACACCGTGCGGCGACGGAGATATTTGCCGTACTTCTTATGTTTCACCAGGCGTGGAATCTCCACGCGGCGGCTTTTGCGCGCCTTGTCGCTGGTCACAATTCCGGTTTCGATTCGCTTGGGCATCAGAGGGTCCCTTTTCGAGCGCGCTCGGTCTGAATCGTCTTGATCCGGGCGATCAACCGGCGTTGCTTGCGCAGCTCGCTCGGCGCATCGAGCCGTTCGGTCTGCGACCTGATGCGCAGCCGGAACAGGTTCTCGGCGGTTTCATTGAGCGTGAGCCGCAACTGTTCGTCGCTCATTTCGCGTAGTTCAGTGGCCTTGGTCATGGTTTTGCAGGCGTCAGGCGTCGGGCGTCGGGCGTCAGGAAAGCAGATTATTCCTGACGCCTGACACCTGATGCCTGACGCCTAGTCTCCTACATTGTCCTTCTTCGAATAAACCGCACCTTCACGGGCATCTTGTGGGCCAGGCGGCGGAAGCAAATCCGCGCGGCCTCTTCCGATACGCCCGCGATTTCATACAGCACCGTGCCCGGCTTGACCACCGCGGCCCAATACTCCGGCTCGCCTTTTCCCTTGCCCATGCGGGTTTCCAAGGGAATGGAGGTGATGGGCTTATGGGGAAAGATGCGGATATAGAGTCGGCCCTCGGTGCGCAGATATTGCTGCGCGCTGATGCGGCCGGCCTCGATCGTGTTGGCGCTGATCCAGCCGGCCTGCATGGCTTGCAGGCCGAAATCGCCGAACACGACGCGGTTGCCGCGCGTGGCCTCACCTCTTATACGTCCTCTTTGGCTTTTTCGGTGCTTGACCCTCTTGGGCATCAGCGCCATGGATATCTTCCTCTTGATACATGCCTTGATTGACCCAGACCTGCACTCCGATGTGCCCCTGCGCGGTCTTGGCTTCGGTAAACCCGTAGTCGATTTTCGCCCGCAATGTCGAAAGCGGCATCGCGCCGGAGATTTGCTTTTCGCGGCGGGCCATTTCCGAACCGCCCAGGCGGCCGGCCAATTGAATCTTGATTCCCTTGGCGCCCGCTTCCATCGTCTGCTCGATGGCCCGCTTCATGGTGCGCCGGAAGCTGGCCCGCTTGGAAAGCTGCTCGGCAATGTCTTCGGCCACAAGCTGGGCCATAATTTCCGGCCGGTTGATCTCCTCGATCTTGATGTTGATCCGCCGCCCCACCAGGTTCTGCATCTCGCCCTGCAGGCGTTCGACCTCCTGCCCTTTGCGGCCGATGATGATGCCGGGCCGGGCGGCGTGCAGCACCACCTTCACTTCGTCGCGCGTCCGCTCGATATCGATCCGCGGAATGCCCGCAAACCGGTATTTCTCTTTGATGAATTTCCGCAGCTTGAAGTCTTCGAGCAACAGCTCGCTGAACTCCTGCTTGGAGGCGTACCAGCGGCTCTTCCAGCCGGTCATGATGCCGACGCGAAAGCCGGTGGGATGTACTTTTTGGCCCATGTGAGGGTTCGGGGTTCGGGGTTCGGGGTTCAGGGTTCAGGAGTTCGCGCCGGCCACAGTGACTCACCATTTGACGTCGTCCACGGCCACGCGGATGTGGCTCATTCGCTTTTTGATCATAAACGCCATGCCGCGCGCCCGCGGCCGGATGCGCTTGAACATCGGGCCACCGTCGATCCGCACGTCGACGACAACCAGGTTCTGAAGGTTCTGTGCCCGGCGGTCCTCCGCGTTCCCCAAGGCGCTCTTGAGCACCTTTTCCAACAGCCGCGCGCCGCGCTGCGGCTGATAGCGCAAAATCTCAAGTGCTTCGTCGGCGTGCTTTCCGCGAATCAAATCGGCCAGCGGGCGCACCTTTCGGGCACTGATCCGAGCGAACCGGTGTGTTGCTTCGTATGCCATGTTGTCCGTTGTCCGTGGTCCGTCGTCCGTTGCCAGTTGGTTCGTAATTCGCGGTCCGCATGCCACGCACCACGGACAACTGACCAATTACTTCTTTTGTCCCTTGCCGCCGTGTCCGCGAAACGTGCGCGTGGGGGCAAACTCGCCCAGCTTGTGACCCACCATGTCTTCGGTCACAAACACCTTCATGTGTATCTTGCCGTTGTGAACCATGAACGTGTGTCCGACGAATTCAGGCACGATCGTACACGCACGCGCCCAGGTCTTCACCGGCAGCTTATTTCCCGCATCGTTGAGCTTTTGCACCTTCAAGAACAATTTGGGGTTGATGAAGGGGCCTTTTTTTAGTGAGCGTCCCATTTAGGCAGGGTTCAGGGTTCAGGGTTCAGGGTTCAGGGTTCAGCGGGGCCAGGGACTCTGAACCCTGAACCCTGAACCCTCTTATATCTTTAGTTGTCCATAACGACGCGAGCGACGGCGGCGGACGATTGCCGAGTTGGATGGCTTGCGTCGCTTTCGCGTGCGGCCGCCCTTCGCGAGTTTGCCCGTCGGGCTGACGGGATGGCGTCCGCCCTTGGTGCGCCCCTCGCCTCCGCCGTGCGGGTGGTCGATGGGGTTCATGCACGTGCCGCGCACGTGAGGCCGCCGCCCCATCCACCGCTTGCGCCCCGCTTTGCCCAACACAATGTTCATGTGGTCGGAGTTGCCGGTGCTGCCCACGGTCGCCCGGCAGGCCGCCGGCACGCGGCGAATCTCCCCACTGGGCAACGTGATCTGCGCCCAATTGGCGTCGCGGGCGGCCAGCACGGCCGCCGTGCCCGCCGACCGGCAAAGCACGCCGCCCCGCCCAGGTTGCAATTCGATGTTGTGGATCGTCATGCCCATCGGAATGTTCCTCAGCGGCAAGCAGTTGCCGACGGCCGGCGGCGCTTCGGGGCCGCTCATCACTTCCGCCCCCGGCTTCAGGCCGTTGGGGGCGAGGATGTATCGCTTCTCACCGTCGACATAGTGCAACAGCGCAATCCGCGCGCTGCGGTTGGGATCGTATTCGATCGAATGGACCCGTGCGGGCACGCCGTCCTTGTTGCGGCGGAAGTCGATCAGTCGGTAGGCCCGCTTGTGGCCGCCGCCCCGATGCCGGGCGGTAATGCAGCCCTGGTTGTTGCGGCCGCCTTTGCGCCTCTTCGGCACGAGCAACGTTTTTTCCGGCTTGACGCCCGGCGTCAACTCGGCAAAATCGCTCACGCTCGCTCCGCGGCGTCCCGGCGTGGTCGGCTTGTATCGGCGAATTCCCATTTGATCGTTGTTTGCAGGCCAGTCGCAGGGTGATTAGAAGAAGTCAATCCGGTGTTCGGGGTCGAGCTTCACGATGGCCTTCTTCCAGTCCTTCGTGTGAGCGTTGCGATACCGCGTGCGTCGCGGCTTGCCTTTGCGGTTGATCGTGCGCACGTGGATCACTTTCACGTTGAACAGCGATTCCACCGCATGGCGAATGTCGTCCTTCGTCGCCAGGCGATTCACCTCGAATGAATAAGCGTTGTAGCGCGTGGAACGGTGCATTCCCTTTTCCGTCACCAGCGGCCGTAGAATCACCTGGTGCGGATCGAGAAGTATTCCCTCGCCGGTCGTTTGCCCGGCGGTCTGATTGTCTGCTGCGGTACTCATGATTCACACCTCATGGACTCTCGACCGGCTGGTTGCTGGCGGTTTCGGCCCCCCCTCGACCTTCGGCCCCCCCTCGACCTTCGGCCCCCCCTCGACCTTCGGCACCGCCTTGACCTTCGGCCTTTCGCCGGATGGCATCGAGGGCCGCCTTGGTGACCAGCACTTTGCGCGGCGTCAACAGCGCCAGAGCGTTCAAGTCGGAGACCGGCGACACCGACACTCGATCGATGTTTCGGGCACTCTTGTAAACATTGGCGTCGTAGGCGGCGGTGGCCACCAACAGGCTCGTGTTATGGCAATTCAGGGCCTTCAAGATGCCCGCCATCTCCTTGGTCTTGGGCGCCGTGAAGGCCAGGTCGTCGATCACCACCAGCTCGTCATCGCGAATTTTGGCGGCCAAGGCCATGCGCGTGGCAACTTGCAGCGCCTTGCGCGGAAGCCGATAGGTCCAATCTCGCGGCCGCTTGGCGAAAATGTGCCCTCCGCCACGGCGGATGCCGCTGCGCCGAGAGCCGGCACGAGCGTTGCCGGTCCCTTTCTGCCGGTACATCTTCTTCGTCGTGCCGGCCACTTCGCCACGGCTCTTCGACTTGGCGGTGCCGAGGCGAAGGTTCGACTGGTACATCACCACCACGTCGTGCAGCAACTGCTTGTTGATGTGCGGCGCAAGCACCGCCGGGTCGAGCTCGTAGCTTCCGACCTGCTCACCGCTGCGATTGTAAATGGGCAAAGTAGCCATTGGTTACGACCCCGTCGTTAAATGCTATTGGTTTGCCGGATCACGACATATCCGCCGTTCGGACCCGGCACCGCGCCGCGGACCAGCAACAGGTGATTCTCGGCCTCCAGGCGCACGACCTTCAAATTCCGCATCGTGCTCTGTTCGTTGCCGTAGCGGCCGGCCATGCGGCGGCCCTTGAACACGCGGTGCGGAAAGGTGTTGCAGCCGGTCGAGCCGGAATGGCGATGCACCTTCTTCACGCCGTGAGTGGCGCGCTGGCCGCGAAACTTGTGCCGCTTGATGACGCCCGACGTTCCGCGTCCCTTGGAGATGCCGGTCACGTCGACGGCGCCCACGCCCTCGAACACGGCCACCGACAATTCCTGGCCGACCGTGTAGGCCGTGGCCGGCTCGAGCAACTCGCGGACAAAACGTTTCGGCTCGCAATTGGCCCGTTCGGGCAACTCGACTCCGCCTGTGGTGCGGCGGCGGGCACGCTTGCTGTCGAGCTTGGCAACATGACCACGTTGGCTGCGACTGGCGAGTCGGCGCGGCTTGTCGCCTAAGCCCAACTGGATCGCTTCATAGCCGTCGCGGTCGGCGGTACGAAGCTGCAACACATGGCAGGGGCCAGCCTGGATGACCGTGACGGGAATCATGGCTCCCGAATCATCAAATATCTGCGTCATCCCGACCTTGCGGCCGAGTAATCCAATTGCCATCGCTATGCCTGTGATCTCGTTGCCCAACCGGGAGTTTGCAGTCAAAACCGCAAGTTACCCGTGCGGCGTCCGTTTCATTCGTTGGTCCGTGGTCTGTGGTCCGTTGTCCGGACAACACTTAGTGACGGCTGGAAGCCTTGATCTTGATGTCGACGCCCGCCGGCAAGCTCAGCTTGTTCAAAGCCTCGATTGTCTTGGCCGTCGACTGCACGATGTCGATCAGCCGTTTGTGCGTGCGAATCTCGAACTGCTGCCGGGCTTTCTTGTCGACGTGGGGACTGGAAAGCACGGTGTAGCGTTCGATGCGGGTCGGCAAGGGAATCGGACCGTGGACTTCCGAACCGGTTCGCTTGGCCGTATCGACGATTTCGGCGGCGCTTTGGTCCAGCACGGAATGGTCGTAGGCTTCCATGCGGATGCGAATTACCTCGTTCGAATGCCCGGCCACGCTGACTCCTTGAGACCCTCGACTTCAAACCATCACTAATTCGCCCAGTTTATGGGCGAACCGATGATCCTAGAATTTCAGCCGCCGTCTGTCAACCGGGGGTGATCGTTATTTTTTGGAATACCGCTCGGCCAGCCAGGGCGCAAGCTCGTCGTCGATCAACGCCGCCACCGCCTCGGCGCCGGCGTTGGTGTAGTGCAGCCAGTCGTAGAAATAGCGGGAACTTTTCGGCAACCGCCCCGCCAGGTCGATCATCAGGACGGATTCCTGCTCGGCGACCTGTCGCGTAACGTCATTATAGAGTTCGAGCACATCCCACTTGGTCGCCCCGTCGAAATCGCCTGCCTGGATCGTCGCTAAATCGGCGCCGGTCACGTCATCGCGACCGGTCCCGCAGAGCAGCGGTTGCGTCAACAGCACCGGCTCGCTGCCAAACTCGCGCGTCATGTTCACGAGCTGGCGCAGCCGCGATTCGTAGCCCGGCAGAAACTCGGAGCGATGCCGGTCGAGCTCCTTGCGCCGCTCTTCGTCGCTGGGCGGCTGGGCGGTTTCCGACGAAATCGGATCGTGCAGCATGGTGGCGTGTACGAGCCCCAACGTTCGTGCGGCGCGATGCCGGCGAAGGTTCACTCCCAAGGCGACGACCGCGCTGTAATCGGCCAACTTTCGCACGATTCGCGTCGGCCAGGCGTCGTCGGCACCCCCGTGAGCGAGCAGGTCCTGGTCCCAGTGGTTCGCTTCCAGGTTGCCGACGTCGTTGATGCCCACCACCTCGGCCAACAGCAAGGCCAGGCAGCAACCCAGGGCCAGCGCCGCCAGCCGATGTTTCCAGGAGTGCTTTCGCAGTGCCATTCGGAGAGCAGGCATGTAGGTTTCCTTCACCTAAAGGATACACCGGTGCCGTCAGTCATGGCAGACTGGCTCGCTCCCACCCTTTGCATCTACTGCGGCTACCGGCCGCCCGCGGCGAAGTAAATCTCGCCCTTCAGCGGCTCGCCGCGCATTTCTTTCCACTTCGACTTCTGCTCGTCGGAAAGCAGCGACATCAGCCGCTTGCGGCTCGTCGCTCGCAGCTCTTGCAGCTCTTGCTCCTTTTTTTCGTCGCTGGTCGAATGGATCAGCTCTTCCATTTCGTGGCGGGCCTCCTGTTGCAGCTCTTTGGCCCGTTTCTTCTGGTCGGCCGAAAGGTTGAGCTTCGAGGCGATTTCGGGCCGCGTCACCCAGAGCAGGCCCGCCACCTGCAACAGAATCTGATCGAACCGCTTGCGCTGGTCCGCGGTCAGCGTGTCTTTCAAAAACCGCTCGTTGTCTTTCGTCATTTCCTTGAATTCACGATCGCGCTCGTTTTCGCCCAGCTTGCTTACTTTCTGGGCCTTCTCCCATTGCGCCGAGGCGAACTTGTGGATCTTGTCACGCTCGTCTTTCGAGAGCTTCAAGTCGTCGCAGACCGCCGGCTGCAAGAGCAGCATGACTTCAGTGGCGCCCTCTTCGGGCACCAGTTTGTCGGCGGCCGGCGCGGCAGCCACCCAGGCGGCAAACAACATCACACTCGCCAACGAAGTAATGAACCACCGCATTCGATACCTCCTCACTTTGAAACAGGGGTTTTTGAAATCAACTCGCTCTGCTCCCTAAAAGAAACTCGCCCACCGACGTCTCCGTGCAGTAAGCATTGCCCGACGCGCGGGCAAAGACCTCCGAGTCGCCGCAGCCCAGAGCACACGGCGCAAGCCCCATGGCCGTGGCGGCCAGGTACATCGTTTGATAAACCACGCCCACGTGCTTGAGCGTCAAGGCGTAGGCGATCGACTGATATTTCCAGGCCAGGCGCTCGAAGCGCGCCGCCAAGACGATCAGCACCTGCACCGTCGCCGGTTCGATGCCGGCCGAGGCGGCGGCTTCGTCCAGCAACGCGTGGGTGGCGCGGCGGTCCGCATCCATCGCCAGCAGGCGATGTTCGAGTGGGTCGTAGTAGTGCAGCCCGCTTTCCAGTCCGCGGCAATTTCGGACCGCCACGTAAAACTCCAACTCATAGAGAGCGCCGCCGGCAGGATAGGGACGCGTGGCCAACTCGACGGCGACGTTGCCCGACGCCGTCGGCATCTGCACCTGCCGCCGCTCCTTGACTCGCGCCACGCGATACAGGAACTCGCCAAGTTGCCGGTCGGTGACGGGCTGCGTCGCATATTCGCGGACCGAGCGTCGCCGCTCTTGCACCAGGGCCAGCGGCGGGTCGTCGCGCTCGAGCTGCCGCAGGTCGGGACGGAACAGCGCGTCTGATCTGCCGCTCCCTCCGGGAGAAGGCTGGCGTAAGGGCGGCCCGACAACGCTCTTTATCGCTGGCGGCGGTGGTCGCTGCGCGAAGCGAAAGGTGGCGCCAAACGGCGCGTCGCTGCGGCCTCGACGGCTGCGGCTGTGGAACAGCAGGTCGTGGAACTCCCATGTGTCCAGCGGCGAGCTGTCCGTGCGATTGGGATCCTCGTCGGCCCGGTCGATGATTTGTGTCTCTGCCAGCAGCGCAACAAGTCGCCGCAGGGCGTCCGAGGGCAGCAGTTCCAGATGCTCTAAATCGGCAAGCGACGATTTCGCCGCCAGAGCCGCAACCAGCGCCACGCCCCGCGCATCGTGCATCACGATTTTGGCGTGCGCCAATGGCGATTCGAGCACCATTTGGTCTTCGTCGCGGCGAAGATAGGCGAAGCGGGAAAGGTGGTAGCGTGTGTGTAAGCCATGCGATGTGGCACGTCCATTCGGAACCGTCACCGGCCGGCCGAGCGGAACGACGGTCGCCAACGGCCGATCGCCGGCAAAAAGCGTCTTCCGCACCAGGCCTCGTTGGTCCAACTCTTCGAGGCAATACAGCCAGTGCGCCAATGAGCCGGAACCACCGCTCGTCATCACGGTCTCGCTCAACAGGTCGGCGTCTTCGCCCGGCGGCGTCAATCGCCGCATGGCATCGACCACTTCCGCACTGAGGCGTCGCAACGCCAGCCGCGATCGCGGACCCGACACGACGACCTCTCCGTCGTTCGCCGAGAGCGAAACCCGCTCGTGCCACGATAATTTCATAGTTGCAGGCAAGGCGCGCCTCGATCGATCACAAGAACATGGGGACCGGATTCAGCTCTTCTTCGCCCAGCCGGCGCTCCAGCCAACCAAGCTCCACGGGAACCTCGAACAGCCGGCCGGGCGCAAAACGGGCCCAAAAGTGGCGCAGCCCCGGTACGACCACCTTGACCACCGGCAGGCCAATCTCCGGCCGGGTCTGGTCCAGCACCAGCATTTGCAGTCCCCGCCGCTCGACCAGCGACTGGCAATGGCGAACGTCGTCCAGAAGATCGTCGTTCGTCACCGCCCGGTAATCGTCGAGCCTCCGCGGCCGAGACTGCTCGGCCGGCATCAAATACGGCTGGTTCTCCATCGTCGCCGTCTTCAGCCAGCGCACCGTCTCTTCGTCGGTGAGGCGTTCGTTGTAGACTTGCTCCCGCGGGACCTGCAAAACGTAACTCAGCATCTGGTTCATCTCCGTCACCGCGCGGAGCAAGGCGATCCGCGCATCGAGATGAGCGCCGAAGCCGATCACGATCTCTTCAGGCGGGCCGTCGGTCCGCCGCGACCAGGCCGCGAAGACCGGTATCTGCAAGTCCGCCGTCAGATCGAGCGCCGCCATCTCCCGGCCGCGCGTGGCGAGGTAGTCGCCGAGCTCGCTGAGATAGGGCTCGTGGAAGCTTGCCAGATCGACGCCGGGCCGCTGGACACGGCTGTACCACCACAAGGCCACACTGTCGCGCTCGACCAGCTCCAAAAAACCTTGCAGCACCGCTTCTTCCAGCGTGTTGCCGGCGGCATTGCCGTTGGAGCAGGCCAGGCAGAATTGCTTGTCTTTCGGCAGCGGGTAGTCGTAATAACAGAAGGCCGTCGGCAGCCAGCACACCTCTTGGCGGCTCAGCGACCAGACGGGCGACCATTCCCATTCGGCCTCGGCATCAAACGGCAGCGGCACGAAGTTGTACGGCGTGCTGTTCCGGTTCCACTCGTCGCGCCGGCCATATTGCCGCGGGCTGAACAGCAGGCACGTGCGCGGGTCGATGCCCGATTCGCCCAAGTCGCTCAACCGGGCAAGTCGGCGCGGCTCGTCGCCGCGAAAGACGCCCGAATGGCGCTCCAGCCCCTCGCAAAGTCCGCTGGCCTTGGCTTGGACGTCGGTCGTCCCTTTGCCCGCACTCATGTTGCGCAGGTCGCCGCGAAGCTGCCCCAGGCTGTGGTGCCGGCGGGCCAGATTGTGCCCCGAGAGATACACGTGCATCACTCCATCGTCGCTGGGACTGCTCCGCTCGAGCATCGACACCGCCCCGGTGATCGGGCTGATGTGATGCCGAAAGCGCTCAAGCGTGACGTCGGGACCGACGGCGCGATGTCCGCCGTCGCGCACGAACCGCTTTTGGCGGCTTTCAAGCCGCGGTGGTTGAAAGTGGCTCACGTCGCCGTTGGCCGGCTTGCCGCAGGCCGGGCAGTAGGGCAAGCGCGTCAGCGTGTGCGTCTCGACTTGCCACGAAACCAGATCGAACGTGCGGATTTTCCCCTCGCACTCCGGCAGCTCGCCCCGCACAACCCACGAGGCGATGGTTTCGGCCACCAGCGCGCAAGCCACCTGCCGGCTGCCCGCTGTGCCGGCCTGCTCGATCAAGTTCGCATCGCCCGCTGCTGGTGCCGCTTGCTCGTCAGCGAACCGTTGGAAAACGTAACTTTCCACCGCCCGGTTGGAGCGCAATCGTTCGGCCAGGCACTTCCAACAGCCGGTGACGCCAGGCCGAATGAGCGGACCAAGCCAGAGTTGCCGGCCGACGGGTTTGACCAGCAGCCACGGCCGGCCGCTGGCCAAAGCCGCTTCGTTGCGCGCCGCGAGTTGCGGCTGCATATAATGATCGGCCAGCACTACGTCCAAATCGCCTCCCTCTTGCACCCGCACGCCTGCCGCCGCAAGCGCGCTTGCGAGCGGGCCGACCTCCGTGCCGGCCCCTTCGATGCTCACGCCGACCGCCGCCAGCCGGCGCGAGGCCGCAAGCGGGTCGATCTGCTGCATCGACCACCAGGCGGCCTCTTCGCGCGGCAACTCGTCGCAGGCTTCTGCCAGGAATCCCTTCTTCTCCAATTGCGCGACGGTGAAATAGACCTGCGCGGCCGACGCGCGCGGCGCGACCCGATCGCAGATTTCGTCCGCCGAGCGGCCGTCGAGATGCGGCGCGACGAGCTCATAGAGCCGCCCGCGCAGCAGTGTCTCGTTGGCGCCGGACAAGACGAACACGCCTTCCTCCGGCACAACCGCGACGCGCAAGTGGGGCTTGAAGCTCGGTCGAGTAAGCATGTTACGAGTCGTCACCGAAGCAACCGCAACGGCGGCAACCACACCCACAACCGCCGCAGCCGCACAATCCGCACCCGCCCGAGAAAGAATCGAATCCGATCGACGCGGTCAGCTCTTCGTCGATCAAATCGCCCGCGGGACTGGGCGGCAGAACCAAGTGGCAAACTTCGTCGGTGTCTTCGACCACATTCAACCGCACGCCAAGCGGGACGTCGATGCCCTCTTGCTCCAAGACGGCGGCCGGGTCGTCCTTAAGTCGTTGTTTGAACTCATCGTCAGACCAGGCCCGGGCCACGAGCATGCCCCACTGTTTCTGCCAGTTTCCTTGTTGCAGCGTCGCTTGCATGGATCTCCTCCGAAAAAGTGGCCCCTGACAAGAAAGACGGTGAAATAGGTCGCCCCACAACTTTCAGTAGCCCCTCACGAACAAGGCGGCGGACCAGCACCAGCTTGCCTTCGCCGCCCAGATCGTCGGGAAGCTCACGCACAGCAAATTGCGTGGCGCCGGCCATAAATTTCAGGGCCGACGCAATGCGAGATGGCCCGCCTACGCGGTTGCCCGGAAACTCGATGGCGACTCCCTGGCCATTTTCGACGACGCGGCAGATCGCCAGCACATCTCGTTCCACGACCGTATCGAGACCGATTTCATCGCCTTCGCCTGGGCCGCCGAGTTGACCGCCAGGGAGCATTTTCAATTGTCTGAAGAACTGATCGGCGAGCGAGTCGCTGGCCTGCTCGAACAGGCCGTCGGCCGTGGCCTCGCTCGCCAGCCGCTCGACAAGCGCTCGAAACTGCCGCTGGAACTCATTGCGATCGTCCGGCAATGCGCCGCCGGGAATCGATCGGCGAAACTCCACGTCCTGCCGGCTGAGGCACAGCAGGGCGTGCCGCAACAAATCGGCCCAGCGGTAGACGTTGACGCCCACCGTCAAGTGCAAGCTCGCCACCTCCGAGGTCGAGGCCTCGTGGATGTGACCGCGCGGAAGATACAGCAAATCCCCGGCAATGAGCGTGACTTCCTGCGTCGGCTTCGTCGGCCTGCGCGAGAGCGGGACGCTGTCCGAAGCCAGCGGCAACTCTTCGGCGGCGCCGAACAATCGCCATTGCTTCGTGCCATCGAGTTGCAAGACGAACACCTCGTGCGTGTCGAAATGCGCGGCAAAGCCTTGCGAGCCGGGCGGCGTCAGGTAAAGGTTGGCATGCACCGGACAGTGAAACACCGCTTCGAGTTGGCGGCACAACTCGGCCACCGCCGGCCAGCGGTGCTGCATGGCCATAATCACCACGCTCTTGCCTTGCTCGTAGAGCTGCCGCAGCTCGGCCAGGCCGGGCTGCTCGTGGAAGGACGGAGTGGGTCGATCGTCAAGACCGCCGCGCAGGTAGGTGGCCGGCCGCGGCGCGACCGGCTCCAGCGCGCTCAGGTCGGCAAAGTGCGGACGGCTGAAGTAGATCATGGCATCGAGGTCTTGCCGGGAAAAAAGTCGTCGATAGTAGGCCTGATCCCCGCGGCGGACGACGAGCGGCTCCTTCTCCCAGCGGTCGCGGAAGAAGCAGTCGGTGTCGATGGGCGCAAGAAGTTGTTCGAGCTTGAGGCCCGGCGGGAGCATACCAGCGGTTCCAGTGGGTGAGTACAGCGGCAACGATTCGGCCAGCAAACGTGAGTATCGGGCGCGCGAACTGAATGCCGATCGTCACCAAAAAGCGTGGCCAGCGTGGCCGGAAGCGCGCCTGACTGGGTTATAGGCCGACGCCGAAAACTGTCAAGAGTTTGCGCGCCGCGTGAAACCGGCTGAGGTGATCGGTGTACGTTGTCGGGCCACGGACCGGCGACTAGAATGATATCTGAGATGGCACTATGGCGATTGTAACCGAACAGCATGTTCCCCCCCTGGCGGCCGGTGATCATCTGACGCGTGACGAATTCCTGCGCCGTTGGGAAGCCCAACCCGAGGTCAAGCGCGCCGAGTTGATAGCCGGGAGAGTCTACATACCTTCGCCGGTGTCGGGTGATCATGGCAAGATGGACCGCCGAATCGGTGGCTGGCTGGCCGTCTATCAAGCGGCGACGCCGGGCGTTGACGGGGCGAATAACGCGACGTCGCTGATGCTGGAAGACGCGCCGCAGCCGGACCTGAGCCTGCTCATTCTGCCTGAATATGGTGGGAGCTCGCGGGTCGAAGGTCTTTACTTCCAGGGTGCTTTGGAATTTCTGGCCGAGGTTTCCGCCAGCAGCGCGTCGAATGACCTGCACGACAAATACGACCTGTACCAGTCTGCGGGCGTTCAGGAGTAGCTCGTCGTGCTGTTGTTCGAGGAAGAGATTCGCTGGCACGAGTTGGTTGACGGCCGCTACCGCGTTTTTCCGCCCGACGCCGACGGGCTATGGCGCTCGCGGGTATTTCCCGGCCTCTGGCTGGACGGCAAAGCACTTCTCGCCGGCAATCTGCGACAGGTTCTCGACCGCTTGCAGGATGGCTTGCGGTCCGCCGAGCATGAGCGTTTCGTGGCCGACTTGGCTGCGCGGTGGCGAGTGTAGGTGTCGGCGCCGGCATGCCAAGAATCGCTTGGCAAAGCGGCGCCCAAAGTACATAATGACTCCTTGATGCGTTCCCGCCTGGCGGCCGCGCCTGTTCCCACCTGACGGCCGCCGAACATTCCGAGCAAGGAGAATCGAACACGTGCTGCCGCATGGAGTCCGGCCGCTTCGCGGCCCAGCGTTGCTGGCTTGCCTGATGTTGGGGCCGATCACCGCCGCTCAGGTCGCCGCGGCCGCTACGTTTGACGTCGAACCGGCCAGCATCCAGCTCGAAGGCAACTTCGCCCGTGCCCAGCTCGTGCTTACCGCCCGAAATTCCGACGGCACCAAGAGCGAACGCTCCGCCGATGTGACGCCGCAGGCCAGCTATACGTCTACCAATCCGCAAGTGGTCTCGGTGCTTCGGCCCGGCTTTCTGCTGGCCGTGGGCGACGGCGAGGCGGCCATCCAGGTGTCCATCGGCGGCGAAACGGTGGCCGTGCCCGTCAAAGTGAGCGGCGTTTCGGCCCAACCGCAGCTCGGCTTCACGTCGCAGGTGTTGGCGGTGTTGAACAAGGCGGGCTGCAATGCCGGGGCCTGCCACGCCAGCCAATACGGCAAAGGCGGCTTCAAGCTCTCGGTGTTCAGCTTCGCCCCGAACGAAGACCACGTGGCCATCACTCGCGACCGGCAGGCCCGCCGCGTCGATATGCTCAACCCCGAACGAAGCCTGTTTCTGCTGAAGCCGACACTGGCCGTGCCGCATGGCGGCGGACAGCGGCTCGCGGTCGGCAGCGTCGATTATGAACTGCTGAAAACCTGGCTGGCGACCGGAGCGCCCGCGCCGCGGGCGGATGAACCGCAGGTCAAGTCGCTGCGGGTTTATCCGCCCCGCCGCCTCGGCCAGCCGGGCATGACCCAGCAGCTTCGAGTGCTGGCCGACTACAGCGACGGCAGGACCCGCGACGTCACCTGCTGGAGCCGCTTCGACAGCCTCGACGACAGCGTGGTCAAGGTCACGCCCGAAGGCTTTTTTACGGCGGGCGGCAAGGGCCAGTCGCACGTCATGGTGCGGTTCGCCGGACAGGCCGGCTTGTGTACGGTCATCGTGCCTTTCGCCGAGAACATCGAGCTGGCCGGTTGGACGGAGAATAACTTCATCGACGCGCTGGCCGCCCAAAAATTCCGCGAGTTGGGCATTCCGCCGTCGCCTTTGTGCGACGATGCCGCGTTCTTGCGCCGGGCCTTTCTTGACGCCATCGGCACGCTGCCCACGCCCGAAGAAGCCAAGGCGTTTCTCGACGCGACCGATGCCGATAAGCGCACGCGGCTGGTCGATCGCTTGCTGGGACTGACCGGCGACCCGGCCCAGGACATTTACAACAATCAGTACGCCGCGTTCTGGACGCTGAAGTGGGCCGACCTGCTGCGGTGCAACTCGGCCAGCATCGGCGAGCAGGGCATGTGGGCCTTGCACAACTGGATCGCCGATTCGTTGCGGCAGAACAAGCCCTTCGACCTGTTCGTGCGCGAGATTATCACGGCCAAGGGTTCGGTTTACTCCAGCGGCCCGGCCAATTTCTTTCGCGTGGCCAACAATCCGCAAGACCGGGCCGAAGCCGCCAGCCAGCTCTTTCTCGGCGTGCGGCTGGCGTGTGCCAAGTGCCATCATCACCCGTTCGAGAAGTACGGCCAGGAAGACTACTACAGCTTCGCGGCGTTCTTTGCCCGCGTGGGCGTGAAGGGGAGCCAGGAGTTCGGCCTGTTCGGCGGCGAGCAGGTGGTGCTGGTCAGTTCGGGCGGCGAGATCGGCCACCCGCGCACCGGACAAATCATGAAGCCCACGCCGCTGGAAGGCCAGCCGGTGCCCGAAGCGCCCGATCGCCGCCAGCCGCTGGCCCAATGGCTCACCAGCCCCGACAACCCGTTCTTCAGCCGCAATATCGTCAACCGCTACGTGGCCTATCTCTTGGGCCGCGGGCTGGTCGAGCCGATCGACGACATGCGGGCCACGAACCCGGCCAGCAACGCCGAGCTGCTCGACGCTTTGGCCGCGGAGTTCGCCAAGAGCTGCTTCGACGTCAAGCGATTGCTGCGCACGATCATGACCTCGCGGCTGTATCAACTCGATTCGCAGCCGTTGCCTGCCAACGCCAGCGATCACCGCTTCTACAGCCACTTCCACGTGAAGCATTTGGCGGCCGAGCCGATGTTGGACGCCATCAACGCCGCCACCGGCACCACCACGAAGTTCAAGAACATGCCGCTCGGTTCACGGGCGATCGAGTTGCCCGACGGCGACTATCCTGATTATTTTCTCAAGACGTTCGGCAAGCCGCGACGGGTGAGCATTTGCGAGTGCGAGCGGTCGAGCGAGGCCAATCTCGCGCAGGCGTTGCACACGCTCAACGGCGACACGCTTTCGCAAAAAATCGCCGACGGCAACGGCCGGTTGGCGAAGCTGTTGAAGGAGAACAAGCCGTTCGAAGAGAACGTCGCCGAGTTGTATCTGGCGACGTTTTCGCGGCGGCCGACGCCGGAAGAGTTGGCGACCTGCAAGTCGTTTTTGGATCAGAGTCCCGACGCCAAGACATTTTATGAAGACCTGCTCTGGACGCTGCTGAACTCGAAACAGTTTTTGTATGTGAGGTGAAGGGATGAGCAAAGGTATTGGCGGTTATGCATCGGCGTGTAGGGTGGAAAAAGCGAGCTTGCGAGCGCCGGCCCACCGTAAACAACGTCGCCTTTGGTGGGCCGGCGCTCGCAAGCTCGCTGGTCCCACCCTACTCCTTCTCCTTTTCGTCTCTCTCGTTCCCTCGCGCGCCGTCGCCCAAACGTCCTACCCGATGCTGATGGGCCTGAAGCCGCTGGCGGTGCAGGTCGGGGCCATGACCGAGTGCGAAGTCGCGGCACGCTACAACTTGTTCGGCGCCTACCAGGTGTTTATCAGCGGTTCGGGCGTGACGGGCGAAGTCGTCCCGCCGGAGGCCAAGCCCGATGATAAGCCGATGGAAAAGAAGCCGGAGATGCCGAAGATCAAGGTCCGCTTCACGGCGGCAGCCGACGCGGTGCCGGGCATGCGCACCTTCCGGCTGGCCACTCCGCAAGGCGCCTCGACCGTCGGCACGCTGGTGCTGGTCCGCGATACCATCGTCTATGAACAAGCCGCCAACGACGTGCAATCGGCCGCCCAGGCCGTGACGTTGCCAGCCACGCTGTGCGGGGCGTTCGAAAAGGCCGAAGACGTCGATTACTATAAGTTCACGGTGCCCGATAACAGCGACTGGACGTTCCACGTCTGGTCGTCGCGCTGCGAGAACAAGATTCACGACCTGCAAACTCACTCCGACCCAATCGTCATGCTGCGCAACGCCAGCGGCACCGTGCTGGCCGCCAGCGACAACTACTTCTTCGCCGACCCGCTGCTTCATTACCATTTCGCGGCGGCCGGTGAATACTTTCTCGAAATCCGCGACGTTCGCTATCAGGGAAACGGCGACTGGCAATACGTCATCGAAGCGAACAATCGGCCGTTCGTGACCAACGTCTTCCCTTCGCGCGTCACGCCGGGTACAGCCATGCGCTTGCAGCTTATCGGCTTCAATCTGCCGGCCGACCCGACGGCGCTGGTCACGCTGCCGCCCGACACGCCGGATGGTCTCGACTCGGTCAACCTGCCGTTGGCGGGCAC
>Ga0307374_10005592_pt1 | contig 20271 bp, 20 predicted proteins | sample OX3MG_FD_202532 | JGI IMG/M metagenome (GOLD analysis project Ga0307374, IMG submission 202532) | Soil microbial communities from Risofladan, Vaasa, Finland - OX-3 | ecosystem: Environmental > Terrestrial > Soil > Coastal area > Acid sulfate soil | place: Finland: Risofladan, Vaasa | collected...
GGCAGGTCGCGCGCCACAACCACGACCGGGACGGCTGCGACGCGGGCACGCTCGCGTCGCGCCGCCAAGCCTGTCGACGGCGCCGCCGCGGCTGAAGAGGCCGCTGCGCCCGTTGAGGAAGACGCCCTAGCGCCGGTCGAGGAAGCCGTCGCGCCGCCGAAGCCCGCCGCCAAGCCGCGCACGAGGGCCACAAGGCCACGCGCGAGGGCCGCCAAACCGGCTCCGGACGTTGCAGAAAAACCGCAAGCCGAGGCCAAGCCGGAGGCCGCTGCTAAGGTGAGCGAACCGAGCGTCGGCGACGACGCCGCTGGAAATGACGCGGATACCGTAGAATCGACGGTCCGTCGTCGTGGCCGGCGCGGAGGGCGTCGACGTTCCACGGCCAAGGCCGGTGCGGCCGGCGCTGCCGAAGAATCTTCCTCAGAGTGATCATGTACGCAATCGTCAAGACAGGCGGCAAGCAATACCGCGTCCAGGAGGGCCAGCATCTGCTCGTTGAGCGGCTGGCAGCCCAGGATGGCGAGAGCGTGTCGCTGACCCCGCTGCTCTACGTCAACGGCGACAAGGTCGTAGATGGCGATGACCTGTCGAAGGTGAGCGTCGCCGCCACGATCGTCGGCCACGAGCGCGGCCCCAAGCTCCGTATCGTCAAGTTCAAGCCCAAGCGCGGCTACAAGCGCCGCAACGGCCACCGTCAGGAACTGACGCGCATCGAGATCAAGAACATCAAGCTGGCCGGGGCGTCACGCTCCACCAAGGCCAAGGCTGCTGCCCAGGAGACTGAAGATGGCGCATAAGAAGGGCCTCGGCTCATCCCGCAACGGCCGCGACTCCAACGCGCAGCGCCTCGGCGTCAAGGTGTTCGCGGGCCAGACCGTCACCGGCGGCGAGATCATCGTGCGCCAGCGCGGCACGGTCTTCAAGCCCGGTGAGGGCGTCGGCATCGGCAAGGACGACACGATCTTCGCCAAGTCGGCGGGTGTCGTGCAGTTCAACCGCGGCTGGCGTGGTCGGGTCATCTCGGTCGAGCAGCCGCCCGACGCCGCCTGACCGGCGCGGCCTATCCGATACCCGACTCAGACGCCGATCGGATTGGCGCTCGCTGGACCGGTGCCCAGGACCGCGGTGCACTGCGGGCAACGGGTCGCCGCCGCCGGGATCTTGGTCGTGCACTCAGGGCAGGCCTTGATCGACGGGTCGTCCTTGGTGAACCGCTCGTAGGGCTTGACGACGAAGAAGAAGACCGCCGCCGCGGTCGTCATGAAGGTGATCGCCGCGTTGATGAAGTCGCCGTAGAAGAAGTGGCTCGAGTTGATCGAGAAAGACAGCGTGCCGAAGTCCGGCTTGCCGAAGATCAACGCGATGATCGGTGTGAGGATGTCCGCAATCAGCGCCTTGACCAGTGCGGCGAACACGATGGCTATGACGAACGCGACCGCGACGGTCACGAGATTGCCCTTCAGCAGGAACTGCTTGAAGTCATCCAATAAGGACTTCACTCCGTCACCTCCGGTCGGTTGTAAGCGACGACAGCATATGCGCCGACACCGCGTCGGATCTACCCTCTCCAGAAAATGAAAGATCGCGCGCGAATTCACGTAGAGGCCGGTCGCGGCGGCGACGGTTGCATGAGCTTCCGGCGCGAGGCGCACGTGCCCAAGGGCGGCCCTGACGGCGGCGACGGTGGACAGGGCGGCGACGTCGTGCTCGTCTGCGACGACTCCTACCGCGACCTCGAGCATTTCCGGCGGAGCTCGCACTTCAGCGCCAAACGCGGCACCCACGGTCAGGGGTCGCAGCGTCACGGCGCCGACGGGGCCGCGCTCGAGATCTCGGTGCCGCCCGGTACGGAGATCCTCGTCGAGGCCGACGGCACTCGGCACGACCTCGTGCGGCCAGGGCAGCGCGCGGTGGTGGCGCAGGGCGGCTCGGGCGGCCGCGGCAATCGCCATTTCTCGAGCTCGACTCGTCAGAGCCCACGGTTCGCCGAGCGAGGCCTCGCCGGCGATGAGAGCTGGCTCACACTGCAGCTTAAGCTGCTTGCCGACGCGGGACTCGTGGGTCTGCCCAACGCGGGCAAGTCCTCGCTGATCTCGCGGCTCACGCGGGCGACGCCGAAGGTGGCGGACTACCCGTTCACGACGCTCGCGCCGGCGCTCGGCACCCTGCACCAGGACGAGCGCCAGCTGATCATTGCCGACATCCCAGGGCTGATCGAGGGCGCAGCCGACGGCATCGGGCTCGGGCACGACTTCCTCGCGCACGTGGAACGTACGCGACTGCTCGTGCACGTGCTCGACCTCGCGCCGCTCGATGGCTCCGATCCGCTTGCGAACTTCGAGACGGTCGAGCACGAGATCGAGCGCTACCAAGCGCGACTCGCGTCGCTGCCGCGGATCGTCGCGCTGTCCAAAGCCGACCTCGTCACGCCCGACCAGGGCGAGGCCGCGCGTGCGCAGTGGCAGGAGCGGATGGGGGAGGAGGTGCCGGTGATCCTCACCTCGTCGGTTACGCGTCAGGGGCTCGATGAGCTTGCGACCGTGCTGCTACGCCGGATCCCGGTGCTGACCGCCGATGACGACGTTGCTGGATTCGGATCCCACCCACCCACCCGCCCACCCAGCAACGGAGAGGGCACTCATTTCGATGACCTGCCCGAGCACCGCATCTTCCGGCCCGCGCCCTCGGGCGGCTTCCGGATCGTGCGCGACGAGGAGGGCGTCTTTGTGGTTGAGGGCGAGGGGGTGGCGAAGCTGGTCGCCCGCTACGACCTCGACAACGAGGACGCGCTCGCGCATCTGGAGCGCCGGCTGCGCGGGCTCGGTGTGATCCGCGCGCTTGAGGCCGCTGGGTTCGAGCCCGGTGACGACGTTGAGATTGCCGGCGTCGTCTTCGATCTCGACCCATGACGAATAAGCTCCCGCGCTGATGAGCTCGGTCGTGATCAAGCTCGGGTCGAGCGTCGTCGCCGAAGACGACGGCACGATTCGCACCGACGTGCTGGACCGGATCTGCGACGACGTCGCGGCGCTGTACACGGACGGCTATGAGCCGATCATCGTCACCAGTGGCGCGATCGCGCGCGGGCTCGGCGTCATGAAGATCGCCCCTGGGCAGCGTCCGCGAGCGATCGACGAGCTCCAGGCAGCCAGTGCAATCGGGCAGGGCAAGCTCTATCGGGTCTACGACGAGTTGCTGCAGGCCCGCGGAATCCCGACGGCGCAGGTGCTGCTGACGTTCTTCGACATGAGCGCGCGCACGCACTACCTGAACGTGCGTCACACGCTCGCGAAGCTGCTCGATTGGCGCGTTGTACCCGTGATCAACGAGAACGACACGACGACGACCGATGAGATCTCATTCGGCGACAACGACTTCCTCGCTGCGCAGGTGGCGATCCTCGTCGGCGCCGAACGGCTGCTGCTGCTCACCAACACCGACGGTGTGTTCACGGCCGACCCGCGCACGCACGCCGAAGCGCGGCTGGTGAGCCAGATCAGCGCGATTGAGGAGCTCGAGGCTTTGCAGATAACGCAAACCGCCTCGGTGCTCGGCTCAGGTGGAATGCGCTCGAAGGTAGTAGCGGCCGAGATGGCCACGGCCGCCGGGATCCCGGCGGTCATTGCCAACGGGCAGATCGCCGGGACGATCAGCGCCGCCGTGCTCGGACAGGAAGTGGGCACAACGTTCCTCGCGCGGGTGGACCGCGTCTCCAGCTTCAAGCTGTGGCTGAAGTACGCGAAACCGGCACGCGGGCGCGTCAGAGTCGACGCTGGCGCCGCCAGGGCGCTGCGCGAGGGCGGGACCAGCCTGCTACCGGTTGGTGTGATTGACATCAGCGGGGACTTCGAGGCGGGTGACGCGATCGAAGTCACGTTCGGCGACGAACAGGTGGGCAAGGGCATCAGCAACTACTCAGCGGAGGATCTGCAGCGTGTGCGTGGTATGAAATCGGCGCAGGTACGGGAGTTGTTGCCGCGTTCGAGTGACGAGGCAGTTCATCGGGACTATTTCGTGCTCGCGTAGTCTTTAGGGTCTGTATGAAAATTATCTGCGGTTTTGACGGCGTCTGGACGCACCTGGGTGCGTCCGTCTCGCGGCAGGTACCACCAGTACCTGCCTTGCGAGACGGTCTTCCCAGGCACCCCCAGCCACTCGTCAGTTTCCACAACTAATTCCCCTCCAGACCCTTACCTGAAGTGGCCACAACAGTCGCATCCGTCGCCGAGATCTGTGCGTCCGCTAAACAGGCGTCGCGGACACTGGCCACGCTCGGCGCGGGCGTCAAGGACGCTGCGCTGGAGGCCGTCGCCGGCGCGCTCGTCGAGCGCACTCCCGAGATTCTCGCCGCGAATGCGCGCGACCTCGAAGCAGGACGGGAGGCCGGGCTCAGCGCCGCGCTGCTCGACCGGCTCTCGCTGGATCGGGCGCGAATCGGCGCGATCGCGGAGGGCACCCGCAAGATCGCGTCGCTGCCCGATCCTGTGGGTGAGGTGATCGACGGCTTCCGCCTGCCGAACGGCCTCGACGTCCGCAAGGTGCGTGTGCCGCTGGGCGTCATCGCGGTCGTCTACGAGGCGCGCCCGAACGTCACGATCGACGCGGCGGCGCTGTGCCTGAAGTCGGGCAATGCCGTGGTCCTGCGCGGCTCGAGTTCGGCGGCTCACTCGAACGCCGTGCTCGCGGGAATCGCAGCGGAGGCGGTGGTCGGGGCCGGCTTGCCGGAGGGGGCGCTCGCGCTGGTTTCCGGCGGTGGGCGCGACGAGCTGACCGAGCTCGCGACCCAGACCGGCTCGGTCGACCTGATCATCCCGCGCGGGGGAGAGGGCCTGAAGGAGGCGCTCAAGGGCGTCGCCACCGTGCCTGTGATCTTCGCCGCGTCGGGCAACTGCCACGTTTACGTGGATCGCAGCGCCGATCTGGCGGTAGCGCAGGAGATCGTGATCAACGCGAAGGTGCAGCGGCCCGGCGTCTGCAACGCCGCCGAGACGCTGCTTGTGCATGGCGCCATCGCCGACCGGTTCCTCCCGCATGTGCTTCATGCGCTGCACGACGCGGGCGTCACGCTCCACGGCGACAGCCGCACGCGCGACACGGTGAGCGATTTGCCGATCCGGGTTGCCACCGACGAGGATTGGGACACGGAATACCTGGCGCTCGAGATGGCGGTCGCGGTCGTGGACTCGGTCGAGGCGGCGATCGAGCACATCAATCGCCACGGCAGCGGTCATTCGGAGGCGATTGTTACCGCTGACACCGCCGCAGCCCGGGAGTTCGAGCTGCGCGTCGACGCTGCTTGCGTATACGTGAATGCCTCGACACGCTTCACCGACGGCGGTGAGTTCGGGATGGGCGCGGAGATCGGCAACTCCACGCAGAGACTCCATGTGCGCGGGCCGATCGGTCTGCGCGAGCTCTGCACGTTCAAGTATCTGATCGAGGGCACCGGGCACGTCCGCCCCTGAAGTCGGCAGGAACCACTGCTCTCCCTGAACGGCTCACGCATCGGCATTCTCGGCGGGACCTTCAACCCGCCGCACCTGGGCCACCTGATCTGCGGGCAGGAGGCGCACGTGCGCCTCGGCCTTGACTGCGTCCTGCTGATGCCGGCCGGGCAGCCCCCGCACAAGCTGCTCGACGATGATCCCGGCGCGGAGCACCGGCTCGAACTGTGCCGGCGGGCGGTCGCCGGGGACCCGCGGTTCGAGGTGTCCGACCTTGAGGTCGTGCGCGAAGGACTGTCCTACACGGTCGATACCCTGCGGTCACTGCACTCACAGCTGCCAGATAGCGAGCTGTTCCTGATCGTCGGCGGTGACGTCGCGGCCGGACTGCCCACCTGGCGCGAGCCGGAGCAGGTCCTGTCGCTGGCTACACTCGCGGTAGCGAAGCGCCGCGGGACCCCGCGGAAGTCGATAGACGAGGCGCTCGCCGGCCTGCACGGCGGTGAGCGGGCGGAGTTCTTTCAGATGCCGCGGATCGGCATCTCCTCAACCGACATCCGCCGTCGAGTGCAGATGCAGGAGCCGATCACCTACCTCGTCCCCGCACCGGTGGCGAGCTATATCGACGAACGTCGTCTATACGGAGGTCGCACACCATCATGATGTCACCCGAAGAGATCGCGCTGGCAGTCGCGGAGCTCGCCTCAGACCGCAAAGCGGTCGACATCGTCCAGCTGGATCTGCGGGGACTCACATCCGTCGCCGACTACTTCCTGATCTGCACCGGCCGCAGCGACCGCCAGGTCAGGGGGATCCACGACGGCATCCACCTTGGAATGAAGAATGAGCACGAGACGCTGCCGATTCGGGTCGACGGCGTAACCCAGGCTCAATGGATCCTGATGGACTACGGCGACGTGATCGTGCACGTCTTCACGCCGGAGATGCGCGACTTCTACCGGCTCGAGCAGTTGTGGGGCGAAGCGCCCGCCAAGACCTTCGAGTTCGCCGTCGCCTGACCTCAGAGCACCGACAGAAGCTTCGGCGCGACCTGCTTCTTCCGGCTCATCACGCCGGGAAGCGCGAGCTTGCTGCCGTTCTCGTGGTCGACCCCGAACGCTCGCGCCACCGGGCCGACATCACCGGCCACAAGCAGGTCGGTGCCCTTGTCGAGCACGTCTGTGATCATCAGCACGTAGAGCACGACGCCCTGAGTTGAGCGTTCGCGACGCATCGCCTCGAGCAACTCCTGCTCGCGGTCGAGCAGACTCTTGCCGACGACCTCGATCTGCGCGATCACGAACGGCGTGCCGTTACCGGATTGGTAGCCCTTGGCGTCGCGCTTGACGAGAACGTCGGCGCTGACCTCCGACACGTCCGAGGTCTCCTCGAACATGCGGCGCCCGTACTCCCAGGCGTCGAGTTCGAGCACGCGCTCGAGGTACTCGACCACGGCACGATCGCGGTCGGTCGTGGTCGGCGAGTTGAGGATCACGGTGTCGGAGAGGACGGCGGACAGGATCAGCATCGCCGCGGGAGTGCTCGGCTCCATGCCGCTGCGGCGGAAGCGCTCGAGCACCAGTGTGGCGGTCGAGCCGACCGGGTCGAATGTCGCCGTCACGGGCACCTTGGTCTCGATCGAGCCAATGTGGTGGTGGTCGAGGATCTCGACGATCTCCGCCTGGTCGATGCCGGGTACGCTCTGTGCCTGCTCGGCGTGATCGACGAGGATCACGCGACGACGGATCGGGGAGACCAGGTCCGAGCGGGTCAGCAGCCCAACCGGCCGTTGCCGATCGTCGACGACGATCGCGGCGCCATGGTGCGAATCCTTGATCTGCTCCGAGACCTCGCTGATCAGCTCGTCGGCGGTGGCCATGATCTGGTCGTTCTCCATCAGCTCACGACACGGCGCGGCCAGGGTGATCATGCGGGCGGAGACGTAGGTGTCGAGCGGCGATGTGATGACCGCCGTGCCCTTCTGGCGCGCCAGCTCGAGCACGTCGGGGTCGGGCTGGGCGCCGCTCGAGATGACGAGCAGTGCGATGTCCCGCGCGAGCACCTGCTTCTGCGCCTTCGAACGGTCCCCGACGACTACGACGTCGCTCTTCTCGATCGCGGCCACGGTCTCGAGCGATGAGGCGTGGACCCAGATGCGTCCCGTCAGCGCCCTGTCCTCTCCGGTGAGCAGCTCCCCGTCGAGCACTTCCGCGACGGCGTGCAGGTATGTCGCCTCGCGCAGCGTGGAGCTCGCGCGCGACTCCCGCACATAGCGGCGTGCCAGCGCACGCGTCGTGATGATGCCGGCGAGAACACCCTCGTCGTCGATCACCGGGACGAGGTCGTAATCGGTGTGGTCGATCGCGAGCCCCGCTTCGCGGATCGGGTCGCTCGCGTTGATGCACGGGAACTCGGTTTGCATCAGGTCGCCTGCGCGCAGCCGGATGTGCGGGAGGAGCTGCGGTTCCTGCACGCCGGCCTGTTCCAGTACCCAGTTCGTCTGCGGGTTGAGCTCGCCGAGACGCACTGGGATGTACTCGGTGTGCGGGTCCAGCCGCGACTTCAGCTCAGCGTAGGCGATTGCCGAGCTGATCGAATCGGTGTCCGGATTGCGATGCCCGGCAACGTAGACGGGTGGCACAGTCGGATTATCACGAGATTGTCACGATTGCGACGTGCGGATCCATCACACATAGGGCCGTGGGGCTGGCGCGGGCCACGCCGGAGCGGTAGCGTGCCGCGCGAGACAGCCGCCACGAGCGCGGACGCACCTGCGAAGAATGGAGCAGCGCATGCCCTCGGCACCCAAGATCCTGCCCACGCAGATCCAGGACGGCACCGCCACCGGGGTCCGATACCGGCTCGAAGGTGAACTCGTGCCCGTTCTGCACATGGCGCTCGACGGAAGCGTCCCCGTCTACTTCGAACATCATGTGCTGCTCTGGAAGTACCCGGACCTGCAGATCGGCCTGCACCCGCTGCGCAAGGGCCTGGCGCGGCGCGCATTCGCCGGCATGCCGTTGCTGCTTCTGCAGGTCGAGTCCGGAGGAGAGGTCGCGTTCAGCCGCGACGCCCCGGGCCACGTGGTCGCGCTGCACCTGCAGGCCGGCGAGGGAGTACAGGTGCGCGAGCACCAGTTCCTCGCCGCCACGCAGAACGTGGAGTACGACTACAGCCGTATGAAGGGCTTCGCCAACATGATCTACGGCGGCGGCTTCTTCATCGACCAGTTCATGTGCACAAGCGGCGAAGGCGTCGTCTGGGTGCACGGCTACGGCAACGTCTTCGAAAAGGTCCTCGAGCCGGGCGAGTCGATCGACATCGAGCCCGGTGGCTGGCTCTACTACGACCACTCGGTGCAGATGAGCCAGGAGGTCTACGGCTTCAAGTCCGGCTTCCTCGGCGGCGCCGGCAGCCTGGTCTTCAACCGCTTCACCGGTCCGGGCCGCATCGGCCTGCAGAGCGCCTACTTCCACCCGGCCGGAGCCGAGACCGGCGCAGGCGGTGGTCAAGGCCAGGGCGGTGGCGGCGGGATCGCCGGCGGCCTTCTCGGCGGGCTGCTCAACAATTAGGATGATGAGTATGTTGAGGCCGCCTCGCCGCTGCTTCGGCGGCCTGTGACCATGCCCTACGCCACAGGACATCTCCAGGAACACCCGTTGCCATCGGGGATCGTCGGCGCGCTCACGCTCACCGGCTATCAGCTGCTCGTCGACATTGCCGGCGTCGGAGCCGGGCGGCTCGGCCCGCAGGTGTTCCTGCTGGTCGCGCCGGAGCCCGACGCCGGTCCGGCCGACGAAATGACGCACATCTCCCTGCACCAGAACCGGCTCGGCGCTGAAAGTGAGGCCGTTGCCTACCAGCAGCTTGCCGCCCAGCTCGGCTACCTGCGCCTGTCGGGCTATCGGCTGGCGTTGGAGCGCGCCGGCCTGCGCTCGAAGATCGGCATCGTGAACCCGGCGACCGGCGCCATCGCCCTGCAGATTCCCGATAAGCACCCAGGCAAGCTGTTCGGCGGCGGCGCCAACGTCAGTTCGCTGCTCGTGGCGGCCCGTGGCCTACCGCCGGCCGGGCCGCCGCCGGACCTGAAGAACCCGGAGTTGCTGCGTCAGACATTCCTGGCGCTCGCGCTCAGCGACGACTCGACCACCGGAGCCGAGGCCGCCGAGCTCGCCGACCGCGCGTTCACGATCGCTCAAGAGCACTCGACGCTCGATCCGGTCGCGGCGATCGAGGCGGCCAAACAGAAGTAGCCTCTCAACGCGGATCTCGCTTGGGTTGGCGCCCTGCGCACGTTGAGGCGAATGCGCACCCGAGCAGTCTCCCGTGGAGGCGAGCGTTGTCTTCTCCCGGCGCCCGAGGGGCGCCGGGAGAAGCGGCACAACGCTGCGGCTCGGGTGGCCAGACCGACTCGACGCTCGATCCGGTCGCGGCATCTCGCCGGTGTGGCGCCCTCAACCCAAACGGGACCACTCGGGGCGTAGACGTCGCCTAATCCCTGGGCGGAACGGACCGGTGCGAGGTGCCAGCCTCATACCGGTCCGGCAGGCCGTCTTACGCCGGAGTCAGCCGCAGGCGCGGCTTGCCGCGGCGGGTGACGACCACGTCCTGGCCGGCCGCGACGACATCGATCCAGTAGCCGAAGTGGTTGCGGAACGGGTTGGAGCCGACCGTTAGCGGCGCCTGTGCCGATTGCGACAAAGAAGTGGAGCTGAGGGGGCTCGAACCCCTGGCCTCCGCCATGCCATGGCGGCGCTCTTCCAGCTGAGCTACAGCCCCTTCGAAGTCGTAATCATCCGCAAGGTTAATGCATGCGCGCTGGTTGTTGCGGGGCGGAGTGACCCGCAATTGGACGGTGTGTCTATCAGTGAACAGTTCCGAAGGCAGGAGGTAGGCACGCTCGAGTGGCTCGCAATACGCCGCAAGCAGGTCAATCTCATGGCACCCATACGTTGTCAGGACATACCCGTGCGGCGTGAACCGGCTGGTGTTCGTGCGCACATTGATCGTCGCGCCGTCCTTGGAAACTACGCCCGATTCGGCCCCCGCGGAATGAACTCCGGCACGTCCAGATCGTCAGAGCCGGCGCCCTCACGCGCCCGTCCGCGCTCGAGGCCGTCGCGTCCTCCGCGCCCGCCCGCCGAGGACTCGAGCGCGTTCAGCCGAGCGCGCGACGGGTCCACCTTGTCGATCTCACCCAGGTAGGTCGAGTGCACGGCTTGCACGTCGCGGAGCAGACGCTCGGCGTTGGAGCGCAATGAGTCGCCCAGCTGGCGAACGTGGTCGGTGAGCTGCGTGCCGCCGGCGCGGACGTCGCTTGAGACCTGGCGCGCCTCCCGCATCAGCTCGCGCGCGTACTCGTCGGCATCCGAGCGCGTCTTCAGGGCGGTTTCAGCTGCGTCACTGAGGGTCGCGTCGGCGTTCTCCTGGGCGCGAGCGACGATCGAGAGTGCGTCTCCGGTCGCGGTGGTCTTCGCCTCCTGAGCCTCCATCCGGATCCGGTCGGCTTCGGCCTGCGCGCGCGCGACGGTGTCACGGGCGATCCGGGTTGCCTCATCATGGGCGGCGCGCACGATCTCGCCGGCCTCGTCCTCGGCCGCCTTGACCCGGTTCTCCGCGGCGCGATCGGCCTCCGCGATCCGTGCCCGCAGCCGCTCCTCCGCCTCGCTACGGAGCTGGTCTGCGGTCTGCTCGGCGGCCGTGAGAATCGCCGCCACCTGGTCCGAAACCGAGTGCCCCGTCTCTGACATGCGCCGATGGTAGGGGAGAACCCTCACCCCGGCCGCAAACGAACCGGCAACGGTGCCACCGCCCGCGTTTCCTGCAGTCTCTAACCTCACGCACGCATGTCCGAGCAACGCTATGACCCACGCGAGATCGAGGCCAGGTGGCAGGCCGTCTGGGCCGACGAGCACACCTGGGAGGTCAGCAACGGCTCGCAGAAGGAAGGTGGTGGAATGCGGTCCCGCCCCCCCACCACCACCACCACCATGCGCACCCCACGCGACAAGGCCTACGTACTCGAGATGCTGCCCTACCCGAGCGGTGAGCCGCACATCGGCCACCTCAAGAACTACACGATCGGCGACGCCATCGCCCACTTCAAGCGCCGCACCGGCCACCGCGTGCTGCACCCGATGGGGTTCGACGCCTTCGGCCTGCCTGCCGAGAACAATGCGATCAAGACGGGCGTACACCCGCGGGCCGCCACCGACGAGTCGATCGAGCAGTTCCAGCGGGCATTCCGTTCGTGGGGGATTTCGATCGACTGGTCGCGCGAGCTGGCCACACATGAGCCTGAGTACTACCGCTGGACCCAATGGATCGTCCTGCAGCTGTATAAGCGCGGCCTCGCCTACCGCAAGGAGTCGGCGGTCAACTGGTGCCCGCACGACCAGACGGTGCTCGCGAACGAGCAGGTGATCGACGGCCGCTGCGAGCGCTGCGGCCATGAGGTCGAGTTGCGTCAGCTCGAGCAGTGGTTCCTCCGGATCACCGACTATGCAGACCGCCTGCACGACGACCTAGACACGATTGACTGGCCCGAGTACGTCAAGACGATGCAGCGCAACTGGATCGGCCGCAGCGTCGGCGCTGAGGTCACCTTCCACTGCGCGGAGCTGCGGATCGATTACCCCGTCTTCACCACCCGCCCGGACACCCTGTTCGGCGCGACCTTCTTCGTGATGGCCCCTGAGCATCCCGATGTGCTGAGGCTCGCGGCTGGCACGCCCGGCGAGCAGGCCGTGCATCGGTACGTCAACCACACGCTGACCGAGTCGGCCGAGGACCGCAGCTCCACGGACAAGCCCAAGACCGGCGTCTTCCTCGGTCGCACCGTGACCAACCCGGTTACGGCTGAAGAGATCCCGATGTACGTCGCCGACTACGTTCTGATGGAGTACGGCACCGGCGCGATCATGGCCGTCCCCGCCCACGACGAGCGCGACTTCGCGTTCGCGCGGGCGTACGACCTCCCGATCCGCCAGGTGGTCGCGCCCAAGGACGGCTCCCCGATCCCGGCTGATGAGGCCTACGTCACGAAGGACGACGACGCCGTCCTGGTGAACTCCGGCGAGTTCGACGGCCTCACCCCTAAGGAGGGCCTCGAGCGGATCATCGCCTGGCTCGACCGCGAGGGCATCGGCCACGCGTCGGTCAACTTCCGCCTGCGCGACTGGCTGGTCTCGCGTCAGCGCTACTGGGGTTGCCCGATCCCGATCGTCTACTGCGACGACCACGGCATGGTCCCAGTCCCCGAGGACCAGCTGCCGGTCCGGCTGCCCGACGTCGAGGACTACCAGCCGAAGGGCCGCTCGCCCCTGGCCACCGCCGAGGATTGGGTCAACACCACGTGCCCGGAGTGCGGCGGACCCGCCCGTCGCGAGACCGACACGATGGACACGTTCGTCGACTCGAGCTGGTACTTCCTGCGCTACTGCGACGCCCGCAACGACGACGCCGCCTGGGATCCGGCGGTGCTGCGCGAGTGGATGGGCGTCGACCAGTACATCGGCGGCGTCGAGCACGCGATCCTGCATCTGCTGTACGCGCGCTTCTTCGTGAAGGCGCTCGCCGACATGGGCCTGCTCGATGTGCAGGAGCCGTTCGACGCGCTCTTCACCCAGGGCATGATCCTCGGCCCCGACGGCCACAAGATGTCGAAGTCCCGCGGCAACGTGATCTCGCCGTCGCCGCTGATCGAGCACTTCGGCGCCGACACGGTCCGCACCTACATCCTCAACATGGGTCCGCCCGACCAGGACGCCGCCTGGAACGACAATGCGCTGGCGGGCGCGCACCGGCTGCTCTCACGCCTGTGGACCCTGGCAGACGAGATTGCTGCCGATGCTGGGCGGGCGGGATCAAATCCAAGCACCGACTCCGAATCGCTTCAGCAGCCCGTCGACCCCGCCGGGGACGCGTTGGCGCTCGTTCGCAAGGCCAACTGGGCGATCGACCGGGTGACGAGCGAGTTCGTGGGTCGCTTCGGCTTCCACAACTCGATCGCCGCGGTCACCGAGCTGGTCAACGACCTCTACCGCTATCCCGAGGCTGAGTTTGAGGCAAGGAAGTTCGCGGTGGCGACGGCCGCCTCGCTGATCTTCCCGTTCGCGCCGCACCTCGGCGCGGAGGTGTTCGAGTCGCTGACCGGGCGCCGGGTCTGGGAGGAGCCATGGCCGGCGGCCGACGCGGCGATGCTGGTGGCCGAGACCTTCGAGCTCGTCTGCCAGGTGAACGGCAAGGTGCGCGATCGTGTCAGGGCTCCGAGCGGGGCGGGCCGCGACGAGTTGGAGAAGTTGGCACTGGCCGCGCCGGGTGTGATGCAGCACGTCGACGGCCAGGACGTCATCAAGGTCGTGGTCGTGCCCGAGAAGCTCGTGAACGTCGTCGTCAGGTAGGTCCTCGTCGATGCATGCTTCCGAGGTGCCGTACATCGCGGTAGTCGGCGCGTCTGAGGCGCTCGATCTCGACCTGGTCGACGCCGAGGAGGTCGGCCGGCTACTCGGCGCAGCGGGTGCCGTCGTTGTCTGCGGTGGGCGCGGCGGTGTGATGGAGGCCGCGTCGCGGGGTGCAGCTGCGTCCGGCGGAACGGTGATCGGGATGTTGCCGGGTGACGACCGTTCCGACGCCAACGACTGGGTGACGATCGCGATCCCGACCGGGCTGGGCGAGCTGCGCAACGGCCTGATCGTGCGCAGCGCCGACGCGATGGTGGCGGTCGGCGGGGCGTATGGAACCTTGTCGGAGGTCGCGCTCGGCCTCCACAACGGGTTGAAGGTCTACGGGCTGCACACCTGGGGGATCGACGGGATCGAGTCGGTGGAATCGCCAGAGGAGGCGGTCGAGAAGGCGCTCAGCGCGGCCCGCGCACGGGCTTGAGGCGCGCGTCGAGCGCTCTGGCGCCCGCGCTTAGCCCGAGCAGTAATAGCGCGACCCAGACGCAATTGACGGCGGCCCGGAAGTAGCCGAGCTTGGTCACGTCGATGAACGGATACGGGTACCAGTGCGCGATCGCCCCGCGGATCAGGGTGAACGCGAGCCAGCAGACCGGGAAGATCAGCGACAGCCAGACCGTGCGAGGCGTGATCAGCGTCCGCGGCCCCGCCAGCAGCCAGCCGACGACGGCCATGATCGGGACGACCGTGTGCACAAGCTCGTTCCCGAGCGCGTCCCAGCCCGCGAGGTCGAGCGTCCTCGCGAGCACCAGGTGAAACACGATCCCGGTGACCGTGATCGCCGTGAGGCCCGAGAGTCTGAGCACGGCGAACGCGGTCGAGGAACGCCCGAGGCGTATCGCCAGCAGCAGCGTGCCGAGCCCGACAAGCAGGTTCGACTGGATCGTGAAGAACGCGAACGCGTTGGCGGCCCGAGCCGCCGCGGGGTGAAAGTGGCCACCTGCGTTGTTCGCGGCCGTAACGGCGCTGATCGTCACGCCGGCCAACACGGATGCGGCTGTCGCTGCGAACCATCCTCGCGCCCATCTGGGTGACATGGCTCACCGCAATCTATTGCGCACCGCGGCCGTCGCCGTCTCGCCCGCAGCTGAGGTTCGTTGTGGACTTCGTTCGTGATGGCGAACAGCCTTCACAAAGAACGGCCGCCGACCTACCTAGACTCGGGCCACAGCATGGCTCCCGCCTTCAAGAACGCCTATCTCATCCATGGCGACGACCACGGCCGCATCACCGAGCGCCGCGCTCGCCTGCGCGAGCTCGCCGAGCAGCAGAGCGGAGCCAGCGGGTTCGAGCTGTTCGAGGGGGAGGAGGCGACGCCGGACAACGTCGCCGCTGCACTCGACGCGATGACCTTCGCGATCGGCCGGCGTTTCCTGCTTGTCGACGGCGCCGAGCGCTGGAAGGACAAGGAGATGGACGCGCTCGAGGCGGCGATCACGGCGATCCCGCCGGACACGACAGTCACGTTCTTCGCGCGTGAGGACGGCCGCCTGAAGGCGCCGAAGCGACTGCACGACGCGGTCACGCGAGCCGGAGGACATGTCTCCACCGAGCAATCGGTCAAGCCGTGGGAGCTGCCCAAGTGGGTGGTCGCGCAGGCACATCAGCTAGGGCTCGAGCTGACGCCGGATGCGGCGCGGATGCTGGTCGCACATGTCGGCGACCGCCAGCAGCGGCTGCTGCGCGAACTCGAGAAGCTCGCGCTCGAGTTCGAGCCGAACGCCCATATCGATGCAGACACGGTGCTGGAGCTGACAGCCGCATCCGCGGAACGCAGGGCTTGGGCGCTCGCCGATGCGCTGCTTTCCGGCAGTGCGGATGCCGCCACGCGGACGCTCCTCCAGATGCGTGCTCAGGGCGAGCGCCTGCCGGGCCTGATCTACTGGATGAGTTCGCGCGTGCGCCAGGCCCACCAGGTCGCCCGCGCGCTCGACCGTGGCGAGTCGCAGGCCAACGTCAAAGCCTCCTTGAGGATGCCGTCCACAGCGGCCGACAAGCTGATCGCCGACGCGCGCAGGATCGGCGCCGAGCGGCTCGAGCGCGCGATCTGCCTGATCGCCGATCTCGAGCTCGCCTCACGCGGTGGCAGCGGGAGCGGCGCGAGCGAGGACACGCACGCGCTCCTCACGATCCGAGAGATCGCCGCCTAGCGGAGATACCGGCGCGCCCAGGCAGAGAGGTCGGCGCCTAACTGCGGCGGCCGGGAGAGACTTATTCGGCGGGGGCGCCGAGGCGCACACGGGCAGCGCGAGACTTCTTGCGCGCGCCGTTGTTCTTGTGCAGCGAGCCGCGCTTGACGGCCTTGTCGATCGTCTGCACGAGCACGCGATGCTCGGCGTCGGCGGCCGTCTGGTCGCCGTCGGCGACGGCGGTCTCGAGCCGGTGGAAGTAAGTCTTGATACGCGAGGTGTAGCGCCGGTTCTCGTCGCGCTCGCGGAGTGCACGCTCGATGCGCTTCTTCTGTGAATGAATGTTGGCCATCAGCGGGGCCGTACTATAGCGGCCCTTGACGGCCACCGATGACAGCCAGCGCCGCCGGGTATCTGTAAACACGGCGATCTTCGCCGCGGCGACGGCGCTCTCGCGGGTCGCCGGCCTGGTACGCGAGTCGGTAGCAAATTACTACTTCGGCACCGGCCTCAAGGCGTCGGCGTTCACGTTCGCGTCGCAGATCCCGAACCTGATGACGAACCTGTTCGCACAGGCGGCCCTGTCGGCCGCGTTCGTGCCGGTCTTCACCGACCTGCTGCAGCAGGGAAAGAAGCGCGAGGCGTTCCGTCTCGCCACGACCCTGTTCTGGATCGTGATGCTCGTCCTGGGTGCGATCACCTTGCTCGGGATCGTGCTCGCCGGAGTGATCCTGCCGCGTTTTACGGGCTCGCATTTCGACGGACACGCGGCCGCGGTCATGACCCAGATCATGTTCCCCGTTGTTCTTCTCCTGGGGCTGTCAGGAGTGCTCACGGGGATCCTGCAGTCCTACGACGAGTTCTCGATTCCCGCACTCGCACCGGTTGTCTGGAACGGCGTGATCCTGTTGCTGCTGCTGCTCTTGCACAACAAGTTCGGCAAGAGCGGCATCTATGGCTACGCGCTCGCATGGACCGTCGCGTCGGTCGTACAGATGTTGCTGATCGGCTCGGCGCTGCGCCGGATCGATTACCGCCTCGACTTCCATATCGACTGGCACGATCCGCGCATCCGCCAGGTGTTCGCGCTGATGCTGCCGGTCACGATCGGGTTGGGCATCGTCAACCTGGACGCGCTGATCAACTCGACGATGGGCGCGCTCGTCAGCGGCAACGGTCCGCGCTCGATCCAGGACGCGTTCCTGCTCTACATGCTGCCGCAGGGCATCTTCAGCGTCGCAGTCTCAACCGTCCTGTTTCCAACGCTCAGCCGTCAGGCCTCGCGCAGCGCCCCGTCAGCGATGCGCGAGACGCTCGGTAACGGCATGCGCCAGATCAACCTGCTGCTGATCCCGTCTGCGGCCGGAATGATGGCGCTGTCGCGGCCGATCGTGCGTCTGGTGTTCATGCGCGGGGCATTCACGGGACTGTCCTTGAATCTGACCTCCGAGGCGCTCTTCTGGTTCTCATGGAGTCTGCCGTTCGCAGGCATGAACCTGCTGATGACGCGCACGTTCTTCGCGCTTCAGCGGCCGTGGCTCCCGACCCGGCTGGCAGCGATCAACATGACCGTCGACATCGTCGTCAGCGTCGCGCTTTACCAGCCATTGGGCATCGCCGGCCTCATCATCGGCACCGCCAGCGCCAACATCGTGATGGCAGTCCTGCTGCTGAGGCGCCTGCGGATCGGGTTCAACGGCCGCCTGGACCTCGGGCAGACCGCGATGATCACCGCCCGGATCCTCCTGATCTCAGTCGCGACTGGCGTGGTCGCACGGCTGATCTGGGAGGTGCTCGACAATCTCGCGGGCGTCTCGCTGGCGGGACAGATCGTCTCGGTGGGCGGCGCTGTGCTGATCGCCGCCGGCTTCTACGTCTGGGCCATCAGACACATGCGGATCCCCGAGTGGCGCCAGATCGAGTCGATGCTCCTGAGCCGCCTGAGGCCGAGGTGAGCGGCCGCAATAATCCTCTACGCTCTCGGCCGTGCTGAGCATCGCCACGCTTGCCGGACCGTGGCCGCGCCTGGGCGTGGTCGCCGCCGCCGCGCTCGCCGCCATGGCGATGCTCGCGCGCACGGACGAGCGGCGGGCCTGGACGATGCTCGGTGCGCTGGTACTCGCGCCCGTGCTGCTGCTGGACGACGTCTGGCACTCCTCGCAGCTGCACTTCGTCCACCACCATCCCGCCGAGGTGGTCGTCGGCGCGGTCCTGATCCTGATCGTTCTCGCGGGCGCAGCCGTGCTGATCAGGCGGATGCCGTGGTTGGTGGCGCCGCTCACCGCTCTGACGGTGCCGTTCCGCATCCCGATCCAGTCCGCCAACACGACCAACAACCTGCTCGTTCCTCTGTATTTCGTGATCGCCGCCTCCGCGCTGGCCTGGCTGGTGCCGGTGCTGTGGTCGCGGCGCGCCGAGGCGCGGTTTCGAGCGGCGCCCGCACAACCGCCCCAGCCCCGCGCGGAGCCACTGCTGTTCGAGAAGCTGCTGGCCGCCTTCATCGTGCTCTACGCGCTTCAGGCTCTGTACTCCCCCTCGGCGGGCTTCGTCAAGGCGGTTCAGAACGAGGTCTTCTTCTACATCCCGTTTGCCTTGCTGTTCGCACGCCTGCGCGACCTGAAGTGGAACCGTCAGCTGCTGATCCGCTGCCTGCAGGTAAGCGTTGCGCTCGCGGTCGCCTTCTCGCTGATCGGCTTCGTCGAGGAGGCCACCAAGCACCTATTGCTCAGCTCGAAGTTGGTGATCGAGAACGAGTTGCACGAGTACTTCACGGTCAACTCAGTGTTCTTCGACCCGAACATCTTCGGCCGCTACCTGGCGCTGGTGATGATCCTCCTGACTGCGGTTCTGCTCTACGACCGACGCACGCGGGTGCAACTCGCCTCGGTGGGCGCGCTCGCGATCCTGTGGGGCTGCCTGGTGTTCACGCTCTCGCGCTCGAGCCTGGTCGCTCTGGGCCTTGGCATGGGCGTGCTGGCGGCGCTGCGCTGGAAGACTCGCCCCGTCCTCTATCTGGCGGCAGCCGTGATCATCGCCGGCGGGATTGCGATCGCCGTCCGGCCCGGCAGCTTCGGTCTCAGCAAGGCAAACGGCGGTATCAACGGCGGTACGAGCGGCCGCGGCGATCTGATCACCAACGGCATCAAACTGCTCGGCGACCGCCCGGTCTACGGCTTCGGGTCGGGCTCGTTCTCGCCCGAGTACTCAAGCCACTTCCGCAAGGCGGCCGAGTCCGTCTCCGACTCGCACAACATCCCCGTGACGGTCGCGGCGGAGCAGGGGATCATCGGCGAGCTCGTGTATCTCGCGCTGGTCATCACCGCGATCATTGCGCTGTTCCGCGGCGCTCGCGGCGATCCGTTCCGGGTTGCGATCGCCGCCGCCTTCGTGGCGTTGCTGCTGGACACGATGCTCTATGCAGCCTTCCTCGAGGACCCTGTCACGTGGACGCTGCTGGGCATCGGGGGCTCACTCGCGGTCGCGGCGCGCGCAGAGCCACGGTCTGACGCTCCCACGCGCCCGTTGCGCGCTGTCGCCTGAGGAATGCCGCCCGAGATGCAGCGACTGCTGTTCGTCAAGAGCCGCACCGCCAGCTTCATCGAGCTCGACGAGCGCCTGCTGGGCGAGCGCTTCGACGTTCACGAGATCCATCAGCCCGGCCGCTTCAGCGATCCGCGCAGGGTGGTCAAGGAGGTCATTGCCGCCGACGTGATCGTCGGCTGGTGGGCGTCATGGCACACGTTCCTGCCGATCACGCTCGCCTGGCTGTTGCGCAAGCCGTCACTGCTGATCGTCGGCGGCTTCGACACCGCGGCCGAGCGGGAGTTCGGCTATGGCTTCCAGCTTGGTGGGCCGCGCGCGTGGCTGAGCCGCTTCACGATGCGCCGCGCACGCATCCTGATGACGAACTCCGAGTACTCGCGCCAGGAGGTATGGCGCAACACGGGCATCCCGCCGCACCGCGTGCGGGTCGTCCACCACGGCGTTCCCGATGTCGAGGGGGCTGGCGGCCCGCTGGCCGCCAGCTCGTTTGGGAACCCTGAACGCCCGCTCGCTCTGACCGTCGGCATCGTCGACCGCACCAACCTCGAGCGCAAGGGCCTGCGCGCATTTGTCGCCGCCGCCGCGCACGTGCCCGAGGTGGACTTCGTCGTGGCCGGGAAGCACGCAGATGACGCCGCCGCGGAGCTCCAGCGCGAAGCCGGTGCGAACGTGCGCCTGACCGGCTGGCTCGAGGAT
>Ga0307374_10005593_pt1 | contig 20270 bp, 21 predicted proteins | sample OX3MG_FD_202532 | JGI IMG/M metagenome (GOLD analysis project Ga0307374, IMG submission 202532) | Soil microbial communities from Risofladan, Vaasa, Finland - OX-3 | ecosystem: Environmental > Terrestrial > Soil > Coastal area > Acid sulfate soil | place: Finland: Risofladan, Vaasa | collected...
GCGGTGGTGGCTATCGGTTGCCGCCCGGGCGGCGGGGATGGCGACCGACGCTCGTTCTCGTTCGTGCATGCCCTGGTGAAGCCGGCGATCGAGTGCCTGCGGCGCGAGCTGATGGCGCGCGAGGAGATCCTGACGCTGCATACCTCGCTGCTGGAACAGGACAGCGACCTGACGATGCTGTTGTCGATCTCCGGTGCCGACAACAAGCCCGAGAACAGCGGCGATCTGAAGGCGATCGTTGCGAGCGCCACCGAGCACCTGAAGGTCGGGCTCGCGGCGATGATCATTCCGGCGAATGGCATTGCTCTGGTGCAGGCCTCGGATACCGAGCCGCTGGAAGCGGCGCTGGTGGCCAAGGCGCACCGGTACCTGCTGTCGATGGCCAAGGCGCGGCGCGAAGCGGTCATCGTCAACCAGATGATGTTGCAGACCGGCGCCGCCTCGATCCCCTACCGGGTACTGGCCTGCCCGATTCCGCGCGCCGACGGTCACGCGATGGGCGTGCTGGCGCTGTTTCGCGCCGAATCGGCCCCCGAGTTTACCGCCCACCATGGCCGGCTCACCGAGCTGCTCGCGCGGCGCGTGGCCGCGATCGTCGCGCACAGCTATGACGCGCTGACCGGCGTGCTGACGCGGCCGGCGTTCGAGCAGCGGGTACGGCGCACGCTCGAGGAGAGCAGTGGTGCCACCCAGTGGAGCGCGCTATACCTCGACATCAACCGGCTGCATCTGATCAACGACAACTGCGGCATGCACGTGGGCGACCGCGTGATCGGCCAGCTCGGCGAGCTGATCCGCGCACGGCTACCCCCGGGTGCCGCGGCCGGCCGCATTTCCGGTGATCGCTTTGCGATCCTGCTGCCTGCGGCGCTGCCCGGTGCGATCGGGTTTGCCGATGCGCTGCGCGCGGGCGCGGAGGACAGTGGCCGCGCCTTCGGCAATGGCAAGGTGCAGGTCTCCGTGAGCATCGGCATCTCCGCCCTGGAGACGCGCCTGAAGGATTTCATGCACGCGTTTGCCGCGGCCGAGACCGCCTGCAAAGCCGCCAACGATCGTGGCCGCAACCGCGTCGAGGTGTACCAGGAAGCCGACGAGAGCATCGTGCGTCGCTTCAGCGACATCAGCCTGATCACCGATCTGCGCGCCGCGGTGGCCGAGCAGCGCCTGCAGCTCAACGCGCAGTTCATCATGCCGCTCACCGCGCACGGCAGCGCGCACTTCGAGATCCTGCTGCGCATGATCGATGACAAGAATACGGTCATCGGGCCCGATCATTTCATGTCAGCGGCGCAGCGCTACCAGCTGATGCCGACCATCGATCGCTGGGTGATCGGCCGCGCGATCGAGATGCTCAAGCCGCATAGCGCGCTGCTGGATGCCGGCTCCACGGTGTTCACGATCAATTTCTCCGGCCAGTCGCTGCAGGACCCGGATTTCACCGAGCATGTCGCCACGCTGATCGAGGAGAGTGGGCTGAACCCGGCGGCGCTGTGCTTTGAACTCACCGAGAGCGCCGCGATCGGCAATATTGCCCGCGCAGAGGTGCTGATGCGACGGTTGCGCAAGCTCGGCTGCAACATCGCGCTGGATGACTTCGGCACCGGCCTGTCTTCGCTGGCATACCTGCGTACGCTGCCGATCGGGATGCTCAAGATCGACGGCAGCTTCGTGCGCGATGTGCTCAAGGACCCGCGCGCCGAGTCGATGGTGCAGACCATCGCGCAGCTGGCGCGGGCGATGTCGCTGACCACGGTGGCCGAGTACGTGGAGACCGAGGAGATCCGCGCACGGGTCACGACGCTGGGCGTGGACTATGGCCAGGGCTTCGCGATCGCCAGGCCCGAGCCGCTCGCGGATGTGCTGGCCGAGTTGCCATTGTACCTGGCGGCGGCCGCGCCCGGCGCGGTGTGGCCACCGGCCGAGGGGCGCGCCATGCCCACAGTCGCCAGCCGCGCCTGAGCGTGAGCTGCGGAGCGGGTGGATCGCGGCGGTTTCATCCGGTGCTGCCCCGCAGCGTCAAAACTTCATTTTCCGCGCTCCCGATGCCGCTGTAGTATCCCGCCTCATGCGAACGCGCCCTCGTCTGACATTATCCGTGCTCGGTGGCCTGTTGCTCGGCCTGTCGCTGTCGCATAGCCAGCAGGTGCTGGCGGATCACAGCCCCGGGCCCCTGCCCACCGCAACCGCTACCGCAACCGCTACCGCTACCGCTACCGCTGCCGTGCTGTCGCAGCAGGATGCGCGGCTGTTCGCGCAGGTGATGCGGCGCATCCGCCGAAACTATGTCGATCCGGTCAGCGATCACAAGCTGATGCAGGCGGCGATTCGCGGCATGGTCGCCTCGCTCGACCCGCACTCGGCCTTCCTGAGCGGCGATGAATTCAAAGACATGAAGGTCACCACCAGCGGTGCCTATGCGGGCATCGGCGTGGAGGTGAGCGCGTGCAAGCAAGGCGTCAGCGTGGTGCGGCGCATGCCCGGCTCCCCGGCCGCGCATGCCGGGCTGCGGGCCGGCGATGTCATCGTGCGCATCGACAACGTCGCGGTCGATCCGGCCAACGTCGATGCGGCGATCGAGCGTATGCGCGGTCCCGAGGGCAGCCCGATCCGCCTGGCCGTGCTGCGCGTCGGCACACCCTCGCTGCTGAAATTCGACATCCGGCGCGCGCACGTCAAGCTGGTGAGCGTGGAGTCGGAGCTGCTGACGAGGCAGTACGGTTACCTGCGCATCACCAGCTTCACCGACAGTACGGCGGACGAAGTGGAGAGCGCGGTCAATCGCCTCGAGCATGCGAGCGGGGCCTCCCGGCCGCTCAGGGGCTTCGTGATCGACCTGCGCAACAATCCCGGCGGCGTGCTCGACTCGGCCTTGCAGGTCGCCGATGATTTTCTCGACAAGGGCCTGATCGTCAGCGCCAAGGGTCGTACCGAGGATGCCAACTTCAGTGCGACTGCCAGGCCCGGTGATATCACCGGTGGCGCCCGGCTGGTGTTGCTGGTGAACGGCGGGTCGGCCTCGGCCGCGGAGATACTGGCGGCCGCCCTGCACGACAACAAGCGCGCCGAGCTGATCGGCTGGCGCACCTACGGCAAGGGCACCGTCCAGACGATCATGCCGCTGTCGAATGGCACCGCGCTCAAACTGACCACTTCGCGCTATTACACCCCGGCGGGCATCTCGATCAACGGCGTCGGGATCATTCCGGATGTGGTATTGCGCGGACCGCAGCGGCTGCCGGCAGTCCTGGACGACGACGGCGGCCCCGCGGGGGACGCGCCGGCGCCCACGCTGGCGCAGCGCGATGCGCCGGTCGGGATGGCACTCGGCCTGCTCGGTGCGCCCGCCGAGCGCGTGGCGCGGGTCGCGGCCCCGTAGACGACGTCCGATCCATCACGCCGCCGCGAGCATGAGCCTGCTGCACACGGCGGCCGATCTCGTGCTGCATCTGGACCGGCACCTCGCCGGGCTGCTGATGCTGTACGACCTGTGGCTCTACGCGATCGTGTTCGGCGTCATCTTCGCGGAGACCGGCTTGGTCGTCACGCCATTCCTGCCGGGCGACTCGCTGCTGTTCGGGGTCGGCGCGCTGGCGGCGGCCGATCCGGGTGACACGCTCGCCATAGGCTGGGTATACCTGCTGCTGGTGACGGCCGCGATCGGCGGCAACTCGCTGAACTACCTGATCGGGCGGCTGCTCGGGCAGCGTGCGTTCAGCGGGCGGCATCGCCTGTTCAAGCGCGAGTACCTGCGGCGCACGGAAGGCTACTTCCGCCGCTTCGGCGGCTCCACGGTAATGCTGTCGCGCTTTATCCCGATCGTGCGCACCTTCGCGCCGTTCGTCGCCGGCATCGCGCGTATGCCGCAGCTGCGCTTCCAGGCATTCAACATCGCCGGGGGGGCCGGCTGGGTGGCGCTGTTCCTGTTTGGCGGCTTCGGTTTCGGCAACCTGCCGTGGGTGAAGAACAACTTCGGGGTCGTGACCCTCCTGGTGATCGCAATCTCGCTGTTGCCGCTGCTGGCGATGGCGGTGCGAGAGCGTCAGCGGTAGCGGCCGGCGCTCACGCGGTGCCTTGTTGACTCGCCTCGGCTGCAGCAGCGCTGGCGGCTCTCTTGCTCATAATCGACGCAAACCACAGACCGCCTTCGTAGAGCAGATACATCGGCACCGCCATCGACGTCTGCGACAACACGTCCGGTGGGGTCAGCGCGGCGGCCACGATGAAGACGATGATCAGCACGTAGCCGCGCGCCTTGCGCAGCTTCGGCAGGCTTATCAGGTTGGTGAGCACGAGCAGCACCACGGCCACCGGGGTCTCGAAGGCGACCCCGAATGCGACGAACAGGTGCATCGTGAAGCTCAGGTAGTAGTTGACATCGGCCATCAGCGTCACGTCGGGCGGCGTGGTGGCGACGAAGAAGCGGAAGATTATTGGAAAGATCACGAAGTACGCGAATGCGCAGCCCATGTAGAACAGCAGAATCGAGGACACCAGCAGCGGCACGGCGAAACGCTTCTCGCGCCGGTACAGGCCCGGCGCCACGAACGCCCACACCTGGTAGAGCACGTACGGCATCGCGACCAGCAATCCGGCGATGAACGCGAGCTTCAACGGAGCGGTGAAGGTGGCGGTTACCGAGGTCGCGATCAGCTTCTGTCCGACTGGAAGCTTCGCGACCAGCGGCCGTGACAAATATTCGAACAGCCGGTTGGAGTAGAACGCGAACGGGATGAACGCGATCGTCACGGCGACGGCCACTTTGATCAGCCGTGTGCGCAGCTCGAGCAGGTGCGAGATCAACGTGCCTTCCGGCAGCGGCTCAGGCTCCTCGCTCATGCCACGGCCTCATGCCGGCCCGTCATCCGGCCAGACCGACTCGTGCAGTTCGACGGGCGCTGACATCGGTCGCGGCAGCGGTGCCCACGCGGGCTGCGCTGCCGGCATGGGAAGGGATAATTGCGTCGGCGGCGCCTCTTCGCTGGCTGAGGGCGACACGCCCGGCGCCGCATCGGCCGGCGGCGCGGCCGCGCTGGCGTTGGCCTGGGGCACCGTACCCGGCGCCGGCACCGCGTCCATCTTAAGTGGTGCCGGTGCCTTGCCCTCGGCGTAGGGCGCGCTGTACGCGGCGTGAGCCGCCGCGTGCGCCGGTGCTTCCAGTGCCGGAGCGGACAGATACGGCTGGGACGCTGCCTTGACGGCGGCGTTGAGGCTGCTGATCTCCGGGTTAAGATCGACCCCGTGCCTCAGGGTGTTGGACTCCTGCTCGAGCTGCTCACGGAATTGACGTGCCATGCCCCGGGCACGGCCGATCCACCGGCCGACCGTGTTGGCGACCTTGGGCAGCTTTTCCGGCCCAAGCACCACCAGCGCGATGCCGAAGATCACCAATATCTCAGAGAAGTCGATTCCGAACATTACGGCCGACTGTGTAACGACGTGGCTGTCCGTCCGCTAAGAAGTCAGGCGTGCGGCACGGTCTTATGCTCGGTGGCGGGCTGTGGCTTGGCGACCGCTACCTCGGGAAACTCGGCATCCTTGGCGGCAGGTCCCTGGATCTGTTTGGCCTGCTCCTCGGATTCCCCCTCGCTCATGGCTTTCTTGAAGCCGCGAAACGCCGAACCCAGGTCCGATCCAAGAGTCTTGAGCTTCTTGCCGCCGAAGACCAGCAGCACGATGAGCAAGACCAGCAGCAGATGTTTAGGGGCGAAAAGGTCCATGGCAAGCTCCGGTCAATCAAGACGGCTCTCTGAGCCAATATACGATCATAGGCCATTTGGCGCTGCACAACTAAATGTTGCCGTAAGTCACACTCCTGAGCACAACCCCCGAGCACAACATCAGCGCCTACCGCAGTTGGACTGCAAACGGCTCAAAACGTTCTGACGGCGCGGCTTACCGGTCGGCGCCCCTGCCGCCGGCCTGCAGCCAGAAGGTGACCGGACCGTCATTGACCAGCGCGACCTGCATGTGCGCGCCAAATACGCCGGCCGCCACCGGGGTGTGGAGCGCGCGCGCCTGTTGCAGCAGGTAGCCGAACAGCGACGCGGCCAGCGCCGGATCGGCCGCGCCGGTGAAGCCGGGGCGGTTACCGCGGCGGGTGTCGGCCGCGAGCGTGAACTGCGGCACCAGCAGCAGGCCGCCGCCGGTGTCGCGCAGGCTGCGGTTCATGCGGCCGGCATCATCGTTGAAGAGCCGGTAGTCGAGCACACGCTGCAGCAACCGCACGGCACCGGCGCGCTCATCACCGCGTACCACGCCGATCAATGCCACGATGCCCGCGTCGATGGCGCCGACCCGCTGTGCGTCGATGCACACGCTGGCCATGACGACGCGCTGGATCAGGGCAATCATGCAGTGGCAAAAGCGCGGTCCAGACCGTAAACTATGCGCCCGCCTTTGCGCCCGCCTCGTGCCCGCATGGGCCGCTTCGCCTCATTCACTATGCGTTGATCTCACTTGGAGTGGGTATGCCGCTGTTGTGTCGTATCGCCATTGCTGTTGCCGTGGCACTGGGTTGCACCACCGCATTCGCCGACGGCAATGCGGCGCGCGGTAAGATTCTCTCGTACACGTGTCTGGGCTGCCACGGCATCGAAGATTATCGCAATGCCTACCCGAACTACACCGTGCCGCGTCTGGGCGGGCAACATGCCGATTACATCATCGCGGCGTTGAAGGAATACCGCGCCGGCACGCGCACGCACCCTACCATGCATGTGCAGGCATCCACGCTCTCGGACCAGGACATGCAAGACATTGCGGCCTATTTCAGCTCCGAGACGCATATCCAGCCGACCACGCAGACGCGGGGCACCCCGCCGACGAAAGTCGCGCAGCTGTGCGAGTCCTGTCACGGCAAGGATGGGGTCGGCATCAGCGGGGCGTATCCGACGTTGAAAGACCAGCACGCCGATTACCTCGAGCAGGCGCTGCGCGAATACAAGGACGGCGAGCGCAAGAGTCCGGTGATGTCGACCTTCGTAGCGGGACTGACGGACCAGGACATTGCTGCGGTAGCCGCCTACTACTCGGCACAATCGCCGGGATTGAAGACGCTGTACCGCCGCCTCACTATCCTGTCGGCGAAGTAGCCGCTGGGCTGCGCGGCGTACCGGCTGCTGCAGTCGCCGCGGATGGCCCGGCTGGGCGCAGCAGCAGCCGGGCCAGAAAACTGGCCGCCGCGAGGTGATAGGCAGCGCGGCTGGCGCTATGGCTGAAATCCTGGCCCTCGCCGCTGGCCGCCAGATACTGTACCGCCACCCCTTGCGCCCGCAGGCCCTCGCGCAGCTGCGCGGCCTGGTAGGGCGGGACCGCCGGGTCATCCAATCCCTGCACCAGCAGCACCGGGCGCCGGATGGCCAGCACATTCGGCACCCCCGACAGGCGCGACGGAAATGCGGCCACAGCGCCTTGGAGGCGATCGCCATACTGCGCCAGCGAGATCAATGCCAGGTAGCTGCCATAGCCCTCGCCGAGCAGGGCGACGCGCTGGCGGTCCAGGCCCGGCTGCAGGCCGATCCATACCAGCAGCGAGCCGATGTCGCGTGCCGCATCGCCGCTGAGGGCGCCCTCGCCCGCGCGCAGCAGCGACAGAGAGAAACCCGAGGAGCCGCGCACGTTCGGTGCGATCACGACGCAGCCGAGCTGGCGCACCAGGTATTGGACGAACGGCGCAAAGCGCGGCCGGCACTGGGCCCCGCCGCCGCTGCACAGCCAGATCACCACCGGGCGCGGGCCCTCTGCGCGCGCCGCCGCCGGGCCCGTGCCCGCGCCGCGGCCGGTGCGGTCGCCGGGCCCGTAGACCCACATCGGCAGCTGGCGCGGCTGCCCATCGAGGCGGTCCCAGGTCGAGAACTGCAGCCGCCGCGGCTGCACGAATGAGCGCGTATCGAGCGCACCGACCTCGCTGTGGGTCCAGCGCGTCAGCTTGCCCGCGCCCGGCTCATAGACGTAGACGTCCGCCGGAGCGCGCGCCGTCTCCAGCGTCAGCGCGAGGCGAGTACCGCTGCGGTCGAACTTGATGCTGCTGATGATTCCCGGTGGTAGCGTGGTGACCGGCACGCTCAGAGCGAGTTGCTGATCGAGCAGCACCAACCGGCTGCGACCATCGTCGTTCAGGGTATAGGCCAGGTAATGGCCGTCCGCGCTCTGGTCGAACAGCTCCACGTCATGCGGAGCCGGCGCCGACAGCTCGCGCCAGCGCCCGGCCCGGGCAGGCCCGTCGGACAAATTCAGGTAGGACAGATGCAGATACTGACTCTCGGTCAGATTGCCTCGTGCGGATTGCTGGCGCGTCAACAGCACGATGCCATGACCATCAGCGGCGAAGCGCGCCGCAACCGCCTGCACCGGCGCGCTGCCCGGGGCGTCGCCGGCTTCGCTGCTGCGATGATGCCGCGACTTGGCCGCGTCTGTCGCCGAGGCCGCGACCGCAGTGACGCTGCCACTGTCGACATCGGCGATGTAGAGCGTGGCGACGCTGGCCGCGGTGCCGCCATCGGTCGTGCCCGCCGCGCCGGGCGGGGCCGGCTCGCGGCCCAGCAGCAGCCGGCGTTGATCGGCGGACCAGCCGAATATCCGCCACCGATGGCCACTGCCGGCGACCAGCAGTCGCGGTACCGCGCCGCGTGTGGCGGTGTCTAACACGTCCACATCGACACCGTCGCGGCGGCCTCTGGTGAATGCGATGCGCCTGCCGTCGGGGGCCCATACCGGCGGGCCGTCGTCCTCGCTGCCGTCGGTGAGCGCCTCGCGGGCATGACCGCCGAGCGGCTGCAGGAACAGCTGCGTGCCCTCGCCGTGAGGCGCGAGGTAGGCGAAGGCGTCGCTGGCAAAGGGGCGCGCGGCCGCACGGATCACCCCGGTGGCGGCGAAGCTGACCTGCTCGCGCATGCCCAGCGGCGCGCGCACGCGGTGAATCTGGCGGGTATCGCCGAAGCGTGTGGCAATCAGCATGCTGCCGTCGGCGAGCCAGCCGACGAAGTGCGCCGAACGCGACTGCAGGTAGCGCGGCAGCGAGGCGGCGACCGCCGGATCGGTGGCCGCGACGCCGTCGCGCGTCAGCGTCACCGCCTGCGACCAGGCCGCGGCGCTGCCGGCGGCAAACAGCGACACAAGGAGCGCAGTGGCGGCGGCGACGGGAAATCTGCGGGATGGAGGCATCGATTCTCGCGTCAAGGGTGCGTGCGTCGAAGGATACACGCGGCAATGGGGTGCATAGTAGAATCCTTGCCCTTCGTCGAATGCGTCGCGCATGGATCAGGAGGTTTCGCCATGCCCACCGGAATCGGCGATCGTTTCGTGCGGATGTAAGCCCAGTCGTGAGCGATGAGGCCCAACGGCTCGTCGAGGATGCGGGGAAGCTCGGTGTACCGCTCGATCGCGAACGCGCCGCGGCGCTGCTGCTTCTGCTCGATGAACTGGCGGTGTGGAACCGGACGTACAGTCTGTCGGCAATCACCGGGCGCGAGGCCATGATCCGCGCACATCTGCTCGACAGCCTGAGTGCGTGGCCGGACCTGGCCGGCACTCACATCGCCGACGTGGGGACCGGAGCCGGCTTTCCCGGGCTGCCGTTGGCGGTGGTGGCGCCCGAGCGCCACTTCACCCTGATCGACTCGGTTGCCAAGAAGGTTCGCTTCGTGGCGCATGCGACCCGGCGGCTCGGACTGTCCAATGTCAGCGCGCTGCAGGCGCGCGTGGAGACGCTGCACCCGCCGGTGCCGTTCGATACCGTGCTGGCGCGTGCCTACGCCGGCCTGCCTGCTCTGCTCGCAAGTGCGCGGGGATTGGCCGGCCCGGATACGCGCGTGGTCGCGTTGAAGGGGCGCTTTCCGCATCAGGAGCTGTCCGCGCTCCCGCAGGGCTGGCGCCTGCAGCGCTGCCGCGCGGTGCAGGTGCCAGGGCTTGCGGCCGAGCGGCATGTGTTGCTGCTGGTACCGCAGGGTGCTGGCAAGGGCTAGACTGATCGGGTCATGAAGCGCGTCATCGCGGTCGCAAATCAAAAAGGCGGGGTGGGCAAAACGACCACGACCGTGAACCTGGCGGCGTCGTTCAGCGCCATGCGCCGCCGTGTGCTGCTGGTCGACATCGATCCGCAGGGCAATGCCACCACCGGCTGCGGCATCGACAAGGGTGCGATCGAGCGCGGCTGCTGCGAGGTGTTGCTGGGGGAGTGCGCTGCGGCCGAGGCGCTGCTGGCCACGCCGGCCATCGACAACGAGCAGCACTCGCTCGCGATCCTGCCGGCCAACCAGGACCTGACGTCGGCCGAGGTGCGGCTGCTATCCATGGGTGCGGGGCGCGAGCTGCGGCTGCGCACGGCGCTGGCGCCGATCCGCGATCGCTACGATCTGATCCTGATCGACTGCCCGCCGGCGCTGAACATGCTGACGGTCAATGCGCTGGTCGCGGCCGATGCGGTCGTGATTCCGATGCAATGTGAGTATTACGCGCTCGAAGGGCTGTCGTCGCTGGTCAATACCATTGAGCAGATCCGCGCCAGCGCCAATCCACCGCTTACGATCGAGGGCATTCTGCGCACGATGTTCGATCCGCGTAACAATCTGGCCAACGAGGTGTCGGCGCAGCTGATGATGCATTTCGGCGAGCGGGTGTTTCGCACGGTCATCCCGCGCAACATCCGCCTGGCCGAGGCGCCGAGCTTCGGCCGCCCGGTGCTGGCGCATGATCCGGATTCGCGTGGGGCGCTGGCCTATCTGGCGCTGGCTGGCGAGATGCTGCGGCGGGAGGACGAGTCCCGCGAGCGGATGGCGCCAGCGGATACCGACGTGGCCGAGGACGACAGCGCGCAGACCGCGGCCGCGGCCAGGGTTGCCGGGGCCGTATGATGCGCGTATGACGCCGATGCGCATATGACACAGAAGAAGGCGACCCTGGGGCGCGGGCTGGCGGAACTGCTTGGGCAGGCCGGCGTGCCATCGTTGGCGCCGGCACAGGTAAGCCCTGGGATCGGCACGGCCACAGCGGCCACGGGCAACGGTACGGATACTGGTGCGGCAGGTGCCGGGGCCGCGACGGCGCCGCCCGTGGGCGGCCAGGACGAGTTTACGCGGCTGCCGCTCGATCTACTGCAGCGGGGCCGCTACCAGCCGCGCCTGGATATGCGTCCCGAGAGCTTGGCTGCGTTGGCCGAGTCGATCCGCTCGCAGGGCGTGGTGCAGCCGATCGTGGTAAGGCCGCTCGGGGAACCGGACGCCCACGGCGCCCAGCATTACGAGATCATCGCCGGGGAGCGACGCTGGCGCGCCGCGCAGCAGGCGGGGTTGCACCAGATCCCGGCGATAGTGCGGCACGTGGCCGACGACGCGGCGATCGCCATGGCGCTGATCGAGAACATCCAGCGCGAGGATCTCAATCCGCTGGAGGAAGCCCGGGCGCTGCAGCGGTTGATCTCGGAATTCGGCCTGACGCATCAGCAGGCCGCGCAGGCCGTGGGACGCTCGCGCGCGGCCGTCAGCAATCTGCTGCGGTTGCTGGAGTTGCCGGAAGAAGTGTGCGTGCAGCTGGAACGGCGAGAACTGGAAATGGGGCACGCGCGGGCGTTGCTCGGTCTGCCGCAGCGGCGCCAGCAGACCGAGGTGGCCTTGCTGGTGGCGCGCAAGAGCCTGTCGGTGCGCGAGACCGAGAATTTGGTGCGGCGCATGGCCGAGCCGCGCCGCCAGGCCAATGGGGCGCCGGTCCCAGCGGACTCGCGGGCGGGCTCCCAGGCGGGCGCTCGCGTGGCCGCCGTCGATCCGAACATTGCGCGTTTGCAGGAGGAGCTGGCCGAGAAGCTCGGCGCGCGGGTGGACATCGAGCACGCGCAGGCTGGGCACGGCCGGGTCGTGATCCGCTACAACAGCCTGGACGAACTCGATGGCATCCTGAGTCATTTTCAGCCGATTGGTTGAAGCGCTCACCCGCTCTCTCTATAATCGCGCGCGCTTGTCGGGCCGCTCGAGATCGGTTGCCGGATAAGTCAAATGTAAGGCCACTCCCGGGCGCTTTGGATGGTCCCCGGAAGAAGTGGTTTTTTATTGTCCGGAAGTCTCAGTGCCGACCCGTAGCGATTCCGAGATTCGGCGCCTGGCCCATCGGGTGCTGCTGCTGCAGGCGGTGGTGGGACTGGCCGCGGCGCTGGTGTGCCTGGTCTTCTGGGGCCGAAATGCGTTCATTTCGGCGCTGGCCGGTGCCTTCACCGGCATGATTGCAAACTTGTACATGACGTTGCGGGCGCTGCAGCCGGCGCGCTCGCCGCAGGCCGCGCTCGGGCGCCTGTACTTCGGGCAACTGATCAAGGTCGTGGTGACCGTGGCCTTGTTCGTGCTGGCGTTGCGGTATCTGCCGCACGTGGTATGGCCGGCGCTGCTGGTGGCGTACCTGGCGATACTGGTGGTGAGCTGGTCGCTGCCCTACGCATCGATGCGGCGAGGCGCCGGCAAACGCAGCGGATGATCGGTGTGGAGAATGGTAGAGCGAGATGATGGCCGAGCACGGCGAGTCGCCGACTGAATTCATGACTCACCACCTGCAGCATGAGCAGGTGGTGTTCGGGCATTGGACCTGGAACGTCGATACGCTGCTGATGTCGGTGCTGCTGGCGGCCGTGCTCGCCGTGCTGTTCTGGGTGGCGGCGCGGCGCGCGCGCGCGGATCGGGCGCCTACCGGGATCACGCTGTTCGCCGAATTCATCTATGACTGGGTGGACGGCCAGGTCGCCGAGGGCTACCGCGGCGGCCGGCGCTTCATGAACTCGCTGTCCCTGGCGTTGTTCGTCTGGGTCGTGGCGATGAATGCGATGGATCTGCTGCCGGCGAATCTGCCGGCCGGTCTCGCCAGCCTCGCCGGCGCGCATTTCTGGCACGTGCTGCCGACCGCCGATGTCAACGACACCTTCGCGATGGCGATCGTGGTGGCGCTGATCACCCTCATCGCCGGCGTACGTTCCAAGGGCATTGGCGGCTTCCTGGAGGAGTGGATTGCGGCCCCGCTGGGAAAGAACCCGGCACTGTGGCTGCCGAACATCGTGCTGAACCTGCTCGAGCTGATCTCCCGTCCGGTGTCGCTGGCGCTGCGACTGTTCGGCAACATGTTCGCCGGCGAGCTGCTGTTCCTGCTGATCGCGCTGTTTACGCTCAATGCCGCCCGCGTGAGTGGCGAGACCGTGCTGCTGTTCGTGGTGCAGGTCGCGCTCGGCATAGCGTGGTCGGTCTTCGACGTGCTGATCGTGCTGCTGCAGGCCTATATTTTCATGCTGCTGCCGATCGTCTACATCGCCATGGCAGAGGAGCACCACGGATGAGGGGGCAAGGGGTTGCGCATTTTCCGGACCGCCGTGAAGCCGTCCATGGCGGCTGCGGGCGAAACGTCCTGTTTCGCCCGCTGGCGGAAAATGCGCAATCCCTCGCCCTTGCGAGGCGGCATCGCCACTATTTGCGCTTAGTCAGTACTAGAGAATGACCAGGAGACGTTAACAAATGGATATCGCAACACTTCAGGCCTACACCGCGCTGGCGATCGGCCTCATGATCGGGCTCGCCGGCTGCGGAGCCTGCATAGGCATCGGTGTGATGGGCTCGAAGTTTCTCGAGGCGGCCGGGCGCCAACCGGAACTGATGCCGATGCTGCAGGCGCGCATGCTCTTGCTGCTCGGCCTGATCGATGGAGACTTCTTTATCGCGATCGGCATGGCGATGTTCTTCGCCTACGCCAGCCCGCTGCTGGCGCAGCTGCATCACTGAGGGTAAGGGCGCGTGGAGCACCCGAGGCGCCGATTCGTCCGGAGATAGCGATGCTGCAACCCAACGCCACCTTTATCGGGCAGATCATCGTGTTTCTGCTGCTGCTGTGGTTCATCTACTCGTTCGTGGTGCCGATGATCGCCAAGCCGGTCAATGAGCGCTACAAGCGTATCGCCGACGGCCTGGCGGCGGCCGAGGCCGGCCAGAAGGAGCTGGAGGCAGCCGGCACGCGCGCGAACGACATCGTGCGCGAGGCGCGCGAGCGCGCCCGGCAGATCGATGACCAGGCGCACCGCCGCTCGCAGGAGACGATGGAGTCGGCCAAGCAGGCCGCCGAGGCCGAGGGCGCCCGCATCATCGCCGCCCGCCAGGCGGAGGCCGCCAACGAGGCGGCTCGTGCGCGCGATGAGCTGCGGCGTGAGTACGGCACGCTGGTGATGCAGGGCGTCTCGCAACTGCTCGAGCGCGAGGTCGATGCGCACGCGCACGCGCAGCTGATCGAGCGTCTGGCCGAGCGGATCGCCCGCGGCTGACGCGGCCCGCAGCGGCCGGTCGGCAACGCAAGCACCATCATGGCAGAACCCATCACCATCGCCCGACCCTACGCCCGCGCCGCATTCGAGAGCGCTAGTGCGGCGGCAGCACTACCGGCGTGGAGCGTGTTCCTGGCACGCGCCGCTGCGGTGGTGAGCGATGCGCAGGTCGTGCCGCTGCTCGGCAATCCACGCGTGCCGCCGCAGGAGCTGATCGGGTTCGTGCTCGAGCTGGCCACGCCGGCGCAGCCGGGAGCGCAGCCGGATGTGCGCTCGCTGCAGGAACAGCGCAATTTCCTGGCGCTGCTGGCGCATAACCGGCGCCTGCGGCTGCTGCCACAGATTGCCGCGCAGTACGAGCAGCGGCGCTCGCAGGCCGAGCACATCGCCGACGTCGAGATTGTCTCGGCGCGCGAGTTGACCGCGCCGCAGGCTGCCACGCTCGAGGCCGCGCTGGAGCGGCGCCTGGGCTGCACGGTGCGGCTGCATGCGCGGGTGGATCCCGCCCTGCTGGGCGGGGCGGTGGTGCACTATGCAGACTTCGTGGTCGATGGCTCGCTGCGCCGGCGCGTCGAGCGGCTGGCCGCCGAGATCGGCGGCAGCGGCGGCGTCGGCGCCTGATGCGCTGCCGCCCGAGCAGTTTTAATAAGGAATAGGGCATGTCCATCAAGGCATCTGAAATCAGCGAGCTGATCCGCCGGCGCATCGAGCGCTTCGAGGGCGCGGCCGAGGCGCGCAACGTCGGGACGGTGGTGTCGGTGACCGACGGCATTTGTCGCATCCATGGCCTGGCCGAGGTGCGCTACGGCGAGATGGTCGAGTTTCCGGGCGGGCTCTTCGGCCTGGCGCTGAATCTCGAGCAGGACAGCGTCGGTGTGGTGGTGCTGGGCGACTACAAGGGGATCAAGGAAGGCGACACGGTCAAGACCACGGGGCGCATCCTGGAGGTGCCGGTGGGGCCGGGGCTGCTCGGCCGCGTGGTCGATGCGCTGGGTAGGCCGATCGACGGCAAGGGTGCGCTCACCGTGGCCGGCACCTCGCCGATCGAGCGGGTGGCCCCGGGCGTCATCTACCGCCGCTCGGTCACCCAACCGGTGCAGACCGGTTACAAGGCGATCGACTCGATGGTACCGATCGGTCGTGGTCAGCGCGAGCTGATCATCGGCGACCGGCAGACCGGCAAGACCGCGCTCGCCATCGACACCATCATCAACCAGAAGCGCTCGGGCATCCGCTGCATCTACGTTGCGATCGGACAGAAGCAGTCCTCGATCGCCAACGTGGTGCGCAAGCTCCAGGAGCACGACGCGCTCGCGTACACCATCATCGTGGCCGCCGCGGCCGCCACGCCCCCGGCGATGCAGTACCTCGCCGCCTACAGCGGCGTGACGATGGGCGAGTACTTCATGGATAACGGGGAAGATGCGCTGATCATTTACGATGATCTTTCCAAACAGGCGGTGGCCTATCGGCAGATCTCGCTGCTGCTGCGCCGGCCGCCGGGCCGCGAGGCCTTCCCGGGCGACGTGTTCTACCTGCACTCGCGCTTGCTGGAGCGCTCGGCGCGGGTCAACGAGCAGTATGTCGAGATGATGTCCAAGGGCCGCGTGAAGGGCAAGACCGGCTCGCTCACCGGGTTGCCGATCATCGAGACACAGGCCGGGGACGTGACGGCGTTCGTGCCGACCAACGTGATCTCGATCACCGACGGGCAGATCTTCCTCGAGACCGATCTGTTCAACGCCGGCACGCGCCCGGCGATGAACGCCGGCATCTCGGTGTCACGCGTCGGCGGCGCGGCCCAGACCGATATCATCAAGCGCCTCGGCGGCGGCATCCGCCTGGCGCTGGCGCAGTACCGTGAACTGGCGGCGTTTGCGCAGTTCGCCTCCGACCTGGACGAGGCCACGCGTCGACAACTCGAGCGCGGCCAGCGCGTGACCGAGGTCATGAAGCAGCGCCAGTACGCGCCGATGTCGGTGGCACAGATGGCGTTGTCGATCTACGCGGTCAACAACGGCTTCATGGACAAGGTCGACCGCAAGCGCGTGGTCGAGTTCGAGGCCGCGCTGCAGGGCTTCGCGCAGTCGAGTCACCGCGAGACGCTCGAGGCGATCAACGCCGATCCGACGCTCAAAAAGCACGAGGCGGCGCTGAAGCAGATCTGCGAGGATTTTCAGGCCACCGGCAGCTTCGGCAGCTGACGCGCCCTCATGCCCGGCACCAAGGAAATCCGCAGCAAGATCGCCAGCGTCAAGAGCACGCAGAAGATCACCAAGGCGCTGGAGATGGTCGCGGCCAGCAAGATCGGCCGCGCGCAGGTACGCATGCGCATGGCGCGCCCGTATGCGGCGATGGCGCGCCGCGTGATCGCGCACCTGCACCAGGCCAGTCCCGATGACCGCCACCCGTTCCTGACCGAGCGCGCGCCGCGCGCCGTCGGCATCGTGGTGATCTCCACCGATCGCGGCCTGTGCGGCGCGATGAACACCAACGTGTTCAAGACCACCCTGCAGCGGGTGCGCGAGTGGCAGGACCAGGGCGCGAGCGTGAGTCTGTGCGTGATCGGCGGCAAGGCGCTGACGTTCTTCCGGCGCCTGGATCTGCCGATCCTGGCCAGCGCCACCGGGATGGGAGACCAGCCGCACCTGCGCGATCTGGTCGGCACCGTCAAGGTGATGCTCGACGGCTACCGCGAGCGCAAGCTCGACCGGTTGCTGCTGGTGCACGCACAATTCGTCAATACGATGACGCAAAGGCCGCGGGTCCTGCAGCTGCTGCCGATCGCCGCCGCGGGCGAGGCCGACAGCGAGCTGTCCGAACACTGGGACTACATCTACGAGCCGTCCGCCGAAGAGCTGCTCGACGGGGTGCTGATGCGCTACATCGAGTCGCAGGTCTACCAGGGCGCGGTGGAGACCGTGGGCTGCGAGATGGCGGCCCGCATGGTGGCGATGAAGAGCGCCTCGGACAATGCCAGCGAGCTGATCAACGAGCTGCAGCTGATATACAACAAGGCGCGCCAGGCGGGCATCACCAAGGAACTGGCCGAGATCGTCGGCGGCGCCGCGGCGGTCTAGCTGGCGGCGGCAAGTCCAGCGGCAGCGGCACAAGGGAACGAGGATGACAGACATGGCTACGGGCAAGATCACCCAGATCATCGGTGCGGTCGTCGACGTGGAGTTTCCGCGCGGCCAGATCCCCGGGATCTACGATGCGCTGAAACTGGTCGACCGCGACCTGACGCTCGAGGTGCAGCAGGAACTGGGCGACGGCGTGGTACGCACGATCGCGATGGGCATCACCGAGGGCCTGCAACGGGGCCTGGCGGTCGAGGCCACCGGCGGGCCGATCTGCGTGCCGGTCGGCGAGGGCACGCTCGGGCGCATCATGGACGTGCTCGGCAATCCGCAGGACAACCGCGGTCCGGTGCGCACGCGCGATCATTGGCCGATTCACCGGCCGCCGCCGAGTTTCGAGGATCAGGCCGGCGGCCAGGAGCTGCTGGTCACCGGCATCAAGGTCATCGACTTGCTGGTGCCGTTCGCCAAGGGCGGCAAGGTGGGCCTGTTCGGTGGCGCCGGCGTCGGCAAGACCATCAACATGCTCGAGCTGATCAACAACATCGCCAAGCAGTACTCGGGCCTGTCGGTGTTCGCCGGCGTCGGCGAGCGTACCCGCGAGGGCAACGACTTCTACCACGAGATGATCGAGTCGCAGGTCATCGACCTGGACAACCTATCCAATTCCAAGGTGGCGATGGTCTACGGGCAGATGAACGAGCCGCCGGGCAACCGCCTGCGCGTGGCGCTGACCGGACTGACGATCGCGGAGTATTTTCGCGATCAGAAGCAGGCCAACGGCCGCGGCCGCGACATCCTGTTCTTCGTCGACAACATCTACCGCTATACGCTGGCCGGCACCGAGGTTTCCGCATTGCTCGGGCGCATGCCCTCGGCTGTGGGCTACCAGCCGACGCTGGCGGAAGAGATGGGGGTGCTGCAGGAGCGCATCACTTCGACCCGCACCGGCTCGATCACCTCGATCCAGGCGGTGTACGTGCCGGCGGACGACATGACCGACCCTTCCCCGGCCACGACCTTCGCGCATCTGGATGCCACCGTGGTGCTGGACCGGCAGATTGCTGCACTGGGCATCTACCCGGCGGTGAACGCGCTGGACTCCACCAGCCGGCAGCTCGATCCGCTGGTGATCGGCGATGAGCACTACGATACCGCGCGCGGTGTGCAGGCGGTGCTGCAGCGGTACAAGGAGCTGCAGGACATCATCGCGATCCTCGGCATGGACGAGCTGTCCGAGGAGGACAAGCTGTCCGTGTTCCGCGCGCGCAAGATCCAGCGCTTCCTGTCGCAGCCGTTCAACGTCGCCAAGGTATTCACCGGCCAGGACGGCAAGATCGTGCCGCTGAAGGACACGATCCGGGGTTTCAAGGGCATCCTGTCGGGCGAGTTCGACGCGCTGCCCGAGCAGGCGTTCTACATGGTCGGCGCGATCGAAGAGGCAGTCGAGAAGGCCAAGACGCTGCAGTAGCACCGCCACATGGATAGCACCATTCAGGTTGATATCGTCAGCGCCGAGGGCGAGATATTCGCCGGTCCCGCGCGCGTGGTGTTCCTGCCGGCCACGGAGGGCGAGATCGGCGTGCATCCGCGCCATGCGCCGCTGTTGACGATGCTCAAGCCCGGCGAGGTGCGCGTGCAGACGCCCGACGGCGAGGAGCATTCGTTCTACGTCGGCGGCGGTGCGCTGGAGATCCAGCCCCACAAGGTCACGGTGCTGGCGGACACGGCGGCACGGGCGCGCGACCTGGACGAGGCCGCGGCACTGGCCGCCCGGCAGCGCGCGCAGGAGGCGCTGACCGGCCGGCTCGACAAGATCTCCTACGCCGAGGCGCAGGCCGAGCTCGCGCGGGCCGCCGCGCAGCTGAAACTGATTCAGAAGCTGCGTCGTATCAAGGGCTGAGCGATGCGCAAGGCGCCACGCCGCGTGCACAAGCCTCCGCCGCGCTCGGCGGTGACCGCGCCGCTGTCGATCGTGGTGCTGGCGGCGGGAGCGGGCAGGCGGATGCAATCCGATCTGCCCAAGGTGTTGCAACCGCTGGCGGGCCGGCCGCTGCTGGCACACGTGCTCGATCTGGCGGACAGCCTCGAGCCGGCCGCTGTCCACGTGGTCTACGGACATGGTGGGGAACGGGTGCGCGAGTGCATCGAGGGTGCGAAGACGGATGCGCCGCCGGGTGCCGGCGAGCGGGCCGCACGGCACTGGGTGCTGCAGGCCGAGCAGCTCGGCACCGGCCACGCCGTGCGGCAGGCGATGCCGGAGATTGCCGACGAGCATCAGGTGCTGGTGCTATATGGCGATGTGCCGCTGCTGCGTGCGCAGACGCTGCGGGAGCTGTGCGCGCTCGCGACGACAGGCGGCCGCGGCCGCGAGGCTGCCGGTCGCGGCGGCGCGGATGGCATCGCGCTGTTGACGGCGCTGCTGGAGGAGCCGGCCGGCTACGGCCGCGTCGTGCGCGATCGGCGCGGCGCAGTGCGGAGCATCGTCGAGGAGAGCGACGCCGGCGCGCGCGAGCGCGGCATTCGTGAGATCAACAGCGGCGTGCTGGTCGCGCCGGCGCGGCTGCTCAAGCAGTGGCTCGCGCAGCTGCATCCGCGCAACGCGCAGGGCGAATACTACCTGACCGACGTGGCGGCGCTGGCCGTGCGGCATCGGCTGCGCGTCGCGACACTCGCCGCGTCCGATCCGTCCGAGATCCTCGGGATCAACGATCGCCTGCAGCTTGCGCAGGCCGAGGCCGAGTACCGCCGGCGGCGCGCGCGCGCGCTGATGGAGCGCGGCGTGACCATCATCGACCCCATGCGCATCGACGTGCGCGGAACCGTGCAAACCGGGCGCGACGTGGTGCTCGATGTCAACGTCGTGCTCGATGGGCTCGATGGTCCGGTGCGGCTCGGCGACGGGGTACGGCTCG
>Ga0307374_10005594_pt1 | contig 20266 bp, 26 predicted proteins | sample OX3MG_FD_202532 | JGI IMG/M metagenome (GOLD analysis project Ga0307374, IMG submission 202532) | Soil microbial communities from Risofladan, Vaasa, Finland - OX-3 | ecosystem: Environmental > Terrestrial > Soil > Coastal area > Acid sulfate soil | place: Finland: Risofladan, Vaasa | collected...
TTGGGGGCGGTGAGCCGGAGCACCCGGCCCGACAGGGCCATGGGCCGGCCCACCTCGGGCGCTCCCCCCGGCTCGAGGGGCGCCGGACGGCGGAAACCGCTCAGCGACGGTCTCCGCCGCGGCCGTCCGCCCCGATGGTCCGGATGACGGCGCTCACCTCGGCCGACGACATGGCTCCGCCGGCCCCGCCGGCCGGGGCAGACGCGGCCACGGCCTCGTCGTAGCCCGGGTCACCGGGAAGCAGGATCCGGAACCCCCTCTCGTCGGCCACCACCCGGGGCAGGACGGTGGGGACCCGCTCGACGGCGGCGGCGGCGTCCAGCAGCTCGGCGCTGGTGGAGAAGCGGGCGATCGCCTCCAGGTTCTTGATGGTCGGGAAGATCAGATCGAACTCCCCCGCCTCGGCCCGGGCCAGGGCCTCGGCCGGCTGGACCCAGACGGTGTCGGTCGTCTCATGGTCGTCGTGCACCGGGATCTGGCCGGGCGGGAGGGCGGTCACGAAGAACCGGGTGTCGTAACGTTTGGGCGCCGGCTCCGGGGTGATCCAGTGGCTGAAGTAGTGGACCCGGTCCACCGCCAGCCGCAGACCCTGGGCCCGGCAGGCCTCGAGGAACCCGACCCGTCCGGCGTTCAGCTCCAGCCGGCAGGCGGCCAGCCGGGCCCGGACGCCCGGTTCGGTCACGTCGACCAGCCCGCCCCCCGGACCCGTCCCCTCGGGATAGGCCAGCATGACGCCGGCCTCCTCGAAGCACTCCCGCAGGGCCGCCACCCAGAAGGCCAGTCCCCCGCTCTCGATCCCGAGCATGTCTGAGGCCATCGCATCGGACCGGCCGACGCAGGCATCTTCGGCCACCGCCGTCCGGTCGTCGTCGTCCACCTTCCCGCCGGGAAAGACGTAGGCGCCGCCCACGAAGTCGGAGTTCAGATGCCGCCGCAACATGCAGACCTCGAGGGCCGGACCGGCTGACCTCGCCATGTCGCGGACGAGCATCACGGTGGCGGCGTCCCGGGCGGCGACGAGGCCGGTCGGGTCGGGCCCGGCCGCGGCGGCGGGAGAAGAGGCGGGAGCGGGAGAGTCGGGGGATTCGGGGGATTCGGGCACCGTCGCCACGCTAATGGCCGGGGGCGGGGCCGGTCGGGCCGGTCGGGCCGGTCGGGCCGGTTCGGGGGCCGGACCGCGTCCGGCGGCTGTTCGGGAACGGGCCGGGGGCTGTCCGGTGGTATCCGGCAGTAGGGTCCCGAGATGACCGCACGGCCGGACGGTCCCGTCGAACAGGCCGCGCCGGCCGGGCCCACCCGGCGCGCCCCGATGGCCCTCGTCACGTGGGCCTTCGTGGTGTTGATCCTCGTGATCGTGATCGTCCTGCTGGCGGTGAAGATCACCCGTGACACCACCCCCACCCCGACGGTCACCACCGTGCTCACGGCGCCGGCCGAGGTCGTCCACGCCGCGGTCAGCGTGACCCAACCGGTCTTCGACACGGTGGGTGCCCCCGCCGGGAGCGGGCCCGCCCCGACCGTCCTGTCGGATCAGCCGCCGCTCACCCTCCACAGGCTCCCGGCCGTGGTCTACGTCGGCGCCGAGTTCTGCCCGTATTGTGCGGCCGAGCGCTGGGCTCTCGTCGTCGCCCTGGGCCGCTTCGGCAGCTTCGCCCATCTCGGCGAAACGATCTCGTCGCCCTACCAGGTCTTTCCCGAGCTGCCGTCCTTCAGCTTCCTGGGTTCCACCTACAAGAGCCGCTACATCGCCTTGTCGGCCACCGAGGCGTACGGCCCGATCCTCTCCAGCACGGTCCCGGCCGGTTTCCCTCCGTTGAAGCAGGCGCCGGCCCTGGCCCAGACCCTCATGCAGCACTACGGCTCGGCGTCGGGAGCGGGGGCGGCGCTTCCTTTCGTGGACATCGGGAACCGGGTCCTCATCGAGGGCGCCGGCATCGGCTTCTCACCGGGCTCGATCCAGGGACTCCCGATGGCGCAGGTCGCCACCGACCTCTCCGATCCCACCAGCCCGGTGGCCGGGGCCATTCTGGGCGCGGCGAACGAGATCACGGCCGGCATCTGCCGGTCCACCGGAGGACGGCCGGGCCGGGTCTGCCGGTCGCCCGGAGTTCGCGCCGGGGCACTCCGCCTCCGACTCTGAGTTCCGGGGCGGAAAGAAGGTTCAGGCTGATTCTCGGGGCGTCAGCCGGCGCGTCTCTCGAGGACCTGTTTGCGCTCCACCTCGTTCATCCCCCCCCAGATGCCATGCGGCTCACGGATCCGGATGGCGTACTCGAGACAATCCCGTCGAACAACGCAGGTCGAGCAGATCGCCTTGGCCCGCGCTTCACGGTCCTGCTTCTCCTCTTTGCGTTCGGCGTGCGTGGGCGGAAAGAAAACCGCTGCCTGCGGCCCCCTGCAGGCCGCCCGCGCCTGCCACATTTCTTCCAAAGTTTGAGTTGTCACTCCCCCTCCCGAAGGGTGACGCTACTCCTGCACGGGCAGACCGACAAGGGGTCTGAGCAGGGATTCCAGTGAAACTGTGAACAGATGGTTCAGACAATCGCGGGCCCCGGCCGACAGGATTTCGCCGTTGGCGGGGCCTTCCCCCGATACGCTCGGCCGGGGATGGACATCGCCGCGTTCTGCCGTCAGAGCCGGGTGCTGGTCATCGCCGGCAAGGGCGGCGTCGGGAAGACCACGATCACCGCCGCCCTGGCCCGGATGGCCGCCCGGGCCGGACTCGATGTCCTGGTGGTGGAGCTCGAAGGAAAACCCGGCGTCACCACCGCATTCGGAGGTACCGGCCCCCTCGCCTACACCGAGACCACCCTCACCGCCGGACCGGGACCCCTCGGCATCGTGAGCGACGACGGCCAGTCCATCGCCGTGGCCGGATCGGGCGCGGCCGGGGCCGGGGCCGGTGCGGCCGGGGCCGGTGCGGCCGGGGCCGGTGCGGGCGGGGCCGGTGCGGGCGGCCCGGGCGGACCAGGTGGCGAAGGCACCGTCCACGCCCGCCGGATCACCCCCGACGACGCCCTGCTCGAGTACCTGGCTGAACACGGGATGGGCCGGATCTCCAAGAGGCTCGTCTCCTCGGGAGCGCTCGACGTGGTCTCCACGGCCATCCCCGGGATCCGCGACATCCTGGTCCTGGGCAAGATCAAACAGCTCGAGCGGGAGGCCGAGACCGACCTGATCCTGGTCGACGCGCCGGCCACGGGCCACGCCATGACCTTCCTCTCCTCGGCCCAGGGTCTGCTCGACGCCGCCCGTTCCGGTCCCGTCCGGGCCCAGGCGGCCGATGTGGTCGAGTTGCTGTCGGACCCGGACCGCTGCCAGGTGGCCCTGGTCACCCTGCCCGAGGAGATGCCGGTCAACGAAGTCATCGAGGCGGCCTACCAACTCGAGGACAAGGTGGGCCTGACCCTCGGGCCGGTCATCGTGAACGGCTGTCTCTCCGACGACCCCCGACTGGCCGAGGACCCGGCGGCGGCGGCGGGCGCGGTCGGCGTAACCCTCTCGGCCGACCAGATCCACGCCCTGGCGGCGGCGGCCGCCTTCCGGGCCAGCCGCTACGACCTGCAGCGCCAACAACGGCGGCGGTTGGGCGACGAACTGCCTCTGTTCCAGATCCAGGCGCCCATCGTCTTCAGCGACACCATCGGCCCCCGGGAGATCGAACGGATCGCCGACGCCCTGGCCGACGGGGTCGAGAGCATGGGGGCCGACACCGCCCCCACGGTCGTATGACGGTTCCGGCCGAGGTGTCGGCGCTGGACGGGCTGGTGGAGGGGCGGTCCATCGTCGTCTGCTGCGGTTCGGGGGGCGTGGGGAAGACGACGATCTCGGCCGCCTTCGCCCTGGAGGGGGCCCGGCGCGGCCGGCGCGCCTGCGTGGTCACCATCGATCCCGCCCGGCGCCTGGCCGACGCCCTCGGACTGAACGAGCTGACCAATGAGGCCCGGCGGATCGACGGCCCCTGGGCCGGGGAGCTCTGGGCTCTGATGCTCGACTCCAAAGGCACCTTCGACGACCTCGTCCGCCGTTACGCGCCCACACCCGAACAGGCCGAGGGGATCCTGGCCAACCGGATCTACCGGAACCTGAGCGGGGCTTTGTCGGGCACCCAGGAGTACATGGCCATGGAGAAGCTCTACGAGCTGGCCTACGAGGGGGGATTCGATCTGATCGTGGTGGACACCCCGCCCACCCGCAACGCCCTCGACTTCCTGGACGCCCCCCGGAGGTTGACCCGCTTCCTCGGCCACCGGCTGTTCCAGATGCTGCTGACGCCGACACGCGCCTACCTGCGAGCCGTCTCGGTGGCCACCCAGGCGCTCCTGCGGACCCTGTCCAAAGTGGCCGGCACCGAGATCGTTCAGGACGCCGTGGCCTTTTTCCAGGCCTTCGACGGCATGGAGGAGGGCTTCCGGGTGCGGGCCGACCACATGCGTCAACTCCTCGCCCAACCGAGCACCGCCTTCGTCCTCGTCACCTCGCCGCGCTCGGACACGGTGGAGGAGGCAGGCTGGTTCGCCGACCGTCTGCGGGACTCCCATCTGGCCGTCGAGGCGCTGGTGGTGAACCGGGTCCATCCGGCCTTTCCCACCACTCGCCCCTTCCCACCCGTGCCCGTGGGCAGCGCCCTGGCCGCTCTGGTCGACAATCTGCACAACTACCAATCGGTGAACGCCCGGGAGGAAGCGGCCTATGCCGAATTGGTGGCACAGGTGGCACCGTCACCCGTGGCCCGCGTTCCTCTGCTCGATGTCGACGTCCACGACGTCAACGGACTCGGTCTCGTGGCCGATCATGTCTTCGCCTCCGGCGGTGGTCCGGCACGCGGGAGCCGGTTAGCCTGATCGGCGTGCAGACGATCCTCGTGGCCTCGGACGCCGCTTCTGTCCGCGCCGAGATCCACGCCGTCGTCGGTGAGACCGACATCGAGGTGGTCGAGGTCCACACCGGTCACGACGTGCCCGCCGCCGTCGACGAACACCAACCGGACCTGCTTGTCGTCGACCTCCAGATGGGCAACATGGGAGGCATGGCCGTCTGTCTCGAGCTCCGGCTCGAGGAGTCCTACGGGAACCTGCCCCACGTGCCGGTGCTGATGCTCCTCGACCGTCGGGCCGACGTCTTCCTGGCCCGGCGCTCGGGCGCCGAGGGCTGGCTGGTGAAGCCCCTCGACCCCCTGCGGATCCGCCGGGCGGCCAAGGCGCTTCTGGCCGGCGGCACCTATCACGACGAATCGTTCCAACCCGTCCCCTTGCGGGTGGCGGGCGCGGCGGAGCCGATGGCCGTCGGCTCCGCCAGCGACGGCGCCTGAACGCGCCGTTCTCGACGTTGCTGCGCCGCCGGAAGCCGTCAGGGGATCGCCGCCCTCCACATCATCCGGCGTCGCGCGGGGAACAAGACCCAGCCGACGACCAGGAACGGCTGATCCTCTCCGCCCTCGAGGAGCTGCGCGACACATCGGTGCGCGAGGTCATGACCCCCCGTGTCGACGTCGTGGGACTGCCCATCCCCGTGCACGCGGCAGACGTGGCCAAGGCCGTGCGCACCACGGGCCTCAGTTGCTTCCCCGTCTACGACGACGATCTCGACCGGCTGATCGGCGTCCTCTTCGTGAACGACCTCTTCCGCACGGGCTGGGAGATCGACGGCCGCACCGGCGCCGACGCCCGAGGGGACAAACCCTCCCCCCTCGACATCTCGCGACGGCTCCGCCAGCCCTATCTGGTGCCCGAGTCGCGCCTCGTTCTCGAGGTCCTCTCCGACATGCGCCGCGACCGGCGGGCCTTCGCCGTGGTGGTCGACGAGTACGGCGGTGTCGCCGGCGTCCTGACGGTGAAGGACCTTCTCTCGGCTCTGGTGGGCGATCTGCGCGACGAGTTCGACCGGGGCGGCGAACCCGACATCATCCGGGTCGACCGGACCCGCTGGTTGGTCGATGGCAGTGCGTCCATCGACGACGTCCGGGAGCAGCTCGGCATCGAGCTCCCCGAGGGGGAGTACGTGACCTTGGGGGGCTATCTCTTCGACGTCTTCGGCCACATCCCCGAAGAGGGCGAGCGCATCCCCTTCGAGGGCTGGGAGCTCCGGGTGGCCGAGATGGACAAGCGGCGGGTGGCCAAGGTCGTGGTCCAGGCCACCGACAGCGCGCCCACCGGGCTGGCCGACAGCGAGTCCTGAGAAGTCCTGACGCGGACCAGCAGGAACCGCACACCCCCCGGAGCCAGGAATCCGGCGGGCCGAACGGGGCTTGGAGCACCGGCTCAGGCAGTACCATCGTTACCTGTTCATCGGCGGACCGGACCTCGACGGGGGCGGCCACCACCGGTACAACGGGCTGTAGCGCAGCTTGGTTAGCGCGCCACGTTCGGGACGTGGAGGTCCCGGGTTCAAATCCCGGCAGCCCGACCATCTGTGGTAGGCCCCATTCAGTGGACCGCTCTTGGTCGACACCCCGGCCGTGGGATCCACGCCGGGCCCAGGGTCTCCCGGTCAGGCGCGGGCGGCGGCCAGGATCTCGGCCAAGGTGGCCGGCGCCGTCACCGGCAGCAGGTGGCCCGAGTCGACCCGGATGACCGTCACCGGCTGGGGAAGTCTCCGGGCCATCTCCTCTTGCGCTTCCGGAAGCACCGGACGGTCGCGCTCGTTCAGCACGTAGGTGACGGGGATACCGGCCACCTTCGACCAGTGGACGGGTTGGAAGTAGTGGTGGACCGTGTCGGCCACACAACGGACGGGGTCGACCACGAAGGCCAGGGTCTCGTCGTCCAGGGGATCGCCGCCATAAGCAACACGAAACGACTCGGGATCGTCGGGTGGTCCGGGGAGGGTGATCGTCCTGCCCTCGCGCCGAGCCGCGTCGACCGTCTGACGCAACCCCTGGCGATGACGCTCCTTCATGCAGTCGATCCCGCAACCGCCTTCGGTCGGCACCAGCGCGGCGTTCAAGACGATGGCACTGACCCGCCCGTCGAGGGCGGCGACCACGGCGGGGACGACGAGACCTCCCGAGGAATGGGCAACCACAACGACGGGCCCGGTGGGAGCGGCGGCCTCGATGTCGGCCACCACCGAGGCCGCCTCCTCATCGACCGACAAGGTGCCGAGGTCGGCCGGCTTGCCGGCCCGGCCGGGAAGATCCACGGCGAGGACGGGTTGATCGAGACGAGGTTGGAGATACGGGAGCAACCGGTCCCAGAAGCGGCCCGTGGCACCACCACCGTGGATCAGCACGATTGTCAACGTCCACCCCCGCCGGAGACAGCTCGCACGAGCGGTGACACTAGCGGCGGCCAAGATGAAGACGGGACGAAGACGCGCTCGACAGCTCCGAGACGAGTGGGCTGCGTCCCACCGGACCGAGACATGTCATGGCGCAATCTCGGGCGGTGGGATCCGTCGTCGTCTCTACCGCTCTTGACGGCCCGTACGATCAGATCGTGCCGCAGCCGACCGTGCCGGGCGTCGACTACGTCTGCTTCACAGATCAACCGGTCAGGGCCGCGCCATGGGAGGTCATCGGGGTGAAGCCTTAAGTTGCCGAGCGGTTGGCGGCCCGGGAGCTGAAGATGCATCGGCACACTGGGTCGGACAGTGGCGCCAGTCGATCTGGATTGACGCCAGCGTGGAGATCCTGTCACGGACGTTCGCCGCTACCGCGCTCGACGCCAAGAACGACGGGATCGCTCTTTTCGCGCACCCCGATCGTGACTGCATCTACCAAGAGGAAATCGGTGAGAGATCAGATCAGCCTGCCGCCCCTTCGGCGGTCGCTCGTCCTGGCCCCAGGGACGATTCCCGGAGACCTGTGGGACACGAACTGATCCGGGTGCGCGAACACCTTCAGCGCAACGCCGAGGTCAGTTGACAACCGGCTGAGCTCCCGGCCGAGGCGACCAGGTCCGCCCGGAGCGCAGGGTATGCCGTGCGGAACGCTCTACCCACTTCTCCTCGGGCCGGGCGCCGAGAGCCAGCCGGGTTCGGCCGGGCTGACCGGTCAGCCGAACTGGTCCCACTCCTCCGAGACGATCTGCATCTCGATCAGAGAGGCCACCTCTTCGGCGAGCTCCGAACAGCGGCAGGGCTGCTCGGCCAGATCGGCCTCGAGGACGAGGGAGACGAGCCGGTCGACCACCCGCTGCTGGCCGTTCTCCACGAGCCGGGCCGTAAAGGGCGGGAGCCGGAGGACCAGGAAGCGCTCGTCCTCGGCGTGGCGGACGAAGGCCTCGAGGAGGACCGAGGCGGCATCGCTCAACTGGGGGTGGTCTCCCTTGTTGGCGACGGGGGGAAGTTCCCGGGCCATCTCGATCAGACGGGTGTGGGTCCAGAACTCGGGACCGAATTCCGGAACCGGATCGATGGTCATGGAGATGCCCTTCTCCCTGGTGACAGGCGTCTCCTAAGCATCACCCGGCACGGCGCCGATGACAAGGGCCGGGCGCGCAATTTCGCATCCGTAGGGGGCAGCCCGGTCGTCCGCGGGAGGGGCTGTGACCAGGGACGATGACGGAGAGTGGGCCCCGCCAGGCAGCGCACCTGGACAAGACGGCTGGCGGCGGCCAGGGTGTCGGGTCAACCGAGCGGGAGGTACCGGGGTGATCCTCGAGGGTCAGGTGTGCGTGATATCAGGCGTGGGACCGGGTCTGGGTCGTCAGGTGGCCTTGGCCGCCGCCCGGCAGGGGGCCGACGTCGTGCTGGCAGCACGCCGACGCGAGGTGCTCGAGGGTGTGGCCGCCGAGGTCGAGGAGATCGGCCGGAAGGCACTGGTGGTGCCCACCGACGTCACCGAGCCGGCCCAGTGCGAGAACCTGGCCGCCGCCAGCCTGGCCGAATTCGGCCGGGTCGACGCCCTCGTGAACAACGTCTACAAGGAGGACGTCTTTCTGCCCTTCCAGCAGGTCGACCTGGCCCAATGGCGGCGTCTGTGCGAAGTGAACCTCTTCGGAAACCTCCAGGTCACGAAGGCTTTTGTGGGACCGATGCAGGAGGCCGGCGGAGGATCCGTCGTCTTCGTCAACTCCATGGTGACGAGGAAGCCGGCCATGTTCCAGGGCGGCTACGCCACCGCCAAAGGGGGCTTGCTGGTGGCCGCCCGGGTTCTCGCCTCCGAGCTCGGCGAGCACCAGATCCGGGTCAATTCGGTCCTGCCCGGCTGGATGTGGGGACCGGCGGTCGAGATGTACGTGAAATTCCTGTCTGACCAGCGGAAATGCACCGAGCAGGAGGTTGTCGACGAGCTCACGGCTCCGATGCCGTTGCGCCGGATCGCCACCGACGTGGAGGTAGCCGGGGCTGTGATCTTCCTGGCCTCGTCCCTGGCCTCGGGGATCACGGGCCAGATGCTCGATGTGAACAGCGGCGAAATCTTCGGCTGACCCCGGGCGCCGGTTCCCGCCTCACACGGGCACTGGGTTTGCCCCGGTTGCCCGGAATTTGCTAGGCAATTGCCCCATTGTGACTGACGTCGAGATTCACTCGACGGCACCGTCAGGCGGGAGCAGGTGGTCGGCCCAGAGGGCGATCGTGCTCGCCGGGGTCGTCGTCACAGTTCTTTCCCTCGTCTCCCTGACCCCGCCGCGGCCCGCCGCCGCCGACTCGCTCTCGAGCGCCCGGGCCCAGGCGACGGAGATCAACGCCCAGTTGCAGGCCGATGCCGCCCGGGTCGACGCCCTCTCGCAGAGTTACGACGTGGCGCTGCAGAAAGTGCAGCAGCTGAACGCCGCTCTGGCCCAGACCCGGGCGTCCATCGGCAAGGACCAGCAGAGGGTCGCCCTCGACCAGAAGAACCTCCGCCGGGACGCGCTCGACGCCTACACCACCGATGGTGGGAGCTCCGGACTGCAGTCGATGTTCGGTGGGGGTGGCGAGAAGGCGGTGGTCACCGGCGAATACCGGTCGGTGGCCGCCGACAACATCTCGAACGCCGTCGACCGGCTGAATCAGGCCGAAAGCCGGCTGACCAAAGAGCAGGGTCAACTTCAGGCGACCCAGGCCCAGGCCACGACGGCGTTGACCCAGGCCTCCGCCAGCCGCCAACAGGCCGAGACCACGGTGGCCTCCCAGGAAGCGACCCTGGCCAAGGTGAAGGGTCAGATCGCCACACTGGTGGCCCAGCAGCAGGCGGCTGAGCAGGCGGCGCAGTACGCGGCGTTCGCCAAGCGGGTGGCCGCCGCCAACGCGGCACGGCCCAAGTCGACCGGCTCGGCACCGACCGTCACCGTCCCGGTCAAGCTGCCGACGGCGCCGCCGCCCCTGCTTCCGGTCCTGCCCTCGGCCGGCGGCGCATCCGCCGCCCTGGCCGCCGCCGAGAGCCAGATCGGCGTTCCCTACCATTGGGGCGGGGAGAGCCCCGGGGTGGGTTTCGACTGCTCGGGGTTGACCCAGTGGGCGTGGGGCCGGGCCGGGGTAAGCATCCCGCGTACGGCCCAGGCACAGTACGACGCCGTCGAGCACGTGTCATTGGGGGCGCTCGAGCCCGGGGATCTCGTCTTCTGGGGATCCAGTCAGGGTGGCATCTCCCATGTCGCCATCTACGTCGGTGGCGGTGAGGTGATCCACGCGCCGGAGACAGGCCAGGTGGTGCACATCCAGCCCATCTGGAACAACGGTCTGGTGGGTGCAGGCCGTCCCTGACGGCACCGACCGGTCATCGCTTGCGTCGCTTCTATAGAGTCGGTTGATCTGCAGAGTCGGTTGATCTGCCGGACGATCCCTGAAAGGGCGACACCATGACCATGGAATATCGACGACTGGGCCGTTCCGGATTGCAGGTCAGTGTGCTCTCCTTCGGCTCTTGGGTGACGTTCGGTCCACAGCTCGACGAAGGCCTCGGTGCCGACTGCCTGGCCGCCGCGTACGACGCCGGAGTCAATTTCTTCGACAACGCCGAGGGATATGAGGCAGGCAAGTCGGAGAGCATCATGGGCCGGGCCATCAAGCAACTGAAGTGGCCGCGACACAGCTACGTGATCTCGACCAAGCTCTTCTGGGGCATCCACAACATGCCCAACATGCGGAACACGCTGAACCGGAAGTATCTGAGCCAGGCCATCGACGGATCCCTCGAGCGGTTCGGGTTGGACTTCGTCGACCTCGTCTTCTGCCACCGGGCCGACCCGGCCACTCCGATCGAGGAGACGGTGTGGGCCATGTCCGACATGATCAGCGCCGGCAAGGCTCTCTACTGGGGGACGTCGGAGTGGACGGCCGACGAGATCCGGGCCGCCTGGGACATCGCCGAGAAGCACCATCTGCACAAGCCGGTGATGGAACAGCCGCAGTACAACATCCTTTGGCGGGGACGGGTCGAATTCGAGTACGACCGTCTCTACCGCGACATCGGTCTGGGTCTCACGACATGGAGCCCGTTGGCATCGGGGCTGTTGACCGGGAAGTACCTGGACGGAGTGCCCGACGGGAGCCGGGGGGCGCTGCCGGGTTACGAATGGCTACAGGGCACGCTGACCGATCCGGACCGGAACACCAAGGTCCGGAACCTGCAGAAAGTAGCCGAGGATCTCGACTGCACTCTGGCCCAGTTGTCGATCGCCTGGTGCACGAAGAACCCCCGTGTCTCCACCGTGATCACAGGCGCCAGCCGGGTGTCACAGGTGCAGGAGAACATGTTGGCCCTCGACGTTATCCCCAAGCTCGACGCCGCGGTGATGGCCCGGATCGACGAGATCACGCGCTAGGAACGCTGGTCTATTCGAGAAATTCGGTCCGCAGGACCTCGACGTCGGAGCTCAACCCGAGAGTCTCGGCCAAGGCGTCGAAGGAGCCGTAGGCAGAGCGGACGCCGGCCACGAATCCCGCCATCGAGGCCGGTTCGGCCGACAGGATCACCGGCCGGTAGCGCTCGACGATCTCCGAGGCATCAGGGTAACGATCCAACAGGTGCTCGAGGACCCGGAGCATGGCTTCGTAGCTGAGGGCGTAGTCGTCGACGATGACCTCGTCGGAGACGCCCAGAAAACCGAGAACGAGGCCGGAGAGGACGCCGGTGCGGTCCTTGCCCACGCTGCAGTGGAAGACGGCGGGCTGACGGCTGGGATCGGCCAGAAGGCGGACGGCGGCGGAGACCGTCTCAATCCCCTCCGACAACATGCCCAGGTAGCGCTCGGCCACGAAGGCGGAGCGCTCCCAGTCGGCTGATTCCTCCTCGCCGGGCAGGGTGTCGGTCAGGGGGAGATGGTGATAGCTGACGCCGTCCACGCCCTCGGGAAAGCGGCCCTGGGTGTCGGCCTCGAGTACCGTGCGCAGGTCGATGACGGTGGCGATGCCCAGCTCCCGGAGGATCGCCAAGTCGGATTCGGTCAGCCGGGACAGTCCGTCGGCCCGGAAGAGCCGGCGCCAACGGGTGGTATGACCGTCGACCGTCGGGTAGCCGCCGAGATCCCGGAAATTGAAGCAGCCATCAAAGACGAGCTTGCGGCTCGGATCCGTGTTGGCCGGAGGCGAGGACATCGCCTCCCACGATATCCAGCGGGTCCGCGACGTCCGAATCGAGCGGTCACCGGCGGACCGGGGAAGCCGGTGGCCTCATCTAACCTGGAGGGCGCTACGGGGCTGTAGCTCAGTTGGTAGAGCAGCTGGTTTGCAACCAGCAGGTCGCCGGTTCGAGTCCGGTCAGCTCCACTCGGTTTGAGTAGCGTCCGGCCAGGTACACCTTGACGCCCTTACTAAAACCATCGGTGGCACTCAGCCTCGACTCCAGTCGGTGTGCCCGTTCGGAAGGCATCAAGGCAGGGCCCCTCTTGGGCCTGCAATTCGAACAGCTCCAGGACTCGCATCGTCTCATTGGACGAAGCGGCCAGTTGGGGCTCTCCGTTGTCGGGGGCCACGAGAATGACACCGACGGCAGAGACGCCGAGCAACTTCACGCAAGGGTCGGTGAGTCCGGTCAGGACGTCGATGACGTCGAAGTTCTCGACCACGGTATCGGCCAACTCGATCAGGGCGTGGACAACGTCTGCTTCTCGGGGCATCTCGGACTCTTTCATCGGCGTGTCGACCACCTACTCACCAAAAGTCGTGGTCGAACCTATTGCATTACACGAGAGTCAGCCAGCCCATAATCGCATGGGATTGGCATAAGACGAGGCATTCATTCGAAGCGGAGTCGTCGCGCAATGACATCACCGGCGACGTCATCGAGCTGGCGACTGTTTCCAAAGGCGTAGGCCCGTAGCCGGATGAGGGCTTCGTTGACACTCACCCCGAGCTGGACCGAAACCATCCCGACTGCCTGGTGCACGACAACCCGATGTTCCGTCACACGGGTGAGTTCGGCAGCCAGCGTCCCCGGTGCGGCATCGCTCTGCATGTTGATCACGACCTCCGTCACGATGCTGGCTAAGACCAGTGCGTCGGAGTGCTGGTCGACGGTGAGGGCGCCCGAGTCGTCGCGGTAGAGATCGAGCGCGCCCAAGCTGACGGCACCTAGTTGCAGCGGGAAGGAAAAAATGGCCCTCACGCCTGCGTCGAGCGCGGGCGGCGTGAACGCCAACCAGTGTCTGGTGGGAAAAGCCAGATCCGGTTCCGCTATCGGCTGAGCCAAGTTGTAGGCATCGATGCAAGGCCCCTCTCCCAGTGTGAACTGCAGCTCTTCGATGAGCGAGCTGACCGCATCGGTCATGCCTACCGATCCAAGGGGCACGTCCGCGAACATCAGCATGATTCCGGCGCCACTCAACTCTGTGACGTCCTTGCAGGCGCCACAGAGTTGGTCCATCGACCGTTCGCTGTTCTCAGCCAGGCGGTTCAGGATGCGCAGACGGCGGTCGTTCATCTCGGTGACAGTCCTTGCCCTAGCAACGATCACCGAAGGGAGTTCGGCTTGCTGGACGCACTCCTTGTGACTACGCCACTACAAGGCTTATCGCGCACACGCTTAGTTTCGCAACCCCCCGTTGCGGCGCTTCAGGGGATGTGCGCTACGGTGCTTGCAGTTGCCCCTTCCTCGTCAGGAGGTAGCCGACTTCCAGCGGGCGAGCGAAGACGAGGTGACTTTGTGGCTAAAGATGTCGTAGTTGAAGCCATCGATGATGTGGCCAGTGCCGTCCACGAGAATGTGAGCGACCAAGAAGATCTTCTTGTCGAATTGGCCCAAGTGCGCCAAGAGCGCATTGAGGGCGTGCCACTCGGGGAGGCACTTGGCGGACCAGTTCGGCCTCGAGCCCTCGTGATCTTGGACCGCATCGTCAACCGACTTACCCTCGGAAGCGCACGTTTGCGACGTGCACTGATCACCTCCCTGGTCAAGGATGGGGAGAGCGTGACCTCGGTGGCGACTCGATTCGAAGTCACGCATCAGCGCATCTCGTCAATCCTTCGACGAGGTAAGGACTGACTGGAGGGTCCCGTCCTGTGTTGGCGGCACCGGCCCGTTCATCAACTGGGTATCGCCGGGTCGGTGACGGTCTGATCAACGGGCGTGCCGGGTCGGTGACGGTCTGATCAACGGGCGTGCCGGGTGTGCTAGTCGACAACTCCGATCAGCTGCCTCGACCAATCCGTTCAGTCCTTCATAGAGATAGGAGGAAGCTGCCCCTTCCTCGGAAGCTTGAAGACGACCTACTTGGACCAACCCCGCCGTGGCCGCAACGTGATTCCGGCCCTGTGCAAGGCAAGCGCCACGGTGTCAGTGGCGACACCGAAGTGATCGGACAGTTTGGCCAGAGATTGACCAGCGAGATAGAGCCGAGCTGCTTCCTCGGTCTGATTAGGACCTAACCGGGGTGCTCGACGGGGTAGGCCGTGTCGGCGGGCGTGCTTCTGGACGGTGCTCTGATCAACGCTGAACTTCTGAGCTAGAACATCGACGGGCAATCCTTCGACGTAACCCTGGGTCAGCTCCTCCACCTTGGTCGGTTCAAGTCTCCGACACACCCGTCTTGGGGTTCGAGTTTTTGCCGTTTTGGACCCAGATGGGACCATTTCCAGGAGGTCCCGGAGACATTCTCCCTGGTCAGAATGGTTCAAGTAACGTCCCATTACCTCCACACGGTCAGCTCACACACACTCACCTGCTCCACGCCGCGCAGCGCAGCGCAGCGCAGCGCAAAAGACGACTGTATCTGTGTGGCCCCACGATCAGGCTGTCGCCTTGTCCTCAAGGATTGGTCCGCGTGCGATGTCAGCCAGTTCGGCAGCCACCTGCCCAACGGCCCAGCCCGAGGAGTCGGGCGCGGAGAGTTCAAGCCCTTGGAATCCGGGAACGTTTCGTTCCGGAGCTCGTCTACTGCTCGCGAACGGTCGGCCAAGACAAGGAGCAGCCGTCCTCCGTGCTCGCGTATCGCGTCCGAAGTGGCAACGTCGGCTGACTCCTTCAACCGAAGGCCGATACGGGAAGCGAACCCAACGAGAAACGACTGTCGGAACGAACGACCCTTGGCCCGCCGACCGAGCTCGGCCGAACGAACCATCGTTGTCCTGGCCTGAAGTAACAACGATGTATAGAGAAGCTCTACGGACGCGAGCTCGCCTTCGAACCCGAATACAGTCGAAAATCCGAATGACTTGCTCCACACCACTCTGCACGTGGCGGCTTCAGCGATTTGGGCCAGGAGGAATGCTTTCGCCTGAGCGTAGGGGACGCCCACCCCGATCCGTCTCGCCGCCGGCTTTTCTCGGGCTCGCCTGCCCGCGGCATGGGCCGCCAACAGAGCGGCGTCGATCGAATGGCGCGTCATGAGTTCCTGGGCCTTGGCTGTGAGTGCCTCGGCCTCCTCATCGAACTCCGTGGACTCGGCCTTGGCCAGCAGGGCTCGGATCCGCTCCAGAGGACGGGATTCTCCCGATCCCGTCTGGCTCCGCCATGTCACGGCCAGATCGAGCGCCGCTGACCGGTCCCACGCCGACGGTGGCGGAGCGAGAATCGAGATGGTCGGCAAGTGATGGAGCATGACGAGAACCTCGAAGGCGACGAGCAAGAACCCAGCGAGATCAACGTTCAGTTCCTGAGCGGTGCGCGCCAGATGATCTGTCTGCGGGTCCCATCGAAGGACGGCGCCGACCTCGTCGAGCTGGTCCAACCACGTGGGGAGCGTCCGGTGGCGAGATCGATAAGTCTCGGCTTCCTCGGCGATGGCGTCGACTGCCACCCGGACGTGCTTCGGGCCCAGATGGCGGCCCACGACGCGGGAGATGTCGGCCGGTTGCCATCCACGGGCCCACACCTCCCCGATTTCGCCGCAGAGGTACGAGCACGTGAGGGCGGGGACCAGCCCGGGGGTGACGCCGTCGATGCGGCCGACTCCCCACTCCCACCACGACGCGAGTTCCTCCACGTGGTGGCGAGCTTTCGAACCGTCTCCGACATCGAATCGGGCGAGAGCGGCATCGAAGTGGTGTTCGATCCGGCGCGCTAGATCAGGGGTCGGTCGGACACCGGGGCCCGCACCCTGTGGGTTCGGGCGACTGTCTTTGGGGGGCTGCTTTCCCGCCCGCATCCGACGACGACTGCGACGGCCCATCTCACAGAGGGTCCTCTCACAACCAACAGCCAAGAACTACCACGCGGGCGCGACACCTCAGGAGATGCCCATCGACGAGGGACAATGCACAGATTCGGTGAGACGGGGGGTTGAGCCCCGCACACAGCTCATAGCTGGGGGGCCAGTACCCGGCGAGCGATCTCCACGCAGCGGCTGGCCCACTCGACGGCCTGACGGGCGGTGCCGAGAGCGATGTCCGAAGGGTCGTACTCCGCCCTCGGTTTGAGATCCACGAGCCGACCTAGCACCCTGGCCAACGCCACCCCATCGGGCCCGGACGCTCGGAGCAACTCCACGGCCTGACTGTGCGCGTCGCCGGCGGACCGCCGACCGGACCGGACCGAAGTGACAACATCACCGGCGTTGATGCCGGCATGAACAGCCGAGCTCGTCGCCGCAATCTTGCGACCTTGCGTAAGATCATCCTTGGCCGACGCCAGGAACTCCTCCGCCTTGCTCAAGTATTGCTTGGCCTGCTCAATTGTGACCACTTTGGTCCGAAGTGGCTGTTTAGGCAACGTGGTGCGTTTTTGACTGGCGGATCTGCATGTCATCCAGTGTCCGACCGAATATGACAATACCCTCTCGCCTGATGTCCGACCACACTGGGCGTCGGGACCGCAGCCGCGTCCCGATATCTCTTTCATCGACTTCCACCACTTCGACCTCATTGCCGGTCAAACGTCGGGCGAGATCGCGCCACGCTGCGATCTCGTCCATCCAGATCGGCGTTGACTCGACCCCGCTCTCATGAACAATCACGACATCAACGTCGCTATCCGGGCCGGCGTCACCTCGAGCAAACGATCCGAACACGACGACGCTGACGGGTGGTAGCTCCATCGACCGTGCTGCCTCGCCTAGCTCAGCCAGGACAAGGTCGCGCGACCGAGCCAACAAGATGACTGCGCGTGCCGCTACGTTCCCTTCAATCAGCCGATAGACGGTCGACGGGGGAACGTCAGTGCTTTCGAGAATTCCCAGGGTGGCAAGATCGGGGAGAATGCGTGACGTCTGAGCGATACTCACCCCCGACAATCGAGCCGCCGTACGAACGCTAAGGGCGGTCGAGGTCTGGGCGAAGACAGCGAGGAGCTTCCCTTGAGCACCCGGGATGACTGCTTCGACAGGACGGAGAAAGTCCATGCGCCCACGGTACCATACGGTCTCTTATAAATGAGACATTCGTTCGATTTATGAAACACCCTTGCCGTGGCGACTTGGGGCAAACGGACGCATTTTCCAAACACGCGTCCGAACAATTGTGGGTCACCGCGTCGCCGTTCGACGCAACGGCGCTCGAAGCACCAGCCCGACGAAAGCTTTGACCAGGTACACCGCACCAACCTGCGATGGAATCCGGGGAGCGACCACTGGCATCGATTTTGCAACCACAGGTCGCCCGTTCGAGTCCGGTCAGCTCCACTGATTCGATACCTCGGCGGCGTTACTAGAAGTTCCGGATGGTGGCGGGAGGCGGTTCCCCTCCCCAGGCTCGAATCTCGTTTCCCTACGCCAGAAGGATAATCGTCGTCAACTGTTCTGGCGTTCAAGGCGCCTTCGAGATTCCCCACTCATGGGGAGGTGAGGTGTCGCATGCGATCAGCCGTGGACTCGGACTGGTTATCCGGTGGTCTGCGGTGGCAAGCCCGGCTTGGCGACCTTACGCGCAAGCGATGCACTTATGCGCTACCTGTCAACCTGAAACAGCGAATAGTCTCCAGGTTCCGGGCACTCCTTTCAACTCGTGCTCGCCTCGATCATCGAACGTAATCCCCGACCCTGCGACAAAGTCAGTAACAGTCCGTGAGACCAGTACCTCGCCTGTCCCGGCGAGCGACGACACCCGCTGCCCGATGTGGACAGCGATGCCGCCGATATCATCTCCCCGCGTCTCGACTTCACCGACGTGCAGTCCGGCCCTTACCTCGATGCCCAGAGCCCGCACGGCCTCGCAAATAGCCATTGCACACTTGATTGCTCGAGCGGGACCGTCGAATGTGGCCAGCAGGCCGTCGCCCGTCGGGTTCACCTTTCGTCCCCGGAACCGTTCAAGCTCGCTGGCGACGATCGAGTCGTGGCGGTCCAGCATTTGGGCCCATCGATGGTCGCCCAGCCGGGTGGCATGTGCCGTCGACCTGACGATATCGGTGAACATGACCGTGGCCAGGGCGCGGTCGGCGATCTCGACCGGCGGAGCGCCAGTTACGAACTCCTCCACTTTGTCGATTAGCACGTCGCACTCTTCTGTGGAAAACCACTAGTCAGTCCCAGGGACGATGATCAAGGTTGAACGCTCGATGTGCTCGGCCAGGAAGTGGGCGTGGGCCTTCGGGTTCATGAAGTCGCGCTCCCGATTGATGACCAGGGTGGGGATTCGGATTGTCGGCAGCACGGCCCGGAGGTCTAGACGGCACACCCACCTGGTGATCGCGGCGTACGACGTCTTGCTCAGCGCACCTCGTTCGAAGCGGGCCAGCCACTCGCAGAACCGTGGGTCGCCGACACGACTGGGCGCCCAGAATTCAATATGGGATCGAGGTAAACGGACCTACCCCGAGCTCGCGATGTCCGCAGGTAAGGACGTAACCGGATAGTGAACGGGAACCGCCGCTGGACGCTGAGACAGGGCCCAGGGAAGTAACCAATGAGCACACGGTCGTCAGCGACGTCGACATGCCGATGACAGACGTTGATGCTCGGCGTCTTGCCGATACCGTGTTCGGAGACGACAAGACAGATCACCCAGTGGCTGGATCTGGAGTCCACCGGGCGACGAGGACCGGCACATTGTAGGAGCAGGATCAGTTGCCAGATGGCAGTGACTCTGCCGTAGCTCCGACAACCTCCCCATGGTCCCCCCGGAAAGCCAACAGCTCGTTCGCCGATTAGGGTGTCGTCGCTCGTTCATGGAGACGCTCTCAAGGTCTCCGGGAGGACCTCGGCGGATCGAATGCTTCGGGCTTCAGAGTGCCATCAATAACTGCGTGAGCGGCGTCCACGAGACGAAGATTGTGGTTTCGGGAGTGATTGCGAAGCCGCGCGAAGGCTTGCTCCATGTCGAGTCCGGTCCTCTCCGCTACGACACCCTTGGCTTGCTCTATGACGATGCGACTGTTGAGCGCATGATTGAGCTGCTCGTTCACGAGTTGAGCTTCGGCGGCGGCCCGGTGGTGAATGATGGCGACGGTAGCGACATCGGCCAGCGCTTGGGCGGCCATGACATCACCCTCGTCCATGGCACCCTCGTGGGAACGGAAGAGGCTCAAGGCACCGATGGTGACGCCGCGCAGACGCATGGGTAGAGCATGCACGGACCGGAACTCGCATTCGATTGCTTTGGCAGCGAAGCGGGGCCAGCGGCCGTTGACACTCTCAAGGTCCTGGTTGACCACGGGCGCCCCGGTGCGGAAGGCATCGAGCGAAGGTCCTTCCTCGGACTGCAACTCGAACAGCTCGACAGCCCGCACCGCTTCGCTCGAGTCGGCGACCACCCGCAGGTCGCCCTCCGACGCCACCAGCATCAACCCCGCAGCCGAGACGTCGAGCACCTCGACGCATCGGTCGGCCACCATGGTCAGGAGATCGACGACGTCGAAATCGTCCACCAGGGTGTCGACGATCGCCACGAAGGTCCGGGCCAGTAGCACTTCTCTTTCAGATCCCCGCATGAGGGGCCTCCCCCACAACCATGAGCCTCCGACCCGCCCAAGGCTCGAAGGCCGCTCTTCTGGGGGGATTCTACTCCGATATTCCATAGGGCCACGGCGGCC